>WNGD01017209.1_pt1 | contig 10305 bp, 11 predicted proteins | sample 5400671 | NCBI WGS metagenome assembly WNGD01 (sample SAMN13153369, study PRJNA577476) | soil metagenome | isolation source: 40 cm soil or saprolite under grassland replicate 2 | place: USA:California | collected 2016-06-15
TCGATTTTCTGAAAAGTAGATGGAACAAATCCTCCATATGCATAGATCATAATAACTATGTGTTTTCCGGATATAATGCCCACTTCTTCCTGTAAAACATCCTGACTCTCTTCAATGGTATTTCTATACAGTAAATGAGATCTGTGAGTCTGCTGTACTACTATTGATGCTTTCCTCAGCTTATCTGTAAGTCTTTCTGCTAACCAATCTTCAATAATAATAGCATTATCTTGTTTCTCTTCTACAACATGGGGAAGATTAAGAGAAGAAGATCTCTTCTTGACAACATTCTTCTGTTGTCTATTATGACTGGTCATTCAATAAAATCAAAAAAATAATCATTTAAAATAAAATGACAATAATTCTTGATAATGTGACCTCATTTACTTTACACATAAAGCGAAAGGCTGTTCAAATTTTAATCTCCTTAGCTAGAACTTATAGCTTCAGATCAAAAAAATTAGTCAATCCTATGTAATTTGATTTATATTGTAACAACATAGAAACCAGTCTCAAGATCCTGTTCAGTTATGTCTGTATCAAACAGAAAGTATGGATGAAATATTGGAATACAGCTATGAGCTTTATCGCATAAGCGACAGCTTCTTAATCTATGCTAACAATAAAGATATTGACATGGACCGACAACGACCACCTTATGAAAGAAATGAAAAAGATAATAGCAGAGATTTATCAAATCCAGAATTTAGCTTCAAATATACAGAATCAGGTGGAATAACAAGTCGTTATCTACTTGTTTCATATAATTCAAAAACGAATGTTCTCACATCTTCTAGCGATGTTACTGGTAGTAATATAACGCAGAAACAGCCCTCTGAATCAGATGAACAGGAATTAAGAGAGGTAGTTAGGGAAAATGAATTCTTTAAAACTAGAACTGATTATCCTCCTGAAAAGGAAGATGAAAACCTAGCCGCATATACACTAACCATTACGGTAGGAGATAACGCACATACAGCAGGCTGGACTGATGCCTCCAAAGACATGCCAGATGCCATAATTAAAATTGTTAACGGGATTAAGAGAATAGTATCAAAAGAGAAAATCGTTTAATTGCGTTCTTGCCCCTTGACAAATGACGATAGACGAACAGGAAGATAGGTAAGAGGTACTGAAGCTTGCTTACATATGATCCTGGACCGGCCGCGACAGTTGGAGGTGTGGTTTATGGAACCTATTCATGTATGTATCTTCCTATCATTATTTCAAGATAAACAGACTTATCCAAATAAATTACGCAAATTAAAGAAGATCGTTGTAAAAAAAGATATTATTCAAATTCTGTAAGTTGTTAAGTTGTTTGTTTTTACTAAATATTACCAAATTATATTAACGCTATTTACGAGTATATCTAAGACCGTTTATGATTTCTAATAGTAGCTGCTGACTGGTATAGTTATAGTGGCTGGGTCATTAGTGTACTTATGGCGCACTTAACAAAAAAAGCAGTGGACAGGATAGAGATCCTGTCAGAACTAAGATACTACAAGACCTTGATGAAATTGTAAAGCAATCAATACATCTAGCGGAATCCTCTACAAGCTTATCTATTGTTTCAGTTAGTGGAGGAATGCAATTAGCATTCGACAAGTTCTTGGATTTGTACAAGAAATTTTTGGTTATATACAGCAAAGGAAAAAAAGGGAAGGGGATACGATTGGTGACTAGTATAGAAGCTAAGGAAAGTACTGATCTAGTAAAAACATTCCTAGATCTAGGTACCCAAATACGACATGTCAAAAAACTAGCTTCAATGAATTTTGTAGTAGGTGATAAAGAGGTTCTTGCCACTATAGAGAAAATGGAAGGAGGAAAGATGGTTGAAAGTCTATTAATCAGTAACGAATCGATGTACATCAAACACTTTTACAATATTTTTGAAGAATTATGGAACAAGGGCATTGACGCTCAAGACAGAATTAAGGCTATAGAAGAAGGTCTAGAGTCTGCCGATATAGAGATTATTCCCAACCCCAAAGAAGGAATAAAGTATGCATGGAAGGTTATAAAATCAGCAAAAAAAGAGGTCCTGATATTATTTTCTACAGCTAATGCTCTCCGCCGCCAAATAGAAATGGGTGGACTAGCATTGCTAAACGAAGTATCTGAGAATCATCCTGGGATGATTAGAATCTTAATACCCGCTGACGACAACATCGTACAAACAATAAAAGAAGTACAGGAAACATGTCCTTATGTTAACATAGGAACCATCGAAGAGAGCTTACAGACGAGAATCACAATAGTGTTAGTCGACAGAGAGGAATGCGTCATCGTTGAATCCATGGAAGATGCAAAAGACATTTCAACTGATGCAGCTGGATTATCTACCAATTCCAATAGCAAGTCAATTGTTTCTTCGTACGTTTCTATTTTCGAAAGTCTTTGGAACCAAACAGAGCTATATGAACAATTGAAGGAATCAAAGAAGCAGGGCGACGAGGCTCATGAAAAATTAAAGAGTAATGATAAGATGCAAAGAGAATTCATAAATATAGCAGCTCATGAGTTACGAAATCCAGTCCAACCAATTCTTGGTTTGATTGAAATTCTTAGAACTAAAATAAGAGCGGAGAAGAAAGAAGAAATTACCACAGGAAAGAATGATAATGATAATGATAATGATGATGATATCATCGATGTCATTATCAGAAATGCGACAAGGCTAAAGCAGCTTACTGAAACGATTTTAGATATTACAAGAATCGAAAATCAGTCTTTAATACTCTACAAAGAAGAATTTTGCTTAAATGAGATAATATTGCATGCTATTGATGATGCTAGAACTCAGCTTCCAAAGGAACAAATGGAAAATATAAAATTTGTCTTGGAATCAGAAGATGGTCAGGCTGATTTAACAGTAGCGGTAGTTGCCGACAAACAGAGAATCACTCAGGTTATTTCTAATCTTCTAGACAATTCTGTTAAATTTACTAAGCATGGATCTGTCCTTATTAAAACTAAGAGGAAGAAAGATAATAACGGTGACGAAATCGTTGTCAGTATTGAAGATACTGGAAGTGGTATAACTCCAAAGGTATTACCTAGATTGTTTACAAAATTTGCTACCACATCGCGGACAGGTACTGGCCTAGGCTTGTATATTTGTAAGACTATTAGCAGAATATGGGGCGAAAATAATCGTGATAGCAGGGGAGCTACATTTGCCTTTAGTTTGCCGCTCCTAGAACAGACAATACAAAATGACTAAAGGTGAGAAGTCACACATTAGATGTGTCGTTTGTGGGAAAGCAATAATTAATGAACAACGAAAAGAAAAAGCGGAAATAATTAATGGTACAAGTTATACCTTCGATAGTAATGAATGCGTTTTAATGTTCAAAAAGTTTAGAGCAGTATACGGAAGTGATTTTATCTAGTGTCGGTTAAAGAGATTGATTACCTACTACAGAATGACGAGGATTGTGCACCTCCTTCACTTGTAAAGAAACGAGTTGGAATAGAAAGATGTCAATCATATACTTGAATCAGCAAGAACTCCGTACCAGTTATAAAACTTCAATTTAGAACGTCTCATCGAATCTTTCTTACTAGGTAAAATAGACTCTTGCTAAAAGTGGCAATATTTTATTCAAGATTATGGTTTCATGTTCTGACTCTTTATCGAAAGAAACCATAAGAATATAATCACTATTATCATATATCGGTATTGTTGCTCTCTTTACCTTTTCATATAACGCAAATGCATAGATTGTTTTACCGATTTTTTCCTCCAACGTTTGTCTAGTACCCATTCTTATTATTGATTGCAAGGCAGATAGTTCTGATTCTTCTTTTGTTAATAATGGAGTCATTCCTTCTCTATACGACTCCGCCGCTATCTTTCCTTGCATATCAGCGATACCAGCAAATCTAATAGTCTTGTCTAGATCCAGTATTTGAATGCAAAAATCTTTGAGGGACCGCGACGTTTTCACATTATAATAGTAAAAAGAGTTCAATTAATAATTTTGTCCGTGATATATATTTTAACGTATACTATTACCTGAGCTGTATATAGTTTAGCCTTCTGATATAATATTACATAGATGAAGAGCTGAGTTGCCTAATTTATGTTGTTTTGATAGGGGTTTTTGACGGGATTTGGGCGCTAATGAATCTGCTTAGTGTTGATGAATTTTGTTGAAATAATGTTGGTGGCTCAAAAAATGTGGGGGATTATACGCAGTATGTGCCATGGGCGTGTCCGTTCTTTATGACGCAACTACCGTCTAGAGCGGAGAAGGCAGTGTTTCCGCTGAGATTGGGGTTTGTGGTAGCCTTCCGCGCTTTGTGTGCACACATTTGGGTTTCTAGGGGAGCTATTGAAAGCGGCCTGACTGGACTGTCATAACAAGGGTCGTAGTGAACATAGCCGCCGTAAGAATACCAACAGCTAATACGGTTATTTTTTGTTGCATTATATCCTATAGTGGGAATCTACTATTTGATTCTTCCAACAAATTATTCGCAAGCGAGTACGATGGAAAAACGTGAGGAATGAACAATAAAATAGCTAAATTGTGTTTTAAACCAACGAAGGATTATATGACAACTCTGTTACGAATGTTCTAAAGCACTAGTATGAGTATGATTCTCCTTAAAATTATCGCCCTTGCAAATAAAGAAGGGGCTTATGATACTCTTAAGAAGACAACACCACACCTTGTAAAAAATACCGCTCAAGACCACAGAATGGAAAATATTTTCTTACTTCATTCGGTAAAGTAGTCCACAATGCTCAAACGATGATTGTAAATACACTTGAGAGCACCCGGAAACTTAATGCTGTTTATCCAGTTAGACTTTATCGTCATTACCAATTTCCTGGGAATCGACTGCTATCAAAACATTCTGGGATGCCATTATTATAGATGCAGATAAAAACAAATACTAAATGCCTGAATATTTTAGATGAGCTAGGATACCTCCCTATTACATCAAAGGTAGATGAGATTCTCTATGGCTCAGTTGAAAAAGCATTTAATATAATTGGCGAAATTGCTTACAATGCTTTACTAGATCGTGCATGTTCAATTCATGGATTATCCAAATGGGAATTACTAACAAATTATGATTTGTTTGAAAAGTCGTTATATGACATATTTGGTAAGGTTTCTTTCTTACTCATCCGTGCGCTTAAAAAAGAAATATTGATACATGCTGTCCTCATGGATTCACGTCTTACAGTTAGTGATATTCTAAACCCAGGTATTACAATCGGCGACATTCTCAAGCATCTTCGTGAGGTCGAGGTGTTTCAATTTGTTCGTAAAATACTGTCACATGAACATATTCTCTTTCTTTACCATAACAAAAATTCTAACGATAAAATATTGTCCGAATTCTTCAGTATAAGTGGTAACGACAACGTTCCGAAAGGTCTTTTATCAGTTGCACCAGCTGTTAACCTTAACCAAATTAGTAGTAATATGTTGTATGATAAGTTAGTACTGAGAGTTCAGAACAAACACGAAGCGTTAAAAAAATTGTCTGACTGGATGTTTAACTTACATTCATCAAATAAGTCAGACTTTGCAACTAGAATTGAATTCGAAGACGGAACATGGTGGTTAAGATATGGTCTTGATGACGATTACGTTAGATTCGAAGAATCACTAGGTAAACATATACAAAAAAATTTATCAATTCTATGTGGGTATGATATTTCAAACTTTAATGAACTATATATAGGAGGAATAATTGCATCACATATTTATGTCATTCTTGATGAGCCCATGATAATCTATAAAGCAAGTAAAGTATAGAACCTTTGTTTTTCTAGTTCAATCCGCTCTCTAATGGGCTGTAGAGTCCTTCTCACGCATATGGCGCTTGGAGTCTTGCCTTTGAATTTCCGAATATTAATGCGCTTGCATCTTTATGAATAGCGGCGAGGATGTCGTTCTTTTTTGCAATAGAGTTAAATTTCTTGCATAGCCGTTAAGAGAAATATCAAATCAACACAGAATGTACAGTATAGACATATTGTTATCACGTAAGTTAGGAGTGATTTTGATAGATATTAATCCATAGAGCATTAGTTAGCTGCTATTCTTAAAACATTAATCATTCATCGTCCTTTCGAATGCAGACAGAATTACTTACATGAATTCAATATCGATAAAAATTATTAGATATATTAATTTAGTTTATGTTCTTGCTCTTGTATCTTGCAAATAGTAACTAGACTATTTAGGCCAGTACTTTTGGTCACTGTTGCTGTTGCTGTCGTGAACTTCTTTCGCCATATCCATCTGCTTTCCATGTATGTATTGTGTCTATAAACTTCTCGTGAAGGTATTTCGTTGCACTTTTGTTGTAGGTATTGTGTTAGAACTAACTAGCTATCGAAATTTTGCAGAACACAGAAAAAGGTGTGGGGGTCTAGTAGTAACATATTGCAGTTGGTACAAACAACTATTGTACAGCAGCCTGAGTGAGTCTGTTCAGTGCCTGTTCTGTTGCTTTCACGAAGCCATCTTTTGCAATACCTTTTGCAAAAAAAGGAACTCCGGGCATATCGATACTCCATAATACATCAATCTTCGTCTTGTTCTCGGACAATGGAATTAATGTAACTACTCTGCTGCCTGTAATAGGTCCTTGAGTGACATTTGTTACTACCGATTGTTTTGGATGTAACATTATGATCTCATGACTCTTGAGGTTGAGGGCTTGCGGACCAACTGTGGTATCTGCTTCAATCATATTGCCTGTCTTTTTGATGATCTTCATAGAGTCGACTTGATTCCAAGCGGTATCATTGCCTAGATTTGCAATAGCTTTCCAGAGCCGGTCAACCGATGCAGAAACTTCACGGCTTGAGTGTATTTGTTCTAATGCAGCAGCTGTAGGTACTCCGTTTATTGTTATGCTGACAATCATAGCCACTCCGACTATGACTCCAGGTGGTAGCATCTTTTTGTTTGCAATTTGTGGGTTTGTTGTTTTTGTCATTGTAAGAGATACTGATCTTGATTTTCGTTATAACCATTGTCTACCTATGAGACGTAACTTTGTTACCTGAAGTGTTATATCGTTCTTCAAAAGAAAATCATAGATGAATCGACAGGAGTCTGTCTCATTTTTATTATTGTTGTTGCTATTGTCCCTCTTTACCTTCATCGCTATCATAATCCAGTTTCTCATCAATCTTTTTTTGTAATTCTTTATAACGTTCGTACTTTTTGGTCCATTTAGAAAGTACGAACCATTGTCGTATGCCTATCCCTAACCATATGAGGAAAATTAGAATGGGCACAGCTCTTGCAAGACCAAACCCATGCCAAAATCCCGGTCCAAATCCTTCAGGATGTATTCCAGCACCACCAAAAAACATTGGAGGGCCGAGTAAGGCAAATGTAATCACAAATGAAATTGGTGGAAGAATCAAGAGGGTTAGAATCATTATGATAAACATCTTCTTTGTTTTGTTTAACTGTGAGATAATTCCATCCATTATCTGAAATAGATTCTCGTCGTGATTTTTCTTCTTTCCTGAATCAGGCACGGTTTACTTTAACACCTTTATGTTAAAAAAGACTGTAGTAACCTTGTTACCTATCATCATCAATAACCGTTTCACTACGTGGAAATAGCGTCTCATAAGGTTCAAGAATTTGTTTAAGAATCTCTCGGCCTTTTTCTGAAACACTATATTTTATCACGGTCTTGGTTCCCCATGGTTCATTGATTCTGGTTATGAACTCTTTTTCCACCATGTCATCAATTATCTTCCTATGCTTTATGTGATTCAATCCACAATAACTCATCAACTTGCTTTGATTAAGTTCTCCGTATTCGTAAAGTTTCAAGAGAATGTCTTTCCTTATGTAAATCCTGTCTCGATATTCGTGGACCATCTACTGATCATTAGGCCTTGTGTCGAGCACATTTGATCATGTTCATAGATTAGTATGAATATTTTGTAGGTCCATTTTAAGACGACGATGTTTATCAAAATTGATAGCTAATATTGGAGTCCCATCAAACAAGAACAGTACCCCGGACTCTTTTTCCAAATTATGTATTCTACTATGACGAACAAAATAAGACTTTGGGTAACTAGTCTTTATTATTACTTTGCTTGCATCTGGCATTTCTTCGTCAGTCGGTGCGGTGATCGGCATAGTGAATTCTAGAGGAGCTAAGAAGTGTTGTATTTAAAAGAATTGGAGCCGGAGCCGTCATTGGATGGTGGAACAGGCCGACAAAGGCTGTCTCTCTGGGTCTGCTCTGATTATCTTCAGTTGTAACATATATAAAACATAATCATGACTGCTCTTAGACCTCAGTACGTTCTTCTGTTCAGCTACAAGTGATTCAATCGCCTCATATAGTACATCATAGTCTATTTCTATGATACACATAACCTTAGTGATCCCTTTATCGCTACGTGTCGTTTCAAGTTCACACCAATAAACTTCGTGTGCCGGGTCTTCCGTTCTTGTATTTAGTTCCTCATCTATCATTCCTTGCATCGATGAAAACCATTTTCTCTTTATGGTCTGTTCTGCGTGCCATGATCGTTTAGTAGAATCGGTGAATTGCTCGAAACGTAATATTTGCGAACTATGGTCCTCTGGTTGTGCTCTTATAATTTCGTATGAAATAAACAGTGATTCTTTTGCATCTTTACTCTTGCCATCTACTATCAATATTTCCTGCTTCTTGTCTATTGGCAAATTTCTAATATCGCCACGTTTGTAAACTTTAGGATCTTCTCCTTTACAGCGGCATCCTTCTATAACTATAACATAATAATCGTATTCATGTTTGTTCATTAGTTCAAAAATTGCTGCAGTCAGATATTGAGCATTTTCAGGTTCTATGGATAGGATAAATGTGGTTGTGATATGTGTATTGTTGGAATAAAGATGCAAAGATGTTGGAGTACGTGGATCTTGTTTTAGAGCTTGATTTCTGGTTGTGTTATCTACTAAATGAAAGAAAGTATAGAAGTCTAAAGGTGTAACTTCTTTATTCCTCATTTTAATCACTTTAACTCGCTCTAAGCTCGACTTCATTTTCTTAACTCTCTAGATGTATAACTGTCGATCTACCGCATCGCAAAATGGTGAATCTTTTGTCATTTCAAGCTCCTTTTTTCTTCGGTCGTCAGAGTAGCAGTACCACCTAAGCCGAGACCCTTCAGTATTTTCTTTTTATAACCCATAGCCGTGTTCAAGCGATCTATCCAATTCCAGCCATACTTGTCATCGAGTGTAAGGAAGCAATGCATACCGCCTGCTGTTGGCGGCGTTTTATTCCTTGTGTCCGGATTTGGTAGTAATTCATTATCCAACTGCTCCGCGGTCATTCTCGATTTGGCTGCAATAATTATCTGCATACCTCCAGTCTTACTAGTGCTAGTCCATTCTTCAAATGCGAAAATACTGCGTTTGTAATCACTATCGCTCTCCGGATAATATTTACGTCGAATTCTGCTTAGTAATGTAGCTTCCGCGTCACCTATCCTTGTTATAATCACCCAGTGTTTTCCAGATTTCAGAATTTCATCGATCTCTTTTATTTCATCGGCTGATGGAAATGTAGGAAATGCTTCTCCATTGTCATACACGTCATCCATATATTCAAACCTCAATATTTTCGATAAATCGTCTTCGGGTTTTTCTCTTATTATCTCATATTTTATCCTCTTTACTTCACCTTGCTTAGTCCTAGCGACTATCATGAGACATTCCTTTTTCCTATTTGTAATTTTATCCGTCTGCCAAGCTTCTACGATTTTCACATAATAGTCGAACTTATGTTCTTTCGTAATTGTATCCATTGTGTGTGTAATCGAATCACCACCGGGACCTAGCATTTACGCCCGGTGTTTCTCCAGACAACAAGTAAGTTCTAGTTAATTTATCAAAACTCTGATAGAATTCAACGAAGTTTATTGGTCTAGGAAGACACTGTACAAACTCTTCTACATCTACTCCCTTACTCAACTCTGCCTCACTCAACTCCTGCTTTGTTAAGACGAAATCTTTAATCCATTTCCAAGCTTTCACATCTTCCGGACGAATGAAACAAAATGTCATATTTTTATATAACTTACTCTGAACTACTAGTTCTTCCCTATTCTTCGGATCTGGTAGAAATGCATTGATTACTTCCTCATCAGTCATTATTGATTTGGGGATTTTCGTTATCATCATTGGATGCTCCAGTACTTCTTTAGTTTTATCAGTCCTACTTACTAGATCTGCAAGTGTGATCCCCTCTTCGAATGGGAAAAACCGTTGTCCAAAACTAGTATTGTATTTGTCT
>WNGD01030680.1_pt1 | contig 10303 bp, 19 predicted proteins | sample 5400671 | NCBI WGS metagenome assembly WNGD01 (sample SAMN13153369, study PRJNA577476) | soil metagenome | isolation source: 40 cm soil or saprolite under grassland replicate 2 | place: USA:California | collected 2016-06-15
ATTATTCAAAAAAGATTTCAAAATCTGTGCGGCGTCTCGCCTTCCAAAAAGCTTTGAGCGAGCGGATCAAGGCAGGAGATGTCCTGACCGTGGATAAGTTCGTCGTTCCAGAGCTCAAGACGAAGTCGTTTCTCGCGCTGTTGAAGAAGCAAACGGACGCGCGGAAAGTTTTATTGATTTCGGATGCGTTTGATCAGAACACCTTGAAATCCGGACGCAACGTCAAACCGGTGACGTTCGCCACTGCTTCAGATGTAAACACCGAACAGTTGCTCGCTTTCGAAAAAATTCTCGTCACACAGAAAGCGCTGGAGCAGCTAGCGGAAAGGACGAAATGAACGAGCCGCACGAGATCATTCAAACCGCCTCGTTGACTGAAAAGTCAACCTTGATGAGCGAGAAGCAGAACAAATATGTCTTCCGCGTCAGTCCCAAGGCAAACAAGGTTCAAATCAAGGACGCGGTTGAGCGCCTGTTTCAAAAGAAAGTCGTGGACGTGAACACTTGTAATTACGCCGGCAAGGAGAGACGTGTGCGGGGACCCCTGGGACGACGGCCGCGGTGGAAGAAAGCCATCGTGACCTTGAAGGAAGGCGAAAAGATCGATTTGATATGAGCACTCTTTTACAACGTTGTCATCCTGAGCCGCGCAGACGGCGAAGGATCTCACGATTTAGCAAGGGCGAAGCATCTCGCGGAGAATTCGAGAGATTCCTCGCTCCGCTCGGAATGACAAATCTGATTTTATGGCACTAAAAGAATTTCGCCCACTCACGCCGACGTTGCGTTTCAAGTCGCTGCCTGCCTTCGATGAAATCACGAAGTGGCGACCTGAAAGGAGCCTCCTTGAGCCGAAGAAAAGGACCGGCGGTCGCAACAACCGCGGCCGGCTGACGTCACGGCACCTGGGCGGCGGTCATAAGCAGAAATATCGAAAAGTCGATTTTAAGCGGCGCAAGCGCGGTGTCTCAGCGGAGGTTATCGGCATCGAGTACGATCCGAACCGGTCCGCCCGCATTGCTCTCATCAGATACGCGGATGGCGAGCTGAGTTATATTCTCGCGCCGAACGGACTTCGAGTCGGATCGATGGTTGCTGCCGGGGACGATGTTGCGCCTGAATTGGGAAATGCGCTGCCGCTTCGTGCCATTCCCCTCGGCACAAACATTCACAACATTGAATTGACCCCGGGTCGCGGTGGCCAGGTTGCACGCAGCGCGGGTCAACAGGCGACGCTGACGAACATCGAGGCGGGCTACGCCTTGGTGAAAATGCCTTCCGGTGAGATTCGGCGGATTCACGAAAACTGCTTCGCCACGATTGGGCAGGTGGGGAACGTCGATCATATGAACGTGTCGAGCGGCAAGGCGGGACGCACTCGATGGCAAGGGCGCAGGCCACATGTGCGCGGTGTGGCGATGAACCCGATCGATCATCCGATGGGCGGCGGCCAGGGCAAATCAAAAGGAGGCGGCGGCCGTCATCATCCAGTCAGTCCATGGGGACAACTGGCCAAAGGATTCAAAACGCGCAGTAAACATAAGCCCAGCGATCGTTTTATTTTGGAAAGGAGACGGCCGAAGAAGAAATCGTGAGATATGAATGGTGAGAAGTGAGAAGTGGGTCTTACCTCTCACGATTCGCATCTCACTTATCACTTGAATTTTATGGCTAGATCATTAAAGAAAGGACCCTTCGTCGAATCGTATCTTCTGGAGAAGATCGACAAGATGAACAGCTCGGGCGCCAAGAAACCGATCAAAACCTGGTCGCGGCGCTCGATGGTGACGCCGGATTTTGTCGGCCACACGTTTTTGGTGCATAACGGAAAGACGTTTCATTCCGTTTTCGTCACCGAGAACATGGTGGGCCACAAGCTCGGCGAATTTTCGCCCACGCGTGTGTTTAAGAAACACGGTTCGCATACGGCGAAGGTGACGAAATAAGTGAGTTTGCGATTGGCGATTGGCGATTGGCGGTTGCCGAAATTGGCAATTGGCATTTGGCCATTGGCAATCGGGGCGGCGTTGGTCTGCTACGGCAGCGATGCAGGGGACGGTTCTTTGTCAGAATCCAAAATTGATACCACGGTGCAGACGGCGACCGCTGAGCCGTTGCTGGAGCAAAACGAACAATTGCGAAAGCAATTGTCGATTGCGCAGGAATCGCTCAAGGCGTTGACGAGCAGCCTCGCGGAATCGAATGCTGCAGCGGAAGAGCTTCGGCGCAAGTACTCCGATTTGGAATTGCGAATGGAAGCGCTGGGATTGGCTTCGCCAAACAAGGACCGGACGAAGCTGGGCGACGAATATCGCGACCAGATGTTGCGCCTCAACGAAGCAGTATTGTGTTATTTGAAAACGTCGCAGGCCGGCGATGCGAAGGCGCGAATGGACGTGGAGGCGCAACTGCGTAGCACAAACACGTTGATCACAAAATCCACCAGCGAGCCGGAGCTACCTGAGTCGAGCTTGATGGATGGAAGCGTGATCAGCGTGAAGGACGAGTGGTCATTTGTAGTCGGCAACCTTGGCGAAAAACAAGGCGTAAAGATTGGAATGCCGATGCGAGTGATGCGCGATGATCGAAAGATCGCGACCCTGCGAGTAGTCGATGTGCGGCAGAAGATTTGCGGTGCGGTGATTCAGGAAATGGATTCTGAGAAGGAAAAAATAAAAGTAGGGGACCGCCTTCAGGTGGATGCGCACTCCGATGTTAGTTTAAGATAAATGGAAGTCCGATCGATATATAAGTATGCGCGGATTTCGCCGTTTAAGGCGCGCGAAGTTACGCGTGAGATCCAGGGTCTGCCGGTTTCGGCAGCACTCGATCTGCTGGCTTTCACGCCGAAGAAGGCGGCGTTTCTCATTGGCAAAACGTTGAAGAGCGCAATCGCCAATGCGGAAAACAATGCCAATCTGAAACCAGATGGGCTGGTGGTGAAGGAGGCGGTTGTCGGTGAAGGGCCAACGCTAAAGCGTATCATGGCGCGCGCCCGCGGCAGCGCGAGCCGTATTCAGAAACGCACCAGTCACATTCGCATCGTCCTATCCGACGAGATTCCAATCGAAACGCGAGAAAAACGAAAAGCGAAACGGGAACAGGAAAAGAAGATGGCAAAGAAGGAGATCAAGGACGAGGCGAGTGAAAGCGCGGAAACTGTGGCTGAGAAAAAACCTGCGAAGCCGAGCACAAAAACAAAGAAATAATTTTTATGGGACAAAAAGTTAATCCAACTGGCTTTCGCCTGAGCGTGAATCGTGACTGGCGGTCGCGCTGGTACGCTTCGTCGCAGGAATTTCCGTCGTTTTTGCACAGCGACCTGAAGATTCGGAATTATGTGAAGAAGAAGCTGCAGTTCGCCGCGGTTTCGAAAATTGTGATCGAGCGGGCGTGGAATTCCATTCGGGTGACCATTCACACCGCGCGTCCCGGAATTGTGATCGGGCGAAAGGGCGCAGAGATCGAAAAGATGACAGAAGAAATTTCCAAAATGGCCGAGGGCAAACAGGTCAAGATCGATATTCAGGAAATCAAAACGCCCGAACTTGACGCGCAGCTCGTCGCCGAAAACGTGGCGTTGCAGATCGAGCGGCGCATTGCCTATCGCCGCGCGATGAAAAAAGCCGTGCAGACTGCGATGGATTTTGGCGCGGAAGGAATTCGTCTGCGGTGTTCGGGGCGGCTCAATGGCGCCGAGATTTCGCGCTCGGAATGGTATCGAGAGGGAAAAGTTCCCCTGCACACCTTGCGTACGTCGGTCGATTACGGCTTTGCAGAAGCAAACACGGTCTATGGCAAGATCGGGGTGAAATGTTGGATGTGTAAAAAGGAAGAACCAGCCCCTCAGCCGGCTACACCGCCGCCACCACCGCCACCCGAGCCGGTTGAAGTCTAAGGAGATAATCTATGGCATTGATGCCAAAACGTGTGAAGTATCGAAAGTCCCAGCGGGGAAGCCGGAAAGGGACTGCTTCGCGCAATCTCAAAATCGATTTTGGCGAGTTCGGATTGCAGACACTCGAGCGCGCCTGGATCACTAACACGCAACTGGAAGCCGCGCGTGTTGCACTCACTCGCAACATGAAGCGCAAAGGCAAACTGTGGATTCGCATTTTCCCTGATAAGTCGGTAACCGCCCGCCCTCCCGAAACGCGTATGGGCAAGGGGAAAGGTCCACCGGAGTACTGGGTCGCCACGGTGCGGCCTGGCAACATTTTGTTTGAACTGGATGGCGTGCCGGAATCGGTCGCGCGGGAGTCTCTGCGTCTTGCAGCAGACAAGTTGCCGGTGCGCACGAAGTTTCTCACACGTCACCACGTCAGGGCCGCTTAACAACCATGAAAATGAAAGAAATCACCGAACTGAGCACGGACGAATTGCTGACCAAGAGACGCGACTTGCGCCAGGAAAGCCTGCACCTCCGGTTGCAACAGCAGAGTGGCCAGCTCGAACAGCCAAGCAGATTGCGCTTGCTGCGGCGCGACATTGCCAGGCTCGAAACAGTCCTGACTCAGCGGACTGAACAGGCGGAGAAAAAATAAATTATGGCCGAACAAGAACCTTCATCAGCTACTTCACAGCAGCCTGCATCCGTGGCTCGTGGTTCACGCAAGACACGAACCGGGGAGGTGATTTCCAGCAGCATGAACAAGACGATTGTGGTACGGACAGTCTCGCGTGTGCCGCACCCCAAGTTTGGGAAGATCGTCAAGCAGATGAAAAAGTTTTATGCCCACGATGAACAGAACAAGGCGAAAACCGGCGACACCGTCCGCATCATGGAGACGCGGCCACTGAGCAAGCTCAAGCGGTGGCGTCTCGTGGAGGTCATCCAAAAGTAGAGAGAAGAAGCAGAGGCAGCGGAAGATTTCGATGGTACAACTTCGATCCAGATTAGATGTGGCAGACAACAGCGGCGCGCGCATGGCGACGATGATTGGCGTGATCGGTAAATCCACTCGTTACGCCGGGATCGGCGATGTGATCACTGCGAACGTGAAGGAGGCCAGCGCAACCGGAACGGTGAAGAAGGGCGAAGTGGTGCGTGCAGTTCTTGTTCGCACGAAACAGCCCATCCGACGGGACGATGGTTCTCTGCTTCGCTTCGATAACAATGCGATCGTGATTATCGACAAAGATTTGAATCCGCGCGGCACGCGCATTTTCGGGCCCGTAGCCCGCGAGTTGCGCGAGCGCAACTTCATGAAAATTGTCTCGCTCGCGCCGGAAGTCTTATGAATCGAATCAAATGTCACGTTAAAAAAGGCGATCAAGTCGAGGTCATCTCTGGGAATTTCCGCGGTTCTTCAGGGCGGATCCTGGCGGTGTTTCCGGAAAAGCAGCGTGTCTTGGTTGAAGGCGTACGCATTATCAAGAAGCACCTTCGAAAATCGCAGGACAATCCGAGCGGCAAGATCGCCGAGCGCGAGGGGCCGATTCATATTTCCAATGTGAAATTGATCGAGCGCGAGAAGGACGTGGAGAAAAAAGCGGCGAAACAAAAGAAGCCAAGACGCGAGACGGAGAAAAAAGCGGCATGATGGAGAACAGTAAACAAGCCTGTCATCCCGAGCGTAGCGAGGGAGCCCGCAAGCAAGCCTGGGCGTCGATTGTGAGATTCTTTGCTTCGCTCAGAATGACATTTTGTTGAAAATGGAAAACGAATTTCATCGCTATTACAAAGAGCGTGTGATGCCTGCGCTGCAAAAGCTGCACGGGTACAAAAATGTTCACCAAATTCCGAAGGTCGAAAAAGTGGTGATCAACACCTCGATCGGGTCGCAATCGGATGTGAAGCAGGCGTTGGAAGAAGCAAAAGCCGAGATTGCGTTGATTACTGGCCAGCGCCCGGTGGAGACCCTGGCCAAGAAAAGCATTTCCAATTTCAAATTACGAAAGGGTCAGGCCATCGGCGCCAAGGTGACCCTGCGCGGAGAACGCATGTACGAATTTCTCGAGCGCTTCATCAAGGCCGCGTTGCCGCGCATTCGCGACTTTCGCGGCGTCTCGCCGCGTTGTTTTGACAACCACGGCAACTACACGCTCGGAATTTCGGATCAATCGATTTTTCCTGAAATCGAGCTTGATAAAATCAAGCGCAACATCGGATTTGATGTTACAATCGTCACCACGGCACGAACGGATGCGGAAGCCAAATCGCTGTTGAGTGAAATGGGCATGCCGTTTAGCGACCGGGCAAAGAAGCCCGCCGCGCAACCCGCCTGATTTTTTGATGAGCACTGTTACTGATCCTATTGCCGATTTTTTGGCGCGTATCCGCAATGGCACGCGTGCGCAAAAACCGGAGATGCTCATTCCGTACTCGAGAATCAAGGCTGAGATTGCTCGGATCTTGAAAGATGAAGGCTATATCACCGACTACTCGATCGATACGGGCGCTGCGCATCCGCGCATCAAAATAACGAATAAGCTTGTGAACCGATCGAGCGCCATCGCAGGGTTGCGGCGGGTGAGCCGCCCGGGATTGCGCCGTTACGTTGGGGCAGATGAAATCCCGCGAGTTCTTGGTGGAATGGGCCTGGCGATTCTGTCCACTTCGCGGGGCATTTTGTCGGGGCGCGAAGCAAGAAAGCAAAAGGTGGGCGGCGAACTGCTGGCGTACGTCTGGTAAAATTTATGTCACGAATCGGAAATAAAGCGATCGAGATTCCCGAAAGGGTTAAGGTGACCATTGGCGATGACGGAGCGGTATCGGTGGAAGGGCCGAAGGGAAAACTCCACTGGAAACTGCCGCGCGACATCCGCGCGAGCGTCGAGGTGGTGCAGGGAGTGAGCGAAGGTTTCACCAAACAACTCGAGATCGAAGGAGTCGGTTTCAGGGCTGCCGTGCAGGGATCAACCCTTAACTTAAGCCTCGGCTTCTCGCATCCAGTTCAATTTTCAATTCCGAAGGACATTAAGATCACAGTCACGGACAACACGAAGATCACAATCCAGGGCGCCGATAAGAAACTGGTCGGACAGGTGGCGGCGGACATCCGTCGCTTTTACCCTCCTGAACCGTACAAGGGCAAAGGGGTTCGCTACGCGGGCGAGCAGATTCGTCGCAAAGTGGGCAAGACCGTTCAATAGTATGGCGACGACGACTCGTAAGGCAGCGCGGCAGCGCGTTCATCGAAGGATCAGGAAAAAAGTCGCAGGCACGGCGCAACGACCGCGGCTGGCAGTTCATTTCTCTGGCAAACATGTTCATGCCCAGGTGATCGATGACGACGCCGGACGGACACTGGCGGCTGCGTCAACGACAGAGCGATCGTTACTTGCCAAGGATAAAGCGGCGGCGAACCAGGCCGCGGCAGAATTGATCGGCAAGACAATCGCGGAACGCTCGCTGGCGAAAAAACTCGAGCGCGTCGTTTTTGATCGCGGCGGATTTCTTTATCACGGAAAAGTGAAGGCATTAGCAGAAGCAGCGCGCGCAACCGGCTTAAAATTTTAGTTCATGGCTCAGACAACTTCAGGCAGGCGGCCAGACTCGCGCAGACCAGATAGGACTCCCGCAGCTAAGGGCGATACGACCGAGAAGGTCGTTTTTATCAACCGCTGTGCGAAGGTCGTGAAGGGTGGGCGGCGTTTTAGTTTCAGCGCGTTGATCGTGGCGGGAGATCACGATGGGAAAGTGGGATGCGGATTTGGCAAGGCCAACGAAGTCTCAGAGGCTATTCGAAAGGCTTCCGAGGCAGCGCGCAAATCGATGGAAAAAGTTTCGTTGAATGAAAACACGATACCGCACGAAGTGATTGGCGAATACGATGGAGCGCGGGTGCTATTGCGTCCCGCATCGCCGGGGACTGGCGTTATCGCCGGTGGAGGCGTACGGGCAGTGGCTGAGGCGGCTGGTATTCGCGACGTGCTGGCCAAGTCGCTCGGCTCAAGTAATCACGCCAACGTAGTAAAGGCGACGATTGCCGCGTTGCGATCCCTTCGCCGCCGGGACGAAATTTTTAAAGCGCGCGGAATTCACTTTAGCGATGGAAAGGGTGAACAACATGATGCGTCTTCATAATTTGCGGCCCCGACCGGGATCGCGACATCGCGTCAAGCGCCTGGGTTGCGGCGAAAGCTCAGGGCATGGAAAGACCAGCGGCAAGGGTCACAAGGGGCAAAAGGCGCGTTCGGGTGGGAGCATTCGACTGGGTTTCGAAGGCGGGCAGATGCCGCTGATTCGACGATTGCCGAAACGCGGATTCAACAATGCGGCCTTTCACAAGCGTTATGCAATTGTGAACCTCAGCGACCTGAATGAATTTGAAGCCGGAGCGGTGATAAACGAACAGCTGCTGCGTGAGTCGAATTTGGTTCGGGGTCATTTCGTGGGAATAAAAATCCTTGGTGACGGCGAATTGAAGCATGGCCTGAAGGTGGAAGCCGATAAAGTTAGTGCGGCTGCCCGGGAAAAAATCGAAAAGGCTGGGGGAACAATTTCGCTGCGTGAGAGAGGAGCACCGAAAGCAGATCTAATCCATGCCGCGGGAGAGGCTGGAATCTCGGCGGGCGAAGGATCCGCTGAGCCCGCCTTGCGGGTAGCAGGAAAGAAAAAATCGTCGAGGCGGCTGCCGGCCAGAGTGAAGCCGCGAGCAAAAAAGAAAACATCTCAGGAGAGCTAGCGTCTCGGCAGGCAATATTCCAGATTAGCGGATGGTCTCGGCGTTTCTCAACACAGTTAAGATACCGGAATTGCGCCGGCGCATTTTGTTTACGCTGGCGGTGGTGGTGATTGTGCGTTTGGGAGCTGCGATTACCACTCCGGGAGTCAACCAGGCTGTTCTGCAGGAGTGGTTTCGCACGTCGCTGAGCCAGCGGACCGGAGGCGGTGTGGCGGCGCTCTTTAACTTGTTCAGCGGCGGCGCACTTGAAAATTGCGCGGTCTTCTCCCTGGGCATCATGCCGTACATCAGCGCATCGATCATGATGCAATTGCTGACCGCAGTGATTCCGCAACTTGGCAGACTAGCGCGCGAAGACGGTGGCCGGCAGAAGATCATGCAACTGACCCGCTACACGACACTTGGGCTGTGCATTTTCCAAGGCTATCTGCTGGCACTGTCGTTTCAGCACCCCGAATCGTACCACGTGATGCTGCCGGGGATCACCGACACGATTAGGAACCTCGGCATTCCGTTAGTGGACGATCTTGGCTGGAGATTTCGAATCGTAACGGTGATTTCCCTCACCACCGGGACGCTGTTGCTGATGTGGCTGGGCGATCAAATTACCGAACGCGGGATTGGCAACGGAATATCGCTCATTATTACGATTGGCATTGTTGCGCGCCTGCCCGCAGCGCTCGCACAGGCGTGGAAGACATTTGTGCCTTCGGCGCAAACCGGTTCGAGCCAGGTAAATCCGATGGTCCTTGTATTGCTGGTGTTCCTCTTGATCGTTGTCATTGCTGCGGTGATTGCGATCACGCAAGGCGTGCGCAAGATCACTGTGCAGTATGCGAAGCGGGTGGTGGGCCGGAAAATGTACGGCGGCCAGACACAATACATGCCGTTGAAAGTGAATTATGCCGGTGTGATGCCGATCATCTTCGCCTGGGCGCTGCTTCTTTTTCCAGCAACCATTGTTGGGTACGCATTTAAAAACAGCCCCACCGCTAATCGCATTGCCAGCGCGCTTTCCACCGGCTGGCTCCATTATGCCGTTCTTGCGGCAATGATTTTCTTTTTCAGTTACTTCTGGGTTGCCACCCAATTTCAACCGACTCAAATCGCCGACGATCTTAAAAAATACGGCGGTTACATTCCGGGTGTGCGGCCAGGAAAGCCGACTGCCGACTTTCTTGATTTCACGATGACGCGACTCACGTTTGCTGGCGCGATTTTCCTGACGCTGATCGCAGTATTTCCAAGTCTCCTCAGCCAGTGGTTGAATGTGCCCTTGATCACAGCGCAGTTTTTTGGCGGCACCAGCTTGTTGATCATCGTGGGCGTCATGCTTGATACCATGCGCCAGGTGGAGACGCACCTGATTCAGCGGCATTACGATGGCTTTTTGCGAAAAGGGCGGATTCGGGGCCGATCATTTGATCGCGCGTCGTATGCTCGCGGGGAGGCAGCAGCCGGCGGAACGCTGATGTGGCTCTATGTGGGGATCGCGGTCCTCGTGATCGCTGGAGTCGCCTTTTTTCTTTACGGGCGATAGGTGAAAAGGCGGCTCGTTCTTCTCGGCGCGCCGGGTTCCGGGAAAGGGACCCAGGCGGAAATGGTTACGCGCCAGTTCGGCATTCCTGTCACTTCGACGGGAGCGATCTTGCGCCGTGAACGAGATCTCGGAA
>WNGD01007459.1_pt1 | contig 10302 bp, 10 predicted proteins | sample 5400671 | NCBI WGS metagenome assembly WNGD01 (sample SAMN13153369, study PRJNA577476) | soil metagenome | isolation source: 40 cm soil or saprolite under grassland replicate 2 | place: USA:California | collected 2016-06-15
CGAGCGCTCATCGGGCCAGCGCCTCCAGCAGGATGGCCGCATCGTAACCTCCCCGGTGTATCACGCCGTCGATGAACAAGGTGGGGGTGCCCCGTACCTGCCCGGACGCGATTCCGCTGTGCACGTCCCGGCGCACCCGCCCACGTCGCCAAGGTCCGCGAGCTGGTGATCGACGCCCTCACCCCCGCCGAGCTGCGACAGCTACGCACCGCATCCCAGCGAATCCTGCACCGAATCGAATCCTGCGCCGGATAGTCAGGTGCCTGCTGGTGCGCCATGCGGGTGGCCGATGGCCAGGCCACTGTCGGTGTCAAAGAAGTGCAGGTTGGCAGTGTCCACGCTGAGCTCGATCGGGCTTCCCGCCGTGATCCTGCTGCGCGCGCTGACCCGTGCGGTCCACAGGGACTTTCCTTCGGCGAGCGCGATCGCCGAGTCGTCCGCCTCTGCGCCGCCGGTGAAAGCCGCAGTGTCTTTGTGCTGGACTGGGGGCGCACCGATCGCGAAGATCACGTGGATCTCGGTGCCGAGTGGCTCGGTGACGTCGGCGACCGCGGTCATCCGCGCCCAGCCCGGATCTGCCAGGCTGGCGTCCTCGAAATCGGACGGCCGGATGCCAAGGATCACATCGCGGCCGAAATAGCGACCGATGGCTGTCTTGGCGCTCACCACCTCGGCCGGGATGGGCAGGGTGTGCCCGGCAAACGACGCCGTGGCATGTTCCGCGCCACCGTTCAGGCGCGCGGTGACGAGGTTCATGGCCGGCGAGCCGATGAACCCGGCGACGAACAGATTGACCGGGCGGTCAAACAGGTTCTGCGGCGTGTCAACCTGCTGCAGCAAACCGTCCCGCAGTACGCATACCCGGTCTCCCAGCGTCATCGCCTCGATCTGGTCGTGGGTGACATACACCGTGGTCACGTTCAGCCGCTCGTGCAGCTGGGCGAGCGACGCCCGCATGCTGACGCGCAGCTTGGCGTCGAGGTTGGAAAGCGGCTCATCCATCAAGAACGCCTGCGGCTCGCGGACGATCGCCCGGCCCATCGCGACACGTTGCCGCTGCCCGCCGGACAGCGCGGCGGGCTTGCGGGACAGATACTGATCGAGACCGAGCATCCTGGCGGCCTCCCGCACCCGGCGGGTGATCTCGTCCTTGGGCATCTTGCGCATCCGCAGCCCGAATGCGAGGTTCTGCTCCACGGTCATGTGCGGGTACAGCGCGTAATTCTGGAAGACCATCGCGATGTCGCGGTCCTTGGGCGGCAGCTGGTTCACTATCCGCTCCCCGATCTGGATGGTCCCGTCGCTGACCTCCTCCAGCCCGGCGATCATCCGCAGCGCTGTTGACTTGCCGCAGCCGGAAGGGCCGACCAAGACCATGAACTCGCCGTCCCGGATCTCCAGGTTCAGCGCGCTTACGGCCTTCACGCCGCCGGCGTAGATCTTGTCGACCTGATCCAGCATGATCTGGGCCATCACATCACTCCGTTTCCGCGAGCCCGGTCCTGCGGGACCGGGCTGCCCGAGTCGACGCTGCATAACTTTCGCGACGAGCGGCGCTCACGTCAAATTGCCATCGCTGTGTCACGAGTCCACCTGCGCTAGCAGTGCCGTAGCGAGCGAGCTGTCGGCGACTAGGCTCTTCGCGTAGCCCCCGGCAATCACGGCCCGAACCGCGTCGGCTTTGGCCGTCCCGCCGGCCACGCCGACTACCTCGTCGATCGCGCGCAGCTGGCGGCCGCTGATCGAGATGCAGCGCTCAGTGAAATCGGTGGCCACCTCAGTGCCGTCGGCGTCCAGCAGGACGGCACCTACCTCTGCCAGCACCCCTTTCCGCCGAAGGGCTGTCCGCTGGCGCTCCGGCAAGGAGTCATAGAGCTGCGATCGCGGCGGATCCCAGGAGCCAATGGCGACCACTGCCTTGGTGACGGTGCCGAAGCGCCGATATGCCTCGCTGACCTCGGGCTGCTGGCGCAGGGATGCCGCGGCTTTGGCGTCCGGCAGCACCTGCGGAGCGTATATGGAATAGCACGGGCCGCCTGAACGCGCTGTAATCCGCCGGACAAGTTCGACGCTGTTCTCGCTGGTGTTGACGCCCAGCAGAGCGCCGGTGAGCTGCACGACCGGGCATGCGGCGAGACCGTCAATCTCCTCGGCCATCAGCGTGAGCGTCCGCCCGTAGCCGACACCCACTACGTCATCCACGGTGACAGTCTCCCTGAGCAGAGCCGCTGCCGCATGCGCCAGCTGCTGGCGCATTTGCGCCTCCGGCTCCTCGGGGGTATCCACCACTATCGCGTGCCGCAGCCTGAACGCGTCGCGCAGCCGGTGCGCCAACGATGCGTCGAGCCTGGCCGGCAGCCGGATCTCAATACGCACGATGCCGGCCGCTCGCGCGTCCTCGAGGATCCGTGCCACCTTAAACCGGCTCACGCCGAACTCCTCGGCGATCTCGCTCTTGGAACGGCCGTCGATGAAGAAACGGCGGGCGATGCTGGCCGCCCGGACCAGCTCGGCAGGCCCCAGCCCCGCGAACGCCGGGCGAGGCTCCTGGCCCATCGTCTCCGCCTCTCCGGTCACGAGTCCGCGGATAGGTATCAAATCGGAAAAAGTCCAACGTGCACCCTTGACGCCGCAGGGTAGCATGCGGTCCACTATTTTTGCTCGTCCGAGCATAACACTGCTCATTTGAGCGATCAAGAGGAGGTCACCGTGCACGGCCAAAGTGTCAGGCAAGGAAGATGGCTGATGGCCGCGACGGCGGCCGCCGTGATAGTGGCCGGCCTGGCCGCGTGCTCCTCGTCGGGCGGCGGCGCTTCAGGCCAGGCGACCGGCCCGCAGACCATCACGGTCGCTGTCGTGGATAACCCCCAGATGGTCGACATCCAGAAGCTGACGCCCAAGGGATTCACGGCCTCGCACCCGAACATCAAGGTGAAGTACGTGACACTGGACGAAAATACGTTGCGCGACCAGGTCACGAAGGATGTCGCGGCCGGCGGCGGCCAGTTCGACGTCGTGATGATCGGACCGTACGAGGTCCCGACCTGGGCGCAGAACAAATGGATTGACGATCTCACGCCGTTCGCATCGAAAGACGCAGCGTACGACGTGAATGATCTCATCAAGCCGATCAGGAACAGTCTCAGCGTCGGCGGCAAGCTTTACGCGTCCCCGTTCTACGGCGAGTCGTCATTCCTCATGTACCGCAAGGACCTGCTGGCCAAGGCACACCTGACGATGCCGGCCCAGCCGACCTGGGTCCAGGTCGCAGCCATCGCTAAGAAGCTCAATGACCCGGCCAAGGGAATCGCCGGCATCTGCCTGCGCGGTAAGACCGGGTGGGGCGAGAACCTCGCACCGCTGGACACGGTGGTCAACACCTTCGGCGGCCAGTGGTACGACATGGGCTGGAACGCGCATCTGACCAGCCCCGCGTTCGAGAATGCCACGAACTTCTACGTGAACCTCATCAAGGCCGCCGGGGAGAAGGGCGCCGGGAACTTCAGCTTCAACGAGTGCGCCAACGCGATGGAGCAGCAGAAGGCCGCCATGTGGTACGACGCGACCGTGGGCGCTTCAGTGATCGACGACCCCAAGTCGAGCCCGATCGCGGGCAAGCTCGGCTTCGCGCCCGCACCGGTCGACCTGACGAAGAACTCCGGGTGGCTGTGGTCCTGGGCGCTGGCCATGGAGTCATCGTCCAAGCACAAGGCTGCAGCCTGGACATACATCAGCTGGGCGACGTCGAAGCAGTACATCCAGTATGCGGGCCAGCAACTGGGCTGGGCGAGCGTGCCACCGGGCAGCCGTTACTCGACCTACTCCAACCCCAGCTACCAGAAGGCCGCCGGCGACTTCGCCAAGGCCACGCTTGACCAGATCAACGGCGTCAACGTCAGCCATCCGGGCGTGAACCCGCAGCCGTATGTGGGCGTGCAGTACGTCGGCATCCCCGAGTTCGAGGATCTCGGCACCAGGGTCTCTCAGGAGATCACGGCGGCGATCGCCGGCCAGGAGACCGTGGCTCAAGCGCTGAGCAAAGCACAGGGCTACGCCGCGCCGGTCGGGCAGACCTACAAGTGAGGAGCGCAGGCAGGCGATGAGCGGCGGGGTGGCACCGGCGGCAGCCGCTGATGCCACCCCGCAGCGATCAGCCGGCCTGAGCGCCAGCAAGCAGGACATGCGTCGCATGCGCAGCCGTTAAGGGGCAGTTATGGCAGTTCTCGCCAACCGCCGCGGTGACACTGCCGCGGAATGGGCGCGGGCACGGGACCGCCGGCGCAACAGGCGCCGCCGGATACCGCTGCTGCCCGCGCTGCTGTTCACCATCGTCGTCACGCAGATCCCGTTCGTGCTGACCATCTGGTACAGCCTGCAGTCCTACAACCTGTACCATCCGTTGACCCGCCATTTCGCCGGGCTGCACAACTACACCCTCCTCTTCACGGACGCGATCTTCCGCACCGCGCTTGTCAACACCGTGATTCTGACGCTGGTTCCGGTGCTGCTTTCGCTGCTGCTCGGTCTCGGCATCGCGCTGCTGCTCGACCGCAAGGTCTTCGGCCGCGGCGTGCTGCGCACGCTGATCATCAGCCCATTTCTCGTCATGCCGGCCGCGGCGGCCCTCGTCTGGAAGTTCACCCTGCTCGACACCGAGTTCGGGATGCTCAACTATGTGCTCAGCCTGTTCGGCGTGCACCACACCGACTGGATCAACAACTATTCGAAAGGGACAATCATCACGGTGCTCACCTGGCAGTGGACGCCGTTCATGGTGCTCATCCTGCTGGCCGGGCTGCAGAGCCAGCCCGCCGATGTGCTGGAGGCGGCAAGGGTCGACGGCGCGGGGGGATGGCAGATCTTCCGGAGAATGACCCTGCCGCACCTTCGCCAGTACATGGAGCTCGGCATCGTCCTCGGTGCCATCTACCTCGTTCAGGCATTCGACGCGATATTCATGATCACGTCGGGCGGACCCGGCCAGCAGACCACGAATGCCCCTTACTACCTCTACGAAGTGGCATTCCGCAGCTTCGATATCGGGCGCGCATCAGCGATGGGGGTGGTGGTCGTGGTGATTACTATCGTCGTCGCGACATTCGCCTTGCGCACGATCTCCGGACTGTTCAGCGACGAGGGGATGGAGGGCAGGCTGTGAGCGCCCCCACGTTGATGCGCACGCCCCGGGCGGCCGGTACAGGCACCAGGACCGCTCGCAGCCGGATGAGGCTCGGGAGCCTGCGGAGTGCCGCGCTCGGCCTGCTCACGTGGGTCGTCGTGCTGCTGTTCTTTTTCCCGGTGCTGTGGATGGCGCTCACCGGCTTCAAGCAGGAGTCAGACGCCGCCACCACTCCGCCGCATTTCATCTTCCGCCCGACCCTTACGCAGTACAGCTCTGCGCTCAGCAAGGCCGGCCCGTTTCTGACCCACTCGGTCATTATCACGCTGGTCGCTACGCTCGTGGTACTCGCGCTGGCACTGCCCGCGGCCTATGCGCTGTCCGTGGCGCCGGTACGCAAGTGGCGGGACGTGCTGTTCTTCTTCATCTCGACGAAAATGCTGCCCGTCGCGGGCGCGATCATCCCGATCTACGTCATCGCGAGGGAACTGCACCTGCTGGACACGCTCATCGTGCTGATCATCTTGTACGCGTCGCTGAACCTGCCGATCGCGGTGTGGATGCTCCGGTCATTCCTGCTCGAAGTTCCGATGGGTATTCTCGAGGCCGCCCGCGTGGACGGCGCGTCGTTCCTCAGGCAGCTGCGTTCAGTAATCCTGCCGCTGATCACTCCTGGTATGGCCGCGACCGCGCTGATCTGCTTCATCTTCGCCTGGAACGAGTTTTTCCTCGCGGTGAACTTGACCACGAGCAACGCCGCGACCGTCCCCGTCTACCTCGTGAGCTTCCAGACGGGTGAGGGCCAGTTCTGGGCACACCTGTGCGCCGGCGCCACGCTGGCCTGCCTGCCTGTGCTCATCGCCGGCTGGCTAGCGCAGGACCAGTTGGTGCGCGGACTGACGATGGGGGCAGTCAAGTGAGGCGAGCCGGGACCGCGGCTCCCGGGCGGGCAGCCGGGCAGGAGGGGCGGCCAACGTGAGAGCGGTCGTGATCAGCTCGCCCGGGGTGGTCGAGATTTCGACCGTCGCCGACCCGGCGCCCGGGCCACGTGAGGCTGTCGTCGCGGTGGCGGCGTGTGGCCTGTGCGGAACGGACCTGCACATCCTGGAGGGCGAGTTCGCGCCCTCTTTGCCTGTCGTGCCCGGGCACGAGTTCGCCGGCGTGGTCGTGGCGGTCGGCTCGGCTGTCGGCGAGCTCGCAGTCGGCACGCGCGTCGCTGTCGACCCGTCGCTGTACTGCAACGAATGCCATTACTGCCGGATTGGCCACAACAACCTCTGTGAGCGATGGGCGGCGATCGGCGTGACCACCGCGGGCGGGGCGGCCGAATACGCCGTTGCCCCGGTTGCCAACTGCGTGCCGCTGCCCGAGCATGTCCGGCTGGAGGACGCCGCTCTTGTCGAGCCCCTGGCGTGCGCGGTCCGCGGCTACGACGTGCTGACCTCCCAGCTGGGATCACATGTTCTCATCTACGGGTCCGGGACCATGGGCCTGATGATGCTCCAGCTCGCCAAGCGCACCGGCGCGGCATCCGTGGACGTCGTCGACCTCAACCCCGAGCGGCTTGCCACCGCCAAGCTCCTCGGTTGCACGGCGACCGCCGCTAGCGCGGACGAGTTCGACCGCCCACATGGCTGGGAGCTCGTCATCGACGCGACCGGTAATGAGGCCGCGATACAGGACGGCATCGGCCGGGTGCGGCCGGCCGGGACGTTTCTTCAGTTTGGCGTCTCGTCGTACTCAGCGCGCGTGACCATAGAGCCGTACCGGATTTACAACAAGGAGATCACGATCACCGGGTCCATGGCGGTGCTGCACAGCTTCGAGCGGGCGGCCGAGATGTTCTCCGCTGGCATCCTCGACCCGGATGTCTTCATCAGCCACCGCCTGCCACTTGAGCAGTATGCCGCCGCACTTGACATGTTCCGTGCCGGTCAGGGGCGCAAGATCCAGGTCCAGCCACGGCGATAGGTGCGGCCCGGCGCAGTGCCCGAGATGCCTGCCGCCCGAGTTAGTCGACGGTGAGTTCGAGACCACCCACCTCGGCCATCAGTCCTGTTCCGTGCTCGCCGACGCGATCGACGAACGCCAGTGCCGCGTCCGTGCTATTGAGCACCGCAGTACGCGGGCGCAGCCCACCGCGGGCCAGGCCGTCCACGACCAGCGCCCGGAACCTCGGGCTTCCGGCCATCACCCCGCCGGACAGTCCCACAGCGGGGGAGTCGCCAAGCCCTAGCCGAGACACCGCGAGCAGTGCCGCCTGGCACAGAGCCTCGGACTCCGCCACCACGACCGCGCTGGCTACGGTGTCCCCTTCCGCATCGGCAGCCAAGATCTCCGCCGCGAATCTCGCCACCTCGAACCGTGCTCGCGGTAGCTCAGCCAGCCAGCGGCCAAGGGCCGGCGCCGATCGCCCATAGAACACCTCGGCCCTGGCCAGCAGGGTGGTCGCCGGGCCCAGGCCGTCGATCGCTCTCGTCGCAGCACGCAAGCCCTCCCGGGCCAGGCTGTAGGCGCTTCCCTGATCGCTGAGGATGTGTTCGTGCCCGCCGAGCTTGAGTAGCTTCCCGATACTGTTGCGGCCGATCACTGCGCTGCCTGTGCCGCTGTTGACGATCACTCCGCAGCCCTCAAGAAGATCGGACCATAGCAGCGGCACCACGTCATTGACGAGGACCACCCTCCCGGTGCATCCGGATGCGGCAATCGCCCGCACAAGCGGCTCAGGCGGTGGCGCCTCCGCGGCTACCGGGTATGACGACGACGCAATGCATCCCCGCATTGCCCTGGCATCCGGCAGCTCGGCTCGCACTCCTCCCAGGATGCGGCGTAGGTGCTGGACGGCTCGGCGCTGGCCAACGGTGGCTATAGCGCAGGACGGCTCTTCCCATGTCCGCTCACTGCCATCGGCCCGGCGGATACGCACGAGGGTATGCGAGCCGCCCGCATCCAGGGCATACGCCGCCGAGGCCTGTGTCGTCATGGGGTCACCCTATGACTGGGCTGACCAGCTTTGACCGACATCCACCGATCAAGGCAGCCCGGGAACTGCCCGGGCGATCTTATCCTCCAGAAGGCACCCGAGACCGATCGTCTACCGGGTCGGGCGCAGCCGGTCCAAGCTGCTCTGCTTGGTCCGGGGACTCTGGCGTCAGCGGCGATCTTGGCGGATCATGGTGGCCACGTCACGCCGATCGAGGATCTCTGAGGGGTTCACCATGACCACACCGAAAACCCCGGTTGTGTTCGTTCACGGCCTGTGGCTGCACGCCACTAGCTGGCAGCCGTGGATCAGCTTGTTCGAGGAGGCGGGCTACAAAGCGGACGCGCCGGGTTGGCCGGGCGTGCCCGATACCGTCGCGGAGGCCCGGGAGCATCCTGAACTTCAGGCAGGCAAGGGCCTCGCCGACGTTGTCGGGCACTACGCCCGGATCGTCGGCTCCGCAGGCTCGAAGCCCATCGTCATCGGGCACTCGTTCGGCGGGCTGATCGCGCAGAGTCTGCTCGGCCAGGATCTGGCTGCTGCCGCCGTCGCTATCGATCCTGCGCCGATCAAGGGCGTCCTGGTGCTGCCGCCGGCGCAACTGCGCGCCGCCTTCCCTGTCCTCGGCAAGCCGGCGAACAGGAAACGGTCGGTGTCCCTGACCGCAGCGCAGTTCCGCTATGCGTTCGGCAACGCGCTTTCTGAGGCGGAATCGAAACAGCTCTATGACACATGGACCATTCCGGCGCCCGGCCGCCCGCTGTTCGAGGCAGCGTTCGCCAACCTCACGCCGCATTCCCCGGCGAAGGTGAACACGAGGAATTCCGCGCGCGGGCCGCTGCTGCTGATCTCGGGGCAGAAGGATCACACGGTCCCGGACTCTGTCACTCACTCAACATTCAGCCAGTACCGCCGTTCGACGGCGGTGACCGACCTGAGGCGGCTGGCCGGGCGCGGTCACTCGCTCACCATCGACAGCGGATGGCGTGAAGTCGCCGACACTGCGCTGAACTGGCTGCATGCCCACCAGCTGTAACGGCGCTGCCACCCCGCGAGCCACTAACAGCCCGGCAGCGGGACAGCCTTCAGGCGTCAGCGTCACTCTCGGCTCCCGGCGGCCGGCCCAGCCACCCCGCATAGGACCTGGAGTCATCCGGGCCAGGTGCCACGCCACCGGGCAGGACCTGGGCGAACACGAGCGCGGCGGTGGCCTCGAGTTCGGTGCGGAGCAGCTCGGCGGGGCCGGTCGCCTCGAATCCCAGGGTCCACCAGTCCTGGCCACGCGTACGTACTGCGGTGAGTTCCACCTCGCACCCCGGCTCCCCGCGCAGCCCAGTGGCCCGCGCCACGATCCGCCCGCTGGCCCGCGAGAACTGGCTGATCCGCCGCCTCTTGGTGACCGGCCTCCAGCCGGCCGGGTCAACGCTGTCCAGGCTGAGCGGGCCACACGGAAAGGACCACTTCTGCCAGGACTCCAGACGTCCGCGGGCACGGCCCGGCACCTCGAGGATTCCCGGGCTCCCGCGGTACACCTTCACCTCCAGTGCCCCGCCCCCGCGGACCTTCACCGACAGCCCGCGCAACTGCGGATCCAGGAGATAACAATCCTCGCGTGACTCCACTCGTGCCGGGAACCGCCCGAACCATCCGGCCACCGCAGCTTCCAGCTGGCCAGGAAAGATCCAGCGCACCTCAAGGCTGCGGACTCCTTCGATAACCGGGCTCTCAGACTGTGCAGCCGCCATTGTCACATGCTCCTGCCGCCAGCCAGCGGCCTGCTCCGTGCACTGCCCCTGCAGGCATGCACCTCCGTCAGCCAGCCGGGGCCGGTTATTGCCGACCTCATCGTGGCCTCCTCTGCCGGCATCGCCGGAACCTTGACCCAGTCCCCTTGCTCACCTACGCCCTCGCGATTCCACCGCGCGCGGCCCGGCGTGGCATCCTCCCAGCAGGGTGAAAGGGGAAGCCGGCCCATCACTTGCCGAGAAGGCTGAATCCGCTGGCCAGGACCGGCGATGGCAGGCGCGGCGAACCAAGCCCGCCAGCGGCAGGCCAGCGTCCCGTCCCCGGTTCAGCAGCCAGCATCCACCTGGCTCAGGGACCCTCGGCCCCAAGGCAATCCCGGTCTCCCGCCTCGCCGGGTTGCGGGCTGTCCAGTTCCGCCCATACGGCCTTGCCCGTCGCCTTCTGCCGCACCCCC
>WNGD01021063.1_pt1 | contig 10301 bp, 9 predicted proteins | sample 5400671 | NCBI WGS metagenome assembly WNGD01 (sample SAMN13153369, study PRJNA577476) | soil metagenome | isolation source: 40 cm soil or saprolite under grassland replicate 2 | place: USA:California | collected 2016-06-15
CCGGCCCGAAGCTTTATCTTTGATGAGCCCCTGCAGGCCCTCAGCCGTATAGCTAGCCTGGATGAGATACTTCGGCATACAACACCTCCTGGGGATTTGAAAAGCAAAGTCCCTTCATTTAAATGAGCCGGAGGATACCACATAACCCGGCTCCGCAGAACACCTCTTCCTCGGGGGTCGGCAAAGTCAGCAATTTCTTAAAAATGACAAATGACCAATGACAGCTCCCTGGGGGCAATCCGATCCATTCTATTTGTCATTTGTCATTTCGGGTCCGGGGGGCCCTTAGCGTTCTCTTTGCGCACTTCGCGTCTTCGCGGTGAAATCCCGGGCTGGATTTTTCACCGCCAAGGCGCACATGAAAAGCACGGCAATGCTCTATCGCGGCGCAAGGTACGGAGCCGCCCGCGTAAGCAAGCCGATGATTGCGCCGCCCGGGACCAGCCACGCGGAATTAAGGCGAAAGCGGATCAGGAGAGTCAGGCTCGCGAAGCATAACGCGGCGGTTGTCAGATCGACCAGCGCCGCCTTGCCCAGGTAACAGGTGACAACAGCCATCAGTGCCAGAGACGCTACATTGACGCCGTCCAGAAACGCCCCGGCCGTCGAAGAACGCCGGATGCGCGGAACGAGAGGTCCGCTCACCGCCACGAACACAAACCCGGGAAGGAATATTCCAAGGGTCGCCACCAGCGCGCCCGGAAGCCCACCCAGCAGATAGCCTATAAAAGTGGCGGTGGTGAAAACGGGCCCCGGCGTCACTTGACCAACGGCAATGCCGTCCAACAGTTGCGACTCGTTGAGCCAGTGCCACCGTTCGACAAGGCCGGCGCGCAAGAATGCCAGCAGCACATATCCGCTGCCAAAAAGTACGGAGCCGACTTTGAGGAAAAATAGAAAGAGCGGCGCCAGCCCGAACGGCACACCAACCGCCGCTCCGGCCATAGCCGTGCTTGACGTAATGAGGGCAGGCGGTCCGATTGCGACCAGCGAAAGAAGCGAGCCCTTCCCCTTCCTCATTTGACCACGGATCCATGTTGCGAAGGAGACGGCCAATCCGGAGCCAGAGAGAATGATGAGCTCATTGAACCCTAGGAAGCCGAAAGCTATTCCCGCCGCGCCGACGATCGCCAAAAGCTTTGTCTTGAGCGCCGCGCGGCCAAGTCCCCACAGGGCCTGCAGGACAACCGCGATAATGACAGGCTTCACCCCGTACAGAACGCCCGCGGCTTGCGGAAGCGCGCCGTAACGGACATAGACCGCAGCGACAACGGTGACGAGAAGCGCCGCCGGCAAGATGAAGCAGCTCCCTGCAACCAGGAACCCGGGCCATCCGGCCTTCCGGTTTCCGATATGGATCGCCATCTCGGTCGAGTTTGGCCCGGGAATCAGGTTGGTCGCACCGAGCAGGTCGAGAAACGCCTCGCGCGAGAGCCATCCGCGACGCTGGACGACTTCGTCTTCCATCATGGCGATATGCGCCGCAGGGCCGCCGAAGGCGGTCGCGCCCAATTTGAGAAAGAGGAGCGCCAGCTCTCCGAGCGAAACCGCCGGCGTTGCAGGCCCTGAGATCCCCGATTTCACACTGTGTGTATCACTCATGCAGAACCGCTTACAGTGCTGGCCAGGTGGTGGACACAAGGTTCACACCTGAGCCGCAACCAAGAGTATGGACGAAACCACAGATGAACACAGGGAACACGGCCAAGCCCTTTGCGCCCTTCGCGTCTTCGCGGTTAATTCGGCCTCAGTTTCACCGCGAAGGCGCTAAGCGCGCAAAGGGAATCTGTACTATTACTACTAACCCGAAAATCCTTTGCTTTTTGCAAGGGATTTTTGTGCGTTCTCCTGGGAGCGCACGCATCCTGTTCACCACGAAGACACGAAGACGCGAAGAATTGCAAAGGATTTCTTCGCGTCTTCGTGTCTTCGCGGTGAGATTTTTTTTGGTTGCGGCTGGGCTGCGCTGTGTTCATCTGTGTTCATCTGTGGTTTCATTTTGTAATGTTTACGCAGACGAAAATTCTTTCCAGCTATCGGGGGGTGCGTCATGTTGAGACTGCTGCTGCTCTCGCTCGGGGGAGCACTGGGTACCGCGGCACGCTATGGCGTCAACGGCCTGATCTCAGAATGGCAATACCACGCCTGGTCTGCCGTCTTCCCGCTGGGTACGCTCATCGTCAATGTTTCGGGATGTTTTGCCATCGGGTTCCTTGCCGCCGTCTCAGGCCCTTCCATGGGTCGCATGTGGTTCTCACCGGAGTGGCGGGATTTTCTTATGATCGGGTTTTGCGGCGGATACACTACGTTTTCCAGCTACGGTCTCCAGACGCTCAACCTGGCACGCGACGGGGAATGGTTCTGGATTGCGCTCAACGTGGGGGGGTCCAACGTTCTCGGACTGCTGGCAGTGTATCTGGGTCGGGTTTGCGGTCTGCTACTGCAATCCGGTCTCCATGGAGGAATGTCATGAAGCTCGAAGGCGAAGGATGCTTGCTCCGGATTTACATCGGCGAGCTCGACAAATGGCACCACCAACCCCTTTACGAAGCCATCGTCGTCAAGGCGCGCGAGATGGGGCTGGCAGGCGCTACGGTTCTGCGGGGGCCCATGGGTTTCGGCGCGCACTCCCGCCTGCACACCGCAAAGATCCTCCGCTTGAGCGAGGACTTGCCCATCATCGTCGAGATCGTTGACAAGGAAGAGAAGATCAACGCTTTTCTGCCGGAGATGGACAGGATGGTGCGTGACGGGCTCATCACCCTGGAGAAGGTCCGCGTGATCAAGTACAGCGCCAACCCGCCTTGATTCCCCGTCACTTGTCCGCGTGGGAATCTGCGCCCAGGCGCCATCGGGATGCTGATCACGTAGAATCGAATCTCGCACCGCTCAACGCGGCGGACATGTGCAGAAACTCGCGCGCGAAAGGTATAGACTACTGGGGCATGATTCCTGTGGAGGAGTTAGTCGGTGAAGAGTGGGCCGAGTGGTATCGGCTCACACCGCTCGAACGCTGGCGCGAGTCGGAGAAACTCTGGCAAGCTTACGTCTCGTTGGGGGGCTCACTTGATCCGGAACCCGATACTCAGAGTCCTTTCTTCGATCCGAGCGCACCGAGTGCGCGCGTTGCTGATGGGTGGCCAGGCGTGCGTGTTGTACGGCGCAGCAGAGTTTAGCCGCGACACTGACCTCGCCATGCTTTCCAGCTCGGAAAACCTCTCCAGACTCAACAAGGCCTTGAAAGAATTGCAAGCAGAAGTTATTGCCGTACCGCCCTTCCAAGCCAAATACCTTCGCAAGGGCCATGCGGTTCATTTTAGATGCCATGACCCTCAGGCCGCGGGGATGCGAGTCGACGTGATGACAAAGATGCGCCGTGTGGACCCGTTCGCGAAGCTTTGGAGCCGGCGCACGACGATGGTCTTTGAAGATGGCACGAAATGCGAACTCATGTCGCTTCCAGATCTGGTTCAGGCAAAGAAGACACAGCGCGACAAAGATTGGCCGATGGTGCGCCGGTTGGTTGAGGTAAATTACTTCGCTAACCGGGACCATCCTAACGCCGATCAGATCCGTTTCTGGTTACTTGAGCTACGTACGCCGGAGTTGCTGATTGAGTTGGCGGCGGGACATGGCCGAGTACCGATCAACTTGATTCGCAAACGCCCGCTTCTGACGCTCGCTAGACCGGGAAATGAACCGATCTTGGCCGAAGCACTTCTTAAAGAGGAAAGGCTGGAACGCGAAGCGGACCGGCAATACTGGGCGCCACTCAGGGCAGAACTCGAAAGACTGCGCCGCGAGCGAGTCTCGCGGATTCCGGGGTGAGCGAGTTGGGCAAACGAGACCTCCATTGCCGGCGGGAAAGTCTATGTTGCCACACGGTCGGGAAGCCTGTATTGCATAGATGACGGCTGGCTGACGTGGGGCGCCCGGGCCTCGCACAATGGCCTGCCGAACTGACGACGAATCTGGCTGAACTCCAAACCTGGCTGAAGCAAGTATGGAGTTCAGGCTTTAGCCTGCACTTGAAAGGTCCGCCTCTTTTTGCGCTCTTCGCTGCCTTCGCGGTTAAATTAGGCGGAGTTTTCACCGCGAAGGCCCTAAGGGTTCCAGTCCTTGCCGGAGGTCATCCTCCACAGAGGCATCAGGTCGTTGAACGTTGTTTCAACCTCTTTCACGAATTGCGGTTTCGCCGCCTCTGCGGGCTTCATCTTCCGCCGAACGATCCACGCCTGCAGCCTTTCCCAGTCTTTGCCGTCCACGGGCCAGCCTTCGTGCTTTACCCATTCTCCCTTCTCGGTGGCGTGCCAGTAGCTTTCGTACTTCCTGCCCAGGCCCCTTGCCTGCGCGTCAAGCCAGGAGACGTTTGCGACGGCGCGCGGCCGCGTAATTTCTGCCAGAGGTCCTTTCCGCCGCTCTCCGTAGATGCGAAACCCTGCGGTGACCGCGTCCGGTGACACGCCTACGTAAAGCTGTCCGGCCTCCAGCTTTTTCGGCGCGGGTTCGGAGAGGGTCAGATACATCTGAGCCCGGTACGGACTCTTGTCCTTGGCGAAGCGAATGTCCCGGTTGATGCGCGAGAAATTCTGGCCCGTCCGGCCGCCTGTATCGAACGCCGGATTGAGCTTCTTGACCGCCGGTGTCAGAGCCTCCAGCAGCCGTCGAAAGGGCGCGACAATGTGCGCTTCGTACCGGTCGCGGTTCTCATGCATCCATTCCTTCCGGTTGTTCTTCTCCAGATCTCTGAAAAAACGAAACGTCTCTCTGCTGAATATTGCCTTGTCTTCCGTCATCGTCTCTCCTCGATCCAGTGTATGCCCCTCCAAAACCGCTGAATGCTGGCGCGCCTTCCAGGAAACAAAACATTAACACAACCTTTCACCAAACTTGAGGACACGGTGATGTCACCTGCGAGTGAAAACCGGGAGGGCACGACTTCAGTCGTGCCGCGAGAAAGACGCGCCTTCGAGAGGCTTTAGCCTCTGAGGGCTAGGTCTCGGCTTTAAACAATGTTCGGGGCTAAAGCCCTACCTGAGAACCTCCTTGAGCGGCACGACTGAAGTCGTGCCCTCTCGCACTCACCAGTACCGAAAGCTAATTTCATCAGAGACACGGAGCCATAGTGACTTCCCAAAAGCATTTCTGTGCCTCTGTGTCTCGGTGGCCAACTCGTGTTATACCTCTAGTGCAAGCTGAAAATCTTCCAGGGAGGAACCGATGCAAAACCGGTGGATAGTCAGGTCGGTCTTCGCTGTTGTCCTCGCGGCGACGTTCGGCGGCCCGCTGCGGGCGCAGGGTCTCGACTACGTCAAAGCAAACTACACGAAGCATGAACACTACATCCGTATGCGCGACGGCGTGCGCCTCTACACTACTGTTTATGTTCCGAAAGACCACTCCCGGTCTTATCCGATCCTCCTGAACCGGACGCCGTACAGCATCTCGCCCTATGGCGCCGATCGTTATCGCGCCGATATCGGCCCCTCCCCGCTGTTTGGCAAAGAAGGCTTCATCATCGTGTATCAGGACGTCCGCGGCCGCTGGATGTCCGAAGGAGAATTCGAACACGTGCGGCCGCACAAGCCGGTGAAGAGCGGGCTGCGCGACATTGACGAAAGCACGGATACCTACGACACGATTGAATGGCTGCTGAAAAACGTTCCGCATAACAACGGCCGCGTGGGCATGTGGGGTATTTCCTACCCGGGCTTCTATGCGGCCGCCGGAATGATCGACGCGCATCCTGCACTCAAGGCCGTCTCGCCCCAGGCCCCGGTCTCCGACTGGTTTGCTTCAGACGACTGGCACCATAACGGAGCATTCCTGCTGGCCCATGCCTTCGGCTGGTTCTCCGGCGCCGGATGGCCGTTCACCAAGCCCACCACGGTCTATACGGGCCGCCCGATCGATCGCGCGCCAGACGACGGGTATGAATTTTTTCTCCGGCTAGGCCCTCTCCGCAACGCCAACGAGAAGTACTTCAAAAACGAGATGCCCTTCTGGAACGCCATGATGAAAAACGACAGCCGGAACGACTTCTGGAAGGCGCGCAACATCCGGCCGCATCTGAAGAAGATTCAACCGGCGGTGATGACGGTGGGGGGCTGGTTTGACGCGGAAAACCTTTTCGGCGCGCTCGAAGTGTACCGGGCTGTCGAAGCGCAGAGCCCGGGCTGTGTCAACATCCTGGTCATGGGGCCATGGGTGCACGGGGGCTGGGCTTCCGGAAATGGAGACGCGCTCGGGGATGTTCGCTTTGACTCCAACACCGCCGAATTCTTCCGGGAGAAGATCGAGCTTCCGTTCTTCAACTACTACCTCATGGACAAGGAGAAGATGGAACTGCCCGAGGCCTACGTCTTCGAAACCGGTACCAACCAATGGCGCAAGTTTGACGCCTGGCCGCCGAAAGAGACCCTTCCGAAGCCGCTCTATTTCCTGGCGAACGGCAAACTGTCTTTCGAAGAGCCTCGGACGGACGGGGCCGGCGAATTTGATGAATACGTCAGCGATCCCGGGAAACCGGTGCCGTTCATACCCGGCCTCGCGCCCGGCATGGCCCAGCGTTACATGGTAGACGACCAGCGCTTCGCCGCGCGCCGCCCGGATGTGCTCGTCTATCAGACCGACACGCTCGAAGAGGACGTGACTCTCGCCGGCCCCGTAATTCCCTCCCTGCATGTCTCGACCACCGGCACCGACTCGGACTGGATCGTCAAGCTGATCGACGTCTATCCCGACCGGTACCCGGACGACAAAGGAGGGACGAATAACACTCTCGGAGCCTATCAGCAGCTGGTTCGCGGTGAAGTCATGCGCGGAAAATTCCGGAACGGTTTGGACGCGCCCGAGCCGTTCACTCCGGGCAAGCCGGCTAAAGTGGAGTTCGTCGTGTCCGACGTATTTCACACCTTCCGCCGCGGGCACCGCATCATGATTCAGATCCAGAGCACATGGTTCCCGCTTGTGGACATCAATCCGCAGAAGTTTTTGAACATCTACGAGGCATCTGAGGCGGATTTCCAGAAGGCGACACAGCGCATCTACTGTTCACGAAGCATGCCATCTCAAGTGAGAGTCGGCCTTTGGAAGCCGACAGGCCACGAAGCGCACTAAGTGGATTTCGGATTGCGGATTGCGGATTGCGGATTGGGAACTGAAAACCCGCGCCCGGAGTGTTTTCAATCCGCAATCCGCAATCGTCAATCCGCAATTGAAACGTCCATAGTTCAAAAAACATTAGCCGGAAATTCAAAATTTTGTTCCTTGCGGCGCGCAAAGGCGCCTGTGACAAAAAACTCATACTTCACAACTTATTGGAATTAAGAGTGTTACAAGTCCACCGACCCCGGACTCTCCGGCTGGCACAGGACATGCTTAGTTATAACAGTGTTATTTCCCGTGATCCAAGCTCGGCCTCCGAACTCCAGGTCACGGTAGCAAAGGAGTATTCGCGGTCCCTTCCCGCGATGCCAGGGATCTCTGAAGCGATGCGTCCTGGATTTGGGACCGAGCTTGGCGAATGCGTTGTTGTCGAACAGGGCGGAAGCAATTCCGCCCTGTTTCATTTTTACGGTCAGGATTTACTCGTCCTTTTTTCACTGCGAGGGCACGGAGAAACACAGAGAGACCAGAGATTTTCCGTGCATCTCACTGTACTCCGTGGTCGTGAGAAAAAATGTAGCGCCGGCTTCCAGCCGGCAAAGGTCCTGTTGGCCCAAAAGGAGTTGTCGAGGCTCAGATGCCGGCGAGACGCCGGCGCTACGATTTTTTCTCACGACCCGTGTCTGCGTGGTGAATGCAAATTCGGGTCGGGCGTTTCACTTTGTTTCGGTGAAGATCTGGATATACGCGTCTTCCTTCAACTGGGCCACGAATCTCTGCAGTTCCGGGTTGAATTTTTGCCGCCAGAGTTGCGTTTGAATCTCTTGTTTGACCTCTTCCAACGGGACCAGCGAGGCAGCCTTCCGGGTATCCACGCGATAGATCACGTACCCCTCTTTTGTCTTCAAAGCAGGAGTAACCTCACTTTCCTTTACATCGGCAATGGCCCGCGCAGTCTCGGGATTCAACTTCGCGGTGACGTAGGTTCCGATACTTCCTCCTTTACTTGCGGTACGCCCTTTTGAATACTGGCTGGCCAGTGTTGCGAAGGACTCTCCCTTGAGGATCTGCTGGCGCACTTCTTCGGCCTTGGTCTTGGCTTCGTCCTCGGCGCCCTCCACGGGAATCACAATCTCGCTGAGGGCGACCTCTTCGGGTTTCGTGAATTCCCGCGCATGTTCCCTGTAAAATTTTTCGATCTCTGTGGTGAGGACGGTGATGTGCGAGCCCACGAGCTCTTGAATCAAACCGTCGGTGATGATCTTTTTCCGGATCATCTCCCGGAACCCCGGCAGGCTCCTGCCCTGTTGGTTGAGAAGGCGCTCAAACTCCTGCATGTCCTTTACGTTGTTTTCCTTGCGCACCTTTTCGATGAATGCGGCGACCTGGATATCGACGTTGGCGGAAAAGCCGAGCTCCGTCGCCTTCTGCAAGAGCAGCTTCTCTTGAATGAGGGCGTCGAGCACATCCTTTTCGGCTTTTTTGATCTCTTCCTCCAACCGCTCACCGGAATATTTTGTTGCCAGATCCTCCCGCAGCTCCGCCATTTCCCGGTTCAAGTCGGAGAGGGTGATTATGTCATCGTTCACCTGGGCAACAATACGATCCACGACTTTTGCAGACCCGCCGGGAACCGCTAAACAAAATGCGCATAGAGCCCCGAGGATGCTCTTCATGGCGAGATTGCTCCTTCGCCGGAGAAACGGTTCCCGAGATATTTGAAATCCAGATTCTCCAGATGAATCTTTACCGGTGTTTGCTTCATCAATGAATCCACTTCCCTGGCGATCAAGTCTCGCTCCCGTTGAAGCAGCAGCTTCTCCTGAATTTCGTCTTTGACTTCGTAAAACTGCTGCTGGTGCGCGAGTATCTTTTCTTCCAACAGAAAGATGTGATATCCGTACCTGGTTTGCACGATCGGGCTTACCATGGTCGGCGCCAGGCGAAAAACGACTTTTTCCAGATTCTCGGGAAGATCCCCCCTCTGGAAAGTTCCAAGATCGCCGCCGTCGGCCGCGCTGGGCGCCTTGGAATAGACGCGCGCAAGCTCGCCAAAGTTCTTATTTTTCTGCTGATTCAATGAGCTCAGGATTCTCTCGGCCCGGGCGCCATCGTCTACGAGTATCTCGCGAACATGAACGACGTCATTCCGCACGTAGTCTTCGAGATGTTGCCGGTAATACTCCTCGCATTCTGCTTCGCTGACCGTCACGTTCCTTAGAAGATAATCGCGCAGGTATTGCTGGATCTTCAGGCTTTCGGCCAAGCTTCGCTCGAGCTCAGCATCGGGGCCCGGAGCGCTTGGCGGCCCCGATGGCTTCGGGTTTTCTACTGCGATTCTGGCCATCGTGGACTGCACCATCTGCGGGTTCGGCTCGACCCGCAACCGTTCCGCCCGGAGCAGCAGCAGCCTCTCTTCAACAAAAGTCTCCAGCAAGTTGGACTTTACCCGGTCCGCCTTGTCAGGATCGCGAAAATCGCTCAACCGGCTGTCGAAAAACCTCTGCAGGTCGCTCTTGGTAAATACCTTGTCCGCGATCACGACTGCGGCCGTTCCATGATCCTCTCCCCAGAGAACACTTCTGCCTCGTTCTGCGAGACCGCAGCCCGCAAGTACCAGGATCGCCGGAGTTGCAATCAGATATGCGCGCATCCGCAAAGATTACATGATACCGGATGCCCACGGTAATGTCATTTGTTCGGATTCGGGTGCAATTAACAGGATCTACAGGATTGTGCAGTCTGGGGAAGTTCACGCAACGGTGTCAGAAAGCAGAGCCAAGTCTCGTCCATTCTCCTATCCCGTCCATCCTGTTATCCTGTCTCCACTCTTTTCATCCTGTGATCCTGTCGGAGCGATAGTGCGAGTCAAATTTTTAGGCGTCACAGGCGCGTGTCAATAGCCCGGCCGTGAGACTCTGAAACTTTGTATTTCGAACCGATGGCATCCAAATCGCAGTGATCGCTTTCGTGAAATTCGTAGAATTCTTGGCCAGCAAAAAACCCCACGAATTCCATGAATTAACACGAATTAGGTTCTCCACAGTTTCTGAGAAAGTCAAAGGCCGCATGAAGTGACTCGCACTTCTAATTACACCCTGTTCGGATTGTTCGGAGTTCAACCCTTGCGCGGCGGACAGAGAAAATCTCATCTCTGTGCCTCCGTGGCTCTGTGGCTAAAAATTGGATTTCAA
>WNGD01007462.1_pt1 | contig 10297 bp, 7 predicted proteins | sample 5400671 | NCBI WGS metagenome assembly WNGD01 (sample SAMN13153369, study PRJNA577476) | soil metagenome | isolation source: 40 cm soil or saprolite under grassland replicate 2 | place: USA:California | collected 2016-06-15
TGCTCACGCAGCCGCGGCCCCTCCGACTCCCAGCCACCGACCCCGACGTTGACGTGATCGCCCTTCGGAAACACCCACGCGTAGCCGCCCGGCACCGCGCCCAGCTCGACCACCGCACGCCCGCGCCAGCGCCCCTCGCGCGCGTGAACATAAGAAACGTTCCCTTCGAGGGCAACGCCGTGTCTTCGTCCGCCGGCCAAACCAAGCGCCCGCGCGCACAACCCGTTCACCCCGTCGGCCCCGATCACGACCGGCGCGCCCGCCGCCCCGCCGCCGAACCGGACCACGCCTTCCGCCGCCTCGACCGCAGTCGCCCGAACCCCGTCGCGAAACTCGACTCCGGCCGCCGCGGCCTGCTCGGCCAGAAACGCGTCGAGCCGGCGCCGCTGGGTCATCAGCACGAGCGGCCCCTCCCCGCTCCGCTCGAACCGCCGCCGGTAGCGAAAGCCGAGCTCGAAGCGATCGACGACGTCTTCGACGACCGGATCGACCGCGAGAGGCAGCTGCCGCACGGCCCGATAGGTCAGCCCGCCGCCGCACGGCTTGTCGCGCGGAAAGCGCTCGCGGTCGAGCATCAGCACCCGCGCGCCGCCCCAGGCGAGCCGCAGCGCCGCCGTCGAGCCCGCCGGCCCGGCCCCGACGACGATCGCGTCGAACCGCTCCACGTGCCCCATCGTACGACCCCTTGAAGCTCTGCGGGCACGTCATTAGAGTCGGGCGCGGGGTTGCGACCGAGAGAGGGAGAGGAACAGGATGACTTCGGGCATCGATCTGACCACCGATGACGTCAACACCCTGGCCGACGGGCTCCACGGCGGGCTGACCAGGCCAGAAGACTCCGACTACGACGATGTACGCGCGCTCTACAACGCGATGATCGACAAGCGCCCGGCGCTGATCGCGCGCTGCGCGAGCACCGACGACGTCGTCGCGGCCGTCAATTTCGGCCGCGACCACGGGCTCGACATCGCCATTCGCTGCGGCGGCCACAACGGGCCGGGCCTGGGCAGCGTCGACGACGGCCTCGTGATCGACCTCTCCGGGCTCAAGGGCGTACAGGTCGACCCCGACGCCAAGACGGCGACGGTCCCCGGCGGCTCGCTCTTCGGCGAGATCGACGCGGCGACGCACGAGCACGGCCTCGCCACTCCGGGCGGGATCATCTCGACGACCGGCGCCGGCGGGCTCATCCTCGGCGGCGGCATCGGCCACCTCAGCCGCAGGTGCGGTCTCTCGATCGACAACGTCCTCGGCGCGGAGGTCGTCCTCGCCGACGGCAGCGTCGTCACCGCAGACGAGACCACGAACGACGACCTCTACTGGGCGATCCGCGGCGGCGGCGGGAACTTCGGCGTCGTCACCTCGCTGACCATGCGACTCCACCCGATCGGCACCGTCGTGGCCGGACCGATGATCTGGTCGCTCGACGCAGCAGGCGATCTCCTGCGCTGGTACCGCGACTTCATCCTGGACGCGCCGGAGGACCTCAACGGCTTCTTCGCGTTCGGCACGGTGCCACCGGCCCCGCCGTTCCCGGAAGAGCTGCACATGCGCAAGGTCGCCCTCATCGTCTGGTGCTGGACCGGGCCCGAGGACCAGGCCGACGACGCCTACGCCGAGGTCCGGGCCCAGCCGGGCCTGCTCCTGGACGGCGTCCAGCCGATGCCGCTACCGGCGCTGCAGAGCGCGTTCGACGAGCTTTACCCGCCCGGCGACCAGTGGTACTGGCGCGCCGACTTCGTCGAGGAGATCCCGGACGAGGCCGTCGAGCGGCACGTCGAGTTCGCCGAGAAGCTGCCGACCTGGAAGTCGACGATGCACATGTACCCGATCGACGGCGCGGTGCACCGAGTCGGCGCGAGCGACACCGCCTGGGGCTACCGCAACGCCAACTGGGGCAGCGTCATGGCCGGCGTCGACCCCGATCCCGACAAGGTCGCGGACATCAGCGCGTGGTCGAAGGGCTACCACGAGGCGCTGCATCCCTACTCCGCGGGAGGCGCCTACGTCAACATGATGATGGAGGAAGGCGAGGACCGGGTCGAGGCGGCCTACGGCGAGAATTACGAGAGGCTCGCCAAGATCAAGGGCAAGTACGATCCGGACAACGTCTTCCACGTGAACCAGAACATCAAGCCGGCTGGCTGAGAGGAGAGTTCGTGTCGAGGTATCTGGTAGTCCGAACGTTCGACGTCGGCGAGGAGGAGATGCCGGAGGTCGGGCGCCGCTCCCGAGAGGTGATCGACGGGGACTATCCCCAGATCGTCTGGGAGCACAGCCATGTGGTCGTCAACGAGGACGGCAAAGTTATGACGTTCTGCGTCTACGAAGCGCCCGACGAGAAGATGGTGAGAGCTCACGCCGACGACCTCGGAAAGCACACGATCAACTACATCTACGAGATCGCCGGCGACGTCACCCCCGCTGACTTCCCTCCAGTAGCAGCTTCCTAGCGGTCTAGCGCATGAGCTGCCGCGCGTCCGGGATGTGGACGGCGGCCGCTCGCGCCAGGGCCAGCCGGCGGCGGAGGTCGGCGAGCTGCTGGCCGTCCTCTTGCGGGGCGAGGTCGAGCGCCTCGCGGTAGAGGATCGCCGCCTGGTCCTTCGCCCAGCCGCGCTCGGCCTGCTCGGCAGCCCGAATGAAGTATCCGAGCGCGCGCTCGCCGTCGCCGGCGTCGCGCCAGTGGCGGGCCAGCGCGGTGGCTGCCTCGCCGAGCTCGGCGGTCGACTCTTCGAAGAACTCGGCGACCATGGCATGCCGCTCTCGCCGCGCTGCGCGTGGCAGGCGCTCGTACGCGACCTCGCGGATCAGCAGGTGCTTGAAGCTGAATTGCTGCTCGCCCTCGATGATGGACGACGTCTCGCGCACGATCAAGTCGCGGCCTTCCAGGGCGCCGAGTAGCTCCGGGATGCTGTCCCGCCCTCTGGCGATCCGCTCGAGCGCGCCACGCCAGAAGGTCTTCCCCACGACCGCCGCGTCAACCAGGAGCGAGCGCTCCTGCGCCGGCAGCGCGTCGAGCCGGGCCGCAACGATCCCCCTGATCGTGGTCGGCAGCGACTCGGAGCCGGCCTCCGCCATCGTCGCGGCGAGCTGCTCGATGAAGAGCGGGTTGCCCTCTGCGGTCTCCGCCAGCCGCGAGGCGTCCTCCTGGCGGACGCCCCCGAGCCGAAGCGCAGCGAGCTCCTTCGATTCAGTTGCACTGAGTGGTGAGAGCGGGAGCGCGGTGTAAGCGGGCAGGCCGCCCCCCCACGCCGGCCGCGCATCCAACAGCTCCGGCCGCGCGAGGCTCAGGAGCATGATCGGCAGGTCGCGCAGCCGTGCAGCAAGCAGCTCGATCAGGTCGAGGAGCCCGCGGTCCGCCCAGTGGATGTCCTCAAACACGAGCAGCAGCGGCCGGTCGCGGGCCACGGACTCGATGAAGACGCGCACCGAGAAGAAGAGCTCTTCGCGGTCCCCGACGGAGCCTTCGGGGTCGAGGCCGAGCAGGATCGCCAGGTGGCCGGCCACCTTCTCGTCGCCCACGCGTTCGCGCAGCTTCGCCAGGCCGATCTCCGGCTCGTCGCTCTCGAAGATTCCGCAGAGTTGCTTGACCTGCGTCGAGAACGCGAAGTAGGCGCTGCTCTCGCGGTAAGGAAGCGAGCGCCCGTGAACACTTCGGCCTCCGAGCTGCTCGACGACGTCGTCGAACTCCTGCGCGAGGCGCGTCTTCCCGATCCCCGCGGGCCCGAGAACGGTGACGAGGTGCGGGACGCTCTCGCCGGCGACGCGCTCCCAGATCCCCCGCAGCACGTCGAGCTCGCGCCCGCGCCCGACAAGCGTGCCCGAGTGGCGCCGCTCACCCGCCGCGTACAAGGGCCGAACGGCGACCCAGGCCTCGACCGGCGCCGCCTTCCCCTTCGCCTCGACCGGCTCTGTGGGCTCGTACTCGATCGCCTCCCTTGTGGCAGCGTAGGTCTCGGCCCCCACGATGACGCCGTTCAACGGCGCCGCGCTCTGGAGGCGGGAGGCGGTGTTGACCACGTCGCCCGCGACCATCGACTCTCCATGCGTCGGGCGTGCGCCGAGCGCGACCAGAGCCTCGCCGGTGTTGACGGCGATTCGCAGCTCGGCCTGCTCGTCGAACTGGTGGAGGCTGTCACGGACGGCGAGCGCACCGCGGACAGCCCGCTCGGCGTCGTCGCCGTAGGCCGTCGGCGCGCCGAACACCGCCATGATCGCATCGCCGATGAACTTCTCCACCACGCCGCCGAAGGACTCGAGCTCGCGGCGGACGTGATCGTGGTAGGGCGTCAGGATCGCCGCCACGTCCTCGGGGTCGAGCTTCTCCGAGCGCGAGGTGAACCCGACGAGGTCGACGAAGACGACCGAGACGATGCGCCGTTCGTCCTGCGCTGCGGCCGCCTCCACCTCGAGCGCCTGGCCGCATGCGAGGCAGAACCGGGCGACGTCCGGGTTCTCCTGGCCGCAGTTCGTACACGTGAGCACGGGCTAAGCGTAGATAGCCCGCCTGCCGCGGCTACAATTCCCGTCCCCCGGGGGTGTGCCCGAGTGGCCAAAGGGAACGGGCTGTAAACCCGTCGGCTCAGCCTACGGAGGTTCGAATCCTCCCGCCCCCATCTGATCTCGTGGGACACTTTCATCGTGGGACTTCCCGAGATCGAGTACACGAGAAGCGGCGATGTCGCGATCGCGTACCAGACCTTCGGCGACGGGCCACACGACCTCGTGCTCGTGCCGCAGTTCAGCAATCTCGTCTTTCCGTGGGCCAATGCGGATTGGCGCTCGATGTACGAGCGCTTCGCCTCCTTCTCTCGACTGATCATGTTCGACAAGCGCGGAACCGGCCTCTCGGACCGGCCGCGCGATCTCGGCCCGCTCGAGACGAGGATGGACGACATCCGCGCCGTTATCGACGCTGTCGAAGCGGATCGCGTGACGCTCGTGGGCATGGGCGAAGGCGGGCAGACCTGCGCGCTCTTCGCAGCCACGTACCCGGAGCGCACGGAAGCGCTGGTCCTCGTCAACACACCGGCCCGTGCCGTCATGGCCGAGGACTACCCGTTCGGTGCGAGCGAAGACGAATGGCGGGTTCAGCTTCGGACGGTCCGGGAACGGTGGGGATCCCGCGAGCTCCTCGAAGAGCAAGCGCGAGCGCTCGACCCCGATGGCGACGACGAGTTCATCGAGTGGTACGTGACCTGCCAGCGGTTCTGCGCGAGCCCGGGCGCCGCACTCACCTTCTTTCGCGTGTACGGGGAAACGGACCTGCGCGAGATGCTGCCGACGATCCGCGTTCCGACGCTCGTCCTCTACCGGCGTGAGCTCCGCGAGCAGATGCTCGATCTTCAGCGCCGGATCAAGGACGCGCAGGCGCTCGAGATCAGAGGCGAGGGTTTCCGCATCTTCGAAAGCGTCACGCGAGAGGTCGAGGCCTTCCTTTCACGTAGAGCGGCCGCGCCCGTGCCGGACACCGTACTCGCGACGGTGATGTTCACCGACATCGTCGGTTCGACGGAGCGGGCGGCGGCGCTCGGCGACCGGGCCTGGCGCGACCTCTTACAGGAGCACCACGCGATCGTCCGGCGCGAGCTCGGCCGCTTTCGCGGCAAGGAGCTCGACACCGCCGGGGACGGGTTCTTCGCTACCTTCGACGGCCCGGCGCGGGCGATCTCATGTGCCCGAGCGATCGTCGGCGCCGTCGGAGACATCGACCTCTCGGTACGCGCCGGCGTCCACACGGGCGAGTGCGAGCTTCAGGACGGCAAGGTCACGGGCATCGCCGTCAACATCGGAGCTCGCGTCGCCGCTGCCGCCGGCCCCGGCGAGGTTCTGGTGTCCCGCACCGTGAAGGACCTCGTGGCCGGCTCGGGAATCGCCTTTGAGGGGCGGGGAGCGCACGCCTTGAAAGGTGTCCCAGGCGAGTGGGAGCTGTTTACGGCCACGCCGTTGTAAGCGTGCTCGGCGGCGAGCCTCAGGCGGTTAGGAGAGGGCCTACAATGGACGCCACGCCCTCTTAGCTCAGTTGGTAGAGCACCTCCATGGTAAGGAGGGGGTCGACGGTTCGAGTCCGTCAGAGGGCTTCGCTGTTTAGCCTGCTCTATCGCTCTTTGTGTTGTCCGCGCTGACGGCGTTTCGCCCGTTCGACGTCCACGCAGCGTCCACCAGCGTCCACGGCTCGAACTCGGGTGCGTTGAGTGCGTCGAGGAGCTTGATCGCATGTTCGCGGCCGTCGCGCGCGAGGTGGCCGTAGTGGCGGTCGATCATGGTCAGGCTGGCGCCCATGTAGCGGGAGAGGTCGAAGGTGGAGATGCCGGCACGGAGGGCGAAGGTGGCGAAGGTGTGTCGGAGATCGTAGATCCGGCGTAGCGGCGAGATGCCGGCGGTTTTCTGTGCTGGCCGCCACTGGTAGGGCCGGAAGTGGTGGATGTCGAGATAGCCGCCGCGTTCGCCGGGGAAGACGAGTGGCGAGTCGTTGTCCGGTAGCCGGTCGAGCGCTTCGAGCGCGCGTGCCTGGAGTGGCACCGCGCGGAGACTGCCTTCGGTCTTGGGCAGCTTGAGCTCGCCGCGGGTGTAGGAGCGGCGAACGTAGACGACGCGCTCGTCGCGGTCGATGTCGCGCTTTTCGAGCGCGACCCACTCGGCGGGACGAAGCCCGGTTGCGGCGGCGAAGAGAATCATCGGCCCGTACCGCGGCCCAAGCGCGGCGGCGACTGCTTCCAGCTCTGCCCAGGACTCGAACGGGTGCTGCTCTTTCCGGCGCGGTGTTGGGTTGTCGACGCCGACCTTGGCCGGGTTGAGGTCGAGCATTCCCCAGACAACGGCGCGGTTGAGCACCTGTCGGACGGCCTGTGTCGCCTCGAAGCGGTAACCGCGCGAAAGGTTCATCCGCCATTCGGCGATCTCTTGCGCGGTCAGCTCGCCGATACGTCGCTCACCGAAGACCGCGGTCGCCTTGCTGAGCAGCCAGCGCAGCTTCTCGATCGTCACCGGCTGCACGTCGTGCTGGGCGAGGTAAACGTCGACGAGCTCCGAGAAGGTGAGGCCTCGCGGGATCCGCTGCTCGCGGCGGACCCGGTCGAGCTCACGGTTGAGCGCGTCGATCGCGTCCTGCTCGGTGGCGAAGCCACCGCGTTGGACCCGCCGTGAGCCGCGCCCGCCGGCCCGGTAGCGATACGCCCACTGCGGCTGCCCGTCTCGGCCGCACCGTTTCAGCTGGAACACCTGACCCTGCTGGATCACTGCCGTTTCCCTCGTGTCGACGGTCGATCGCGACCAACCTGAGGATCGAGGCGTAGCCGCTTCGCTCAGCCGGCTCGGACTGCGACCGACTTCGCCTGAAGGAAGAAGAGGAGGTAGTCGGGCCCGCCGGCCTTCGAGTCGGTGCCGCTCAGGTTGAAGCCGCCGAACGGATGGGCGCCCGTGAGCGCTCCGGTGCATTTGCGGTTGACGTACAGGTTGCCGACGTGGAACCGCCGTCGCGCCTGCTCGATGCGGTCGCGATCAGCTGTGAAGACCGCACCGGCCAGGCCGAACTCCGTGCCGTTCGCGATGTCGAGCGCGTGGTCGAAGTCGCGCGCGCGGACGATCGCGAGCACCGGCCCGAAGATCTCCTCCTGCGCGATGCGCGCGCCTGGGCTGACGTCGTCGAAGATCGTCGGCTCGACGTAATAGCCGCCTTCACGCGTACCACCGCCGAACACGAGCGTGCTCTCCGCGCGGCCGATGTCGACGTACTCGACGACCTTGCGGAAGGCCGAGTCGTCGACCAGCGGACCGAGGTCGGTGCCGCGCTCGGCCGGATCGCCGAGCCGCAGCCGGCGCACACGCTCGACGATGCGGGAGACGAGCTCGTCATGGACGGCGTCGACGACGATCGCGCGCGAGCACGCCGAGCACTTCTGCCCCTGGTAGCCGAAGGCGCTCGTCACGATCGCCTCGGCTGCACGTTCGAGGGCGGCCGTCTCGTCGACGAGGATCGCGTTCTTCCCGCCCAGCTCGAGCTGGACGCGCTTGATCCAGATCTGCCCCGGCTGGAGCCGCGCCGCGCGCTCGTTGATGCGGACGCCGACGTCCTTCGAGCCGGTGAAGGCGACGAATCGCGTCTGCGGGTGGTCGACGAGCGCGTCGCCGATGAGGCCACCGGATCCGGTGAGCAGGTTGATCACGCCGGCGGGCGCCCCGCACTCGCGGAAGAGGTCGACGAGCCAGGCAGCGGACGTCGCGGACGCGCTTGCGGGCTTGACGACGACCGTGTTCCCGGCGACGAGCGCGGCGGACATCATCCCGGTCGTCAGCGACAGCGGGAAGTTCCACGGTGACACGATCGCGCCCACGCCGAGGGGGACGTAGACGAGCGACGTCTGCTCGCCGTCGACCGGGAGCAGGGGCCGCGGCCGGTCGAGGTCGAGCATCTGTTGCGCATACCAGCGCAGCACGTCGGCGACCTCGGCGATCTCGCCGTCGGCCTCCTCGCGGATCTTCCCCACCTCGAGCGTCAGCAGCGCGGCGAAGTCGCGGCGCCGCTCGACGATGCGGTCGGCGACGTCGAACAGAAGCGCGGCGCGCTCCTCGGCGTGCGTCTGAGACCAGTCGGCGAACGCCTCGCCCGCCGCAGCGATCGCCGCGTCGACGTCGTCGAGCGTCGCCGCGGCGTGGTGCCCGATCACCTCCGCCGGCCGAGCGGGATTCAACGACGCGAACGTCTCCCCGCGGTCGACCTCCGTGCCGCCGATCACCAGCGGATAGGTGCGGCCGAGCTGCGATCGGACGCGAGCGAGCGCCTCCTCGAAACGCTCGTCCTCTTCCGGAGCAGCGAAGTCGAGCCCTGGCTCGTGGCGGAACGGCGAACGGGCGGCGGTGATGGTCACAACTCCTCCTATCGGCGGGCGTCGAGGTGGTGGACGGCGTCTTCGTCGACGTCGATCCCGAGGCCCGGCCCGGCGGGAACGGCGACCTGCGCGTCGACGACCGCGAGCGGCTCCGTGGTGATCTGCTCTCGGTACTTGAGGGGGCCCATCAGGTACGACGGGTAGGCGAGGTCCGGCAGGGCGGCGGCGAGGTGAAGTCCCATGGCGGTTGCGACGCCGAGCTCGATCACGCTCCCGACCATCACCCCGAGGCCGCCGCCGGCCGCGATCTGCGCCGCCTGCAGGGCTGCGGTCGGTCCGCCGAGCTTCGACATGCCGACGTTCACGACGGTCGCGCTTCGCTCGCGCGCTACGCTCGCGGCGTCGGCGACGCAGCGGACAGCCTCGTCCGCCGCGATGTCGACTACGCAGCGGGCGACGAGATCGCGCTGGGACTGCGCCGCGGCGACTGGCAGTGGCTGCTCGATGAGCTCGAGCCCGATCTCCTCGGCGCGCGCGAGCGCGCGCGTCGCGTCGCCGACCGACCACATGCCGTTGACGTCGACGAGCAGCCGCACGTCTGGGCCGACAGCGTCCCGGACCGCCTGCAGGCGGTCGAGGTCACGATCTACCTCGTCCCGCCCGGCGTACAGCTTGAGCCAGCGATAGGTCTCGCGCTGCTCGAGCGCCGTCTCGACGACGCGCGCCGGATCCTTGTCCCAGGTGACCGACCCGTGCACCTCGATGCGCTCGCGGAACGCGCCGCCGAGCAGCGTCGACGCGGACACACCGGTGTGACGGCCGGTCACGTCGAGGAGCGCCGTGTCGACGGCCGCGAACGTGAACGGCGCGAACCGGAGCACCCGCGCGAGCGCGTCCAGCAGCGGGACACGCTGCAGCGGGTCGCGTCCCACGAGCGCGGTCGCAACGCGCGTCTCGACGAGCTCGACGACCGACGCTTGCGTCTCGGACGTGAACGCCTGGACAGGGCACGCCTCCCCCCAGCCCACGACGCCCTCGTCGGTGACGATGCGAACCAGCACGTTCGGCGAGCTCGTCCGGTCGGTCGTCCCGAACCGGAAAACCTCCTTGAACGAGGCCGCAAGCGGGATCGCTGTGATGCTCGTAATCCGCATTTGGTAATACCATATAGCGAATGAGCGAGCACCAAAAAGCTGACGTGGTCGTCGTCGGCGCCGGGATCTGCGGGGTCACCGCAGCCGAGGCGCTCGCTCGCCGGGGCGCGCGCGTGGTCGTCGTCGAGAAGGAGGCAGGGCCCGGTCTGGAGCAGTCGGGGCGCGCCCAGGGCGCGATCCGGGTTCAGGGACGCGAGGCCGCCGAGCTGCCGCTGGCGATCGAGTCGCTGGAGATCTGGCGGAGCGTCGCCGAGCACGGCGACGAGTTCGAGCTGCGCTTCGGCGGCAACCTTTACCTCTGCACGAACGACGACG
>WNGD01009299.1_pt1 | contig 10296 bp, 10 predicted proteins | sample 5400671 | NCBI WGS metagenome assembly WNGD01 (sample SAMN13153369, study PRJNA577476) | soil metagenome | isolation source: 40 cm soil or saprolite under grassland replicate 2 | place: USA:California | collected 2016-06-15
CGGAGATCTGGCCATGGGAGGCAAAGGAGGCGGGCGCCAAGATCGTTGCCACAGGCCGATCCGACTTTCCCAACCAGGTAAACAACTCAATCGGCTTCCCAGCGATATTCCGCGGTACTCTAGACGTTAGAGCGAGAATGATCACCGACGAAATGTGTATCGCCGCGGCAGAGGAAATCGCAAACATTGCCGAAGAAAACGGGCTTGACGAAGACAAGATCATTCCAGCAATGAGTGACTGGGAGCTATTTCCTAGGGAAGCCGCCGCAGTCGGAGCAGAGGCGGTTAAGCGAGGCGTTGCCAGACTCAAGCTCTCAAGAAAGGAACTCTATGATAAAGCCACGGCGATCATTACCCATGCTAGAAAGTCTACAGAACTGCTCATGCGAAGAGGCCTCATCAAAGACTTCCCGGCGAGAACTCAAAGAGGAAGAGACAGACGGGTAGTCCAAAGATAAGCGTAATCGGCGGCACAGGAGACGAGGGATACGGCCTCGCGCTCAGGTGGGCGAAGCAGGGCTACGAGGTCGTGATTGGGTCGAGAGATGCTGACAAGGCAAGGTCGGCCGCGAACAAGATCAAAGATGCTGCTGGGAGGAATTCACGGGTCACCGGACTGGTCAATCCGGAGGCTGCGTCGAAGGCGGATGTCGTTGTGGTCACGGTTCCCTTCGCAGCACTGATTGATACTATCAAGTCGATCCGGAGCTCATTGAGGCCTGGGCAGATTGTTGTCAATGTGACTGTTCCTTTGGAGACTGCGGTGGGCGGGTCTGCGACCCGGACGGTTGAGGTCTGGGATGGGTCGGCGGGGGGGCTCGCGTCTAGACTGTTGCCGAAGGAGGTTAGGATGGTGTCGGCGTTCAATAACGTGAGCGCGGAGATGCTTAACGATCTCTCTCGAGAAGTGGACTGTGATGTGCTAGTCTGCGGTGGGGATGCAGAGGCGAAGAAGACCGTTATCGATTTGGCGAGAGCGATTCCGGGCGTGCGGGCGTTGGATGCGGGACCGTTAGAGAATTCACGGATTGTTGAGCAGTTGACAGCACTGTTGGTCTCGCTCAATATTCGGTATGGGGTCAAGACTGCAGGATTGAGGATTACTGGTGTGCAATCGAAGAACTGAACGTGTTTTGTGATGTTAGGTGCAGGTCGGGATAGTAGGTAAACCGAACGCTGGCAAGAGCACGTTCTTCAGCGCGGCGACTCTGACCGTCGTCCCGATAGCTAATTACCCTTTCACGACGATCAAGCCGAATCGTGGAATCTCGTACCTCCGGACCCGGTGCGTCTGTCGAGAATTGGGGGTTCAAGACCAGCCGAGGAACTCGCGGTGTGTAGATGGCGAGAGGTTCATTCCGGTAGAGCTGATCGACTGCCCTGGCCTTGTGCCTGGCGCGTCTACCGGTAGGGGTCTCGGGAACCAGTTTCTCGACGATCTTGAGGGAAAGCCGTCGGCGACAGGTGCGCATGACCCTGTTGAAGACATTGGGTTTCTCGAGAAGGAGCTTGAGGCGTGGATGCTTCAGATTCTGTTGAAGGACTGGGACAAGGTCTCGCGCAAAACCAGTCTGACGAGTGAAGAGGCGGAGGAGACGATGGCTGAGAGGCTGAGCGGGTTGGGCGTGAAGAAGTTCCAGGTCGAGGATGCTCTGAAGCTGGCGGTTCTGCGGGGGAAGCCTTCTGAATGGTCTCGAGAGGATCTCGGCCGCATAGTTGGTCTTTTGAGAAGGGCGGCGAAGCCTATGTTGATAGCGGCGAACAAGATCGATCTTCCCTCGTCGAAGGAGAATGTGACGAAGATCAAGCAGAACGGCGGCCTGACAGTGCCGGTCTCGGCTGAGGCGGAGCTTGCTCTGAGGCGTGCAGTGGAGAAGGGTCTGATCTCCTATCGGCCTGGGGATCCGGACTTTTCTGTGAATGCGAGCGCAAGCCTCAAACCGGAACAAAAGGCCGGGTTGGAGATGATAAGAAAACAAGTTCTGGCTCCCGAGGGGGCAACTGGGGTCCAAGAATGCATCAACTCAGCTTTTTTCAGGCTGTTGGACATGATCGTGGTTTATCCGGTGGAGGATCCGGAGCGGTGGACTGATCATTCGGGGAACGTTCTGCCTGACGCGATTCTCATACGGAAGGGGTCGACTTTGAAGGAGCTTGCTCTGAGGATCCATACCGATCTTGGGGAGCATATGTTGTACGGCGTGAATGCTAGGAATGGGATGAGGCTGGGAGATTCTTACGTCTTGAGCAGTGGGGACATTGTGAGCGTGGTCAGCGCCTCCTAGATCAGGACTGGTCTCCAAGGAGAATTAGCGGGCCCGTAGTGGACGGAGAGTAGGCTGGAAACACTAGGCCTGAACAAGCGTGGACCCTCGAACAAATGTCACTCTTGTGTCGCGGGAATTTTTTTATTTCTAAATCCGGGGAGGGTTCCTCTGGCAATCTGAACCGTCTCTGGACGAGATTATCGATTTTGCGCGCAAAACGGGCTTATCAGCCGTTTTCAGTAAGTGCTCACGAGGGCCCTCCAAGCGTGAATAAGGTGCTCCGTGGGACCCCCCTCCCGGATCGCTGATCAGGGTTTATTCTGGGCGATTTCCAGATTGGATGTTTTCCAAAAAGCTGTCGTGTCGTGAGCATCAACGCTTTCGAAATTTCTTTGCTGGTAACGGGTTTGGTAACCGTGCATGCAGCTTGGAGGAGGATAACCGTTTCCGGAGGTCGTGAATCAAGGGAGGAAGGTCATCGTGAAAAATCCAGTGCTGTTAACCCCTAGATTCTAGAGGACTCGGAACCGGACTCGACCATTGAAAGTGTTTCATCAAGCCGTGGATGTACCAGACTCGGACGTCTGTTTTCGTCCCTTCGATGGTTTTGGTCTGAAGAAGTTTTTCTCCCGAGTGGCTGGTCCAGTAGGTCAGCGCTTCTTCCAATGCGTCGCCAGATATGTCTGGGAAGGCTGTTACGAAGTCTTCGAATGTCAGCTCAGCTGTCGGGTTCAGATACGGATCCTCAAAGCGTCTTGAGAATAGCTCGACTATTCGTTCTATCGGTAGCGTTCTCTCGACTGCAGGCTTGTGTTTGTGACTTGTCTTGGAGTGCTTGGCCATACATTACGCCAACGTTTTCTGAGGTGGTTGGGGGACGGCCTACGATATGGCACTAGTTGTACTGGACCTTCTCGCTTCCAGTTTCACGAATCGGATTCCACGGACTGGCTGAACCGTTAGTTCTGTTGTTCGGGATAGATCAGGAAGCTCTGATTCTCGCTCCCGACACGACATCCTTCTCTACTATCGCCCCAGGACCCAGCCAAGCCCCCGAACCTACCTTGACCCCGGGAAATATGGAAACGTTGATCCCCGTTCTCACCCCGTCACCCAGAATCGCGCCGAGCTTTCTCCTATTGCTATCTACAAGGGCGCCTCGAACCTTGGACTTGACTTGGACGTTGTCAAATCTGAGATTCGCTGTAATAGTCCCGGCTCCCAGCGAACATCCCTCCCCCACTATGCTGTCCCCGACGTATGAGAGGTGAGGAATCTTCGTCTCTGCCATGATGATGCTATTCTTCACCTCACAAGCGGCGCCAACCTTTACATTCTCTCCAAGAGACGAAAAAGGTCTCAGGTAGGCGTTCGGACCTATCTCACACCCTCTCCCCACGATCAAGGGTCCTTCCAGACGCGATCCCGCCTTGACCACAGAACCTTCCTCAAGAACGACGGAACCTTCGATATGGACGCCCTCCTCGACCTTACCCTGCGACAGGCTCTCTTTCTCGGAAATGATCGATCTCTCGTTGGCTTCGAGAAGGTCCCAAGGATAGCTTATCCCTAGCCACTGCCCTCTGTCCAGTTCATGTACGCCTACGTTCTCTCCCTTACGGATCAGGATTCTCAGGGAATCTGTCAGCTCGAACTCTCCGCGCTTTGATCGCTTTGTCTTTTTGATGGCGGGGAAGACAGACCTGGTCATTAGGTAGAGTCCCGCGTTGACCAGCGCGGGGATCCTCTTGGGAAGCTTCTCCCGGATTTTGGTCACTCGGCCGTTCTTGGTTTCTATTACTCCGAACTGGGACGAATCTTCCACGCGTGCCGTGGCGATGGAGATGCCTTCGTCAAGCCGCGCCTTTGCCAGAAAGTCCTTCACAACCCTCTTTTCATAGTGGTCGTCTCCGTACACGACAAGAAAACGGTCTTCGGCCTTGAGCTCATCGCCTGCGGCTGCAACTGCGTCTGCGGTTCCTCGGGGAGTTCTCTGTTTCACATATTCTATCTCGCAGTCGACTTTCTCTCCGTCGCCAAACCTCTCTCGGATCGTTTCACTCTTGAATCCGACCACCAGTATGACTTGACGAATCCCCGCATCGACGATGGCTTCGATTGTCCGTTCTACTATCAGTTTGTTAGCAATGGGGAGAAGGGGCTTTGGCCTGGTCTCGGTGAGAGGCCACAGCCTTTCTCCTCTGCCCGCCGCCAGGACGACGGCTTTCAAGTTAGATTCGTCCTTTGAGGACCCGGCTTATCAAGGCGAGGGTATCCTTCACGATTCGGCCGGCCACTGAAGGCCTCTTCGACTCTGCAGTCACTCGTAACACTGGCTCGGTTCCGCTCTCTCTGACGAGGACCCAAGAATCCTCGGAGCTGACCCGTAAGCCGTATGTCGAATCGGTTGTTGAGTTCTTTCCAATAATCTTCTCAAGCCCTTCAGAGAGCGGTTTCAGATCCGACGGTGACACGCTATTCGAAACGGACAGGCTCTTTCTGACCATGTAGTACTCTGGAATAGCTCCGACCGCGCGAGAGACAGAGGAGCCTTGCAGTTCGAGTTGTCTTAGATATAGCAGCCCGGAGAGCATGCCATCCGGGCAGGGATGGAATTCGCCGTGGATCCAGGCTCCTGACGGTTCACCGGCGAATGAGGCACCCTCCTTCTTCATTTCTGCCAAGAGTTTGGCGTCTCCGACCGGCCCCCGAACCAGCTTCGCACCTGTTCCCTGCAGCGCCTCATCCACGGCCATCGACGCGTCTATTGGAACTATGAATGGCCCTTTCGAATCCCTCGCGAGGAAGGTGAGATAGGAGCCCAGAATCCTGTCTTGAAGTGGGCACGAACCCTTCTCATCTACAACGTAGAACCTATCGCCGTCCCCATCAAATGCAATGCCAATGTCCGCCTTCATCTCTCCAACGATTCTGGAGAGCGTTGCGATACTCTCTCTGGTTGGTTCGGATCCACGACCCGGGAAGCTCCCGTCAGGATACGAGTTCATTGCCGTGACGTTTCCAACCGTAGCCCCGTAAATCTCAGGAGCCAGGATTCCTGTTCCGCCGTTCCCGGTGTCCAGGACCACGCGCCATTTTTTCTTGAATTGTATTGAAGACAGACGTTTCGTATAGGCTTCAGGTTCTCCTCCTCGGACTCGGCCCGGCATGTATTCCTGTTTCAGCTTGTTCTTTGCTGGGGTGCCTGTGACAAGAATGTTCGAGTCTTCTAGAGATTCCCCTTTTGAGTTGAAGATCTTGAAGCCATTGTATTCAGAGGGATTATGGCTCGCTGTTATCATCACTCCTCCGTCCGCTACGATAGATCGGGTCTGGTAGGCCAATGCTGGAGTCGGGATCATACCATAGTCAGTAACTTCGGTGCCCGCTTCGAGGGCTGAGGATAAGAAGGCGGCTCGCAGGACCGATCCCGAATGTCTTGGGTCTCTCCCCAGAGCCAGTCTCGGACCCAGCGCCTTGGGCAGGACCCTTCCGAGCTCAAAGCCGGTTTCGGGAGTGATCGAGTCCGCGTACTTGCCTCGGATGCCAGAGCTGCCGAATTGAAGCGTCAAACTCTCGAACTATTGAGACACAGTTTCTGGAACAGCTGTGAGTATCTCTTCCTCAGGCGGCTTTTGAGGTTCCTCTAGGCTCAGAGGCATAGACAGCAGCTTGGATTTTCTGACACCTACATGTCTCAATGGACAGACTTTCTTGGCTTCGTTGTAAACGTCCGATCCCATTTTTCCCAATACCATTTCGTGGCACATCTGCGAATAAGTAAGCTTCGATGCCTTCTCCGCAACGATCTTGCCCATGACCTGCCTGACTGCGTGCTCCTGTGAGCCTTTGATTCTCCCGTGGCTGAATGCGACAATGTAGACCCGGGTCAGGTACTTGTCGATGGTGCTGGCGGTGAATATTCCATCGCTTCGAGTGCTGCCTCGTCTGACAAGGCTTCGTAGATAGTCCGTTGAATACTCGTGGCTCTTGAGAATTGTCTCCGCACGGCCTCCCTCGACTGAGACGACAAGAAAATAGAGTTTAGTTGATTGGTGAGAAAAATCGTTTGTGATGTCATAGAGCGTTGTTTCGACGACTCTTCCGACTAGCTTCTTCGGATCTTCGCACGGGATGTTAGCAACGTTCTGCTCTCCAAAATACGACGGGGTGAATACTGAGTACCACTCTTTGACTCTCCATTTGTCTCGAACCTTTTTTGTAGCTTTTGACATGTGATCTAGCTTGCCTTGTTTTTGCTGATCATTCCTAGTGTGGCATCTGCAGCTTGAACGCAGCGGAGGAGGTCGTCCAAGGTGGATATGAAGGTTTCAATTCGGCCATCGAAGACGATCGAGAAAGACACGTAATTGGCGGTGGCTCGAGTTAGAATATTGAGTCCCTTCATTTCTGCGTTGTCTGGTTCCAAGCTCTTGACGATCGACTTTGACATGGCTGTACTGCGGGATCTGATTCTTACTCGTGCTTTGATCAATCGAGCAGTCCTTCTATGGAGGATTCGACCTCGGTCAGAAATCGTTCTAGTTCGATCTTGGGAATTGTCGCGCCTGCTGCGATTGCGTGTCCTCCGCCCACTCCACTGTGTCGGGGTGCTAGGCTCTGTAGGGTCTTGCCGAGGTTCACTCCTTTTTCGACGAGCCGTTCTGTCGCCCTCGTCGAGACTTTTGCATCTCCCGAGGCGGTTACTGTCGTCACTATTGTGACTTTATCGCCGAAGAGGTTTGACGAAGAGACTAGGGAGGAGACGGCTCCGGTCATATTTTCATCGATTACGCCATTACCATTTACAATGACGACGTGTCGGCCCCTACGCATAGCATTGGGGGATGCGGCGATCCAATTCATGTACTTTGATAAGGTGGTCTTGTATTGCGAGTAGACCTCCTGGGCGGCCTTGTACGAATCTCCACGATCTCCGACGCCGATGGCGATTCCTAGCGCTGCTCGATTCATTCGTCCGCACGCGTTCAGCAGAGTTGCAAATTCTCTGCCGTCCCGGAGGGAGGTACCAGGGTCTTCCCTGAGGAGGCTGTAGACGGACCCTATGAGGTCCATTATGATCTCTCCTTTCAAGTTCAGCGAGATTATGTGCGCAACGATCTTCTCGACAATCCGCTGCTTCTCGTCCAGCGACAGATCAGATATTGTTCTCCACCTGTCGTCTATCTTTGTGGGAACGCGGGCAGCGTCCAACAGTGCCAAACAACGATCCTCTTCCCCGCTCAGTCCGGGTAGGAAGGGGTCCGTTGTTGATGCGATTGCTCTGTGAACGGGTCGGGTTTGCCGTCCGAAAAAGATCAGGTCCTGTTTCACCTCGATCAGTCTAGAATCGACAGCGTCCTTCAGAATTTCCGAATTGAGGCCCTTGAACCCCCTCTTGGCGGCTTTGTCCTGCTGATCGCCAAGCGCGCCTACAATGGCCATCGGGGATAAGTCTACATTTCGAGAATCCAAAGCCTTTGCCAGAAGATAGGCGGTCCCCGCTCCACTGATTTCCTCGGAGCCGTTGAACCCCATTATGTGAGTGTTGAAGTGGTGAACTCCGACGGGGTCTCCCAGAGGCTGGTGATGATCAGCTATTACGATATCACGGTTTCCCAGAATCTTTGATATCATGTCGAGATAGCCGCTTCCTATATCTGTAAAGATCACCAGGCCAGATTGGACCTGTTCCATATCCTCAAGGACTTTCTCATCGATCCTGTCAATAACCCTCAGATGAGTAAGAGCTGGCAGCCGGTTAAGCGCTCTGAGCATTATGCTGCCAGCGCTAATGCCGTCAGCGTCGAAGTGCGTTGCCAGCAGTACGATATCGTCTCGAGCTTTCTCTCTTATGAGAGAGGCAGTCCGGGTTGCCTGGTCACGCAGCTCGAGATGCTTTTTCTCCCCGCTAGCGGAGGGAGGCTGCAACAGGCTTGTACTGCCACTCCTTCGGGAGTCGACCTATGGCCCGGTAGTAGCTCGCGAGTCTATGAATCTTTGACTCTATCAGAGCAAGATCTCGCTTGTTGGGATAATCCTTCCTGTTCTTCTCAAGATGTCTTGCCGCGCTCGTTGCTTTCTTTACGAGAATTTCTAGGTCCTCGGGAATGCTCTGGCGAGCGTCTGGAGGAAGAAGATGCGCGAGCCGTTTGCCGGCTATTTGTGAGACCAGAGGAACACCGTACCTGTCTCGCAGGATCTGGCCGATGATGCTTGGAGGGTTTCCCTCCTTAGAGAGCTTGAGAACAAGAGCGTCGATTTCTTCAGGCTCGTACTTGAACCAAGAGGGGGGGCGTCTACTCACAGGGCGTGTTGAGCCCGAGCTGCCCCTCTTTCCCGAGTAGAGCCTCGCCATAAACCACTATCTCCTGTTGTGACGGGTTGCACGTTTGCCCTTTTATTTAAGTCGCTAGAGGTGGAAACCCTCGGCCACAATTCCGTGACTTGTCCTTGGCAGAATTGAAGGAATTCCCAGAGAATCGAGTGCGGTCTTTAGTTCTCTGTCAATAGTAGCAATCGCAGTGGGAATCTTCTCTGTAAGAGCAAACACAATCAGGGAGGCGTCAACATCAGACGGTCCTGGTCTGTGTTCCGCAATGGCATAATTTCGTTTAGAAAGGAACGCAAGGCTTGCTTTGGCCCAAGTCGCAGTTGCCGAGGTCGCGGTCCGCGCAAGCCTCTCCAGCTCCCAAATAACGAGGTCGAGCACTACTATCGCAATCTTTCCCCGAATTTCGGCTTTGATCTCATCTTCGAGATCTCTGTGTTTTCTGAGCAGAGCAATTATGAAATTCGAGTCTAGAAGTATCTGGAAGTAGGGTCTACCGCTCAGCGGATTGTCCCGAACCCGATTAGTCTCCAACTCTCGCCTATGCGACGACTGAGAGCCACTTTGGAGCCAACCTCGGCACAGATCGGCTTCTTCAGCGAAACATCAGCGATGTCCTCGCGAGCCGATAGGACCATGCCTGAGGTCACCGCTGTTCCAGCATTGAGAACAAGTGGTTCGTTTGATCTAATTTTCTGAACTGTCACGAGCTGTTCTGTCCCTACAGCCTTCTCGAATAGATCGACATCCAAGCTGACCTTCTCAAGTGTTGCAGGCAGCGTTCCTGTTCGTCCAACCACGTTTCCTACCAGGCCGTCAGATTTCGTGACCGACGGATCCAGGTCGGTACCCACCGCAACTAGTCCTCCGGGAGTGGCTTGTTTTACATCGCCATCTCCTGCTTGCAGCCCACCAACCCGGGCTATGAGCGACTCGTAGACAACCTTGCCCGAAGACTCTGTCTTTATACCTGGTCTGATCTCAATCTCGTCGCCCTTCTTGAAAACTCCTTGAACTATCGAGCCCCCCACAACCCCTCCAACAAGCTCCTCCACTTCAGTCCCGGGCCTGTTCACGTCAAACGAGCGGAGAACCGACATCCTCGAATCTACTGATTGATCTCTCTTGGGAGTAGGAATCTTCTGTTGAATAGCCCATATGAGAACATCCATGTTGAGTTTGTGTTGGGCCGAGACCGGGATTACTGGCGAGTGTTCGGCGACGGTTCCTTTACTGAACTCCCTGATTTCTTCATAGTTTGTCTTCGCTCGTGCGCGATCTACGACGTCTATCTTGTTCTGCACCACGATCATGTTGCGCAGGCCTATCATCTGAGCCGCGAGCATATGTTCACGGTCTTGTGCTTGAGGAGTCTTCACGTTGGCTGAGACTACGAAGAGTGATCCATCCATGATGGCTGCGCCTGAAAGCATTGTGACCATTAGACTGTGGTGACCTGGACAGTCGACGAAGCTGACGGTCCGCAGGAACTTTGTTTGGCTCTTGCAATTAGGACAAATCTTGCTCGTGGAATAGTTGGACGGAGGCTCACAGGAAGGACATTCGTAGAAGGAAGCGTCAGCGTATCCGATTCGGATGGTGATTCCTCGACGGAGTTCTTCCGAGTGCCTAGCAGTCCATACCCCCGTGAGCGCTTGGACAATGGTGCTCTTTCCATTGTCGACATGCCCCAGGGTT
>WNGD01009764.1_pt1 | contig 10289 bp, 16 predicted proteins | sample 5400671 | NCBI WGS metagenome assembly WNGD01 (sample SAMN13153369, study PRJNA577476) | soil metagenome | isolation source: 40 cm soil or saprolite under grassland replicate 2 | place: USA:California | collected 2016-06-15
GCGATGCGTCCGCTTCCGAACAGGAGCAGAAAGCCCGTGCTGTTCGTAACGGAGCTGCTGCAAAGTCTCGGAAACCGCCACGCAAACGTAAGAGCGCTGTGACGAAATCGAAGCGAAACCCGGCAGATCGGAAATCAGCCAGGAACTTGTCCTGAGTTGTTTCAATTCCGCTGATCAGCTGACAAATCGATCAGCAAAGCGAACACTCTGTCCCGAACCAGCGAGAGGATTTCGTCACCGTCATCTGGCGAGACCGCCCAGCGACCGTTTCCGTCCTCACCCAGGCAAATTCCCTCTTCGCCTTTAAATCCTCCGGTCAATATCAACACGCGCACACCTTGCATCGCACACAGACTAACTGATTACAGATCAAACGAACAACTTTTCTTTCGGTGTTGTCAGAGGCTGATCAATTTCTTTTGGATTTCGCCCGCCCGCTCGCTGCGGCTCATCGTGACCTTCATACGTCAACATCCCCGTAACTTCATCGAGCATGTCCGCGTACGGCGCGTTCTCGCGCAACGACATCAGAAATACAGAGTAATCTTTGCCCACTCCATAGTTCATTCCCTTCTGCAGCGACGCCTTCTCCGCCGCAACGACGTCGTGATAGCTGATGATGTCATCGACTTCCATGTGCTTTAACGATGTCGATCTTAGCAGGATTTTTCTCGTTCGCGTGAAGCAAAAGTGCTAATTTCCACCATTGTGAGCACACTGGCTGAAATCGAGGCGGCTGCTGATGCGTTGCCGCTCGAGCAGAAAAGGAAACTCCTTCATTTCCTGGCAGCGCGCGTGAATGGCGAGCAGGAAAACAAGGCTCCGACCGATTTGGCACGATTCGCCGGAACAGTGCGGTTGCCCGAAGATCCGTTGGCATGGCAGCAACGCGTGCGCGGCGAGTGGCAATGACCGGGCTGCTCGATACGAACGTCGCGCTCTATCTTCTCGGCGGCCAGTTGGCCGAGCCGCTTCCCCCTGGAAGCTACGGCGTGTCGGTGATCGCGGAAATGGAGTTGCTCGCCTGGCCGTCGCTCACGATCGAAGAAGAAAAGAAGATCCGCGAATTTCTTGGGCAGCTTATCGTTTGCGAATTAACGCCATCGATTCGTGGACGAGCCGTGCAGCTCAGGAAAGAGCAACATTTAAAGCTCCCGGATGCTGTCGTGTGCGCGACAGCAATGGAATTTGGCGTCGAGCTTTGGACGAATGATGCATCGCTCGCGAAAGTGCCTGGACTAAATTGCCGCGCTGTAAACGTTACGAAAATTTAGCCGATCAAATTCGCGCGACACGTTTTTAGTTCTGCGGCTGACCCATTCGACAAGCTCAGGGCAGGCTCCGCCGGTTTCGCGCTAATTGTCGGATCCGCCACTTTCACTATGTAAGTATGATGAGCGAACCGGTCGAAAGTGAAGTCGCACGCGTTGCCTCGATTCCCTCGGAGCCCGGCCTCCCTCCCAGGCGTGTCCCCGTCCAGCTGTAAAGTTTGCCCTAACGAACGCAACCTTCGCATTTGACGATCTTAGCCGGCCGCGGTACGACAATATGGCGCATAAGTGTACTTCGCGTGGTTGTGAGTTTTCTCTTCCGGACAGCTATCCTCTGCCTAAATGCCCATGGCATATGGTACCCGGTCGCGGGCCGGTAAAAATTGCAGCGGCACTGGCCGTTGCCGCCGCTGTTTTAGGCGGACGATAACGTGCGCGCGGTGCAGAGGAAATTGCGCGACGGCGGTTTTTACCGGCGAGATCGACGGCGCATCCAGCAGTGATGCTGGCTGCGGCGCATTCATCACCCAAGAAAATCCACAGCTGCAGTTTAATGCATCATAAGCGGCTTACGATGCAAAATCGCACCGCGATTTGGAGAAAAATCGTTTCGGCGAGGCGCCCCTTCGACTCTGCTCCCGCTTTCGCTGGCTTCAGCGTGGCGAGCAGGGCAGGCTTCACCAAGTCGCCGCGGCGACCGCTCCCGGTTCTCTGCTGCCGCCACCACGTCGTGATAGCTGATAATGTCGTCCACTTCCATTGTTGCGAGCTGGATTAGCAGAACTCCGCTGCTCTGATCAGCCGATCAGTACTAAGTTTCTTGGGGATGAAACATATAACGTTGATTTTTATCAATAATTGTTGACTTTAATCAACAAAATGGCTGAGACTCAAAAACGTGCAGCGTCACAAAGTGCCCTCCGTATGCCATTGAATTGGATGCTAGGCACCCAAACAAATGTCCGAATTTTACGAGCGCTGTATCAATTAGACGTTCCCATCGGAGTTTCCGAACTTGCTCGCTATATCAAGATGGACAAGTCAGGCGTCTGGCGGGCGATTACCCTGTTGGAAGAACTCGGGACCTTGGAGGCAGTAGGATTGGGGCAACAGCAAACAGTTCAAGCCCGAAAGGAATCTCCGTTAACGCGCCACTTAATAGATCTCTTCCGCGCAGAACGACTTCGCTTCGAGAAGCTCTTTGACAAGCTATCTGAGACAGCGCGCTCACTGGTGCCTCCCGCAAAATCGATATGGATCGAAGGCCGCGTCGCCGCAGAACGTGATCAGCCCGGCGACCCCGTTGTGGTGGGGATTCTAGCTCCATCTTCTGATGTAGGCAGATTAGCTGAAACATTCAGGCGCAAAACTACTCTGGTTCAAAAGCAGTTTAGTGTAATAATTGAGGTTCGAGCGTTAACCACCGCTGATCTTGCGGTGATGGATGCTAGCGAGATTCGCCTGCTCGGCACGGCGATACTGCTTGCAGGTATTCCCCCGATCGTGAGCAGCACGGCCCACGACCGAGAACACTTCAACTCCCACTCAGTGCTGCACGAATATCACGACGAACAATCTCTCAGGTTGGCGCGCGCTATTTCTGAAAGACTGCGAAAAGATCGAACCTTAGTCAGAAGAGCATTAGTCTACTTAAGGCGTCGTTTATCGACAGCATCGCCACGGGAAGCGAAGGAGCTCCAAGAATGGCGGCGAATTCTTCAGACCTACTCTCTGCCACAACTTCGAAAGCTACTCATTGACGCTGGAGAGCGCGGAACACGACTTCGGCAGAGTTCGCCATTCACGCCCATCCTGTCTCGAAGCGAACGAGCCGATCTTTTGCAGCATCTTGCTCATTCGAATACGAGCGTGAGATGACGTTTGATCAGTTGCAGCATGCGATTCGCGCTGCGTGCGGCGTGGCGGAAGATACAGAAGTTATCGTCCTTGGTTCCCAAGCAATCCTCGGCTCGTTTCCGAATGCCCACCACGAGCTCCGTCAGTCAATAGAAGCCGATGTAGTCCCAAAAAATTTTCCGGACCGTGCTGACCTGATAGACGCTTCACTGGGTGAGCTTTCGCAATTCCATCACACACATGACTTTTATGTTCACGGACTCCAAATCGAGGCCGCAACATTACCGGAAGGATGGGCTAATCGAACGGTGAAAGTGGAAACACCGGCCACAGACGGGAAGATCGGCTGGTGCATTGAGGGTCATGATCTCGCAGCCAGTAAACTGGTTGCCTTCAGAGAAAAAGATCGGGAGTTCGTGCGCGTTTTGATGCGTGAGAACTACGTCGATTCGAATATGCTTAAGACACGGATTCAAGAGCTGCCTGTAAACGACGAATGCAGAGAACGTCTCCTCAAATGGGTTGATCTTACCCACATAGACTTGGACAGCTCGAAAACATGATTGGACGATGTCGATCTTATCGACCGTGCGGCGAAGGTCACAACAACAAAACGATCATTTGCGTGGCTAATTTTTTTAGTTCTGCGGCTGACACAGCCGCCGCTACACTAAGATTCCGAAGATGAAACGAGAAAATCTGCAATTGAAGCGCTATACCAATATCGCAACGATGCCGCTTTCGCGCTAATTGTCGGGTCCGTCAATTTCACTGTGCAAGTATGACGAGCGAACGGTTGAAAGTGAAGTCGCACGCGTTGCCTCGATTCCCGATCTCGGTGCCCGGCCTCCCTCCCAGGCGTGTCCCCGTCCAGCCAGTAAAGTTCGCCCTAACGAACGCAACCTCCGCATTTGACGATTCTAGCCAGTCGCGGTACGACAAGTTATGGCGCATAAGTGTACTTCGCGTGGTTGTGAGTTTTCTCTTCCGGATAGCTATCCTCTGCCTAAATGCCCATGGCATATGGTACCTGGTCGGGGGCCAGTAAAAATTGCAGCGGCACTAGCTGTTGCCGCCGCTGGTTTGGGCGGTGGTCTTGCCTATAAAAAGTACAAGACCTATTTGCACGAGAAGCAGCTGCGTAAAGAACGCAAGGAACGGCGCCAACGCGATGCGGCCGCTTCCGAACAGGAGCAGAAAGCCCGTGCTGTTCGTAACGGAGCTGCTCCAAAGTCTCGGAAACGGCCACGCAAACGAAAGAGAGCCGCGACGAAATCGAAGCCGGCAGCAGAGTAAGAACGACCTGCCTTCGCACACCGCTTCGGCATGGCAGGCAATCGGTCATTCGGATAACGCCAAATTCCACACGCGAGACGCGTGAGTTACCTTCGGTTTAAGAATCCGATCGCCGCACGAAAGAATTTCCCCTTTTTCTTTTCCGTTTGTCAGAGCAGCTCTTCAAATGTGCGACTGTGAGGCCTCCGGTGCAGACTCCATCGGAAAGGCTTACCCTCGATCGAGAAATTCGAGAAACTGACGCGGCGACAGAACTCGGATGTCGCGAAATTTTTTGAGCGCGAGCAAATCATCGTCTCCGGTGACGATGACGTTGGCTTTACCAGCCACGGCCGTTGCTAATACGATATCATCGTCGTTGTCGCGGCAAACACGTTGGCCCAATCGCACAGGCGCAACAATTTCGGCCTGCTCGCGCAACGCTAACAATAGCGGCAGTTTGCCGGGATCGGCTTTGAATTTGACGCGCAACGTGGTCCGCAGCTCTGCCAGCAACGGCTCAGATGTGATAATCGTATGCGGGCGCAACCGTACCCGGACTAGATCGCGGCAGAGACCGTCGGCCACAACTGAAGCGACCAAGACGTTCGTGTCGAGGATAAGCCTCACGAAACAATCTCGAAAACGTCTTCGTCGGTGTAGATGCCCATTGCGCGAGCCTTGGGAATCAGGGCGCGGCGCGTTTCGTCAAACGCATCCAGCCACAATTTGCGCCTCACCGCATCGCGCACATATTCGCTGGCGGTGAGTTTTTGCTTCTTCGCCGCTCGCGCTAGCTCGCGGCGCATCTCAGCCGGAAGACTGACTGTCAATGTTTCCCTCATTTGTAAGACATTTTAAGACATACCCATCGGGAATTCAACTGTCGCGTTTTCCCCAGAAGTGCAGGCGACACGCCTGCCACTACAGAGCGCTCACTAATCCGCGGAAAAGCCGGCCGCCACGCCGTCCAATCTCGGCCAGATATTCGCGCACGTGTTTCTGAGATTCGATCATACCACGCCAAATGACGGCAGACGGAGCGCCTGCCCTGCATTTCATTCGACGGGTCAACCATGCATCATAAGCCGGTTACGATGCAAGAGACGAGACGGGTAGCTCGAGAATCTTCGGCCAGGGCGCCGAAGTCCGAGTTGGACTGGCATTACGTCCCCGGAATCCGATGTCAGAAGTCAGCGATCAGTTAGCCGCGGCAGCCTTGGCGCGAGCGCGCTGGTTGCAGGCGGTGCGCAAAGCTTTCATCTCAGTGCGCAGCACAGCCATTCGTGCAGCAACGCCTTTGTATTTCTTCGTGATCCCTGTGACTGTCCGGTTGACCGCGCCCTGGTTGACAAGGCCCTGAAGCTTTTCATACGCACGCAAACGCAGCATCTCTTCGCCGCCACTGGCTGCATTTCGCTCTCGCAGATTGAGCAGGATAATTTCGAATAACGGCTTGAATTCGAAAGAGGCGTTCGACGAAAGCACAGCGATCAACTCTTCGGTAAGGTTGTCGGGCGACCGACGTGTAAAAGAGATAGCAGATCGTTTAGCCATCTAAGAATATCGCATCGATCCGCGAAATAGCGACCGAAGTCGCCCCGCCGTAGGGATGCGGGCGACTCTAGGGGTTCAACTCGATTTTCTCCAGCGAGTTTTGTGCCGAATCGATTAGATTGAAAGGAAGTACGTATGGAAACGAACGGACTACCAACGCTGGACAATGTCATCTTTGGTGAAATCCAGGTTCTCCTCGCTGAGAAGCGAACTGCGCTGGCTGCCCTGCGCACTGGTATCGCCGTCTTCGCTTTGCCTCTGTCGGTGTTGAGCGCGCTAATCGCGACTTCGCGCTATTACAGCATGGAGAAGGTGATGCCGCTCTTGGCGCCGCTGATGCTCCTGAACCTTGGCCTGGTCGTGCTCGGCTGCTGGCTGGTCTTGCGTTCGATCCGCCGGATTCACCATTACGAGGTCCGCATCAAAGAGCTCAGCGAGAAATATCGGTCGATTGCGCAGTTTATAGAATAGCGCCGGCGAGCTTGGCTTCGTAGGCGAATCCGTCTGTGGCAAACCAGCGGCCCATTCGAGTTCGCTCAGACATAGAATTCCGCTGAGACAGCGGACGCTACAGCCATTTCTAGAACGGCGAGCAGCGGCGACGCGGATTGATTCTCCTGCATTCCTGGTTTCCTGATTCCTCTCTAGTCGGTGGCAATTGTGAGGCAGCTTTCAGATCGTTTGTCGTGGGATTAGTTGAAAAAAGCGACCAATCGGCTGGTCACGGGTGAAGTTGTAATGAGCAGCAGCAGAACGCGTAAAGCTATGCAAACAGGTTCCGAAACAGCAGGCGACAAGGCCGGTTCCAGCGGCGTGGGGGGTGGTGGATCCGCAAAAAGAAGCGGCTTATTGGCTCGAACAACATCCCAAACAACCGTACGCGAAAAACGGCTCGTACGAGCAATTCGAACATGCGTATAAGACCGGCTACAATTCGTTCTTCAAGTATCGAGGGCAAAACTTCGTAGACGTCGAAGATTCCATTGCGCTGGATTACGAGAGGGCAAAGCCCGATTCAGCGTTGCCATGGGACACAGTGCGCCCCGCAGTGAACGCCGTCTGGGAAAGAATGACCGGCGTCATCAGTCCGCGCGACCCTGGACGCGGTGTGCGCGACTGGATTTGAGCTGGCGCGGGTTGAGGCAAGGGAGAAGTAAGAAGTGCGGACGCTGACAATGCTGTCGGCGTGACGCATACTAGTTCGAAATGCTTGATCCTTCTGTGGACGAAATACGCGATTGGGGCAATTCCGTCATGCGACTTGTGGCCGATTATTTCGGCGAGCTCCGCGATCGTAGGGTATATCGTCACATATCTTCACGGGAGATTCGCGACCGGCTCGATGCCGCGCTTCCGACCAAGGGTATCGAATTTGACGAACTGCTGAAGGTTTTTCGCGAGACGGTCGTTCCCTTTAGCCGGCAAAACGCACACCCGCGCATGTTTGGCTACGTACAGTCGCCTGGGACTCCGCTCGCGGCGCTCGGCGATCTGCTCGCCTCGACGTTAAATGCGAATCTGACGGTTTGGCGTTCCGCGCCGGCGCCGGTGGAACTCGAGCGCCTAACGATCAATTGGATCCGGCAAATTCTTGGATTCAATGCTGAAGCCGGCGGACTCTTTGTCAGCGGTGGCTCGATGGCCAATCTGGCTGCGATTGCCGCGGCGCGGCAGGCGAAAGATTCCTCGTCAGGCTGCTTGCGCATGTATGCGTCGAGCGAGACGCATTTTTCTATCGCAAAGGCAGCAGCGCTTTTGGGAATCGGACGGCAAAATGTGCGCCACGTCGCGGTCGACGAGCACTTCAGAATCCGAGTGGACGATCTGGTTGCACAAATCACTGCTGACCTGGAAGCGGGCTACTTTCCATTCTGCGTCGTTGCGAATGCCGGAACAGTGAACACTGGGGCGATGGACCCATTAGCGGAGATTCGAGAGGTTGCGAACCGCTTCCAACTTTGGATGCACGTGGATGGAAGTTATGGCGCCTTGGCGGTCCTGGCGAAATCCGCGCGTGAATTATTCGCTGGCATTGAGCAGGCGGACTCGATCGCGCTCGATCCTCACAAATGGCTTTATCTGCCGGTAGACGTTGGCTGCGTGATTTACCGCATGCCAGAAATCGCGCGGGCCGCTTTTGCGCACGAGGCCGAATATACTCGCATCATTGGCGAGAAGGCAGACGAGGCCTTCGCATTTTGGGATTATGGGCCGGAACTGTCGCGGCGTTTCCGGGCTCTTAAGGTGTGGATGTTGCTAAAAGGAGTCGGCCTCGAATCGTTGAGCGAGGCGATTGAAAGCAATCTTGCCTGTGCGCGCTACTTCGAATCGATGGTCCGAGCGAGCGATGACTTCGAGATGATCGCGCCGGTCGAGCTGTCGATCTTCTGCTTTCGGCATGTGCCGATGCAGCTTCGAAGCGAATCACTCCAGGCAATCGATGCTTTCAATGAACGCCTGCTGATCGCCCTGCAACGAGACGGCAGTTCGTATCTCTCTAATGCCACGCTTGGCGGTCGCTTCGCCTTACGCGGCTGCGTCCTGAATTACCGGACCACTTTGCGCGATATGGAGATCCTGCTCGACGATTTGCGACGCGTAGCGAGATCGTTACCGACCTCTGCCTAGGCTTCGCGGCGCCAGGTGTTTGCGAAGTTGTAAGAAAGGTCGTTCGACCAACAAAAAAAGGAGAGTAGCCGCGGCGTAAACACAGAGTTCCACGCCGACAAGAGCGATCGCAGATGTGAGCTGGATGTTGTGAGATGAACAAAACTGCTCGACCGCGTGGATGACAAGTTTCTGTATCAGGTACGCGCTGTAAGCGATGCTGGCGACGAACGCTGCGCCAATTGCCAGACGCAGGCGGCGACGGTGAGGTTGTCGCCTTCGCCGAGATATAAGCCATAACTGATCAGCGCCAGAGCAGGCAACCAGAGCCAGATCGCAAATTTCATCAATCGTTTCCACCAGTGCGGCCGGAATTTTTCGATCGCGGCGAGCACAACGCCGAGGACGAGGGGATCGAGCCGAGTCCAGGATGGATAATAGATCCACGCTTGAAACGCACGGAACGAAACGCCGGCGTCGACCGATGGATTTTTCCAAGCGAGAAATGCGCGCAGGGCGATTCCGCCAAAAACAATGACGCATGGAATGATGATCGCAGCGCGCGACCAGCGATTCACGAAAAGCAGGATGAACGGCAGACAGAGATAGAATTGGTCTTCGACCGCGAGCGACCATGCGTGCGAGAGCGCGGTCCCGCCGTGAAGCGCAACGTTTTGGACGGACAAAAGAAATTTCCAGAGCGGCTGCGCCATGTCGGGATACTCCCGCCACGACGGCAACAAAAAGTAAACCGCTAGAATGACAAAGTAAGCCGGCATGATCCGCAAGACGCGGCGAGCGAAGAAGCGCCCAAGCTTGATCGATTTTTCGCGCGCGAGCGGAGCGAGCAGTTGCCCGCCGATCAAGTAACCGCTGAGGACGAAAAAAAGATCGACGCCGATCCAGCCAAAGCGATCAATGCGGCCGGGCAATTTGAATCCGAAAAGCGCCGCGTGATAAATGACAACAACAATGATGGCGAGCGCACGGAGAAGATCAAGACCCGGCTGACGTTCGCGATGTTGAAAGCGCGGGTCGATTACAGTCTCGGATATGGGCTTGTGAATGGCGCGAACGTAGCAAGCGATTCGTCATCGTCGAGTTCGGCAAGTTAGCTCGGCTCAGACGCTGTCGATCCTACCTGAAATGCAAAAGAGCCACGACATTGCTGTCGTGACTCTCGCATGAAAGATGTCTAAGGCTTCGCTATTTCTTGCCGGCGCGGGTGTAATTGATCTCCATGGTTTTCTTTTCCTGGCCGCCGTGGTTTTCGTACCATTCAAGCATCATGTGATCTTTGTCGGTGACCTTTAGCGCTTCGCGCACTGGCGTTTTCATTCCGGGCATCATTTCTATCTCACTCGTGTAAGTGAACGTTTTGGTCGCCGGATCATAAGTTCCTTCGGAGAACTGAATGCCGGTGCCCATGTTGTCGATCCATGCGGCGACAAGCTTTTGCTTTACGTTATCGTAGCCTTCGAGGCCCATGCCTTTGAACTGCATGTCTTTCATTTTGCCGTCTTCGCCGGGCATCTGCATTTTGCCGCTCACGTCCATGACAGAGTAGCGACCGCCCATAATCGATTTCCTGACTGCGGTGCCTTTGGATTGCTGCGGTGGTGCATTCGGATCGGGATTCATCCAGAACTTGATGGTGTAATTCCAATTGCCGTCCATGCTCGCGAGCAGCTTGTGATTATCGTTGAGCTTCGACATCTCCAT
>WNGD01021896.1_pt1 | contig 10289 bp, 13 predicted proteins | sample 5400671 | NCBI WGS metagenome assembly WNGD01 (sample SAMN13153369, study PRJNA577476) | soil metagenome | isolation source: 40 cm soil or saprolite under grassland replicate 2 | place: USA:California | collected 2016-06-15
CCGGGGGAGTCGCAGAAGGCGCACGGAGGCGACGGGATAACGAAGACGCCTTCCGGGTTAACGTGAGAGAGGATATTTGGAAAAACGGTGTAAGGACCGGGACCTGGTGGATTAGTGTTCTTGACTGCGTGGACAGCATTGCCGTCCTCGTCGGCCACCCAAATCTCACCGCCGTGGGGCCCGAAGCCTGACGGCACTACAGCTGGTCCTTCAATGTCTATGCCAAAGGTTCCCGCGATTTGCGCGAAAGTTCCATCCCCGTGAACCCTAAAGACGTTGCCCTCCCGGCACGTTACGATCATGTCAAAGCCAAATGTGCCCACATGGTCGAACGGAGGTGGAGGCGCGATTCTCGCAGATTCCTTTTTTTGGCAATACGTAATTTGGGTAATACGTAAAATTGCGTACGAAAAGTCTTGCCCCCCTTGTGCTTTTCTGGTAAAGGGGGGCAACTGATTTGCAGTATGTCCCCCCGGTATCGATCGCGCGTTTCCAATGCAGCGGGCAACAATGGTGCCCGCGACTACAGCGAAGCGACTGCGAAGCAGATCGACCAGGAGGTGCGGAAACTGCAGGATGACGCTTATCAACTCGCCAGGACGACCCTCATGGCGGATCGCGACAAACTCGAACGCATCGCAAAGGCTTTGCAGGAGTACGAAACCTCCGACGGCTTCCAAATCAAAGAAATCGTCGAGCACGGCCGCGTGATAAATCGACCGCGAAGCGGGGCCCCGCCGCCCGGCAAGAGAATGCCGGCGAAAAACCAGCTTGGTTCATTGGCTCTCACTGCGCGCGAAACGGAGGTCCTGACTTGGATCGCACAAGGTAAAACGAACTATGAGATCGGCGTGATCCTCAGCGCATGCACCGGGACGATCTGCAAGCACGTCGAACGTATCCTGAGGAAACTCTGCGTCGAAAATCGTACCGCCGCCGCTGCCATCGCTCTTGCGGCATTGGGCCGCGCAGAAGAATGAGCGATCCGGTGCGATGATGTGGCTTCTGTTTGTCATTGTGAGCGAAGCCACTTCGACTCTCCCGCGTCTGCGGGATCGCTCAGCGTAAACTCCGCGGAGTCGAGGAAATCTGATTAACTACTTTAAATTGTGGATTCCACAGGGCGGCTCCGCCGCAACCAAAAATTTAACCACCGATTTACCTGATCCGGCAGCTGCCAGACCCATAGGGCAGAATGTGTCCATGGCATTTCGCACTGCCCGCCGTGGCGAGAAGTGCTTTGGGAGTGCGAGGCGTCTTCGCATCGCTTTTCGACCAAGGGGCCTGCTTCCCAAAAAAGCGACGCGAGGACGCGCACGCACTCCAAAAGTCCCGCGGCTGCGGCACGAAACACAACGGACAAAGTTTGCATAAGCTCGCCACGTCGAGTTCGTCCTGTGGCGAACTGCGAAAATTTTCATCGATAGCGCCAGCCAAGTTACCGCAGCGTAGCAGCTTCTTTATTCCGGCCTTCCAGCTCGAGCACCATCCGTTTAATGTGCTTGTAATCCTGGTGCCGCCGCAGGAATTGTAAGCTCTCCCGCGGATCGCCCCATTGCAGAATTTCGATCGTCTCCTCACGCGCGCCCCAGGAATTCATCTCGCGTTGGTTGGCCATGTAAAGATCGATCGTGTTGCGACCGGAAAGCGCCCAGCCGTAATCTTCCACGCGGTAACTTTGTCCGGTGGAAAGCAGACGAAAAACCGTGCCAGCCGGCCAGCGCGACCAATCAGCCGCGGCACTGCCGATCTGTGGCGGTCTGCCGCCTTCGCCAAGGCTACGGCGCCTAGGCGAGACTGCGATGGCGCGCTTCACGCTTCGCGGTGTTTTGGCCGCGCGTTTCGACGTACGCGTGACCGTTCGCGTTTCTTCCATTGAGAACGGCTGGAGTTGCGGCGAATGGGAAGCGGTCTCGTTTACCGGGATAGCGCGGGGAACTTCATACGCCAGAGTCGCACGCGCGACTGCTTCGGCCCGGTGGATCGGCGGATCCGCCGCGTGCAATTCGCCGCCGAGCGCATTGTGATTGCTGTATTCGCGGTGGTCGGACTCGGTGTGCGTGTACGCGGTTGTGCGAACATTTTGAAAATCCGTTTTCGATAGCGGACGCTCGTACGCCGGAAGGGCGCGCTGGGTGGTTTCACAGGCGCTGAGGAAAACAATGGCGATGAACGCCGCGAGAACGGCTAAGGCGAGGTTACGACGCTGGGCGTAGGTCAAGGTGGATCGCCAGCGAAGTTATTAACAGCTATTCACAATTTTGGCAAGACAGTTTTTAAAAGCTTTTCTGCCAGAGAGCCGAGAAAATGCTTCAACCACAGTGACGGAATCAACGATCGCTGACGGATAGGCGAACCGGGTAGGCGTTGATCAATTGTCGCTTGGCACTCTAGTAAACGAAAATTGGGGGCACACGGTTGGGTCGCTTCGCCCTTCTCTCTCGCTTGGCGCCGAAGACGCGGTCTCATTCGTGAGCCTGGGGGCATCGCCCCAGGAAACAGATCGCCGTGCAAACCAAGCGCTGAAAGCGCGTCTCAATCTAGCCCACAGTGAATCGCGCTTTCAGCGCTGGCGCTGTTTCGTTGCCATGAAATCCTGGGGCGTTGCCCAGGCTGTCGCTGACTATGCTGCGCCTTAGGCGCGCTAAAAACACATATCTTGGCGAGTAGAGAGGCGAGTTAGACCAGGCGGAGTGCACGGCTGGGGTTTTGTCATTCGTTCGTCATTCGACATTCGTGCTTCGTCATTTTAGTTATCGTTCATCTATGGTCGCAGAATTTGAAAACCAACTTTCTCACACACTGGAAGAAATTAAGTCGCAAGGTCTTTTCAAAACCGAGCGAGTGATCACCAGCCCGCAGGATGCGCACATCGCGATCGCCGATGGCAAGCGCGTGTTGAACATGTGCGCAAACAATTATCTCGGCCTCGCCGATCATCCGGCGCTCATTGCCGCCGCAAAAGAAGCGCTCGACACGCATGGCTTCGGCATGGCAAGCGTGCGTTTCATTTGCGGGACACAGGACATTCATAAGGAACTCGAGACCGCGCTCACAAAATTCCTGGGGACAGAAGAGACGATCCTCTATCCGTCATGCTTCGACGCCAATGGCGGATTGTTCGAGACGGTGCTCAGCGACAAAGACGCCGTCATCAGTGACGAGCTAAATCACGCCAGCATCATCGACGGTATCCGGCTCTGCAAAGCGCAACGCTTTCGTTACAAACACAACGATATGACTGATCTCGAAGCGCAACTACGCGCAGCAGAAGATGCCCGTTTTCGATTGATCGCCACCGACGGCTGTTTCTCAATGGACGGCACGATTGCGAATCTGGCGGCGATTTGCGACCTTGCGGCAAAATACAATGCGCTCACGATGATCGATGACGCGCACGCGACTGGTTTTCTCGGCGAGACCGGACGCGGCACGCACGAATACTGCGATGTCATTGGCAGGATCGACATTATCACTGGGACGCTGGGCAAAGCGCTCGGCGGCGCCAGCGGCGGGTTTACGAGTGGACGCAAAGAGATTGTCGAAATGTTGCGGCAACGCTCGCGACCGTACTTGTTCTCGAACACGATTGCGCCGCCAGTTGTAGCGGCCTCGTTGAAAGCGCTCGAACTGCTCAGCGCATCGACGGAGCTGCGCGACAAGCTCGAAGAAAACACAAAATATTTTCGCGCCGCGCTGACCGAGCGCGGCCTCACAATTAAGCCCGGAGTGCATCCGATCGTCCCGATCATGATTGGCGATGCCGCTAAATCGCAGAAGTTCGCCGTGCGCATGCTGGAGAAAGGCGTTTACGTGATCGGCTTTTTTTACCCGGTCGTGCCGCACGGCACCGCACGTATCCGCACCCAAGTCTCTGCCGGACATTCCCGCGAAGACTTGGAATTCGCCGTGAATGCCTTTGGTGAGGTGAACGAAGAACTGAAAAGCTTGTAGCGGCAGCCGTGTCGGCTGCAGGGATGAAATTTGCGGGCGACACACCCGCCACTACAGAAGAAAACCATGCTTTACATGGTGATCGAGCGTTTCAAAGAAGGCGCGGCACCGGAAATTGATCAGCGCTTTCGCGGTGTAGCGGCGCTTGTGTCAAGCACCGAAACAAATTTGCCAGGCGTTCGCCGCGGCGAACGCCTTTACACTTTCACGCTCTGTCTGAGCCCAAGCGATGGAGTCATCGCCCCTACGTGCGTAAAGCGTTTTTACTTATTCATCTCGCTCAGCATGCGGAGCTGACGAAAAACTTCATATACCACATCTCGCGTATCGGCATACTCTAACCGAATCATCTGTCGCAGCATGACCCGGAAAACGACGCGATAACCGCCAATTCGCAGCCGGTAAAATCCTTCGAGTTCGCCATGCAGTGGTGCGATATCTTCACGCCAAGTCTCCAACTTTTTAAGTGCGGCGCGCAGGCGGCGCTTTGGTTCGGGAGCTAAACGGCTCAGCCACTCGGCCACCTGTTCAGAGGCCGAAATTTTCATCGTTCAGGTCAAGCTTCTGATATTTGAGCTTGCCCGCCTTTGCCGCACGAAGCAGCCGCATCGCTTTCGGATTGGCCAGAAGGTCCATCGTCTCCATGAGTGCCTCGTACTCCTCAATCGGCAGCAATACGCTTACCGGGGTATGATGTGTCGTGATCAAAACCGGCTTCTTGCTACGGCAGAGCTTCGGCAAGCCGCTTTGCGCTTTTGTCACGGTGATTGTTGGATACGTAGTTTTTGGCATTTTTTACGTACACTACCCTGCGATCTCCATTCGGCAAATGTTCCCAGAAAGGCGGGTCGCGATGCTATGCGTGCTTGCCGGGTGTCTATAATGCCTTTTTAACCTCCTCAAATAAAGTGGCGCAGACCGGCGCGTGTAGCAGATTGTGGCGTGCACAAGTCCGCTGCCAGTACTGTCGATTGGAAAGCCATTCGCGAAGATTTCCCAATTCTGCGCGAGCAGGCGCACGGGCATCAGCTAATTTACTTTGATAGCGCTGCGACCGCGCAAAAGCCGCGCGCGGTTCTCGACGCGCTTCGGAATTTTTATGAGCATGAGAACGCCAATGTGCATCGCGGATTGCACACCCTGAGTTCACGCGCGACGGAAGCGTACGAAAAAGCGCGCCAGCGCGTCGCGGGATACATTGGTGCGGCAAGCGCCGAGGAAATCATCTTCACGCGTGGGACCACCGAAAGTATAAACCTCGTCGCTCAGGCGTGGGGCGGAAGATTTGTCCGCGAAGGCGACGTGATCCTGCTGACGGTGATGGAGCACCACAGTAATCTTGTGCCGTGGCAATTGTTAGCCGAACGAACAGGTGCGCGGCTCCGCTTTGTCGCAGTTCGCGATGATGGGACTCTCGAACTCGAACAGCTTTCTTCGTTGCTGGCGCCTGAGGTGAAACTTTTCGCGTTCACGCACATCTCAAACTCGCTGGGCACAATTAATCCAATCGCTGAACTCTGCGAGAAGCGTTTTCCGGACACAAGATGTGTGGACCAACTGGAATCGGCGTACTCTATGGGCGCGCTGAGATCCTCAATTCCATGCCGCCGTGGCACGGGGGCGGCGAAATGATCGTGAGCGTTGCTCTCGACAAGAGCACGTTCAAGAAGACGCCGCATCGGTTCGAGGCCGGCACGCCAAATATCGCCGGCGCGATCGGGCTCGCAGCCGCGATTGATTATATCGAGGAGATTGGGCGGGCGGCAATTTTCGAACATGACTCACAGCTTGCGCGGTACGCAACCGAACGCCTCACGGAATTGCCGGGAACTCGCGTGTTTGGTCCAAAGGAAGAACGGGGCGCGCTGGTTGGGTTTGTCATGGACTCTGCGCATCCGCACGATCTGACCACGTTTGCGGATCAGTTCGGGTTGGCCATGCGCGGCGGGCACCATTGCAACCAGCCGCTGATGCGCCGGCTTGGTGTGTCAGGGACAACTCGCGCCAGCTTCTACTTCTACAACACGATGGAGGAGATCGATCGAATGATTGAAATACTTCATGCCGCGGTGCATTTCTTTAAATGATCCCGGAAATCGAAGAGCTTTATCAGGAAGTGATTCTCGATCACTCCCGCCGACCGCGGAATTTTGGCGAGCTGGCGGACGCGGCGGTGCGAGTGCACGGCGATAATCCGGCGTGCGGGGATGAAATTCATCTCGCCGTCAGATTCGACGCGGACGGAGGTTTGGAGAACATTAAATTCACCGGCCGCGGCTGCGCGATCAGCCAGGCTTCAGCGTCATTGATGACAATGAAGTTAAAGGGGAAAAGCCGTGCGGAAGTGACGGAAATGCTCCGCGCATTTCACGATCTCGTAACGAATGAAACCAGCGAAGCGCCGAAAAGCTTGGGTGATCTTCGCGTGATGCAGGGAGTCCGAAAATTTCCGCAGCGAGTCAAGTGCGCCATGCTCCCTTGGCGCGCGGTAGAGCAAGCTCTGGAACAAGGCGCCGGCGAAGCGACGGTTTCAACCGAGCCGGCGTAAAGGTGCGCGATGATAACGCGTGCTTCCAACGTACCGCATGGCCTTTATTGGTAGGGGCGCCACTCTGTGCGCGTAGTGGTTCTTGAATTGCAAGCGGCGGGCACAGGACTGCCCGCCCTACCGGTCCATGGCGAGCGTTACCCTTTGTGCAGCGCGATGCTGGCGCCGACCCAGGTCTTGTCGATGTTGAAATCGACGCCCATCATTTTGCCCTGGCTCATCCGGACGAGATTATTCACCAGCGTGGGATGGGGATCTCCGTCCGGCCAGACAAACATCATTCGGATTTCGGCCTTCGATTTCTGACCACCGACAGTTGGCACGAATGCCGCGTAGTCGATCTTCTTTTGCAGAATCCATTCATGCGAGTTTTCCAAAGCGCCGATTCTCTCGTGAGTCGGCTCCATGTCCACGCCATGCCCGGCAAATGAGTACAGCGGTTTCAACACGTAGTCGTCAAGGTTTTCGCCGGCGGGAAATTCGTCGACAAAAAAAGTAGGCGACGTGTGCTCGGTCTTCAGAAAGGGCAGCGAATGCTTGCTGATCCGAAAATACCAATTAGGGTGACCAACCCAGGTGACATCCAAATCATCCTGAAACCGAAACGATAGATTCAGATCGGGCCGCCGAATTAGTTCGTCGAAGATCGCGCGATTATAAATCCGCTCGATCTGCACTTCGCGTCCATCGCGTTCATAGAACAATTGCCGCTCGTGCTTTCTGATTTTCGTGACACAAACAGACCGGATGCCGAGCAATTTTTCCGTGGCCGCGAAATCCACGCGGGTCTTTTGTTTTTCCGGTTCGATGTCCAGCAGGATAACGTTCTCAGGATCCGATTCGGCGATGATTGTACGGTGTAGCAGATCAAGATACGCGTCGTCTTTGATTCCGCCGAATGATGAGGTCCATTGGCGCGGAATCACTGGGTACGCCTTGCGGATGCAACCGAGCAGCAACAGCTGGAAGCCGAACAAACTGGGGAACGCCTGCAACTCAATCAGCCGAGGGACGAGCCGGTCGCCTTCTGCGCAGATTGCGAAATCGACCACGTGAAAACTCGGGTGTCCCGATTCATTTGGAACTTCCAATGCTTTCGGAACAGCCGAGGCTGCGTGCTGCGCGAATTCCGGCGTGCGCGTAACAGCGATAATCTCATTTGCCGCCCGCGTGACTTCATCTGTGAAATCGCGCGTCAGAAAAACCGGCGTCTCTGAAATTCGGAAATCTGCCGGCCACTTCTCAGTTTCGTTCACGCAGCGCACCAGCGCTGCGTATTTCTCCGGCGTAAACTCAGCGTTGAAAGCGGCGCGAAGCTTCGGATCCACTGTGTCAGATCCGCGACGCCTATTCGCCGTTCGGCTGCTGATCAACTATGCTATTGATGTGAATTGGGCCCAGGAGCACAGCGGGGCCTTCGTCCAAAAAAATTACGACACGATTACCGCGCGGCGAGATGTGTGCATGATCTCGAGTGGGCACCGGATATTCGTGCCCATCTGACGTGCGGATGGCGAATGGAACAAACGGGATTCTCTCAAGATGTTGCCGGACGTCAGCAATCATGTGATGAACTATACCAAAAACTTCCCGCCCCGCATTACCTGTTCGCCATCAAACCAGATGTCGAAATCGCGGCCGACGCAGTCGATATGCGTTTTGGAAGCCCAGTTTGCGCCGGTGTGTTCTGCGTAAGGATGACCAAAAGCAATGTGGACACCTGGAATCTTTTCATCCTGCAAAATATGACCGATGACATGAGTGCAGGCGGTGTTGGTGCCAATGGCAAATTCGCCGACGCGATTGCTGTTTTCATCCGTGCTCGTGTAAGCGCGAAATTCGTCGCGTAGATCCTTGTTCTCGGAGCGCAACGACCGGATGCGATTGTTTTCCACTTCGATTGTGAGCGGATTTGATTCGAGATCACCAAAGCGTTCGCATAGGTAGTCGCCGACCACGCCATCCACCACAAAGACGCCGTTGGTATTCATGGGCGCGGTAAAAATTTCGCCGCCCGGAAGGTTGCCCCATTTGTCAGGCGTAATGATCCCGCTGGTCTTAAGCCATTTCAGCTTTGGCGAAAGTTCCGCTTCGAATTCGGTACCGCTTGGTGTCTTGCAGGTGATACGGTCGACTTGGCGCGCATGTTCAACCAAACGCTGGCTGAGCTCATCGACTGCGCAAAAATCGGCGCGCATGCCTTCGAGCATAATCTGGCGATTGATGTTCACCATGTGGGCGTGCCGGATCCGGTGATGGTTCACGACCGCCGTTATTTCCGTGCGCGCGCCGAGTTCGCGCGGCTGGGCTCGCACTGCGAGAATGGAGACCTGCGAGCACGCCAGATCATCGAGAATGATCTCCGGCATGTATTTGAGCGGCCGACGCGCATGATGCTCGAGCACGAACAAGCTGTACTCCGAGCCAACCCGCTCCACTTCGGATTGTAGCGCTGCGGCGATGTCGCGAGTCGCCTCGTCCGTGATGATGGTGACCCGCTCGCCTTGTTTCAATTGAAGACAAACGTCGATGGCATTGCGCGCACCCGGGACTAGTTCTGGATCGATTGAGTTGAGATAAACGCGATCGGGCATACTGAAAGTGTTGAGGATTACGCTGAATTTGAGCGTAGGCAAATCTCCTGGTTCTCGAGTCGTGTTCAAGGCATCTAAGCGCCGAGTCGTCTCCGATTACGTGTCAATAGGCACGAACGGCGATGTTTGGACGAAACGAGTAAGTCGCTTGTGACATGAGATTTTACGGGAACAGTATCGGCTCAATGATTTTTTCGATACGCCATGCTGCGTCGGAAATTCGAGCAATGACGCGATTTGCTGTTTTCGTTGCGATCGTTTCGTGCGGCATCGCGCCGGCTACGGCCCAACAACAGCAGCAACAACAATTCCTATCGTCCGAACTGCCGAAGAATGATTCCGCCAATGCGCAAGCGCTCGCGAGGCAGATTGCGTCGCTTTCACCCGGAGTGGATCAGAACGAAGCGGCGCTCCTGGCAAACTGCGCCTATGCCACCGTCAGCCGGCTCAGGCGGCAGTATCACATGTTTGGCACGCCGATCTTCAACAATTTCCTCGTGTATCACGGCCTCAGGAAACGCGGCTACTGTTACCAATGGACGGCGGACCTGCTTGTTGCGCTGGACGCGCTGAAACTCAAAACTCTTGAGCTTCACTGGGGCGAAGCGTACGCCGGCACGTACCGAGAGAACAATTGTCTAGTGGCGACCGCAAAAGGGCAGCCGTTTGATCGCGGGATGATCCTGGAGTGTTGGCGTCATATGGGACAACTCCGTTGGAACCTCGTCCCGTCCGACGAGGACCGATACGTAGAAAACAAAAAGTACGCGCAGCGCGTGCTGGGCGGATCAGCAAGTTCGAACGGTTCCTGGTCTAATCATCGCGTCGCGTTCGAGAAGAGCACCATCGCAAAGACAAAAGCCGGCGATTAGCGGTCCTCAGAATCGATCGCGCAGAAATGTCTTGCGCTAGATGCGTCACAGTCAGAAACTCGCAGCGCCATGAGGACGTTCGCGCGTTCAAGAAATCACGGGCGCGCATCTGTTGCAGTTTGCGTTTCCGCGGCATTCCTTTGGGCGCTCGCCCTGAGTGCTTCCCCGCAATTCCACCAGCGCATCCACAAGGATGCTGGTCGCGTCGAGCACAATTGCGCGGTGACGATGATCACCTCGGGCAGCTACGATCACGCTGTTCAATCGCCATTGGTGGACGCACCTGCCACGGCCGTTCAGTTCTCCAAAATTCCGGCGTTG
>WNGD01007471.1_pt1 | contig 10287 bp, 10 predicted proteins | sample 5400671 | NCBI WGS metagenome assembly WNGD01 (sample SAMN13153369, study PRJNA577476) | soil metagenome | isolation source: 40 cm soil or saprolite under grassland replicate 2 | place: USA:California | collected 2016-06-15
TCGTATCGTCTGATCGGAGTTGCATGGCTGATGCACTCCTGCTGGGACATCGTGCACCATCTCTGGGGCAACCCGATTTGGCCTTTCATGCCCACGTCATCGTTCGGATGCATGATCTTTGACGCTCTCATCGCGGTCTGGTTTCTATCCGGCGCGCCCTCGATACTTGCACTCGGAAACGGTAGCCAGCGCATCAAGGCCTGATCGATATCGAAGCCGAGCAACGAACGGTCACGTTCCCTCTATCAGTGCCCTCGCCGGCGCCTCATCGACCTTGGCTGATGTAACCCGGTGCCGCGGCGAGCCAGTAGCAGTATGGTTGAAGAATGAATGACTCGGAAATGCAGTTCCGGCAAATGATCGACGAGATTCCGGCCCTCGCGTGGAGCTGTCTGCCAGATGGTTCAGGCGAGTTCCTGAACAAGCAGTGGCTCGATTATACGGGGCTCTCAACCGAAGCGGCGCCGGGCTTACATTGGGAATCCGTAGTCCATCCCGACGATTTAGAGAATCTAATGAATGGATGGCGTCAGCACCTCGCCTCCGCCGAACCTATCGAAGTCGAAGCACGCTTGCGTCGCTTTGATGGAGAGTATCGCTGGTTCCTGTTTCGCGCCATCCCCATACGAGACGCGCAGAATAACGTAATCAGGTGGTACGGAACGAATACAGACATCGGCGATCGTAAGCAAATGGAGGCGAGGCTTCAACGTGAGAAGGTGGAACTGCGACTGATCATCGATACGATTCCTCAGTACATCATCGTTCTCGAACCAGACGGCAAACTTCTGCAAGTAAATCGGCAAGTGCTCGACTATAGCGGCTTCACGGCAGATGACGTTCAGACACCCGAATTTCGAACCCGACTGTTGCATCCGGACGATTGGGAAGGATTGGCAGATGAACGCAGGAGGGCCCCTCGCTCGGGGTGAACCATTTGAATTGGAACTGCGATCTCTCCGAAAGGATGGTCAGTATCGTTGGTTTCTCATGAAGTACAACCCTCGACACGACGAACAGGGACGAGTCGTTCATTGGTACCTTACTGGTACCGATATCACTGAACGAAAAGAGGCTGCCGAAGCCCTTCTCGCATCGGAGAACTTTGCGCGCGGACAAGTAGAGGTACTCAAGAGTACTCTCGACGCGCTGGCAATGGAATCAGCTCCCGAACGGCTGGTGGGACATATGTTGCGGACCATTACGGTGCAATTTGGAGCGCACAGCAGTAGTGTCTGGCGACGAGATGAACCCACGGGCATGATCGGTTTTGAATTCGCCTTCGAGGACGGCCGGGTCGTAACGAAGACAGATGCCAGGTTCGCCGGCATGGATCTTTGGCTGCCCATGGAAGATTTTTGGCCTTGGCCGGAGGTCTTTCGAACGGGAAAACCCAGCGTCATCGAGGATATTCGCACTGTGCCGCCCTTTCCATTGCGAGACCGGTTGCTACCCCTGGGAATCATTACCGTCCTCCTGGTTTCAATGTCCATCGCGGGTCGTCTAGAAGGCGCGATTGGTCTTCGTTTCACCCAAAAGCGTTTGATTCGCGCTGAAGAAATCGAACTACCAGCGCCGCGAGGTCGTCGGCATTGTTGGCCTTAATCAAATCGTAGTCCCCGTTTCAGAAAGGAGACCAATGACACAAGCCTCAACTAGTACGAGCGACCTGAGAGTCGAAGTAGGCGGTCTCAGGATTTTCGTCCGATTCTGGCGTCCGCCCGGAAAGGTCTGCGGGGTGATCACGATGGTTCCCGGCTTCAATTCCCATAGCGGCTACTATGCATGGCCCGCAGAACAGCTCGCCGCGCGCGGTCTCGCCGTCTACACGCTAGATTTGCGCGGCCGAGGACATTCCGACGGCGAGCGCTTCTACGTGGAGAAGTTTGCGGACTATATCAACGACGTCGCCGCCGTGGTGTCGCTTGCGAAAGAACGTGAACCTGGATTGCCCACATTTTTGCTCGGTCACAGCGCGGGCGGTGTCGTCGCGTGCCTCTATACACTGGAGCACCCGGGAGAACTCGCTGGTCTGATCTGCGAGAGTTTTGCTCACGAGATCCCGGCGCCCGATTTTGCACTCGCCGTTTTCAAAGGCCTGAGCCACGTCGCGCCGCATGCGCATATCCTTCACCTGAAGAATGAAATGTTCTCTCGCGATCCCAAGATTGTCGAGATCATGAACAACGACCCGCTCATCGCGCACGAGACGCAACCCACTAAGACGCTGGCAGAAATGGTTCGCGCCGACGAGCGTCTTAAAAAGGAATTTCCGCTCATCACTCTGCCGGTCCTTATTCTCCATGGCACCGCGGACCAGGCTACCAAGCCAAGTGGAAGCCAACGCTTTTTCGACACGGCCGGCTCCACGGACAAAACGTTAAAGCTTTATGAAGGACATTTTCACGATCTTCTGAACGACCTCGGTAAGGAAGTGGTAATGGCCGACATCGGAAATTGGATCGATGCGCACCTTTCCGCGCTCGTCGAGACCAAAGGGAGGACTCAATGATCAGGTTGAAACTATCGGCGATCGTTTTTGTGCCGGTGCTCTTGCTTGCTGTCGGTGGAGCGCAGAACACCAATCCGAATCAACGCCTGACTCCGTCGGAAATCGATTCCATCTCACCAACGGGGGCCGGGGCAGGAACTTCAGGAGTGGGCGGAATCCAGACTCGGGTATTGAAGGGCGATCCGAACAAGACCGGTTTATATACGATCCAATTGACGGTTCCCGCCAATACCAAGATTGAAGCTCATACGCATCCGGATGATCGCGTGGCGACAGTGATCTCTGGAACGTGGCAAATCGGGTATGGGACTGCATTCGACGAAAAGAAACTTAAAGCGCTCGTTCCCGGCAGTTTTTACACGGAGCCGCCCAACGTGGCCCATTTTGCCCGCACAGGAAATACGTCCGTCATGGTGCAGATAACGGGTTACGGACCGACAGGCACAACATATGTCGGTAGAGGCCAGTAAAAATGAAGAAACTGATCGTTATTCTCGTTTTAAGTTTCGCGCTGACGGCGTTGGCCCAAAGCAACAACTATGAATCGCATACCGCGAACTTGAGCGCCGTCAAAATTCACTACCTAAAGGCTGGAACAGGAAAGAAGACGCTCGTACTGATTCATGGGTTCGGCGATACCTCGCATATGTGGATTCCGCTTTTTGACGAGTTCGGAAAGGATTTCACAATTATCGCGCCGGACATGCGGGGCCTCGGCGAGTCTTCACGTCCGATGGCGGGTTACGATAAAAAGACGATAGCTTCTGACATTCATGAACTTGTGAAGAGCCTCGGATTGGAGAAGATCAATCTTGTAGGTCACGACATTGGATTAATGGTGGCCTACGCGTACGCTGCACAATATCCGAATGAAGTAGAAAAACTTGCGTTGCTTGAAGCGCCGATTCCAGGTATCGGTGAGATCTGGGAAAAAGTCTACACGACTCCGGCTCTCTGGCATTTTCATTTCGTCAACAGCCCAATTGCCCTCGAACTCGTCAAGGGTCGCGAACGCATCTTCCTCGAACATTTCTGGCAGACACTTTCGCCGCACCCGGAAACGTTCTCTGAAGCCGACCGCCGGCTTTATGCGAAATCGTATGCGCAGGAAGGCGCAATGCGCGCTGCATTTGAAATGTTCAAAGCATTCAATACTCAGGATGCGGCAGACAACAGAAAGTTTGCTGCCACAAAATTGCCGATGCCGGTGTTAACCATTGAGGGTGATAAAGCGATGGGTGGGGCGCTGGAAGTCCAGGCAAAACTTGTCGCAAATAACGTTATGTCAATCCTGTTGGCAGACACGGGGCACTGGCTGATGGAACAGCGGCCGACGGAAACCAAAGCCGCGTTAAAGAAATTCTTCGTCAATTGATTTATGACAGGCGGTCAAGAAGTCTGTTGATTGAAGCCACGGACGGGTTTGAGTACTGGAACGAGGATGGCGACACGGGAGGGTTTTGGTTCTGTCGGCATTGTGGATCGAACCACGTCACCGTGCTATTGCTGTTGCGTCGATATGCGGAGTCAAAGGGGCGCCGAATACGATCCCATTGCCGGCATTCCAGCCGCCTTCAGGACACGTTCGGTCGAGCAGCTCCGTACCTAGCTCAATTCGAGCAGTGGCCCGCTCGGTTTGACCCCGATGATCTCAGAAGGGAAGTGCTGTACCCGGTTCTCGACCGATGCGGGATCAAGCGAACGCCTCGCACGGACGGCTTTCATGCTTTCCGACGGGCGACGAGCAAGTATCTCCGGAAGGCCAGCGGTCTCGAGCTGGCAGCGGTGCAATTAGGCCACAAGCGGATGACGACGACGGATGAACACTACAACGATCGCGATATGGATGATCTGAAGAAGGCGGCTGAACTCGTCGAAGGTGCGTTTATTTCGAGTTTTGCCCCCGATTGCTGATTTTGCCCCCGATTTTTTGAAGGACCTAAATGAACAACGCGGTTTATAACCCAATTAAAAAAGGCGGCTTATTCAGCCGCCCTTAATTGCGGGGGAAGGATTTGAACCTCCGACCTTTGGGTTATGAGGACGATTCAATAATTGCCCGTGTTGTCTTTTCAACCGTTTAGTTGTTGCTCGTTGCCTATTTTGTTCGGTCTTTGGATGGTATTGTCCACCAAAATGGCCACCAGGTTGGCCACCAAATGACCACCACTTTGAACAGGAGAGGTCATCGCTGAGCAAAGTGAATCCCAGCTACTGCACATTTCCGGGAGGCCGGTACTCGGGGCAAGCGCCATTCGCTGCATCCAAGGGCCGGCGGAGGGACCGATATCGGACTGATGTCACATATATGTCACATAATTTCGGATGATATCAAAGGGACCGGAGTAGCGGGGGCGCGACAGCTCGGTATAGAACGATCCATCGACCAGCACCGGCGAATTTCCGATTTATTCTCTGCCATAAACGGCGGAGATGCAGCTAAAGTATCTCTGCTCTCGGTCACTAGCGAAAAGGCCGGACATGAATCCCAGTGTTCTAATTCTCGATCAGAATTCCTCCCGCTGCGCTGCTGGGAAATGTGGTTCGTTGGCGGATCTGCTCCAGAGATCTTTGGGGCTGCGCTCTGTTCAGGTGGAGCGCAATATTCATCTCGCCCGTCCGGCCGGCTCTATTCCAGATCTCGTTCTGTTCCGCTTTTCCGCGGGCCAAGTTACGAAAGCGTTAGTGGCGTCCTGCAAAAAGAAATGGCATCGATCCGCGATTCTGGCTTTACTTTGTCCCGAGTCAGAGCGCCCTGCCGATTTGTTATCCGTCCTAGCCGAAGTGGACGATTTTCTGTCTTGCCCCTTTGCCAATGGCGAGCTGTATTTGCGTGTGAAACGTCTTCTGGAAGCGAGGAGATTACCGAGCGGCTCTGTCACGAGGCCGCAACACGGATTGATGGTGGGCGAGAGCGCGGCGTTCGTCCGCGTCATGGTCAAAGTTGCGCCGCTTGCTCACGCGAAAGGACCGGTACTGATTTCGGGCGAAACAGGAACTGGAAAGGAACTTCTTGCTCGCGCTCTTCATTATCAGGGACCGCGGCATGGCAAGCCTTTCATACCCGTCAACTGCGGCGCGTTGCCGGATCATCTCTTCGAAAACGAACTGTTCGGCCATATCAAAGGCGCCTTTACGGATGCGTCTTCGGCAGAGAAGGGTCTTATCTCCGAGGCAGAAGGCGGAACGCTGTTTCTCGATGAAGTCGATACGCTGAGTCACGCTGGGCAGGTCAAGCTACTTCGCTTTTTGCAAGATGGAGAATACCGCTCGATAGGTTCAGTTCGTTTGGTAAATGCCGACGTCCGTGTCATTGCTGCAACTAATTCCAATTTGAAGGAGCGGGTCGAGCAGAAACATTTTCGCGAGGACCTTTATTACCGGCTTAATTCTTTTTCGCTGGCGATCCCTTCGCTGCGGGACAGAATTGAAGACGTTCTTGTCCTGACCGAGCACTTCCTCAACGGATACGCGTCGGAACACGGGCAAGAGGTGTGTGGTCTGTCTGCGGATGCTCTCGATAAGCTCATGGCCTACTCGTGGCCGGGAAACGTCCGGGAATTAGAAGGCGTCATAACGCGCGCGTTGACCTTTACTGTCGCTCCTGTCCTCAAGGCTGAAGACATAGAACTGCCGTTTGCTGCCGGCGACAAAATCGCGCAGAGTACGTCGCTTCGCGAAGCGAAGACGAAAACGATCGGAGACTTTGAGCGCCGGTATCTGACCAGTCTTCTCACACAACACCAAGGCAACGTGACGCATGCCGCAAAAGCCGCGGGCAAAGAACGACGATCTTTTCAACGATTGCTTCGAAAGCATCATCTCAGTCGCGATTCCTTTCAGTGCTAACTTAACTGGTCCGCGTGTAAGCTCCCCCCCTGCCGCCTTCGGCAGTTCTCCCCTCCGAGGGGGAGAATAACTCTTGTTGATTTTGCGGGCAGTATTGTCCCCTGGCAAGGGACGGCCGCCGAAGGCGGCCAGGGGTCTGCGCCTGACAAGCTGCGGCAAATGCCGCCGCACTGGTGCGTAACTTTTGCCGCACGCATCGACGCGGCTGATCCAGAAAAACATCTTCCCATTGGAATGTAATTGGGTGCGGGAACGCCGCCGCATTGCAGATCCACGCCACAAAACGCTCACACGGAAAACAAGAGAGTTAGCTGTTTACATTTTCGGTGCTTGTTTTGCCTGGGTCGTTCGCCGGAAGGAATTTCCATGAGGCCGAAGGGTCACCCAGCGTGGATGCTTTGATCCGCAGGATGCTGAATTACGTCGTTGAAAATCCCGACGCCAAAGACACGCTGGACGGAATCAACGAATTTTGGCTTTCGCCTGGGCGGGCTCATCAAGGGAAGGACAAGCTACGAGCCGTCCTGGACTTCTTAGTGGAGACCAGAGGTTGGCTCACTAAAAGCAAAGCGGGAGCTTCAGCCACATTGTACGGGCTCAATAAAGAATGTCTTGACGAAATTAAGCGGTTCCTGGAACAGGGCGATGAAGACGATTGATCAGGGAGGGAAGAGTTCATGCCAACACCAGTAACTTATCCGGGCGTATACATCGAAGAGATTCCCAGCGGAGTGCGGACAATCACGGGAGTCGCAACTTCGATCACGGCATTTCTTGGCAAAGCGGTGCGCGGTCCGACGTCCGATCCAGTGACGATTACTAGCTTTGGCGATTTCGAGCGCATCTTTGGAGGTATTCAACGCGACTTCACGCTCGGTTATGCGGTTCGCGATTTCTTCACGAACGGCGGCGCCCAGGCGATTATCGTGCGGCTGTATAAGCAGCCAGCTGGCAAAGCTTCAAAGGCCACCTTAGAAGTACCCAACCTGACGCTCGAAGCCGCTTCCGAAGGTGCTTGGGGAATGCAGTTGCGCGCCCGCGTTGAAAAGAGACCGACGACAGATCCAAACGTCAAGGCGGTGGCGGAACGCCTGGGCGTGGATCCAGGAGATCTCTTCGATTTGATCGTGCGCGACGGCGGCACGAAAGCCATTGAGACCTTCATTAATCTCACAACGAAAGAAAGCGCCCGCCGCGCGGATCGCGTCCTAAGTTCCCAATCGAACCTCGTCCGTATCGCGCCGAGCCTGGCTTTGCCCAGCAATAACTTGCCGAGCCCGCATAGCGGAACCCTTGCCGACCAAGACATCTGGACGACCGACGCGAAGTCCACACCTGCGAAGACCACCCCTGCGACGGCGGAAGCGGGCGACAGTGCCGCTCTCGACGTGACTGCATATCTCGGCAGCCCCGCTGACAAAACCGGATTGTATCAACTCGAAAAGGCTGATCTCTTCAATCTCCTCTGCATTCTCCCGGATGTGCGCAACGGTGATGTACCCAACACTGTCTATCAAAACGCTTTGACGTACTGCTTTAACCGCCATGCCATGTTGATCGTCGATCCGAAGAACGACTGGGCATCGATCAGTGCCGTACAGACAGGCGTAAGCAGCATGAACCTCATCGGCGACGTGGCCCGTAACGGTGTCATCTATTTTCCTCGTGTCAAGCAGGCGGACCCGAATCTCAATGGACAGATTGATACATTCGTACCCTGTGGCCTCATTGCCGGCGTAATGGCGCGCACCGATGCGCAACGCGGCGTGTGGAAGGCGGCGGCGGGCATCGATGCCGCGCTAGCTGGCGTCGCGGGGCTCCAGGTTGAAATGACGGATCGTGACAACGGCCTGCTGAATCCTCTGGGCATTAATTGCCTAAGGACCTTTCCTGTATTCGGCCCCGTCGTATGGGGCGCGCGCACGTTGCGCGGCGCGGATGTCGCAGCGGACGAATACAAATACGCTTCCGTGCGCCGGCTTGCGCTGTTTTTAGAAGAGAGCCTTCTTCGGGGCACTAAATGGGTCGTCTTTGAGCCTAATGACGAACCGCTGTGGGCGCAGATAAGGCTCAACATTGGCGCTTTCATGCAGACGCTGTTCCGGCAAGGCGCGTTTCAGGGCAAAACTCCAAAAGAAGCGTACCTTGTGAAATGCGACGGCGAGACGACGACGCAGGACGATATCAACCATGGCGTGGTCAACATTCTCGTCGGTTTCGCACCGCTCAAACCCGCTGAGTTCGTCGTCATCAAGATCCAGCAACTCGCCGGACAGATCCAAACCTAAGGAGGTTCTACATTGCCGCCAACAACGATCCCTACCAAACGAAATGTACCGTTCTCTAACTTCAAGTTCGTCGTCGCCATTGATGGCGAGGATCTCCTGGGAATCTCCAAAGTAAGCGGCCTGAAGAAGACGACGGAAGTGATCGAATATCGGGAAGGTGGAAATCCCAGTACGAGCCACAAATTGCCTGGGCGGACGAAATATGAAGCTATCACTCTCGAACGCGGTGTGACCTACGACACCAGATTCGAAAAGTGGGCGAATAAGGTTTGGAACTTTGGTGCGGGATTGGGTGCGGAAGTCTCGCTCAAAGATTTCCGCAAGGACATCATTATCAAAATGTTCAACGAGGCAGGACAGCTCGTGATCGCATACAAGGTCTATCGCTGCTGGGTATCGGAGTACCAGGCCTTGCCCGATCTCGATGCCAACGCAAACGCCGTCGCCATCCAGCACATCAAGCTGGAAAACGAGGGTTGGGAACGGGACGTCGAAATTCCGGAGCCCGTCGAACCCAGCTTCAGTGGATAGGATCTATGCGCCTTCCTACTGCCGCCGATTTAATAGACGTGTGGGAGCGAGGAGCGGCTCAACATCCGCTGGATCGTGGGCTCTCCTTGCTGTCCATGGCGTATCCGGAACGAAGTTTCGGACAGCTCCAGGCGCTCACGCTCGCTGAGCGTGAGCGCTCATTGCTGGAGCTCCATCGCGGTCTGTTTGGACCGTCACTCGCTTGTTACACCGAATGTCCGCAGTGCCGGACGCGTCTCGAGTTTGCAGTCGAAATACAAAATCTTCTCAATGGGGCGACGAATTCCTCGAAGTCGAACGTACATGAATTCGTTTTGAGAAATTACGTCGTCCGATTTTGTGCGCCTGACAGCGGAGATCTGGCCGCACTGCGGGATTGTCCTGATGTTGCTTCCGCCAGGCTCTTGCTTCTGGAGCGATGCCTGTTGGAAGCCACACGCGGTGACGCGAAGGTACCCGCTACGGAATTGCCCGTGGATGTTATCGAGAAGATTTCTTCAACGTTGGGGGTATCCGAAGGCGACGGGGATCTCTCAATGGTTCTCGAATGCGCTGCGTGCGCCCATCGCTGGGAGCTCGCTTTCGATACGGTGTCCTTTGTATGGGCGGAGATCAGCGCCCGTGCCAAACGTTTTTTGAACGAAGTTCACACGTTAGCGTGGGCATACGGCTGGCGTGAGGCCGATATTTTGGCGATGAGCCCCGCGCGCCGGCAGTTTTATCTGGATCGGGTGGACAATGGCTGATTTCTTTTCACGCGTCGCCGAACGGGCGTTGGGTCTGGCGCCGACCGTCAAACCGAATTTGCCTCCGATGTTTGCTCCGGCGCCAATGATCGAAACAGCCGCAGAAGCCCTCACGTCACAATTCGGCCAGCCGGCAGATCATTTGTCCTCTGACGGAAATGCGAAAGGGGATCACGCCGATCCCGCAGTTACCGCCCAGCCAGCGCGAACAATAGGGCAAACACATCAGTCGCAGCGGGGCGTTTTTCAGGAACCGAAGCCTACTTCGTGGCCTCCGGATGCCCCGAGAGGGCCCGGCGCGTTACGTTCCGACCTTGCAGAACAAAAGCAGAACGATTCGGTTCGGGTCGTCACGGCGCCG
>WNGD01014326.1_pt1 | contig 10285 bp, 15 predicted proteins | sample 5400671 | NCBI WGS metagenome assembly WNGD01 (sample SAMN13153369, study PRJNA577476) | soil metagenome | isolation source: 40 cm soil or saprolite under grassland replicate 2 | place: USA:California | collected 2016-06-15
ATCGGCGGGACGCTGCTGCTCCTGGAGGGCTTCAAGATCCGCCGATCCCTCCACCCGCGGTAAGTTCGTTTCCTGCGCGAGGCCGCGCCGCCAGTTCCCCGGGCGTCTCGCACTGCATGCATGAGGCCGGCTCGTGGCGCACACACGAGCCTGCCATGCAGGGGACCGCTGATCTTTACGAGACGACGCTGAACTTGGCACGGACTTCCGGGGCACGGTCAAACATCGACATCCCCGGCTCGGACCGTGCCTGGCTGCGGTCCCAGCGAGGCGCCCCGCCGGATCGCCGGACGTTGCCCGTATCGTGCTTGACGGCCTGGCTTTCCGCCATGAGCTGCCGGCAGGGGTCACCACGGCTGAGGCGGTAGGCCCGCTTTAGCCATCACGGCAGGGCCACATCCCCGGGCAGTCGCCGCTGGCCAAGGCCCCCGCCCGGCAGGATGTCGCGGCCGGGTTGTGCGCTGGCGTGGCCGGCATCGCGGCGGTAATTCTCGGGCTTGTTTCTTCCCGCTGTTCTGCGCCGCAGGCCGCCCCGGCCAGCGGCCAGGCGGTGGCGGGTGGCAGCGGTCCAGACGGACCTGTGTCGGCGCCCTCAGCGCCCGGGCGGAGGCGCGCGTCTGCGCGGCGAGCGCCGGCCAGCCACCCTGCACTTCGGTCACCTGCTCGAACTCCCAGTCGGAGAGGGCCTTTCCCGAGCTCCCGCGGATGAGCACGCGGGCGGCAAAGCCACCGTGAGAGGATCGCCGTCGGCGTTACCGGATACGCAGTTGGCCCCGCGCCCGGGATCCGATCCGCTGGCGCCGTCACGGGTGGGCCTGGTTGCTGCTACTGCCCGGCGTCGCCGTCGTCGGCCATCTCGGAGTCGGCCACAGCGATCGCGAAGCCCATGGCCCTGAGGATCTTCCCGCCTGCCGAGACCACCCGCGCCGTGCCCACAACCGGGGCAACCCCGATCATGACTCCCTGGATGTCGTCGGCGGTGACCCCGCTGTCCGCGGCGGCCCCGGCGTTGGCGAGGTAGGAGGCAGGCGGTGCGTCCATCGCGATCAGGGCGGCTAGTCTTGCGAGCATGAGCTCGCGCGGCGCAAGAGAATTGTGCTCGAGCGACGCGGCGGTGATGTCGGCGAGTGTGTCAAGGACGGGTGTTTCGGTAGTCATGGATCCTCCCCGGGTTACTGCGGAACGCGCGGCTGCTGGCCTCGCTGGGTATATCAGCAGTCAACCGCCGCTCTTGGCCGGGGGCTTCACCCCCGATGGGTGAGCTGCACCGGGCCGTCAGGCGCGGCGACCGGCACCTACGCCGCTGGTTGACATCGGCTACTCTCCGCTGGCGCGGTCGCGGCGCCCCGGCCGGCCAGGATCGCTGGCCGACGTGCCCCGCTCGTGGCTTACTGACCGGCCTGAAGGGCCTCGTCCGAGACTGTGTGCTCCTCGGAGGCACCGCCCAGCTCGGCCAGCTTCGCTGAGATCATCGACGACTCGTTGAAGGGCGTCAGGACGCCCACCGCTGCCTTGCCGTCGGTGAGCTCCTTGCCGATGCGCTCGCGGTCGGCGTCGGTCAGTCCCAGCCCCTTATGGTGCAGGGCCCCGGCCGCCGCACCACCGACCAGGCCGACTCCCAAGGCGGCCGGGCCAAGGAGGAACAGCGCCGCGCCGACCCCGGCACCCTTGCCGGTGCTCCGGGCGCCGACCTTCTCCTCCTTCAGCTTTCCGGTCGCGTCGACCGCCAGCACCCCCATGGCGTCGGTGGAAGTGAGCCCGGAGTCCTTCAGAGCGGCCGCTGCGTTGTCTGCGGCTGCCTCGTCCTCGAAGATCGCGAGGACCAGCGTCCTGTCTGCCATTGCGTTACCTTCCGTCAGCGTGGGGACTCCAGGTCCCTGGCGGCCAGCCGACCGAGCGTGACACTCGCGCCGGCTGACGTGGCCCAGACCTTGCACCCCACCTATTGGTGCGCTTGTAGAGACTGTTTCGCTGCCGGAAGGCGGTGGCATCACCCGGGCCTCACCCAACGCGGGGTGAATTCTCCGATCGCGGGAACGGGTCAGAGCAATCCGCGAGCCTCGCCCTGGCGGACCACTTCCGCCCTTGAGGTCACGTCCAGCTCGCGGCGCGGGGCTGCCCGTCGGTGTGGTACTGGCCGCGGCACGAGCGGCGGTAACGGGGCCGCGGGAGCCGGGCGATGCTGCCATGCCAAGCCGTGTCACGAGCTGGCGCCCGTGCATGTCCCCGGGTTGCCCGGGGAGACAGCGTCATCGTTGGTCCCGGCTCCCGCGCATGCCTACAGGAACGCGCAGGCCGGCCGCCGGGTTCACCTGCCCTCCTCCTGCTGGCTGAGATGGCGGTACGGAGGCAAGGTGGACGGTTGACCGGCCCGCGCTGCGCAGGGGGGCAACGCGGCGCGGCCGTGTCCGCCTGGGAGCATTGGGGGTGCATGCGGCCCACCAGGCAGATACCGGCCAGGGAGCCAGGTGCAAGCTGGTCGGGGCTGCTGCTCTCATCTCGCTGTTAGTTAGCGACCTCGTTATATGAAGATCCATCGGCCGGGCTGCATGAAGACGCCTCGGCAAGGCTCCGTGAGCATCCCGCTCTCCTCAGCTGCTCGGTCTTGCGCCGGCCCACGCCGCCATCCAGTGTGGACGGCCACCAGCATCCCGCTGGCGGCCACGAGGAGGGCACCGTGGCCATCACAGAGAGCGACCGGATTTTCGGGACACTGCTCTGCGGCTCAGCTGCCTGCCGACTCGGTGCGGCTGACCGAAGGGGCTGTCCGTGTCGGTTAGCACACGCAGATCGTCTGCTTCTGAGTGCCTGGCTCTGCCGTCGCGTCGTGATTCGTTGGCCTGGTAACGACATGTGCTTGCCCGGCCGCTAGGTGGTTGCCCCGCCGCGTGCGCTGGAGCCGCGGGTCAGCCCGGTTCCCTGGTGGCCTGGATGATCTCGGTGACGACGATCTGGGTGATGCGGTCGGTGTCCTGCCGGCTGGTGTCGCTTTGGTTGCGGAGTTCGGCGCGCACGATGGCCGCAGCGCCAGCGTCAGAATCGACAAGGTCGAGGCGCAGAACCGGGCGGTGCTGGAGGTGGCGGTCAAGTCGTTCGGAGCCGACGAGCTGCGCAAGCGGCTGGGCGACGAGCGGGCGCTGGCCGTGCTGGAGGCCGCGGGCCACCCGGGCACCGGCCAGATCAGGGCCAGATGGCAGGCGGAGCACGAGCAGCGGGAGCGGGCCGTCGCCCAGCAGAGCGTCACGGTGCCAGCAACGAGGAGCTGCGCCAGATCATGGGCCAGGTCCAGGCGGAGTACGCCGGGCGGGCCAGGGCCGGGGCCGCCGCTGCTGGCCGCCGCGACAACTTCCTCTGGGTGGATCAGTCGGGCCGCGAGGTCACGCCGCCTGATATGGACGTGCGCCCGGTGGTCCTGGTCTGCGACGGCACCGGGCCTGGCCACGTGCCCAAGCCGGGCGAGCGGTTTTGCCCCGAGTGCGGAAGGGCCCGGCCATGAACATGATCGACAGGTACTTGGCCCGCAACCCCCCAGAGGCGTTCTACGTGCATGAGATTGAGGGCGCGGTGCGGCCCACGCTCATCCCCTTTGACGGCCCGGCTCCCGCACCAGCCAGGCCCCCGATTGCCACCGACCCGGAGGGAGCAGCCACCATGACCAGCATCACCCGCGAGGAGCTGGACGACGCCACCATGGAGCTGGCCGCGGCCGCCGGGGTCAGCGTGGCGATGGTGCGCGATGCGACGCTGGAGCTGGCGGTTGGCGACAGCAGCGGCAGCGAGACGTTCGCCAGCCGGGCCGACGAGGCGGAGGCGCTCACCAGCCTGGCCGCGCACCTCGGTGTGTGGTCTGGTGATGCCCTGCCCGACCCGGCCGCCGAGGTCGCCGCCGAGGTGGCCAGGATCACCGCGCTGGCCTCCACCCGCGAGTACATCACCCGCACTGGCGAGTGCCGGGTGCAATTCCTGGTCGACCATGCCAAGGCCGCCGCCGCGCTGCAACCCCGCCCCCGGCCCTACCAGGCCCCGCCCGACGCCGCGATGTCGGTCTACGAGCAGGATGAGATTGACCGGCTGCTGACAATGGGCCTGAGCCGCCCTTCTCCCCCGCCGAGCGAGGTTGAGGGCCGGTACCTGCAGCTGGCCCGCGAGTACGAGTCCAACGGCACCACGGTTACCGAGGAGGACACCACCGAGTACACCGACGAGACGCTCACCGGAGACGAGATCGACGCCGAGGTGGCGCGCTACCACAACCAGGCCGCCCAGCTGTTCGGCGTCACGCCTCAGAATGACAACGGCAACCGGAGCTATGCGCCGCCCGACCGCTCGACCTTCGGCCAGTTCCAGTCGGGGCCGTAGCACTCCGAGTACAGCAGCTGACCGCTGCTTTACATAGCTTTGACCTCGTGGTCGGATGGTCCGCAGGAGAAGGGGGAGCCACATGTCAACCATGGAACCGGTGGAGACGGAGACGATTACCGTTACGTCCAGCAGCCGCATCTACCTTGAGGCGCTCGAGTCGTACGGCCTCTTGGACGGCGATACGGGTCGGCTCTCACCCGGCGTCCGGGATGTGCTGCATGGCCTCCATCACGTGTTGGGAGGTGGAATAGTGTCCGTCGAGGTCCAGTCTGACGGCACCTCCTCGGTCGTGGACGAATTGGGCACTGCGTTGCAAAACGCGGAGGGCACTTGCGGTGGCTCCGAGCTCCGCGATGCGGGTGTGCATTGCCCGTAGCCATAACCGATATCTCGTTCAGCCGTGAGTAGCGTCGAGGTGATGCGCCGTGCGTTTGGTCGCCTCGCCGCTCTTCGTCTCGACATCGAGGTCGACCGGCTCGTCGTGCGAGCGCTGAGAGCCGCTGCACCGGAAGCGCGCCAGGTGCTGGTCCAGGCCGGGTTGGATGCCGGCCTGGACCGCGAGGACACAATTAACCGTGCCGCCACGTGCTTCTTCACGTCCTCGGCGTTCAACCTCTCCGACGACCTGTCCGACGGTGACTGCGACTACCTCCCCCCGGCACCTGCGCAGGCAGTCGTGCTGATCCTTCATTCCCTGTTCGTCGCGGGCCTTCGTGATCTCCACCTGCCCCCGGATGTGGAGGGGCAAGTGCTCCAAGACCTGGTCGCCGCGGAGGAGGCGCAGGTGCTCGAGACGATCTCGACGTCGTGGGACGCGACGCGGCTCCGGATCGTCACAGACGGGATCGCGGGCTCTCAATGGTCGGCGTACCTACGCGTCATGTGGGCTGGCACGCGGATGGAGCAACTCTCGTCCGAGGTCGCCCGGAACTTCGGCAGAGTGGCTCTCCTCGCCGGTGACATCACGACGGCCGATCCACGCTATATCACCCTGTCAGGGGCGGACCGGCGGTCTGTACTTAAGGATGCTTTGACCAGCCTCCATGCCCTCGAGTCGGTCGACACCCAGATCACCCAGTCCGTCGTCGCGGGGTGCGGGCCTGTTCTCGCGGAGGAGTTCGCCGACGTGTCAATGTCCAACGCCGCATCGACCAGCTAGCTCGCACAACGGGTCAGCCAAGCACACCGAGTGGTGGAGTCAGACGCTCACCGGGGACGAGATCGACGCCGAGGTGGCGCGGTTCCACAACATGGCCGCCCAGCTGTTCGGGATCACACCTCAGAACGACAACGGCAACCGGAGCTATGCGCCCGGCCCTGAAAGTGAGTGGGGCCGGTTCCGCAAAGGACCTTGGCACAGCGAGTACAGCGGGTCAGGCGCCTGACCCGTAGCCTGGATTGCGGCCCAGTCCATACACCGAACGTCAGCCATGGGAGGCGCGGCCGGGCCGCCCCTGCTCAGGACGCCCAGCCCGTTCAGTCCCCACCAGGGCCGGGGATCACTGCCAAGATCAGGGTCATGGAGCCGCCGGAGGAGCACGAGCCCGAGTACCCCACCGATCGGGTGACCCGCCTGCTGCGCGCCCGGCTGGCGGCTGGGGAGTGGGAGCCAGGCCAGCGGATGCCTTCGGTGGCCGTGCTCGCCCGCGAGCTTGATGTGGGCCACGGCACGGTGAGGCGGGCACTGCAGCGACTGGCGGATGAGGGCCTGGTCGTGACCTTGCCCCGGTATGGGACGTTCCGCCGCCGCGGCACGCCGCCCAAGGACTAACTGCCGAGGGGTCATCATCTCTGGCTCACCAGTTGCTCGTCTATGCCGACCAGACCGAACAACTCGGCCAAGGAATGCACTTCAAGGCTCGCGGTCGACCAATTCTCACTCGTGCCTGTCAGCGTTCCAACTGTTCTGCGCAGCCACTGCTTGATAAGCAACTCCTTTTCATAAGCTTGACTGCCCCGCATCGGACCTTCCGCCTCAACGAGCACCCATCCCGAACGAGTGTGGTGGTAGGTACGCACTTTGGGGTTTCCTGTGATACCGATCTGCTGTTCCCCATGTCGCTGCATCAGGTAGATCCATGCAGATTTGGCTGGATCGAATCCGTAGTCAGCGCACCTAGGGCATCCAGTGCCTCGGGCCCTGTTTACGGCGGTCGCCGACCACTGGTGATCGCATGCCCGGCAGCGCCATAGATGCTTGCGCGGTGAGGTCGCTATGACTGTAGAAGGATCGCAATCGACAACTTCCGCGGCGAGGTCGGGATGCGTGGTGGCCATGTCGTTGAATCCCGGAAGTACGCGCTTATTCGCGCAGTAGCCGCAGCCTCGGTCCTTCAGGTGGTTCATGCCGCTGGCCGGGTATGGCTCTGGGTGATTCGGGCACCGCCAGAGCAAGATCTTCTGTGTCCCAGCGAACACGGTGGTGGGATCAGTATCGATAAGGTCCCTTGCCAAATCTGGGTGAGTTGTGGCCATGTCGTTGAATCCGGGCAATACCCGCTGGTTGGCGCAGTAGCTACACCCGATGCCTTCCGCCTGTAGATACCCGGCCAGCGGGTATGGCTCATCATGATTCGGGCATCGCCACAACAAGATCTTTCTCGTGCCAGCGATGATGGTGGTGGGGTCTGTGCCCACCAGTTCCGCCGCCAGGTCGGGCCGGGTGGTCGCCATGTCGTTGTAGCCCAGCAGGACCCGAAGGCCGTGGCAATAGCCGCAACCATCTCCGGCTGCTTGTCCGCGTGCCCTGTGAACCCCCCCTTGCGGGGTACGGCTCGGAGTGGTTCGGGCACCTCCACAGCAAGACTTTGGGTGTGCCTGCGATGACCGTTGTTGGGTCTGTGCCTACGAGGCAGGCCGCCATGTCAGGGCGAGTTGTGGCCATGTCATTGAACCCCGGCAGTACCCACACGTTGGCGCAGTAACTGCACCCTCGCCCTCTGGCTCTGCTGTCGCCTGTCGCCCGGTACGTCTCTTTGTGATTAGCGCACCGCCAAGTCAGCACCTGCATGGTACCGGCGACAACGGTCGTCGGGTCTATGCCAACTACCTCTCGCGCCATGTCAGGGCGAGTAGTGGCCATGTCATTGAAGCCGGGAAGAACTCGAAGGCCGTGGCAGTAGCCGCACCTATGTCCTGCGGCCCTGTTCGCCCCTGTTGAGGGATAGGGCTCGTCATGGTTCGGGCAACGCCACAGGAGGATCTGGTTCGTTTGAGCGAACACGGTGGTGGGGTCGGTGCCGACGAGTTCCGCCGCGAGGTCGGGCCGGGTGGTCGCCATGTCATTGATTCCCGGGACGGGGCGTCGCCGCCCGCGGGCTACCGAAACCAGGTCCTCCGCCACGCGACACACGTTAGCGAGGAGCGGTGACAATCCAATCTACCTTGGTGCCGGTGAAGCGCTCTGGCTACAGCCTCCGCGTCGGCGGGCACCGGGTGATCACCGGCCTAATGCGCATCGGCCGCCTGGCCGAGCAGGGTCGCTGGCTGAGCCAGTCCGCCGTCCCTTCCGAGTGGTTAGCAACTGCGCGTGCTGCTCAGGTCTTGCGCACGGCGCTGGTGAAACCGGCGATGAACAGCGCGGCAAACGCCCAAGCCAGCAGCCGCAACGCCCACCCGATAGCGGTCAGCCAGGCCGGCACTCCGGTGACGTACACCGTCCCTGACCAGCCTGGCCGCTACCAGCTCCTACCACGGGTTTCCAAATTGGAATCCAAAATCTAGCAATTTAATTCTAGTAATGGTGTAGTCTTTACAGGAGCACCCAGCCAGCGGCGGCGTGGCTGGGGAGACTCACGGGGGTGCGCTCTCTCATGAGCAATCTGCCCGAGCGGTAGCCGGCGCCGTGCAAGAGGTCCCGCTCAAGGGCGCCACCCTGCTGCGCCAGGCTCAGTCGTTCGCCGTCCGCTACAACGCGCTGGCGACCGCCGTCCCCGGCAGAGACCCCGGCAGAGGCCGAGGGGGAAAGTGACCTGTTGAGGGGAGATGAAATCCAATGACACACGCAAGTGACCACCACTACGGTCTCACCGCCGCTGAGCAGCGGGTTCTGGAGGGCAGGCGGGAGGCGCTCGCCCGCCTGGTCGACCCCGGGTCCACCTGGGCACAGCACCCCCGCTGCACCTGCGGCCCAGACCAGAGCGGGGAGGCCCCTGACGAGCGCCCGGACTGCCCCGCCCACGGCAGCCACCGGCTCACCCAGCCCGAGGGCCTCGCCCAGGAGCTGGAGGAGGCGGGCACCTGGGACCCTGGCCAGCACAAGCTCATCCAGCCAGAGCCGGGCCCGGGCCCCCCCGCCCCGACCGAGGCGCTGGACGTCATCCGTCACCCGCTCCGCACCAAGTCAGGCCGGGTCATCACCGAGGAGGACATCGCGGCCTGGGCGGACGAGGCACAGGCCGGGTACTGCACCGCCTGCTGGCGGCCCGTGCACGAGGTGCCCTGCCAGTGAGTGCCGTGGACCCGTACACGCGCCCGCCCCCGCCCCGTCGGGGGAGGTGAACACTATGAGAATCCGCATAATCCTCACCGCGATTGCGACCGCAATCGCTCTCGGCGGGTCGCTGCTGCTGGCCTCGCCGGCCAGCGCGAGCACCAGGCCCTACGTCTACGGTGTCTATCCGAGCAGCGCCGTGCCTAGCTGGCACAACCCGTCCATCAGGCCGCCCTACGTCAACTTCGGCACTGACTCCAGCCTGGAATACAGGTCAATGTCGTGGTGGCACTGGAATAACACCTCGGCATACGGCAGGGGCACCAGGTGGTCGAACACCTGCAACCCGACATGCGCAGCGGGCAACTACGCCAAGCACCCAGGGAGCATCACGCTCTGGCGAGTTCGGTGGCACAACGGCCATCGCTACTACACCAGGATGACGCTGAGGTGGACTACCCGCCACGGGACGGTTCATCACAAGGTCATCTACAGCTACCGCACACACGGCGGGACAGTCCTGTTCTGGGGCTGACCACCAGCCGCTGGGGAGAACCAGCCCGGCCCGCCACCGGGCAGCGGCACTAACTCAAGATTCCCGCTGGGCCGTCAGTCCCCGCAACGTGTTCGCAGCACGGGGCCCAGCGGTGGGGGGCGGTGACAACCACCAAGAGCCCATCGCCCCCATACAGGGCCCCGGAGCAAGCCCCCAATCCCCAGCTCTGGGGCCCTGCTCCTGCAAGATGCTGAGAGGAGGCGAGCAAGATGAACACACCGGACATGAGCCGCAAGGCCGCCGACATCACCGATCCCCGTGAGCTTTACGCGCGCATCGGGTACCGGGCCTGGCTGATTCACCGCGACGGGCCTAACGAGTTCTACGAGAGCTGGAATCGCTCAGACCTGCGCCACCTGGACAAGCTCAACAGCAAGTAAGCTGCCCAGGACTTCCGGTCCCGTTGAAATAGGGCAACCACCAGCTATGTTAGAAGTACACATATGGCAGGTGTGGGCTTCCCGGTCCCGTTCTCCCCGACGACCGCGACCAGTTCCCGGCCGCGACCTCGAAGTCGACGCCGGCCAGCACCTGCCGCCGGCGGAACGATTTGCGGATGCCCTGGGCTGCCAGTGCACTCATGGTCTCCGCCCCCTTCCTGCGCACCCTGTCACCGCCAGCCTCGTCTAGAGGGCCGGGCCGACCCAGGGTGCTGCCAGGCGAGTTGCCGGTGTGCCTACCACGAGCAACCCATTCGCGGTAACAGTCCCGGCCAGGTCCCGCTACGGTCCGCCGGCGGCGGGGCTTCCTCCCGCGTCCTCCTCGCTCACTCCGCCCGCAGCACTCGCGCCGGGCTCACCCGCGCGGCGGTCCTGGCTGGCCAGTAGGCGACGGCGTTGCCCGCGAGGATCACCACAGGCACCATGAGCAGAACGAGCGGCAGCGGCGTCACGAAGTCGCCGGGGATTCCGAGGCCCTCGGCGAACAATCTCCAG
>WNGD01014665.1_pt1 | contig 10285 bp, 8 predicted proteins | sample 5400671 | NCBI WGS metagenome assembly WNGD01 (sample SAMN13153369, study PRJNA577476) | soil metagenome | isolation source: 40 cm soil or saprolite under grassland replicate 2 | place: USA:California | collected 2016-06-15
GTGTGCTGTCCCGGCTGACGGCCGACAGCTCCGTCCCGGTTGACACCCGACACTCCCAATTTGTTTATCGCCGCGGCGTTGTGCCGTTGGCGTGTAGTTTGCGGACCTCGCCGATGCTTGTGCGAGCCACCGTCTTCAGCAATTCGCTGCCAACCCAGAACTGGAGCAAGCCTTCGGTGACCAGTACGTCACAGGAGTTGCCCGCGTAATTCCGACCCACGCTGACCTGTTGGTAGCCGACGCTGACGACTCCGTTGCTCGCCACCGTCCGGCAGACCCACTGCTCTCCGTTGCGTTCGGGCCGAGGCGTCCGTGGATCCGCAGGTTGTCGACTGGTGGTGCTGAAACGGCTCTCCGGCGTGACATCGCCCAGCGCCTGGTGTGGACGCTGCGTGTTGTAGTAGGTCACCCACTCATCTAGCGCCTCCTGTGCCGTCTTCAAATTCCGGAAGACCTGTCTGGTGTTGAACTCGATTCGGAGGGTGCGGTGAAAGCGCTCGATCTTCCCGGTGGTGGTCGGCGAGCGCGGTTGGGTGAGGATGTGGTCGACGCCGTTCTCCCGGCAGATGCGGTCGAAAAGCACCTCGACCGGTGGCTGGGCGAAGCGGCCCGTGAAGACCTTGCCGTTGTCGGTCAGGACCTGGGCCGGCAGCCCATAGGTCTTGAGAGCTGAACTGAACCCGTCGCACACCGCCTGAGTCCTCTCCCGCGTCATGAGCCTGGCCGAGACGCAAAACCTGGAGTGGTCGTCGATGCCGGTGAGTGCCTTGGCGCTGGTCCCGTCGGACAGCAAGAAGCCATGCACGACGTCGAGTTGCCAGAGCTCCATCGGGGCGGCCCGCTCCCAGCGCTTCCAGGTCTCCCGGCGCCGCTGCCGCTGCAGCGGGTCGATAACTCCAGCTCTGACCAGCGAGCGGTAAACCGCGGACTTGGAAGGTGCCGATTGAACACCCTTGCGCGCCAGCTCGAGGGCCAGCCGCCGGGCTCCCCAGTATGGCTTCGCCCTACGCATCTCGAGCAGCTGGGCCTCCACCGGCGCTGGCATCTGATGGGGGCAGTGAGCCGGTCGATGTGAACGGTTGGCCAAGCCTTCCAGGCCGTCCGCCTCATAGCGTTCCAGCCAGACGTGGACGGTCTGCCTGGCGACGTCCCAATCACGTGCGACCTGGGTCACGGTGCGACCGTCGGCGATTACCGCAAGGACCGCTTTGTACTTTTGCTCCGTCACGCTCATCTCCCTCATGCGCGGGAGTGTCAGGTATCAGCCGGGACACCTGTCAGGCATCAGCCGAAACGCTGACAGGCATCAAGCGGGACGCTTTTGTCGTGCTTCAGCCGAATCAGCACACGAAATTGGCTCCGGGACAGGGATTCGAACCCTGAACCTTGCGGTTAACAGCCGCCTGCTCTACCGGTTGAGCTATCCCGGAACAGACCTCGAATTCTAGGTGCTGCCCTCGGCAACACGCCAACTCCTAACCCCGCGCTGACTTGGGTTCGTACCTCACTATGAGAACGCCATCCGGCCCCACAGCGATCGCTTCGATCAGGCGAAATGGCCACGCGTGCGGGCTATCGCTAAAGAGCCGCTTGCCCATGCCAAGCACGATCGGGAACACCATCAGGCGCAGCTCGTCGACTAGATTATTCTGGACGAGCGCATGCACCAGCTGGCAGCTGCCGTTGACGAGCAGGTCGCCGCGGTCCTCCTTCTTCAACCTCTTGGGCATGCTGTTCATCTTCTCGGCGAATCCGGCATCGTCGGTCCGGCTCGGCCAGACCGCGGCGAAACCTTCGTAAGTCTTGCGTCCCAACAGCAATGCGTCCGCGGACGTCAACTCGTCGAGCTTGAACTTGTCGCCATCATCGCCGCGATTGAACTGAAACACCCATCCCCCGCGCGCCGTGTTTTCGGAACCACCCGGATCCTCCATAACCCCGTCGACCGATACGAACTCCGAGACCACGATCCTTCTCACCGGTTCAAAGTAACACCGACGAAATGCAGACCCTCCGCACGCCTCGCCTCGAGCTCGTTCCATTCGAGCCAGCGGCGATCCGCCAATTGATCGAAGGAGATCGCGCCGCCGCCGAAGCCACGGTCGGCGCCGTGCTGCCCCAAGAGTTTCCGACCGCCGGCGACCTTGCAGGTTTCCTCCCGATTCAACTTCACCGCATGCAAGAGTCTCCCGATCGGCGTGACTGGATGGCGCGCCTCATGATTTCGAGGAAACACGAGATCATCGGGCACTGCGGCTTTCACGGCCCGCCTGAATTGATCGGCCGCGCCGAGATCGGCTACACCGTGTTCACGCCGTATCGCGGCCAGGGATTCGCGAAAGAAGCCGCGAGGGCGTTGGCCGATTGGGCATTCGCGCAAGAGGAGCCACAGCTGTACGCCTCGGTGGCGCCCGACAATCAGCCCTCGCTTGCCGTCGTGCGCAGCCTCGGTTTCACGCTGGTCGGGACGCAGAACGATGAGGTCGACGGGTTGGAGCTGGTCTTCGCGCTACACGCCGCCCGTCAAGCCTGAGCACCTTAGTCATAAACGCATCATGCGCGCGCTCGATGCGAGCCGCGACGGCGACCGCCGTTTCCACAAACGCCGCAGACGCCGGCGCCCGGTAGCGATCCCGGTGCCAGACGATGATGAGTACCCGCGGCGGCATTGGCTCGGCGAGCTGCAACACACGAACTCGAGGGTCGGTTTCATCCACCGCGAGCAGCGGCGCCAGCGCGAATCCAAGTCCAGCCGCGACCATCGCCTGCACAGTTCCGTTGTCGTTGGAGCGAAAGACCACGCGCGGCCGCGCGCCCCGACCGAGCAGAAACTCCTCGGCGCGGTCCTGCTGCTTGCCGCGCTGGTAGCCAACCATCGGTAACCCATCGAGGTCTGAGGCTGCGGGCCGCCGCCGGGCCAGCGACGAATGCACCGCGGTCAGAACGACGTACGGATCCTGCATCAGCTCGCGCACGTCGAACGGGCCTTCCTTGATGGGCTGGATCGCGAAGCTGACATCGAGGTCGCCACCTTCCACCGCGTCGACGAGCTCATTGTCGTGCGCCGCCTCGGTGACCTGGACATCGACGTCCGGCCAGCGCTCCTTGAACCGTCGCATCACCTCAGGCAGCACCTTGTAGGCGACGCTCTGATAGATGCCGATACGCAGGCTGCCCGAGACACCCGCGGTGTAGGCTCGAAAGTCCGCCTCCGCGGCGCGAAGACGCGACTCGATCGCCTCCGCATGACCCAACAGCACCCGCCCGGCTTCCGTGAGCTGGACGGTGCGCCGGCCCCGCGAGCGTTCGATCAGACGCTGCCCGACAAGTGTTTCCAGCGCGCTCACGTGATCGCTGACAGTGGACAGCGACGCGTTCAATTGCTCCGACGCGGCCCAGAACGTGCCTCTCTCGGCCACGGCGCGCAACGCCCGCAGATGCTTGAGGTCGACGCTCTCCCAATTATCCGGCATGGCGAAATTTTACGCCGAAAACAGATGTTGCTCCGGAGTTTACCCCGGGGAACACTACATTTATGGAGGTCCTGATGACGCTATTGATCCTGGTTCTAGTCGCGATGAGCGCGGCGCGTTGGGGCGCCGACTCTCGGCCGATCGACGCCGAGCGGCCTACGCGCTGGTGGCCAGCCACTCCCCGAGACTGACGCGGTAGCCGTCACCATCAGGTGACGGCATGCGACTGACGATCCTGGCGCCGCTGCGCCACCGCAACTTCCGCCTGCTCTTCATCGGCCAGGCGATCTCCATGATCGGCAATCAGCTGTACTTCGTCGCGCTGCCATTCCAGATCCTCGCCCTGCATGGCAGCCCGGTGCAGCTGGGCACCGGTTTCGCGATCTTCGCCGCCGCGCAGCTGGTGACGATCCTGTTTGGCGGCGCTCTCGTCGACCGCCTGCCAAGACGTCGCGTCATCCTCGCGATGGATCTCCTCAGCACGGTCGTGGTCGCGACCGTGGCCGTGCTGGGCTTCATCCACCGGCTCGAGATCCCCCACCTCTACGTCCTCTCGGCGTTCTTCGGCGCGACCTTTGCCTTCTACACCCCGGCCCTCAGCGCGATCATGCCCGAGCTCATCCCCGCTGACGTGCTCGTGCCCGGCAACGCGCTGCGCGGGCTCTCCGGACAATCGGCGAGGGTGGTCGGCCCGCTCATAGGCGGACTGGTCGTCTCGACCGCCGGCCCACCCTGGGCGTTCGCGATCGACGCCGCGACCTTCGCGATCAGCTTTGTCGTCTTCTTCCTCTCCAGACCGCCCGAGAGGCAACCGGCCCCCCGCAAGCCGCTTCTCGCCGAGATTCGCGAGGGCTTGGTCTACACGTTCTCGGTGACCTGGATCTGGATCTCGATTGTCGGCTTCGCAGCCACCAACGGCTTTTTCTTCGCCGGCTTCACCGTCGCCCTTCCGCTCCTTGTCCTAACCGTGCTCCACGGATCGGCGGCTACCTATGGCGTCATCGGCGCAGCTGCAGGCCTCGGAGAGGTCGCGGGCGGACTCCTCGTCGGCAATCTCCACTTCAAAAACCTGCTCGTGGGTACCTACCTCTTCAGTGCGTTGCTCGGCCTATCGTTCGCGATCTACGGAATCGCGCCCCTGCTCCCGGTGGTCCTGGTCGGCGGCTTTGCCTTCAGCCTCTGCATCGTCGCCTCCAATACACACTGGGATTCGGCGCTGCAAAAACATGTGCCTCCCAACCTCATCGGCCGCGTCACCAGCGTCGATTACTTCGGCTCATACCTGGTCGGTCCGATCGCGCCCGTCATCGCCGCGGCTGCGCTCGATCGCATCGGCCCAAGCCTCATCTTTGTCATCGGCGGAGCGATCACATTCGTCTACTGGGCGGTCGCGATGGCGATCCTCCGTCCAGACCGCGACAGAGCTGCTGGGACATCGGCTGGAACGGCCGCCGGCTGAAGATCGCCTCGACCGGCAGCGCGAAATATTCGGCATCGCGCAGGGCGAGCTCGAGGCTTGGGTTGTACTCGCACCGCTCCAGGTATCCGATCGTCTGGTAGCTGACGTCGAGGGCATCTGCCAGCTCCTGGCGCAACAAGCCGCGCTCCGTCCGCAGAACGGCCAGCCGGTTGAGCAGCGCCGGCTCGGCACGCTGCTGAGCCTTCGCCATCACGCCTCGGCCGGAGGGTCGGGCTCGACCCATGCCAGCGCAGTGACCGGGAGCAGCGGGAAAAGACCCTAAGACACCCCCGGCGGCAGCGAAGCGATCTATTGACAGACCAGCCGGCAGGTGAATAAGGTCGATAAGCCGCAGGTGACCGCCTCTAACCGAGCGGGGTCACGGTCGGAGCGGCGAGCGGGGGTTAGCCCAGTGCAGTTGGCTTTTGGCAACTAGGGGGTTTGGTATGAGACGGCTGATTCGACTCGCCGCTGCCGCCGCGATCGTGGCCGCGCAGGCGCTGGTTCCGGCAAACACCGCAGCCCAGGCACCAACCACAGCGACAACAGCGACCACAGCGACCACGCAGAGCTGCACGCTGAACAACGGCATCAAGCACGTGATCTACATGCAGTTCGACAACACCCACCTCTTTCGCGACCGGCCCGGCGTGCCCTCGGACCTCGAGCAGATGCCGAACCTCCTCAACTTCATGACCGGCAACGGCACGTTGAGCGATAACGAGCACACAATCCTCATCTCCCACACCGCGGGCGGCATCCTGAGCTCGTTGACCGGCCTCTATCCCGATCGCAACGGGATTACCGTCTCCAACTCCTACCGCTACTTCAAGGCGGACGGCACGACCGCCTCGTCGGGGGCTTTCAAGTACTGGAACGACCGCGTCGACGACGTCAATGCCGACCCCGCGAGCAACGACCCGCTCCCCAACATGGTCACCACCGGCGGCATCACGACGCCCGCGCCGTGGGTCGCCTACACGAGGGCGGGTTGTGACTATGGCGCAGTCGCGACAGCAAACGTCGTCCTCGAGAACACCGGCACTGGCACGTTCGGCGATATGACGACGGTCTTCGGCGCCGGCTCAAGCGAGTGGAACGAGGCGGCCGCATCCAACGTCGCCCCTCCCGGGACCCCGGCCAGGGCCCTTGCCCAGACCGATTTCGTCGGGTTTGCGATCCACTGCGGCGTCAACGGCGGCCTTTGCGCCGGCAACACTGACGCTCGCGCCGACCTGCTCCCCGATGAGCCCGGCGGCTACACCGGCTTCAAGGCCCTCTTCGGCGCCAAGTACGTCAACCCCGCGATCACGGGCGGCCAGGCGGTTGTCCACGATACGTCGGGGGGCAACATCACGGACCCATTCGGACACCCTGGCTTTCCAGGTTTCGACGGGGTCGCCGCCAAGGTGAGCCTTGGCTACATCGCCCAGATGCAAGAGGCCGGCGTTCCGGTCACGTTCGCCTATATCTCCGACGCCCATGACAACCACACGCTGGTCCGTGCGTCAGGTCCAGGTGAGGCCGACTACCAGGCGGAGCTGGCCAACTACGACCAGGCCTTCGGCACCTTTTTCGCGCGCCTGGCGGTCGATGGCATCAACAAGTCGAACACCCTCTTCGTCTTCACCGCCGACGAGAACGACCACTTCGCCGGCGGGACCTCGACGGACGGCACGTGGAGTCACACCTACTGCAACATCACCGCCGGCCAGGTGTGCCCAACCAACCAGATCGGCGAGGTCAACCAGAACCTCACGCGGCTGCTCCCGATGGGTTACACACCTCCGGTCTTCACCGCTCACTCTGACTCCGCACCGACGATCTATGTCAACGGCAACCCTTCGCGCGACGACGCGACGCTCCGGCAGCTGGAGCGCAATCTGGCCGCTGCACAGGCGGTGGATCCATACGTCAGCACCTCGCCGTCCCCGGTGATGCTCTCCATGGCGGACTCTGTGGGGCAGCGCGCGCTGCACATGATCAACGCCGACGTCAGGCGGACGCCTAGCTTCACCTATTTCGCGAATCCTGACTACTTCCTATCCACCTTCAACACCAACTGTCCGGACCTCGCGCACAGCGTGCCGAGCTGCATCGACTACCACTTCGCATGGAGCCACGGCGACGCTACCGACGACATCGGTCGCACGTGGCTCGGCATCGTCGGGCCCGGTGTCGAGAATCTCGGTCGGACGAGCGACACGTGGTCAGACCACGCGGACATTCGCGCCACGATGCTTGCCCTGATCGGGTTGAAGGACAGCTACGAAGAAGACGGTGCACCGATCTTCTCGTTCCTTGCGACCTCTAAGCTGTCCAGCCAATTCCAGGCGAACCGCGACACCGTGGTCAAGCTGCGCAATGTCTACAAGCAGATTTCAGCGCCGTTTGGCCCATTCGCCCACGACACCCTGGTCGCGTCGACACACGCGATCGCGAGCGGATCGGCGACCGACGACAGCCACTACACGTCTGTTGAGAACAGCATCGCGTCATTGACCGCCCAGCGCGACGCCCTGGAAGCTCAAATCCGGACTGCCATCAACAACGCCACATTCGGTGGTGGCCCGGTTCCAAGCAAAGACCAGGCGAAGAACATGGCTGCCCAGGCCCGTCAGCTTCTGCAGCAAGCTTCAGCACTGGCGACCAGCAGCTAAAACCGCCGGCAAACAGGGGGAACAGGTACCTGAATTCAGGTACCTGCTCCCTCCCAATTCGGGTGTTTCCCCCCTTATGGCGAATACAGCCTGATTCCTAGTCTCACCTCAACGGATTGCACCCGCAACCGAAACCAAATCCAAGAGGAGAAAGACATGGAAGCCAGGCAGACGTTGAGAGGAAGCGCCGTTCCCAAGGGCCTCACGGTCGTGCTCGCGATTTGCGCGGCGGTCGGGCTGGCAGTCGGGGCAGCGGTCGTCAGCACCGAGCTCAAGGGTTCGAGCGCGAGCCAGAGCACAACCGTCCACCCCGCCGCCGGTACCGTCCTCCGGCAGGACGTGGGTGGTTCGAGCGCAATGGAAAGCGTGATCGCCCGCCCGGCTCCCGGCACGGTCTTGCGGCAGGACGTCGGTGGTTCGCCCGCTCTGCTCGACCGTGGGGCAGAGGGTTCGGCGGCCCAGGCATCACAGGCTGCGCCGGCTGGCGCTCATGGCGCTCGCACCAGCGGCACCCAGTCGATCGTCGACAACGTTTCGGCGCAGGCGGCCGACGGACACGGCCCTGATTCAGACCTGACCCGGGCGCTGCCCTCGCAGACCACGAGCGGGAACTCCGCCATCGGGCTTGCGCACGGCAACCGCTACATCTAGCCGTCGCTCCCTACCCCTTGCGACGGCGACATGAAGAGAGGGACCATCTCGGCCCCTCTCTTTGCGCGCCCGAACCCTGTCGTCAAAATGCGCGGGCGATTGGAGAAGATAGGTCCTATGAGCAGCGTGGCGAGCCGAGGCCTCCAGGCTCCGGCTGCTCCTCACAACGTGCCCCGCTACCTCACGAGCTTTGTCGGCCGCGAGACAGATCTGCGCGCGCTGAAAGCATCCCTTCGGTCGGCGCGATTGGTCACGCTGGTCGGCCCCGGCGGGGCCGGCAAGAGCCGTCTGGCGGCCGAGATCGGAGGGACCGGCTCGCCGGCGCTTCGCATCGTCGCGACCAGCCGCGAACCGCTCGGGGTGGGAGGCGAGATGCGCTGGCCGGTTTCACCTCTCTCCGACGACGATGCGGTCCAGCTCTTCGAGACGAGGGCGAAGCTGGTTGCCCCCGCCTTCAAGGTTGCGGCCGGCAACCGCAAGGACGTGACAGAGATATGTCATCGCCTGGACAGCCTGCCGCTTGCGATAGAGATGGCGGCGGCAAGACTGGACGTGATGTCGGAGCGCGAGCTCTCGGCCAACCTCGACGATCGATTTCGCGTGCTCGCCTCGGGCGCGCGCACGAGTCCTGAGCGCCAGCAAACAATGGCCGCGACGATCGACTGGAGCTATCGCCTCCTCACAGGGGCCGAGGCCGGATTGTTCCGGCGCCTCGCCGTTTTCCAGGGCGGTTTCACGATGGAGGGCGCGCAGGCCGTCGCTGACCGCGACGGGGGTCCTGTGCTTCCGGTCCTCACAGCACTGGTTCAAAAGTCGATGGTGGTGGCTGATCGAACCCACGCAGCGACCCGCTACCGGCTCCTGGAATCACACCACGCCTTCGCCACCGAAAGGCTGCGTGAGTCCGGCGAGGTGGATGATACACAGCGCCGGCACTACGACCACTTCAGCTCGCAGAGCTGGAGTGGGCTTGAGGCGGCCAACTTCTGGCGCGCGCTCGCGTGGGCCAGGGAAAACATCGACGACGGCGGACTCGCGCTGGCGCTCAAGGTGGCCGAATCCGAGTTCACCGACGCGGGGCGTGCGAGGAAGCTGCTTAACGAGCTGCTCGAGCGTCGTGGCACGAGCCCGGCGCTTCGCGCGAGAGCGCTCAACCTCGCCGCGCGTCTGGCATCGCGGCAGAACGACCATGCCGACGGACGCAAGCTCGTCGACGCCAGCCTTGCCGCCGCGCGAGAGGTCGGCGACAGCGACCTGATCGCCCAGGCGCTGCTGGCCTCCGGGTTGGTCTATCACTCGGCCGGCGAGCTTGGTGTCCCAAGCCGGATGTACGACGAAGCATTCACGCTCCTCGACGCTTCCGGCAACCGCGTCATGGCGATCGAGGTGCGGAACCAGCGCGCATGGCTCGCCATCGAGCAGGGCGACCACGCGGCCGCTCGCGAGATGGTGCAGGGCTGCATCGCCTTCAGCCGATCCGCGGGCGATAGCGTGAGCACGGCACGCTTCCTGGAGAGCCGGGCCAACGCCCAGCTGGGACTCGGCGATCGCGACGGCGCGACAGTCAGCTGGAAAGAATCGCTCGCGATATTTCGCGACCTCGATGATGCATTCGGAATCATCTGGTGCGTGGGAGGCCTGTCGCTCGTGGCGGCCGCAAGCGGCGAGGATGAACGGACCTTGCGCCTCGCGGCCGTGGTCGACCGCATGTCGCGAGAGTGGTCGTTGAGCGCGCTCGTCTACAGGCTGAAACAGCTGGACGATGCGTGCCGGCGGGCGCGGGAAAGGCTGGGAGATCGGCGAAGTGACGCGATCTGGAGTGAAGGCCTCGAGATGGACACCGCTCACGCGGTGGAGTACGCGCTCGATGAGCACCGGTCGAAATCCGCCGAACTGGCCGACGGTGGCGTGCTGAGCCGGAGGGAGCGAGAGGTCGTGGCAATGGTCGCGGCCGGAATGACCAACAAGCAGATCGCGGATCGACTGTTCATCGCCGAGCGCACCGCTGAAGGTCATGTCGAGCGTATTCGGGGCAAGCTCGA
>WNGD01018283.1_pt1 | contig 10284 bp, 7 predicted proteins | sample 5400671 | NCBI WGS metagenome assembly WNGD01 (sample SAMN13153369, study PRJNA577476) | soil metagenome | isolation source: 40 cm soil or saprolite under grassland replicate 2 | place: USA:California | collected 2016-06-15
TCGCACAACTCGTACCCGCTGTAGATTCCGTAGAGCGTTGAGAGCGTAGCGGCAAGAGCGACACGGATCATAAACGCCGGCCGACCACCATACTGAAGCACAAACGGCAAGATATCCGGCGTGTTCGGCCAAAGGTTAGGGCGAAAATATTCGCTCATGTCGGTTTGCGTCAGTTCCGTAAAATATTCGATGAGTTCGCGCTTCGAATTTCGCCATGTGAAATAGGTGTAGCTCTGGTTGAACCCAGCTTTGGCCAGCGCTTTCATGATCTTTGGTCTCGTGAATGCTTCAGAGAGAAAGACCGCGTCGGGATATCTTGCGCGGACGCCTGTTATTAAAAATTTCCAGAAGGCGATGGGCTTAGTGTGCGGATTATCAACGCGAAAGATGCGCACACCGCGCTCTGCCCAGAATAGGACGATGCTCTTCATCTCGGCCCACAACTCGCGCCAGCTTTCGCACCGAAAGTTCAGCGGATAAATGTCTTCGTACTTTTTCGGCGGATTCTCCGCGTATTTGATCGTGCCGTCCGGGCGCTTGTAGAACCAATCCGGATGCTCTTTGACGTACGGATGATCGGGTGAGCAATTGATGGCGAAATCGAGCGCGATTTCCATTCCCCGTCTGCGTACCTGTTTTTGAAGCCAGTCGACATCGGCTAGTGTCCCGAGGGAAGGCTCGACCGACTTGTGTCCGCCCGCTTCACTGCCGATTGCCCACGGCACTCCGGGGTCGCTAGGTTCACAAGTGATCGAATTATTGCGACCCTTGCGATTCGTATGACCAATGGGATGAATCGGCGGAAAATAAATAACATCGAAGCCCATCGCCTTTGCGTCATCGACCCGTGGCAAACAATCGCGGAACGTCGAACCGCGATCGCCCCGACCTTCTGCCGAGCGCGGAAAAAATTCATACCACGCTCCGATTAATGCTGCCAGACGATCGACAACAACGCGTGGGACCGGAGCATATTGTGTCGCGTTGGAGCGGTCCGGATAAGTTGCCATCAACACATCCAGTTCGCCGGATTTTGCGATGGCGTTAATTTCTGAATTGGCAGCGTCGGAGATTTGTTCGGAAAATTCCAGCAACCGCGTTGCATCTGCAGGATCGCGCGCGCGCCGGGCAGCCGCGCCGATCAAGGCCGCGCCTTCCATTGCTTCGCTCCGCAGCGCCGAAATGCCACCCTCAAATTTTGCGGCGAACTCGCGCTGCCAACTGCGAAAAGTGTCTGTCCATGCTTCGACCGTGTATTCGTAAATGGCATTATCGTAAAGAGTGCACACGGCACGCCAGCGGTCGTTATCGATGAAAATCATGGGGGTTTCACGCCATGCGCGCTTTCCGAGAACGCGCCACTTCAGCACGGCGGCAACGACATCGTGTCCATCCTTAAAAATGTCCGCTTCGGCAACCAGATCTTCGCCAACGACACGCTTGATCGGATAACGCCCGCCGTCGATCAACGGCTGCAAGTTCTCGATGACCGCGGAAGGAAAGGCCCGAGGCATGGGCCATGAATCAACCGAAATTCGCTGGCTGCGAAAGCAAAAATCTCGGTGATCCGAAGAAGATGGGCAGCGCTATTACAACGCGAAATAAAATGCGCACTCGTACAGCCCCGAGTTGCGCATCATTTGTCGGCGCACACGGGTGCCGAGAACCGCTTCGAACATATCCTGCTCGAAGCGCCCAACGATCGGGTAACGATCCAGCAGATTCATGATCGGCGAGTGACACTCCAGAATCTTGGACCCGTCCTCTTCTCCATTAGTGAACTGGGCCATGTAGCCTTCCCCGTCACGGACCCGGGCGAGCCATTTGGCGCGATCGGTCACTGTGTCCCCCTTCGCCTTGGCTTTGAGCGCCGCAGTCTTCTTTTCGAAAATATTAAAAAGAAGCTTCTCCGCCGCGTTTGACCCATAAATTTCCTGGACGGATTTCAACAGATCGAGCGTGAACTGATGGCTATCGGCCTGAAAAAGATCATGGCTGCGGCGTGTAAGCCTATAAACCATCTCCGGGCGGCCCATCTTCTGTGGACGGCGCCACGTATCGAGATAGCCATCGCGCTCAAGAGTGAGGCAATGCTGCTTGATGCCCATATAGCTCATCTTCATTTTTTCCACGAGCTCGTTGACGGACATTCCTCTGCTGCGCTTAAGCGAGTTAATAATTTCAAGCCGCTGGGTGCGGCCAATTTCTGCGATTAGACGTTGATTCATAAAAACTATAATTATGGGAGAAACAACTGAAGTGCAGACTTTACACGTGGCATTCTTTAAAACGCAAGAGTAAAATTTACACAACCGTCGAAAACAAAAGAAATTACAACAATGCGCTGATATGGCAGCCGCCAAACAGATCGCGCGGCTTTACAGAAACGGAAGCGGGACCACCTCGATTGGAATTACCGATGCTACTCCGGAATTCTCCGGTGCGATCGCGTTCACTTTTGTGCCGGGCTTGTTGAAGCCGCGTTTCACATAACCGAGCGCAATTTCCTTTCCAATTCGGTCGCTTCGCGTTGCGCTCGTGATCCAGCCGGCTTCTTTGCCCCCGGCTAGCGCGGCTGCGAGTTTCATGCCGGCCTTGAGCGGGATATCCTCCAACGAAATCAAGCCGCATAATCGTTTATTCGTCTGGCCGGACATCTTGATTCGCGAGATCACTTCCTGGCCAATATAGCAACCTTTCTCATAATCGACCGTCCGCTCCTCCAGGTTAGCCTCGATTGGAATGATCTCTTCAGTCAGCTCACGCCCCCAGCGTGGAATGCCCTCTTCGATTCGCATGGTCTCCGCGATGGAAGGATCGAGACGACCAAACATCGACGACAAGTGTTGTGCAACGGCGTCATGAATTGCTGCGTCACTCCATATGTCCCACCCCGGCTCGGCGAAGCGACGCGCGCAAACAATCCGGCAATCGCTTGGCGTTGGCGCGATCGACGACCATGCATGAAAGATCGATAAGCGATCGGTGACATCCTCAATCTGAACATCATCCGCGATCACATAGCGCTCCAGTCTGGCCAAGAGCGCTTCTCGAACTTCAGGATCTGCATCGACGAAATAACAGTCCGGCGCGGCAGAAACGAAAATGTGCGCGTTTATTCTGCCCTTTGCGTTGAGTACGCACGCCTCGATCGCGACTGTGTCCGTGGCCTTGCGCACGTCATTCGTAATCTGCCCATTCAAAAAGCGGAGACGGTCGCTGCCCGTGACACGGAGCTTCGTGCGTTCAGAGAAATCAAGAAGGCCTCTTTGCACTGTCTGAAGCGGCGACGTCATCCTTCTTTCGGCGAGACAGGATGTTTTAACAGTTGCCGCCACCGGCGCAGTAACTGCATGAGCAAGCCCCGACGCAACGATGTCGCTTCCTTAGTCTCGTTGCCTCGCGCTGTGGTAGGGCGAGACTCGGCTTGCCCTGCTTGCCCGCCGTGGTGGGAGCCTGCCGACTGGGCGCCGTCGAATGATTCCACAGCTACCGCAATTGCACTAGCCTTAGCTTGTTCATCCTGCTCTCCCATTTGGGGCTCTTCATAACCAGTCGACCCAGTTTCTGGCAAATATTTGCGCGCGACGGCGGAAAAATCATCGTCTCCACGACCCAACTGCAGTTGCTCGAGCAATCGGTCGCGGGCAGCAGCTGTGACTCCCAGGTCGAGGTGAAGTGACAAACCGACCTGATTGGCGATCTGCATATCTTTCAACATGTGTTTTACGGAAAAGTGTGGCTCAAAATCCCGCTTGATCATTTTAGGCATTTTCATTGCCAGAGTCGTAGAATGACTGGCGTTGGCTTGCATCGCTTTGACGAACTTTGCCAGAGGCACATTCAGAGCGTGAACCAGGGCCAGGGCTTCCGCCGTAGCTTGCACGCTTGCGGCTGTAACCATGTTGGTTGCGATCTTGATTGCCGTTGCCTGGCCAATCTTGCCGATCTCGATGATCTCTTTGCTGCTTGCTTCAAGAATGGGACGCGCTTCCCGCAATGCGGCCTCATCGCCGCCGATGTAGTAAACCAACTCGCCCTTTTCCGCCGCGGCTTTGCTCCCCGTGAATGGCGCCTCGATAAAACGTGCGCCGCGACCTTCGACAAGTTCCGCCGCGGCCCGCATCGAATCCGGAGCGACCGTGGAATGCGCGATAACAATATGCCTTGTTGCGAGCCTTTCGCTAAGCTGTTTGACGGTTTCCAGCAAAGCTTTGTCGTCGGAAACAAAGATCTGGATGTAATTACAGAGCGGGACCAGTTCCGCAGGCGAACCAACAAAGTTTGGAACAGGACGCGGTGTCCGGTTCCAAACGAAAACCGAAAAACCTTTCCGGCGCAGATTCGCGGTCACGCCCCGACCGATAATCCCGAGGCCGATCACTCCAACGTTTTTATGTTTTCGATGGGGCATGGATGTCAGGCGCTTCGTCGAAGTAGAAATTACCGCTAAGGAGAAGCGACATTCCCCCGCTAGAGTCGGTTCCCCACAAATTCAGCATGCTGCGAGAGATCGCCAACCAGATCTTGCAATGCCGTCCTACGCTTCTCGTTCTCGATGATCAACCAAATCTCCGCCCGCGCTTCTTCAAAGCTCACCTGTTGCGCGGGCTTGGAATCCGTCAATTCAATGATGGAAAACAAGTGCTACAACTTCACCCCCTTCACGCGAACGCGCGCAGCGTTGTAGCCGGGGTCGGTGACCCCGGTCCGCCCCAAAACATCCGCGCTTCATTTAAGCGCAAATTCAGACAGGTAATACAGGGCGACCGAACCAACGATCTGCAGACTTTGCGCGCTGATCTTATCCATCGTGTCATCGGCCGTGTGCCACCAGGGAAAATCAAAATCAATCACGTCGATCGTCGGAATCCCGATTGCATTCAACGGCGTGTGATCGTCAGTCATTTCGCGGTCCAGGTAGGTGAAATAACTTCGCAATTTCAGCGCCTCCGCCGCCGCAAAAATATCGCGCGCCATTTCCGCAGGCGAATCCGTTGGCAACGTGATGTCCAGAGAACGATCGCCAACCATATCGAACAAGATCCCCCCGCGAAATTGTTTGGCACCCGTGCCTCCCAGTTGCCTGGCAAAATAGCGGCTTCCGTACAAGCCATCGGTTTCAGAAAAATTCTCGTAGGCCTCTTCGCCATCAAAGAACACCAGTTCAACCCTGGCTGCGAGATTCGGGTGTTGTCCAAGAACTCTGGCTAGTTCCACCAGCAAACCGGTGCTCGATCCGCCGTCATTCGCTCCGACAAACCGGATAGTGTCGAACGTCTTGGTGTCGTAATGAGAGCACAATAAAAAAGAAGGCGCGGCTCTTCCTTGCCCGGGGAATCGCGCAATGAGATTTACGAAACCGACTTTGCCGCGCGGCGTGTCATCCGTGAATGCCTGCCGCGTTACCTGCCAACCTGCTAGCCGGAGCTGATTCTCGATGTAATCTCTGGATTTTTCGATGGCACCAGACCCCGGCGGGCGCGGCCCGAAATCAACGAGCCGTTGGACATGACCCAAAGCTTTCTCGCCGGACAATTCTTCCCAAATCTTCGTTCGCGGCGCAGGCGACGACTCGGCGCCGAGAGTCGAGAAAACGAAAACAAAGATGAACGTAACGAGAGCGACCTGGTGCAATCGCTTGATAAAATGAGGCGGAGAGTCGCTCATCCGGTTCAGCTTACAACGCGTCACCAACAGTGTGCCATGCCGCTTTCGGTTTCACAAAACTGCCTTCGCTATCTGCCAGAGGGCGTGTACGAATTTCGCGTCTCTTCTGGTGCGCCTCTCCCTTTGTGAAAGGGAGAGGATGAAGGTGAGGGATTTTCGGGGCAACGTTCCTCAAGCGCGAACCAGATCGCTTTCAGAACGCTATCAAGCTCTTGACGATGAGAAAAAGAATGAAAGGCGAGAGAGCAAAGACTCAAATCGAGTAACGAAGAACATGCGAAGAGTGGTACGCTTCAACGCTTCAACGCTTCAACTGTTCGACGTCACGGAGCGCAGCGAAGTGAATCAGCTCTCACTTTGTGTCAGTCCCAGAGCGGTAACGATACGCTGGAGATCGTCGTTGCCGTAGTATTCGATCTCGATCCGGCCCCGTTTCTCTCCGTGATGAATGGTCACGTGCGTCGCGAGTTGTTCTTGCAATCGATTCTGTAAATCCTCGATCGCCGCAGAGGTAACCGCTTGTTCAGCGGCGCGCCGCCTACGGCGCGAACGGCCGATTCCAAGTTGACGAGCCACCAGACGTTCCGTGGAACGTACCGTGGCATTGCGCCGCAAAACCGTTTCCGCGGCTAAGAGCTGTTCCTCCGGCGCTTTTAATGCCAGCAAGACTTTTGCGTGACCGACCGAAAGTAAATCTTGCGCGAGCCAGATTTGCACCTGCGGATGCAAATCCAGTAACCGCATTGCATTAGCCACTGCCGCGCGGCTCCGTCCGACTTTTAGCGCAACGTCCTCCTGTCGCATCCCAAATTCGCTCGCTAATCTCGCGTAACCTTGTGCCTCTTCGATCGGGTTCAGGTCGGCGCGCTGCAGGTTTTCAATCAGGGAAAGTTCAAGGACTTCCATGTCGCTCGCGCTCCGAATAATTACCGGCACTTGACTGAGGCCAATCTCCTGCGCCGCGCGCCAGCGGCGCTCACCGGCGATCAGCTCAAATCGAGTGCCAAATTGTCCGGTCGCCGCGGCGACACTCGCGGCCGGCCGGACAATGAGCGGTTGAATAATGCCATGTTGCCGGATCGAATCGATCAGTTCCTGCAACGCGTCACGACCAAAATCTTTGCGCGGCTGCAACGCGCTCGGAGCGATGCTTGCCAGATTGATCTGGTGAACTCTCTCGCCCGACTCAACAACGTCTGCTCGTGGAACGGCCACGGGAGTGCCAATGAGTGCGCCAAGACCTTTGCCAAGACCAGACCTCGCCATGCGCCTCAGGGTATCGGAACAGCCCTGCCAACGCAAACCGCAACGGTTTATTTTTGGAGGGACGAGCTCTGTCTCGTCCAGCAGCTGACACTCAGAGACGCTTTGTCGACGGGTGTCCCCGCGTAAACGGAGCGCCGCCAAACCCCCGCTTGGATTAGGGTATAAGAAAAAGCCGCCACGCACGTGAAGCGTGACGGCCGGTGTCGTCGAAGGAGCGGAGATTTTGCGTTTTGGCGACTGGGCAAGATTGTAGCCAACAAAGGCACTGACCAGCAGCAGGCTGGTGATAAATGCAGCGATTGCGCAGTTAATTCAAAACGAAGACTCGGTTTACTGCGCCTGACCGTCGGCGTCACTTTGCAGTCACATTAAAAGTATATCCATTGCCTACCGGAGTTCTTTTTCCCGCTACAAGAGGAAGCAAATCACCCTTGATACGAACCAGAACTTCTTTTGCGGGCACTTTAGCGAAATGAACTTTCACTGGAATCTTAACTGTTTGTCCCGGTTCAAGAATTACTCCTTGTGTCTTCAACAATCTCGATTTGCGAGTGGTGGGTGGCAATATTTTATTACGTAACTGTAGTTCCTTAATAGAAGGTAATTCTAATTTCCAATCAGGGGGCAATTCGTTACGATTGAAATCAATTACTAATTCTGCTGCAACATTCAGAAAGTTAGTTGCGGCAACATTTATAATGCTACCTTCTACAACAGTAGTCGTGTTAAAATTATGACAGGCTATATTACTCGACCGGTTTACAATTGTTGTAAGTGGCATATCCTCTTTGTGTTTAATCACAACTCCAACACACCAATGAAGTTCGCCCCATATATTTGTGCCTACTGGAGTAGTCCATGACATAACAATATCTTTTCCTGCCGGCGGAACATTGACCACAGCGCTGCCTATAAGGACTGCGGTGGGGCTTGGAAATTCAAGTGTAATTCTTGGGTCAGTATAATATGCGTCAACAGTAACATTCTGCATATTTGTGCCAGTGCTATTACTAACATGTATATGCAAATCAACCGTTGCATTCTGATTTAGTACAGCAGGCACCGTCCAGATATCAGGACTTTCCCAGGGGTAGCCGGTTGAAGGTTCTGCACCTGTGTCTCCTGCATTATCTCTTATCCAGACACCCGGTCTGGCCGCATCATGGATTAATGCAGTTGCCGCAGGAAAGTTCTCTTCAGCGCAAGGGATAATTTCAGAAGCGGCAACGCAAAAACCACCGGCTCCGGTTGGTGCTGGTCGCAACTCAGGAGTAAATGCAGCTACACGTTTTTCCTGCCACACCCAATCGGTTGCTTCACCAGAAGATGTGTACCAAATATTTTCCGAGTATGTATGCCCGTGAACGGCGGCAATAAGATTGATATTTCTCTGTGCAATCGACTTCAGTGTTGGTTCTCCGGGTGGGTCTGAAGTTGTGTACGACCAAGGTCTTAAATACAATTCGCTGAAGCTATGATAAGTAACGAAGGATTTAAAATTTGTTAGTCCGTTCAAGAAATCTCTAAGAACTGTTGTTTCGGGCTCACTGAATGCACCTGTGCCATGATAAGTATCATCAGTAGTCGTATTAGAAGAACCTGATAATAATCCCCATTGATATCCCCAGTTACGATTCAAATCCACACCAAAAGTTCCATCACTGTTCAGGCGCCTGTTTTTTCTCCACATTCTCGGGCTGGTAACGTCTGCACAAGAACCCCATGTCGCCGTATAGGCATAACCATCAGGATTAACCACAGGTATTATCCAGATTTGCAGACGATCCATGTCGGCGTGCAACGTTGCGTCTGTACTGTACCTTGCCAGTAACTCATCAGCGAGATAAAGAGCGACTTCAACGGAAATCCATTCACGTGCATGATGCAAAGCTACATAGACAACATCACCCTTGGTTGGATCGTTCACCGCAGGATTAGACGATATCTTCAGCGCCTTCATCGGGTTTCCACCGTAACTTGTTCCTATCGTAATAATAGAAGTTTGCCCTGGATATGTATTGTGCAGAGTTGTCAGTGCAGCATCCACCTGGGGTGGTGTGTGAAAGTTTGTAAAGCTCAAAATGCCTGCAAACGACGATACTGAAAATAATAAGCATGCGGTGATGACTGAATTTATCGTTTTCATAGGTCAAGAGTGTTTATGAACTGTTATTTAATAATGCTGACATTAAACTTTAAGTTCTTCATGGCATCGATTGCGTAATCAAATGCACCGCCATAAATTATTATTTCACGTTCCTTACCTATTTGAGTTGAATAAATATCAAGCCCAGCTTCAGAAGCTTTCTGAACGTCTTCTGTACGTGATACAATAACTTTCACTTCGCGCGGACGCGGTTCATAGTCGAGAGGCATGAGTTTTATCCCTTTGTTCTGAAGGGCACTCAATTGTTCAAGCGTCCCCCTAATTACAAAATGGTCTTTCTCCCGGTTGATGAGTTGTATCTTAAACGCTTTTATTTGCTCATCTGTCAACGGCTCACTTTTGACAACTTTTGAATACACATGCTTCAATTCAGATTTAGAAATGTCATATCCCAAATCCTTCATTTTATTTAATGTGCTTTCATCTTTCGCGTAAAACCATAAATCAGGCACCATGACATTTTGAGTTTCTACCAAGAGTTGCTGCTGAAGGATTTCTGCTTCATCAGCATCGCCAACTGTCGTATGATATACGGGACGCTTATCAGTGGGCTCCAAATCCATATTTCCTTTGGTGTTGCGATGGCAGGAACAAAAATTGGTGAATAAGAGGAGAGCCGACATCCGGCAACAGATTATTAAATATTTGTTTTTCATTGTAATTTATGGCTAAGCGTGACGGCTGATTGCGAAATGTTGCTGTTTGTTAAGCTGTGCTGCTTTACTGGATTTGCGAAATGTTGGTGGAATACTGTTGATCGCGTTAGGCGGCGGTCCTAGCGTAGGTCCAGCCCCACGGGCTTCTTCAGCCCGGCCGAAGATGCGTTGAAACGTCGAGTGACGTAATCCACCGTGTGGATACCAGCACCGCGACAATTTGTCGATCTTTAATTTACGGACCTGACAGCGTGCGGTTAATTAGCAAACCCATGATATGAGCGCCACAGTGATTGAAATCAGACCGCACCGTAACGGCTGGAAAGTTTTTGAAGCGCCCGGGGTGGAACCTGTTTTCCCCGAGAAACGTCAGGCAATCAATTGCGCAGAACCGCGCCTGCTTTCGCTCAGGGGAGATTCGCATTTGGATTCGAGCGGCAATGTCGAACGGACCATTCTGTTTAACGAAACGGTTCGAAGGCTGTGACGCGCTTGGCGTCACTCCGCATGTCGCCGTTCACGTTC
>WNGD01007475.1_pt1 | contig 10283 bp, 4 predicted proteins | sample 5400671 | NCBI WGS metagenome assembly WNGD01 (sample SAMN13153369, study PRJNA577476) | soil metagenome | isolation source: 40 cm soil or saprolite under grassland replicate 2 | place: USA:California | collected 2016-06-15
CTTGATGCGAATAACGGCGGCAGCGCCGTTGCGATTGCAGATAGTCTGCAGAAGGGGTATGACACGCTCAAAAACGTCGACACCATCATCACCGGCCACAGCACTCAGATGACCATGGCCGATCTCAAGGAGTACATCGCCTTCAATCGCGAATTCTTGAACGACGTGAGGGCAGCGAAAAAGGCCGGCAAGAGTGCGGATGAGGTCGCAGCGACCTGGAAGATCCCCGCAAAATATACCGGCTACGCCCCGGCAGATGCGAATCGGTTGAAGAACAACGTACGATTGGCTTATGCCGAATTGGGTGGAGGCAAGACCAACTAAAACTCCTGCCGGGGAGCCGCAAACATCCGTGAGGCGGCCCCCGGTACAGGTTTAGTCCGCATGTCTCACAACAAAACGCGGGCTAAAAGCCCGCGACTACATTCAGAGATCCTGAGGTCGAGGAATTCAGGATGAACCTAGACGAAGCGAAAACTCCCCTCCTTCGCCAAGTTTTCCATTCGGATGAGAATTGGGAATTGGGAATTGAGCATTGGTCAGATCAGACCGGATCGGATCAATGCTCAATTCCCAATTCTCATCCGAATGAGACCTGGGCATGGTAGTTAAGTGAACAGTATTGGGGTTACGCCTGAAGATGTAGAAGTCTCCTTGCGTTTCCTCTCAAGATGCGGTCGAGATCCGCGGCCGGAAGTTTCAACTGTTCCACGAACGAGTTCGGATATTCGATATCCCTGGCGGCGAAAAGGTCCGTACCGATCACGATGCGGTCCGAACCGACCTCGCTAATCAGAAAGCGCAACGCCTCCGGATAGTAATTCAGGTAGTCGTAATGGAATCGACGGACGTACTCCTTGAATGGACGTGGGAGCTTCACCTGGACCGTGCCCATCTTGTAGAGGCCATGCTCGATTCGCCCGAAAATGAACGGGAACGCGCCGCCGCCATGTGGCAATACGATGTCCAGTCTCGGAAACTTGTCCAGCGTGCCGGTCGTGATGAACTTTGCTGCCGTCGTGGCATGTTCGAAGGTAAAGCCAAGCCAGTTCGTGAGGCTGGGCGGCCCGACAAGCCGTTTGCTATAAAAGTTCGCCTCGCCATCGAGGGGGTGGAACAGGAGCGGATAACCCAGTTCCTGACATCGCGCGAAGATTGGCTCAAAGGCGGGTTCGAATAAGTAATCCCGCTGCTCGATGGAGTTCGGCAGGTGGACCGCCCGCATGCCCGGCTTACCCGCGACGCGGTTCAGTTCCTTCAATGCCATCACAGGGTCTCGAACAGGGATCGCGATGCCGGCGACAAAACGGTCCGGAAAAGCCGTGTGAGCTTCAATAGCGGCGTCATTCACGATTTGCGCCAGGCGGGCACCCTGCTCCGGCGTGGCCCACTGCCAGGGCGCACCGCCGGATAGAGTCAAGACGTGCATCTGGACTCCGTGCTCGTCCATCCATTTGCGTCGCTTATCCAGATCGAAATCCAACGGATTGGGATTGGCCGGAGCAGGCCGTCCCATTTCCACCTGAGCTCTAGTGTAGGCCTCCGGAGCCCAGTGGGTATGCATATCGATCGAGATAGGTCGAACGGATCCAGGGTTCGCTGGACGCGCCTCCCATGCGGGCAGGCCCTGTCCGAAAACCGCGTCTGACCTCATGATGCGTATCACCGCTCCGGCGCCCGTACCAAGCTTGAGAAAGTCGCGGCGTCCGAGTGTTGACTCTTGCCGCGGCACTTGTCGATTCTCTTTCTTCATATCGCACTCCTTCAAAGCGCACCTCCGACCGAAAAGAAAGGCGCCGCTTTACTAGCAACTTTTTCTCAATTGTACTCCGGCGCGCAGTCACGATCCGGTTAGAACGCCTGGCCGATACTGAAAAAGAGTTTGCTACCTGACTCACCCGGTCTCGGGCTTAATTTGAATCCGTAATCCACGCGCAGGACAAGATAGGGCGTGCGGATTCGTAAACCGACACCGGACGACGCTCGCAGGTCAAAAGGTTTGAAGTCCGACAGGTGAGGGTAGACATTGCCGGCATCGACAAATGCGACTCCATCAAAGAATTTGTAGAGCGGAAAGCGAAGTTCGCTATTGAGGACCACCATCGCATCGCCGCCGAGGGGGTCACCGGTTAACGAATCCAGCGGACCCAGGTGGTCTTGCTCGAAACCGCGAACCGTCGTGCCGCCTCCAGCCCGGAATCGTTCACTTCGAATCACATCTTGGCCGCCAAGTCCTTTGGCCAGCCCCAAGCGCGCTCCCAATGCCACGACGAGCCGGTTGCGAGTCGTGTGGACCCATGGCACGGTTGTTGGCTTACCGAACGGCAGGTATGCAAAGTACTGACCGAAATACTTGATGTACTGCAGTTCAGAACCCAGTTTCTCGAGTCCCCATTCAAATGCGTGAGATGTGAATCGGCCATGTGAGGCATCGAGAGGGTCATCGCGAACATCACGTGTGAAGCTGCTGGTCAACGGGGCGACTCTTGACCGAATGTCGAACGGAACGATAGGGTCGGGAACCTTGTCGAAAGTATGCACCTTTTCGAATCGATAGCCGAACATGAGAACGTTGCTGTTGTGAAATCGGTACTCGACGGTCGGTGAAAAACCCGTTCGGTCTGTTATGAAGTCCGTCTGGATCTCGCGGCGCTGGAAGGCCGTAAAAATGGGTTTTAAAGGAAACCGGTGAAGCGTGGGCTGGCTAAAGTATGTTCGAACTTCATGAAGATCGGAGTCGTAGCGCGTCTGCACGCCCACGACGCGCGCGCTTCCGAGCATATTGCGGTTAGAGAAATCGACAACGCCTCCTGGCCCGCGTTCGGTATCGTAGAAGCCGCCGTAACGCACCTGCCATGGCTGCAGTTCGCGAACTCGCGCGATGAGACGCACGGCTGTCTGATTCGGTTTGAGGCCGGTCCGGTCATCAAGCGGCATCACAGCGATTTCCACAAATGAATAAGCGCCGGTGTTGTAAAGGTTGCTGCGTGCCTGACTCAACTTGTCATAACTGACGATAGCGCCGGGTTCCAAAGCAATTTGAGAACGGATGAGACCCTTGCTGGTCTTCTGATTGCCCTCAGCCTCGACCTCTTTAAGTATCCGCTGGTCGTTCTCTTCAATGTTGAAGGTAACGTCGACGATCTGCTTGGGGACGTCCTTGACTTGACTGTACTGGATTGCCACATCGTTGTAGCCGATCTTCCGGTAGAGATCTTGAATCGTCTGCTGACCATGTTGAACCGTTTTGAACCCAAATGGCGCTTCCGATCCGATGGAAAGGCGCTTGAGAAGATCTGCATCTGTAAACTCTCTATTCCCGTTGAAACGGATCTGACCAAAGCGGTAAAGCGGACCTTCTGTCACGCGAAAAACAATCCGGACAGTTTTGGACTCCTCATTCAATTCGTTGCGCGGAGGGTCGGCTTTCACATCGATGTACCCGCGCTCTCTATACAAGTTTTCAATCAATGGAACCGCTTGTTTTCGCTTCTTTAGATCACGATCAAAGAATCCGCTGCCTTTCAGAAGCGCCTGCAGTTCGTCCGCTTCTACTGCCCGGACACCTTCGAACTCGACCCGAACGTCGTCATATCGGACGCCGGGCTGAATTTTGAATGCGACTCTCTTCGAGTCCGCGTCCGGCGTCTCCACCGAGTTGTCGATGTGTGAACCGAAATATCGGTCTCGGACAAGACGGTTTTCGATGAGATCAACGACATCCGCAACCCGCTGCGCATCAATGACGCCTTCACTCCACACATCGCGGATCTGGTCTTTCAAATCGTTCGGCATGTCCCAGCCTTCGAAGACAAGCTCGACCTTCGGACCTTCTTTGATCCGAAACGTGAGATCCACCGCCTCGGCCGCAAAGCTTCGGCCGACTGAAATCCGCGACTCCAGCCGTCCTTCTTTCGCGAAAGTCCTTTCCAGCCGGTTGCGTCCACTCTGCACGGAAAGGAAGTCGTATGTCTTTCCGGTTTTTAGCCCGGCCGCGCTTGAAAGTTGTTTCTCGGTCAAGTGGGTGCCGCCCGAAAATTGAATGGAGCCAATCTTCCTACGCACATTGGAAGTCGTGGGTTTTGCCGGCACTCCACGGAGTCCGAACAAGACATCGTGCTGAAACTGGAATCTGTAGCTGTCATCGCTCTGACGAAGACCGCGAGCCGAGAAGCGGCGCGTGATGTTGTAGTCGGCGATCCATATCTGGTCGTTACTATTGCGCAGGTTCATTGAATAGACGAAATCCAGCTGTGGAGTGATGTCTTTGCCTATCGTCAAACGTGCGGTCGGCACGGCTTCAGCGGCAATGAGACTGGGCTCGATCCGAACCTGACTTAATCCGAGCGCGCGGCCGGCTTCTTCCGTGATTGAAGTTCCCAGTTCCCCCGCGACGTAGGAAAGTGCCTGCTCCTTCGCGACCTGAGCGCCGGCATTACCGGCCTTCTCGAGAGTTCGTCCGGTAGCAAGAAGGGAAACGATGTCGGCTTCATCAAGCGCTGGATCCGATGTCAAAACGGTTTCAATTTTTCGTGTGGCGTCGCCGGAGATCCGCATCGTGATGTCGTAAGTGATGCGGTCACTTGAGACCTTCGTTGTGGCCTCGATGTCGAGAATTGGCTCTATAGCCCGTTCATTGGTGAACGTGATGACACCGCGATCGACCGAGTACTTGCGCTCGCGCAGATTGAGTTCCGCTCCTTCTTCAACGTCGATTCTCCCGGTCAAACCTGGTTGTTCGACCGTGCCTAAAATGCGAAGCTCCGCATTAATGTTGCCATGCGCGATGTTATTGTTGACGACGAGAGGCGAAAGCGTTCGGAGTCCGACATCGAGTTGAGTGCGACCGAACTCGCTTGGCTGATCGGTGACCGTTATCGTGCTCTGTTGACTCTCGAAATATCGCAGCAGTCCGCGGTCGATCGTCAAGGGATCGGTATAGGTACCCTCGATGACGTCGATATTACCCGATAGGGTCATCCGCGGAAAATCACCCTTGAGGCTCAATCGGGCATTCGAAACCGTTCGTACTCCTGCCGGAAACTCGAAGTAGATTCCCTCTCCCGTGACCGTAAGCGCGGACGTTTCTGGCTGTGCACCGGACAGGTTTAAGTTGCCTTCACCTTTGATGGAACCACCATTCAAAGAGCCTTCCAGCTGCGCCACATTGATCTGGCTACCTTTGAGATTGAGTCGCAATTGAACATTTTCAGCCGCGATCCGAGGATCCTCGATTTGCGCCTGACCGTTCTGAATTTCGACAAAACCATTGAACACCGGCTGACGCACGGTCCCGGTTGCGGCAATACTGACCATGGTGTCACCGGTGACCCTTACAGCATCGTTGAACAAGGCAAGCACCGCAGCGTCTGTGTTGCCTTCGAGTCTTAGATCGATAGGTCCGGAGTCTCGTAAGTCCGCACTGCCGGTGAGATGCGCATCCGTTTGAGGCCCCTTCAACTCAAATTGTTGAACTGAAGCGACACCATTCCGAACTTCAATCGTCGATGTGCCGACTTGTTCCAGTGAATAGGCCCCCGCATTGAACCTGAGGTCGGGGAACATTACCTGAGCCTGAAGCACATTGATGTCGGGCCTGGGTGCTTCAGCCTCAACCTTCAGCGAAATGGTTCCATCCGCGCCTTGCGGAGGTCGTGGAAGTGCAGAGAGCTTGAATTGCGCAATTTCCGCAGAAAGCCGGGCGGGTGCTGCCGGCCGCGGTATTTCAATCGGCAGGTCCGGTAACAGCGCGAACGGCGCTTCGCCTTTGGCGCTGATTTTCGCCGAGGCCCACTCTCCGGTGAATTGTTCGAGAAGCAATCGCCCATCCTTTGCGGTTGCTTTCAGATTTAATCCAAGCAAAGGTGCGGCTAACGCGGAGGTCTCAATAGAGCCCCCAGTGAGCGTGATTGTCGCCTCCGGATCCAGGCGTTTCAGATTGCCACGCAAGCTTCCATCGAGAACGAGTTGACCCTGGGCCTTGACGGGTGTTTCGGAATGAATCAGATCTGTGAGAGCGGCCAGATTTGTACGTCCCTCGACTTTCAGTTCCCCAGTGGAACCGGCATCCAGAGGGAGATTGCCCGATAACCGCAGAGTGGAATCATCCAACCGGATCGCCGCTTGAGAAATCGTCAGTTCGCGGTTCGCGTACTCGAGGCCGAACGGTCCGTCGCTAGTAATCGAACGGTTCCGCCAGCCGAGTTTGAGACTCGGTACTTCGGCGCGCACTCGAGCACTGTTGATATCACTGAGGTCCGCGGACGCATTCACGGTTGCGCTCAAGCGCCCCGAAATCTCCTTCAACTTCTCTACGGGAAAGCTTGAAATATCGGTATCGGTACCGCGGATCTCAACCTTGGCAGGATATGGACGCGCGGTGCCGACAGATGCATTCGCCGTAAGTCCATATGAAGAAGCGTTTGCCATGATCCGCGCAAGGTGATCCGCGACACTGGCATTGAGATCGATCGTTCCGACACTCTCTTCATCGACCTGGAGATTCCGCACGCTCAATTCGAGAACGCCTGTGGGATTTTCGAACGTGCCGCTACTCTCGGTGTTCAAAATCAAATTTGCACTAACGGTGGTTCCTTGCGGCAGAACGACTCGATTCAGTTTGAATTCTCTACTGTCCGCTTTGATGGCGTATGTCCCGGACGTGGTTTCGTAACGCCCGGAGGCTTGAAGCTGTCCGCCTTCCGCTTTGTTAAGCGAGAGGCTACTCAGTTGCACGACTTGATTCTCGAGACGGGCCTCAGCGGACAAAGTCCCGAACGACTCGCTGTAAGCTTGAAGATCGGACGCGGACACGCGGAGATTCGCGGCAGGGTTTTGAATTGTTCCAGAAACCGTTGCAGCAATATTAATATTGCCGTCTGCCGGAACTTCGGCCTTACCAAGCGCCGCAAGGATGCGGTGTATTGGAGCATTCTGCACTTCGGCACGTGCGTCGAGCGTCGGACTCCGAGCCGTTAAGCCAATCCGGCCGCTTCCCGTTAGAGACTCTTCTTCCCACGTGAGCGCAACTCTCTGCACATCGATTTGATCTGGTGTGTATTCTGCAGCAGCTTCTAAATTGATGTTCTTTAACTCGTTTAGCTGTAAACCATTCGCTTTGAAACTCGCGCCTATCCGCGGCTGTTCCAGCGTTCCGCCCAAGTTCGCATCGATCCCTGCTGGGCCGGAGAGCTCCAAACCTGCTGGAAGGCTGTTTCCAGACCAGGCAGCGAGCTGCCTTAGCGCTTGTCCCGTATTGGAGGTTTCGACTCGAAACGCTCCGCTGATCTGTTTTGAGGATTGCAGAGTGAGTCGACCGCGAAGATGAAGAGCTCCTGCGTCGAGTGAGTCGATCGAAGCGACAGTATTGCCACCGTCAGCGTTGACGTTAATGACGCCGGCTAACGGCACGCGACGGACATTCGTGGCCGCCGGCAGAGCTGATAACTGGAGACGGCCATTGCCGCCCAGTCGAGTGAAATCCAGTCCGGGCCAGCGCAGTTGAGCGTTGCCCGTGGCGCGGCTCGCAACTGTGACGGGAAGTTTCAACATCTTTGAAATGTTTGCGAGTTCCGCGACGTCGAGCCGGACGTCGACGCTGCTTTCACCCGCATTAAGCGCGAGAGCCACGTCCGCAGCGCCGCTAACGGACAGGTCCGGTGACCGAGCCCGAAAAGAATTCAGCCGCGCTCGCTGGCCCGCGAAGTCGTAGACCACGTCTGCGTCAAGCGCGATTTGGCCGATCATTTCGGCGGTCAGATTTTCACTCTTGAGGTGGCCGGCCGCTTTCAATTCCTTGGGACGACCCTTGACGGAAGCATCGACATTGAGATCGCCTTCAATTTTTTGCGCGGCAGACAGGTACTGACTCGCTGGTTTGAGGTGAATGTTACTGACTATCGCCAAATCCAGACGTGGATCGTTCAGGTTCTCGACGGTTCCCCTAATTTCCACATCCGCCACACTACTCGACAAGTGCGCGCGGCGTACGTCCAGCGCCTCATTGCGCTGCTTCAGCGACGCCTGAGCGTCGATGTTTTCTACCGTCAGTATCTTTCCCTTGTATCGCACCTCTCCGGCCTGCCGAGTCCTAAACTGAATTTCCTGCTCTCCGGTTAATCGGCTGCCATCCACTGCCAGATCCCAGAGGGGAAGCCTGACAAGGGCATTCTGAGAGCGATCTTCAAAAGCAAGTGAGCCGCCGGTGGATCTCATCTTCAAGATCAACCAGTCGATTGCTTCTCCTGTCGTGGTTGTGGAGCTGGGGATATTGTCGCGGCCCTGCTCATCGATGACGATTTGGATTTTGGGATTCGTGATGACCAAATCTTCGACTCGGTAGCGGCTGTGAATGAGATCGGACAACGCGATGCCGGCTGTAAAATGATCGGCCGCAAACAAGCTCGGAAGATTCGGGGCAGAAGCGCTCCGGATTGATGCTCGACCTGTGGAAATACGGAAGGTCAGGAGGCTGTAGTCGAAGTCGACGGCCTCAAGAATGACCCCCTGCTTCGCGAGGATTTTGCGGACCTGTTCAAAGGCCAGACGTTTTGCCGTGGATGTCTGAAGCAGGGCAATGGCGACACCCAGGAGCAGACCGATAACGCCAGCGACGACGACAATGACACGGAGAACCAGCCGATTTCGCATTGTCCCGTTTCGGAAGCCTGAATGCTATCGCACGGCGCGAAGAAGAGATCTCACCTTGGCCGATTCCGGGGCGTCTGGAGCAAGCTTGAGAAATGTCTGGAAACTTTCATACATCTTGTCCGGCCGCTTCAGCTCGCTGTAGGCAAGACCTGCATAGTAGTATGCGTAAGCATTGTCCGATTTCCGCGCGATCGCATCATTCAAGTCGTTGATCGCTCCCGGATAGTCGTGCTTCGCTAGTTTCAGCATGCCTGAATAGAGTGGGACATCGGGATTATCTCCATTAATTTCCCGAGCACTGTTCAAAGATTCTTCTGCCCTGTCGAATTGCTTCTTCTGAATAGAGACACGCGCGACACCGACTTTCACAGAGTCCGAGGTAGGCGCCAGGTCTTGAGCCCGAGACAATTCGGCATCGGCTTCATCCAGCTTGCCCAACGAGAGGCGGGCCAGACCCAGATATTCGTGCGCCCGGGCATTCTCACTCTCAGCCTGAACTACCTGCGCCAATACCCGTTCAGCGTCTGCGTACTTCTTTGCATTGTAGAGCTCAATCCCGCGCTCCAAATCTGCTTCCTGGTAGGCGAGAACTGCCGAAACTAGAACCAGAATTGCAACGGTTGCGTTGATCAATCGTTTCATTTCTTTCCTCAAATCTGATTTCTTTAGTCATTGTAACATTGGGTCCGATCGAACAAGTCAACGCCGTTGGGACGAATGTTGAACAAAAACGTATTCCCCTCCTTGCAAAGGTAACAACATACTTGGCTAACCAAGTCACGGAAGATCAGCAATCAGCAACGCCGGATGCCCAATGTTTAACAGCCATGTGCGATCAGCCAAAGCGATCGCTGAGGCTGTTGCGTATTTTTGTTAGGTATTAGTGATCGGCGATGGCGGATTGCTTTGTTGGGAAGGCTGGTGAGCCAAGTATGTAGATGCCCTGTTCCAAGAGGGGAATCCGTTGTCTCTCCCCTGTGTCCAGCCCCGAGGAACTTCAGCGGACGTGTGGCCCAGGCGCCTTGAAGATGCGCTTTGGCATCTTCACGTGAACTCCGAGATTAGGTTTATCGACAAGCTGTGTGACCGCAACATTCCCGGCAACGCTGACGAGTTGATACGCCTGATGCTTCGTGAGTCCCTTCGTGCTCGACAGAAAATCCACCATCTCTTGAATCGCGGTCCTCGTCGCAACCATCAAATCCGGATCGGCTGCCATGCTGATGAAATCGGCGGCCGTTTCCGCGCGCGGCCACGCAAGCTTCATGCCTTTACGCACAGTCAGCTGAATGCGGCCGCGGAGCGACGTTTCAATTGCAGTCTGATCGACTTCACCATCACCTTGCGCGGCATGCCCGTCCCCAATTTCGAACAATGCTCCGTGAACGAACACGGGAATGAGCAGTGTCGATCCCGCCACGAGCTCTTTATTATCCAGATTGCCCGCATGCTTGCCCGGCGGATTGCTGCTCAGTCGGCCGAGTTCCGGAGCCGGCGCGACTCCCATGCTGCCAAAAAAAGGACGTCGCCCGACGCAATCCGCAGCGCCGGCTTCGCTTCAGACCAATAATAACCGTAGGTAACGGTGGACGGCGTCGCCTCCAGGCGGTGTGTCTTTGGCTCGAGTCTTTGTC
>WNGD01013261.1_pt1 | contig 10283 bp, 6 predicted proteins | sample 5400671 | NCBI WGS metagenome assembly WNGD01 (sample SAMN13153369, study PRJNA577476) | soil metagenome | isolation source: 40 cm soil or saprolite under grassland replicate 2 | place: USA:California | collected 2016-06-15
CTCGCCGCCCCCCACGAGGCCTATGAGGTAGGCCAGGTCGGGGCCGAAGTGATCGCCGACGGTGAATGCCTCGATGCGCCCGCCGCCGCGCAGCCTGGCCTGCTCGAAGTCGATCAAGGTCGGCTCCATGGACGCCATCCCCACGCTCTGCACGCATCCGCCCGCCTCGAGCAGCGCGTAGGCCTGGCTGAGGGTGTGGCCGCCGACGTTGTCCAGTACCGCGTACACAGGCCGCGTTACGCCGTCCAGGCCGGTGACGACTTCGGCGGCGCCGAGCGCCGCCAGTCCTTCACCGCGCTGCGGGCTGCCGGCCGATGCCACGACGTGAGCGCCCGCTCTGGCCGCGAGCTGCACGGCGAACCTCCCGACGCCGCCGGACGCGCCCGTGATGAGCACCCGCCGCCCCATCAGTGAGCCGAGTCGCCGCAAGGCCCGCAGTGCCGTCACCCCGGCGACGGGTATCGCCGCCGCGAGGCCGGCATCCACCCCCGCTGGCACGACAGCGACTTCGGTGGTTTCCACTGCCCGCAGCTCGGCCCAGCCGCCCGACCAGCCGAAGGTAACCACCCGCGCGCCGGCCGGCGGCCCGGACCCGTCTCCGGCCGCGGAGACGACAACGCCAGCCGCGTCGAATCCGGGCACGGCGCCCGGAGCTGCGCGGTCGCGCAAGAAGGCCACGTCGGCGAAGTTCAGGGATATGGCTTCGACGCGGACCAGGGCTTGTGACGGACCGGGCACGGGATCTTGAGTGTCACCGAGGCGCAGGCCGGCCGGCGCGCTCGGGTCGTAGACAAGGGCTCGCACCGGCGGTCACACCCGGGTCGCGGCACTAGATATGAGCTGGGACGTCATCATGTCTCCTGTCGTGCAAAGGATTCGGACCGATCGGTCCGGGACTGATCGGTCCCCATGATACAACGACGGGTAGCCGTGACGTCAATAGGGCTGCCGGCCTTGCGGGGCGACCAATGCGCGACGCGACGTGCACCGGAACTCGCGTCACGGTCGCGCCACTCTGAGCGCGGACGTGGAGGGACCGATCGGTCCGCTATAGTGATCGAGGAGGTTGGAGATGGCGCGAAAGCCCGCACCGGGAGCGCGCGACCGGATCTTGGACACGGCGTCGCGTCTCTTCCGCGAGCAGGGCGTGCACCCGGTCGGCCTGCAGCAGATCGTTGACGAGTGCGGTTGCGGCAAGAGCCTGCTGTACCGGAATTTCGCCAGCAAGGACGACCTCGTCGTCGCCTACCTGAAGCGGTGCCGTACGGAATGGGAAAGCATCATCGATCGCGCGATCGAGCAGGCCGGGCGGGACCCGGCCTGCCAGCTCGTCGCCGTCGTCCGTGCCGTGGCCGGCCAGGTCCGCGATGCTGACTACCACGGCTGCCCGTTCCTGAACACATACAGCGAGTTCCGTGACCCTGGCCACCCGGCCCACCAGGTGTCCGTCGGGCACTTCGACGCGCTGCGCCGGCAGCTCCACGCCATTGCCGCGCAAGGCGGGTTGCAAGATCCGCGCGGCGTGGCCGAACGGATCCTGCTCATTATCTACGGCCTGTACGCCGCCGGCGCCGTACTCGGCGCCCACGACACGGCCCCTAACGCCGTCGCGCTCGCCGAGGAAACCGTCCGGACCCAGATGCACCTGCCGCGGCCGGCTGACCCATAGCAACGGTGATCTCTGCTGTTCGGGCCAGAAGCTACCCATCCTCAGAAGGGCCGCAGCGGGTCTCCTGGGCCGGCAGCTTCTTTCGCCCAAGAAGATGCTGGCGGCCGGTCACCACAATGGTCGATCCCTATTAGGGTCGATACCGACAGGCAGGTCCGCGGGTCCGCGGAAGGAGGCGCGATGAGCGCACAGCAGCGGGTTGGCGCGGCTGCCGATCTCCCGCCGGGCAAGGTGGTGAGAGCGGGGCGCTATGCCGTCGGGAACGCCGGCGGGCGCTATTTCGCGGTCACGCGCCGATGCCGTCACCTCGGCGCTGACTTGGCGGGTGGCAGCATCGATGAGAACGGCTGCCTGGTGTGCCCATGGCACCGCTCGGCCTACGACGTCGGGACCGGCCGGATGGTCCGGGGACCGCAGGGAATCTTCGCCAGGGTGCCCGGCCTGGACGTCGGTTACCGCATGCTCACGCGGGTGCTGCCGCTCGGGCGGGCGCCCGTGACCGAGCGCGACGGCGAGCTCTACATCGGCGGCTGAGCCCGGCGGGCGAGCACCAGCACGCCGTGGCAGATCGCGCCGACCGGCCTGCGCAGGCCGGTGGCGCGGCGCACAGGTCGAGGCGGCGGTAGGTGCGTGGCTTCAAAGATCCGTCACCTGACCGATGTCTCTCACTGCAACTTGCAGAATTATTTGTAGTGCAACTACCGGCTCGATCCAGCGTCAGCAGTTGGATCGGATCTTCCCCGGACTGGCCGCGCAGGGTGACTTGCGCTCTCCCGGACCGGCCCAAACCGGCCCGGCAAAGGAAACCAGATGGACACGATGGCGCCGATCCGCCCGACCGTTCAACGCCCGTACCGCATCTCGCTAACCGCAGGACCGGCCGCAGCGGCCGAAGCCCGCAGCCAGGTCCGGGCGGCCATCGACGCCTGGGATGTCCCCGTCGACCCGCCCGTCGCGGTCCTGCTCACCAGCGAGCTGGTGACCAATGCCATAACGCACGTGGCGGGCGAGACTGTCCTGCTTGTCATCACCTGCGCCTGCGGCCAGTTACGCGTTGATGTCCACGACACGTCGTGGGCCTTGCCCATGCAGTTGGATGCGCCGGCCGATGCGGAGGCCGGACGGGGCCTGGTGCTGGTCGCCAGCCTGTCGACTGAGTGGGGTTTTTACCGGACCCTTGCGGGCAAAGCCGTGTACTTCACCCTCGCGTTCGAGGCCGATCCTGGCGAGGGCGACGACCGCAGGCCCGCAGGGCAATCGCAGGGCGTGTCCGGTTAATCCCTAGCCCCCCGGCGGATTTCCGGACACGCCCTGTCCGCCAGCCCATTCCCGCGCCGCGATCACTTTGACGCGATGGTGCGCAAGGCTGCCTCGCGGGCGATGTCTATACGCGAATGGACGTCGAGTTTCTTCAGGATGTGGGAGACGTGGGTCGCGACGGTCCGCCGGGACAGGAAGAGCCTGGCGGCGATCTCTGGGTTGGACAATCCCCCCTCCACCAGCGCGGCGATCTTTGTCTCGGTCGGAAGCGAGGTATAGACCTCAACCGCACGGGTGAATGCGGCCCGCGCCTGGCCGCGGTCGTCGGCGCATACGAAGTCCCCGGCGGCCGCCTCCAGCGCCCTCGCGCTGAGCAGTGGCTGGCTGGCGTCGCCATAACGCTCCGCGGCCGCTAGCAGGCGGGCGGCATCGTGGTCCAGCAGGCCGCGGCAATACAGCGCGTTCGCCTGCCGGTGCGGGATCTCCGATTCAGCGGCCAGGACCTCGGCGTGGCCCGCGAGATCTTTCGCGGTGCCGAGGTCGCCGGTCTCCGTGGCGAGCCGGACCGCGTCGGCAAACAGGTCCTCGGTCTCCTCGATCTCTTCCGCATTGTCGGCGAACCCGGCTGTCAGCACGGCCAGCGCCTCCGGTAGCGCGCCGGCGTGCTCAGAGTCCAGGCTGCGGGCGAGCGCGAGCGGGCTGACAGCTCGGTTTCCGATCCGCTTGGCATACGGAACGGCGGCGGCGAGGTGGCCGCGTGCCGCGGCGATCTCGCCGCGATGGAAGCAGATCACGGCGGCGATGCTGTGATCGCAGCAGGCCGCGCCTGGCTCCTTCAGGTCGTCGTGCAGGACCTCCACCTCGGCCATCGCATCGTCCCACCGCCCCGTGTCGAAGAGCAGCTGGCCCAGGGCGCTATGCGCCTGCGCAAGCCGGACCACCGTGCCGACCCGGTCCGCGAGCTGCAGCGCCTGCCGGGCGGCGGCGAGGGCTTCCTCGTACCGGTCGAGGCCGCTCAGCATGATGGCCTTGTTGATCTGCAGCAGTAGCCGCAGGTCGGTCAGGGCCGGCTCGGCCTGGGTCACGGTCAGCGCCCGGTCGAACAGCGGCAGCGCGTCGGTCGCCTGCCCCTGCACCGCGGTCACGATGGTCAGCACGCTCAATGCCCAGCCGATCGCCCAGTTGTCGCCCGCCTCCGATGCCGCCGCGAGCGCGTCGGTCGCGACCCGGCCGGCCGTCTCGACCTCGCCGAGGTTGAGGTGCGTCCGTGCGGCGAGCACGAGCAGCCGGGCGCGGTGCTGGGCCGAGATCCCGGGAGTGGCCAGCGCCCGGTTCAGCGTGGCCAGGGATTCCGCGGACCGGCCGGCCTGCATGCGGCATTGCGCTAGCGTCCAGTGCAAATCGACGCGGAGATCGCGCTCGACGACATATTCCAGGGCGCGATTCGTCACCTGCTCCGCCCCGGCCGCGTCGCCCACCCGGAAGAGAGCATCAGCGAGCCGGCCCACGAGACAGTCATGCTGGGCTGAGCCAGCCGGGGAACTCGCGACCGCCTGGCGGAGGAGTTCTGCCGCGGCCCGGGGCGCCTGGCCGACCAGCAGCTCCGCGGTGCTGCCCAGCCAACGCAGGATCCACTCATCCATCGGGTCGGTCGTGTCGCCAGATCCGCCCCCTGCCCACAGCAGCTGCCGGGCAACCCGGTCCGTCGGCGCACCGGCCTCAGCGAGGGCGCGGCCGGCATCGCGGTGCCAGGCCGCGCGCACTGGCGCCGGTATCTCGTCGTACAGTGCCGCACGGATCAGCGGATGACGGAACCCGAGCCCGTTGCCGGACTCGGCCAGCACGCCGGCGGCGCATGCCGCGTCGACGGCCGGGACCAGGTCCGCCATGCCGTGGCCCAGCACGGTCGCCAGATCCGGCACGGCAAAGTCCACGCCGAGCAGCGCCGCCGCCCGCAGCACCTCGCGCACCGGCCCGGAAACGAAGCCAAGGCGGTCCGCGATGGCCGCCGACAGGGAGCTCGGCGCGGGGCCGCTGGTCAGCTCGGCGGCTCCCGCGCCGTTAATGGTCAGGCTGGAGCTGCGAGCCAGCGCAGCGACAAGCTCCGTGATATACAGCGGGTTGCCCGCGGCGCCGTCGGCGAGCCGCAGCAGCTTGTCGTCCGGCTTCCCGCCGGCCAGCTCGGCCACCAGCTTGGCCACCGCCGCCTCGGTGAGCCCGGTGAGCTGGAGGCGTGCGGTATCGTCCACCGCTCGCCGCAGCGCGAGCAGGTCTTCCCGCTGCGGAACCGGGCGCATCATCCCGACCAGCAGCAGCGGCACCTGCCGCACCGACCTGGCCAGCCGCCCCCACAAGGTGATGGTCGCCTGATCTGCCCACTGGAGATCGTCGACGACCAGGATCGTCGGCTGCACGGCGCACTGCTCGGCGATGAGCGCCAGCAACTGCTCCGCCAGCGCGGCCGACACGTCCGCGCCGCGATCGGCGGTGAGCTCGCCCCGCAGCAGCCGGACGATCGTTTTTCGCCGGGGATTGGCAGAGGGCTCGCGTACCCGTAAACCCTCGAGCAGCGGCAGCAGCGGCAACGCCTGCCCCAGCTCGTCACCGGCGCCCCAGAACACCTGACAGCCGGCCTCTGCCGCCTCGGCCAGCGCCGCCCGCACCAGCGCGGACTTGCCGATTCCCGGCTCGCCCTCGATCAGCACCGAACCGCCCCGCCCCCCAGCCACTTCCGTCACTAGCGTAACCAGCAGGGCGGTCTCGCTGTCGCGGCCGACTAGTGCGCCGGCCAGGGTGGCGGTGGGCACGAGGCGGATTTTACTACCAGAACATTTTGGACACAAGCGACGTTTTCGGTGCAATTCATATTGACCAAAGTCGCCATCTGGCAGAAATGGCGTTGCTAGCTTTGCCGCGCCATGCACTGCAAGTTTCACCAGGGCTTGCAGTGCACGGAAACGCGAACATTACCCTGCATGGAGATAAGAATATTGCTTGCAATTATTAATGGCAAATTTCACTATTCAGATTATACTAGAAATGGTTCCTCAAGGCGCTTAGAATAACCAAAAGCCGGGAAAAACTCCACAGGACGGTAGACACGCCGTGCAGGTCGGCCAGGCCGCACGACAGGTCGCTGACCTCGGGAATCGGCATGGAGGAATCATGCGCATCGGGCGAGTTCTCATCATTCCCGCTATCCTAGCGCTCGGCGTGGCCGGACCGATCCTCGCTGGCTCGGCAATGCCTGCGGCGGCCGTGCACGCGCCCAGCATCCACGTGCAGGCGGTTACCGTTTCCTCGGTCCCCGGCATGTATTACCACCTTTGAATCAACACGGCGTACGACTAGCGGTGGCGCGGGTGCGGTGAGCGGCACCTGTGCGCAGCTGCTGGCCGTTTCCCGCCTCGGCCCGCCCTCTATTCATGACCGGCGGCCCTGGCTAGCAGGCAGCGAGTTCTCGAGCGACTGCTAGCGTCCCCGTTCGCCATCGACGGCGGGCTAGCGCTGCTCCGCCGCGGCAATGTGATCCGGTCCGGGTGCCGGGTCGCTGCTGCGATTCCTGCCCACTCGGAGCCGGCGGCCGTACCACTAGTTCCATCGTGCCCCTCGTGCGCTTCGTCCGCGTTGGCGGGCGCCGAGGTCTGGTTACGCTGGATCTCAGTGTGTGAGGTGCAGTGAAAGTTTCATTGTTGCTTCTGTAAAATCTATGTGACTGTCACACTGGTCCCGCTCGCGTGGCCGCGAGGAGGGAGGGACGGCACATGACCGTGCCAGGAAGCCCCACGGTACGGCGCCGCCGGCTTGCCGCGGAGCTGCGCGGGATCAGGGAAAGCAAGGGCAAGAGCGGAGATGCCGTCGCCGCGGCGTTGAGCTGGTCGCCTTCCAAGATCAGCAGATACGAGCTGGCCAGAACAGGCTTGAAGCCACGGGAAGTCGAGAGACTGCTCGACTACTACGAGATCACCGGATCCCGTCGCGCGCTGCTCCTCTCGCTCGCCGAGGATGCGTCTCGGAAGGGCTGGTGGGAAGAATTCACCGATGTCCTTTCCGCCGACTATCAGCAGTTTATTGGCCTCGAGCATGAGGCAAGCTCGATCGCCATATGGCACGTTGATGTGGTAACTGGTCTTTTACAGACAGAAGCCTACGCTAGGCACATAATTAGCGGTTATAACCGGGTCGAGCCGGTCGCACCAGGCATGATCCAGCGACTGGTCAAGGTCCGGATGCAACGCCAGCAGGTGCTTACTCGCGAACCAGGTCTGCAGCTTTCAGTCGTGCTCGATGAGTCGATCTTGAAGCGCCGGGTCGGCAATGATTTGGTGATGTATGAGCAGCTTCAGCGGCTCGTGCGTGACGCTGACCGGCCAAACGTAACGTTGCAGATCCTCCCCCTTGACGCGCAGCACTCGGTCTTCGGGGAGTCATTTGTTATATTCCGCTTTGGGTCAGATAGCGATGCTATGTATCAAGATGTGGTAAGCGCTGAACATTTGAAAGACGCCTTCTCCGTGGAAGGCGAGAGAGAGACCTACCTGCATAGGCTCGCATTTCAGATTCTGGCCGGCGCGTCGCTGGACCCGGCGTCGTCTAGAGCGCTCATACTCGAGACGGCCGAGTCGCACTGGTCAGAGGGTCACGTCCCGCGGCGTGGTGTGTGAAGACGGGCTGCTAGCAGGCGCGATGCCGGTCAGTCCGCGGGCGGTGACGTCGCGGTAGAGGGCCAGCCACCCGGCGCCGTCCGCAGCGGACGTGACGTGCGGGCCGGGGGTCACTCGGTGGGTGCGGCCTTACCTGACAACGCCACGTCTACCAGCGGAAACATCGAACACCACAGCAATGGCCGCAACCTGGTCAATACCCAGCGGGTTCGCTAAGTAGCTGCTACGGTACTCCTCGTAGTCGCAAGCCCTAGACCGTAAATCACCCGACATTTAGCGAGGTAAGGACGTGGGAAGAGGTACACGCGGGGGGTCCCCGGAAAGGCCAGTTTGGATTAAGAGCTCGCTGAGTTTTTCCAACGGCAACTGCGTCGAGGTGGCGAGCCTGCCTGCTGGCGAGATCGGTGTTCGGGACAGCAAGGACTCCGAAGGCCCGGTTCTCCGGTTTACATCGGGCGAATGGCATGCGTTTGTCGGAGAAGTGCGAAACGGAGAATTCGATAGTTTCGGTTGAAATATGACCGCTTCGGGCAAGGTGCCGTAGCGTCCTGCTCAGGCAAGCCGTAGATCAGAGTTCAGGCGAAGGCCCCTCTCAAGCGCTGAGGGGCCTTCGCGCTCGCTAGGCGGCAGTGGATTTAGGCTAGGCGGGATAGTCCAGCTAAGCGGTGGAAGGCCAGAAGGGCTGGGACATCCCGTGGTACTCCTCGTTCCGCACCGACTTCAACTACGACTTCGGGTCACGATCGATGAGTCGGTCGCGCCCGACTTCGCGTCGTGACCGCCGTCGCTCGCTGACGGAGCTATTCGGCCCACGTTCTCGGCAGGCGGCGCGCTCGTCCTCGCCAGGCACAGCCTGCGCAGCGGGAACTGTGCTGGGTCAGGTGGCCCTCTTGATCGGCCTGGTCTGGGCTTATGCTCGTGCCGCGGCGGCGTGTCCGGCCGGGCGGGACGCTGCGAGAACCCCCGACCGAGCGGAACGAGTGTCACATGACTGTGCCGGGCACCGCAGCAATCCCTGACCGCGCCCGTGTCGTTGTCATCGGCGGGGGCATCATCGGGACCTCGGTCGCGTATCACCTCGCGCACCTCGGGGTCGCCGATGTGCTGCTGCTGGAGCGCGACCAGCTGACATCGGGCACGACCTGGCATGCGGCCGGGCTGATGGCCACCTTCGGCTCAACCTCGCAGACCTCGACCGAGCTGCGGATATATACCCGGGACTTGTACTCCCGGCTGGAAGCAGAGACGGGGCTCGCGACCGGCCTGAAGCAGGTCGGGCTGATCGAGCTTGCCGTTGAGCCGGGGCGGCTGGAGGAATACCGGCGGGTCGCGGCTTTCAACCGGTTGTGCGGCGTGGAGGTGCACGAGATCTCGCCGCGCGAGGTCGCCGGCTTGTTCCCGCTGGCGCGGGTCGATGATGTGCTGGCCGGCTTCTATATCCCGGCCGATGGCCGGGTGAATCCGGTCGATGTGACGATGTCGCTGGCCAGGGGCGCCCGGATGCGAGGCGCGCGGATCATCGAGGGCGCGGTTGTGACTGGCTTCATGACCCGCCGCGGCGTGGTGACCGGCGTGCGCACGCCGCGCGGCGACGTCGAGGCTGAGTATGTGGTCAACTGCGCCGGGATGTGGGCCCGGCAGCTTGGCGAGCTTGCCGGGGTGAACGTCCCGTTGCAGGCTGCCGAGCATTACTACCTGCTGACCGAGCCGATCGAGGGAGTGGATGGCGGCTGGCCGGTGCTGGAGGATCCCGCCAGCTACGGCTATTACCGGGAGGAGGGGGGCGGGCTGATGCTCGGCCTGTTTGAGCCGGTCTGCGCGCCGTGGAAGGTCGAGGGAGTCCCCGCTGACTTCTCCTTCGGCGAGCTGCCCCCGGACTGGGACCGGATGGCTCCGTATCTGGAGCGCGCCATGTCCCGGGTCCCGGTGTCGGCGCAGGCAGGGATCAAGAAGTTCTTCTGCGGCCCGGAAAGCTTTACTCCGGACCTGCTGCCGATTGTCGGCGAGGCGCCGGAGCTGCAGAACTACTTCGTGGCCGCGGGCCTGAACTCGATCGGGATCTTGACCGGCGGGGGAATCGGCCGGGTGATCGCGCACTGGATCGCCGACGGCCGGCCGGACGTCGACGTGACGGCCATGAACATCGACCGGCTGCACCGCTACCAGGCGAATCCCGAGTACCGGGCGACTCGCACGGTGGAGTCGCTGGGCTTGGTGTACGAAACCCACTACCCGGGCCGGTCAATGCGGACCGCGCGTGGCGCGAAGGTGTCGCCGATTCACCACCGGCTGGAAGCGCAGCGGGCGTACTTCAAGGACGTCAGCGGGTGGGAGGGCGCCGACTGGTACGCGCCCGAGGGAGCCGAGCCGAAGACCGGCCAGCTGTCCTGGGGGCGGCAGGACTGGTTCGGCTACTGGGAGGCCGAGCATCACGCCGCGCGCACCGGCGTGATCTTGATGGACATGGCCTTCATGGCCAAGTTCGACGTGCAGGGCCGCGATGCCGGGCGGGTACTGGAGCGGATCTCCGCCAACCAGGTGGACGGCGAGTTCGGCCGGATTACCTATACCCAGTGGCTCAACCCCGGCGGCACGCTGGAAGCCGATCTCACCTTGACGAAGCTTGCCGACGACCGGTTCTGGGTGGTCGCTTCGGACACCGCGCACCGTCACGTGGACACCTGGATGCG
>WNGD01007476.1_pt1 | contig 10281 bp, 10 predicted proteins | sample 5400671 | NCBI WGS metagenome assembly WNGD01 (sample SAMN13153369, study PRJNA577476) | soil metagenome | isolation source: 40 cm soil or saprolite under grassland replicate 2 | place: USA:California | collected 2016-06-15
CGCGCATTCCGAAAGCGGGGGAGGGGCGCTTCGCCGACCGGGTCGTTGGGCCGCACGCCCGCCGACCAGATGATAGTGGCGCAGGCGATCGCCGTCCCATCGGAGAGCGTCACCGAGTGGCCGTTCGCACTCTTGACCAGCGCGCCGGTGCGCACCGCCACACCGCGTTTCGTCAGGACGCGCTGCGCGTAGCGGCCGAGGCGAAGCGAAAAGGCGTTGAGCAAGCGGTCCGTGCCTTCCACCAGGATGACCTGGATCTCCGCCCGCGAGATCTGGTGATAGTCCTTGCCAGCGACGATCTGCATCAACTCGATGAGCGCTCCCGACGACTCGACGCCGGTTGGCCCGCCGCCGACGACCACGAAGGTCAAAAGGGCGCGGCGCGCCTCGGGGTCGGGCTCGGCGTCGGCGCGCTCGAGGCACGTCAGCACGTGGTTGCGCAGGCGGGCGGCGTCCTCGAGCGATTTCAATCCCAGCGAGACGCGGGCCACGTCCTGGTTGCCGAAGTAGTTGTCGGTACTGCCGGTCGCGAGCACGAGGTAGTCGTAGCTCAGCGGCGGGCTGCCATCGAGGCGGACCAGCTTGCTGGCCAGGTCGACGTGCGTGACGGTCGCCTGGCGAAACCGAACGTTGGGCGAGTGGCGAAAGATCGTCCGCAACGGGTAGGCGATGTCGCTCGGATTGAGCAGGCCGGTGGCCACCTGGTAGAGGAGCGGCGTGAAGAGGTGGTAATTGTGCTGGTCCAGGAGGACGACATCGACGGGGTCGCCGTCGAGCTTGCGCGCGCAGGCCAGGCCGCCGAATCCGGCGCCGACGATCACGACGCGCGGACGGCCCCCACCCTGACCCTCCCCCAGAGGGGGAGGGAATTCTTGCTTAGCCATCCGTCACGACGCGAAGCAGTGCGTGGGCTCGCCGCAGCGCGGCCTCGACGGCGTCGGGCGAGGCGGCGCGAGCGAACATGAAGCCGAGGTAGCGATCGCCCTCCGGCAAGGGAACGAGGGGCTCTCCCGACGGAATCGTGATCACCAGTCCCTCGACGCCCGGCACCGCTTTCGCCTCGTGCTGGCCCTCCACGGCGCGCAGCCGCCCGCGCTCCCGAATCGGCAGCATCATCACGCCGGCCGCGGCCTGCTCGCGCCGGTGGGACGGCACCGGCAGGCCGGCGGCATGCTGGAGGATCAGCTCCTCGAGCGAGATGCCCGACCCGAACCGGAGCGTTCGCGAGCAGAGCCCGCCGATCGAGCGCGCGGCGACCTCCAGCATCCAGGTGCCGCCATCGTTGAGTCGGAGCTCGGCGTGGATCGGGCCGTCAGTCAAGCCCAGGGCCTGCGCCGCCCGCGCCGTCGTCGCTCGGATCTCCGCCTGCCGCTCACCCGAAAGCCGCGAGGGCGTGACGTAGATCGTCTCCTCGAAGAAGGGGCCGTCGAGCGGGTCGGGCTTGTCGAAGATGGCCAGTACCTCGAGCTCGCCACCACGGAGCAGCCCCTCGACCGCCACCTCCTCGCCAGCGATGAAATCCTCGATCAACACCGACCGACGCGTACCGGTGGGCCGGCAGGCGGCCACAATCGCCCCGACCCGGGCAAAGACCAGCGGAAAGCTCGCGGCGTCATCGACCTTCACCACGCCCTGGCTGGCTGAAAGATCGATGGGCTTGACGACGCAGGGGTAACCAAGGGTCGCGGCGATCGTCTGCGCATCCGCGTCGATGGCCGCGGTCGTGAATCGAGGGGTCAGCAGCCCGGCGCGCGCAAAGCGCTCCCGCATGCGCGCCTTGTCGCGTGCTACCTCCACGGCGTCGACGGGATTGTGCGGCAGGCCAAGCGCCTGAGCGGCGGCCGCGGCCAGCAACGTGCCGGCGTCATCGACGGCGATGATCGCGGACAGGGGACGCGTCTGCGCGAAGGCGACGATGCGCTCGGTCGAACCGCCGATGTTCTCGAAGTCGAGCCGCAGGTGGCGACCGTCCATCAGGCCGGCGAGCGCCGGCCGATGCTCCGAGCCGACCACGACCTCGACGTCCAGGCGGGAGGCCGCGGCCATGAAATCGTGGGTGCGATAGGTTCGGCTGGGGATCAGCAGCAGGACGCGCGTCATCTCTTCTAGTTGACCACGAATAGAATGACCCCATGCCACCTGCGATCACGGTCACGCCGGCCGCGCTGGCGAAGGTCGAGGCCGTCCGTTCAAAGAGCGGCCATCCTGACGCCTGCCTGCGGATCGCGATCGCGGGCCGCCGGGGCGGTCAGTTCGTCTACGAGCTCGATTTGGTCGCGTCCGGAGACGCGCCCCCCGGCGACCTCGTGGTAGAGACCGCTGGCCTACGTCTCCTGGTCGAGTCGGGCAGCGCCGCCAACCTCGAGGGAGCGGTCATCGATCTCGACCCCTCAGCGCTGGGCGGGGCGTTGCGGATCGACAACCCGAACGAAGGCTGGCGCGATCCGGTTGCCGCGCGCATCCAGGAGGTGCTCGACCGGCAGATCAATCCCTCGGTCGCCGCGCATGGTGGCTTCGTGGACCTGCTCGAGGTTCGTGGTGGCGCCGCCTATGTCCAGCTGGGCGGTGGCTGCCAGGGTTGCGCCCAGGTCGATGTCACGTTGCGGCAGGGGATCGAGGTCGCGATCAAAGCAGCCGTGCCACAGATCACCGAGGTGATCGACGTCACCGACCACGCCGCGGGCACGAACCCGTACTTTCAGCCGGCCAAGAAAGCCTCCTAGATCGCGGCGATGCGCCGCAGGCGCATGCGAGGTCCGAACCGCGGGGCCTGGATCCCACCCAGGGTGAGCAACCGGATCACCCGAGCGCGATGTCCGCGATATGGCTCCAACAGCTCGAGCATGCGGGCCTCGCTGCCGCGCACCTCCCCGGCCAGTGCCCACGCCACCTGGTGCGGCAGATGGTAGTCGCCCATTGACACGACATCGCGGTCGCCGAGGGCGACGACTGACACCTCGGCCGCTGACCAGGGACCGATGCCGGGAAGCGTCGTCAGCAGGCGGCGCGCCTGCGTGGGTTCCATGCTGGTCATCGCCTCGAGCCGGCGGGCCTGCGCCGCGGCGGTTTGGATAATGGCAAAGCGCCGGCGCTCGATGCCGAAGCGATGCACGGCCCAGTATGGGGTGGCGAGGATCCGGGCCGGCTGGGGCGATAGCAGCAGGCCGGCGTCCCCAGGCGCCGGCTCGCCTAACGCCCGCACCAGCCGGCCATACGAGGCGTAGGCCTCGACGCTCGGCACCTTCTGCTCGAGGATGGTCGGCAGCAGCGCGTCGAACACCAGGCCGGTGCGGCCCAGGCGGAGGCCCGGGTGGTGGCGGTGCAGCTCGGCCAGCAGGCGGTGCGACGGCCGGAACGCCTCCGGCTGATCGTCGAAGCCGACCAGCGCCGGCGTGTGCTCGATCATCCAGCCGGCACCGGGGCCCCAGGCGTCGGCACGCAGCACGGCGCTCCCCAGCCGAAGCCGCAGCGATGCGGCTCCCTCCGGCGTGCGGGCGGCGCGCCAGACTTCGCCGGCCTCGAACCGGATCGTTGGATCCGATGGGCCACGCCGCAGGAGACCGAGGGTCGGGTCGAGATCCAGTGGGAAGGGGAGAGGCCACGTGTTGGTGGCAGCGGTCGGCACAGGGCAACCTTAACGCGGAACGCTCGAGCTTGAGTCGCTGGGCCGAATTGTGCTACGTATTATCGAAGGTGAAAGCGATCGGTACGCCCGTCGCATGCCCTGCCTGCCGCCACCCCAACCCCGGCATCAACATCTGGTGCGAGCGTTGCCGGCGGCCGCTGGACTGGAATCCCGCGACCAGGGTGACGCCCGGCCGCGTCGACCTCCCGCGTCGCCGGCGCGCGTTCGCACTTCCGCGACTGACCGTGCCGGCCGTCGGCTGGCCTCGAGTCCGGCTGCCGGCGTTGACGATGCCTCGCCCCAGAATGCCGCACGTGCCGCGTATCGCGCTGGTGGTCGCGGCGATCCTGGCCGTTCTCCTGATCGTGCCACTCGCGTACCTGTTGTTACCCGCCGGTCGTGCCGCGGTGGCTCAGCAGACGGCGGCAAGTCGCCTCCCATCGACCAACGGCACAGCGGCCGTCGATACGCCCCAGGCGGCGGCGATCCCGGGCGTCGAAGCCAAGACGCACTTGCGGTACCACGCCGGCACCTGCGATGCCAGCACACCCTGCCTGACAGTCGTGAGCGAAACGATGGGGAAGGATGCCGCGGCAGTGGTATTTTCGACGGCGAGTTCGGCGGCGCGGGAATGCGTCGGTTACGTCTATCGCAGTGCCGGCCGGTGGCAGTTCCTCAGTGCGGTCTGCGGGTTACCGGGTCAGCTGAGCCCGCTGGTCGACCACGATGCCACCATTCGTGTTGCGGGCAGCTGCGCCAATGTACGCGAGGGACCTAGCCTCAAAGCCCGTGTGGTCGCCTGCCTCAAGGACGGGAGCACGGTGCACGTCGACGCTGGGCCGACCTATGCCGACGGCCGCCTGTGGTGGCATGAGCCACATGGCTGGATCGCGCACGATTTTCTGACGGACTAGTGGCGCTCGTCGGGCGCCTGTGCACGCAGGCGCTTGACCATTTCGAGCAGCATCTTGTAGGTGATGCTGGCGTTCTCCATCAGCAAGGGCTTGACCTCCCAGGAGACGAGCGTGAGACAAACCGTGTCGCTCTCGGCTCGGACATCGGCCGTTCTTGGACCGCCGTCCAGTACCGAGATCTCGCCGAAGAACTGACCGGGGCCCATGGTGGCGACCTGCTGGCCGTCCCGGATCACCGTGACCTTGCCCTCCCGAATGATGTAGAGCCCGTGGCCACCGGCGCCGGACTTGACGATCGTGGCACCCGCGTCATAGCGCTGCTCCTTGATCAGCTTCCCAAGCATCTCCAGCTCTTTGCGGTCGAGGCCGGCGAAGAGTGGGACCCGTCGCAGCGACTCGGTGGGATCAGTCTTGACAGCCATCGATTCCTCCAGCGTTTGAGAGCGCGCCATTACGATACCGCACCTCGTGGTCCGACGCTGCCCCCACCCTGACCCTCCCCCGCAAGCGGGGGAGGGAAATCCTGGCGGAGCCGCTCCCCCGCGGATGGGGGACGGTAGCGACGACTGAGCTAGCGGCCCCGGACGGCGCCCGTGAGCTGCATCTTCAGCTGTTCCATGCGCGTCCCGAGATCCTCGAGCTGCTGCTTCGAGAGAACCTTCTTGACCTTGGGGAAGAGCTCGTTCTCCTCCTCACCGACGTGGTGCATGACGTCCTCTCTGAGCACCTTGAGGGCAGCGCCCCAGACCTCGGTGGTCTTGTCCGTCTTCTCGAGGTCCGAAAGGACCATCTTGATCTGCTTGTGCTCCTCGATCGACTCGAACACCAGGTCGCGCGTCGGCTCGGCCTCTTTGGTGGCGGGATAGAAAATCTTCTCCTCGATCTCAGCGTGAACGCTCAACTCCCGGTCCAGCTCTGGAAAGAGCTTCTGGCGGGCATCCTTCTCCTCCATCTCGGTGAAGAGCTTCTCGACTTTCTTGTGATCCTGCTTCAGTAATTCGATCGCGTCCATATTCGCCTCCTGCATGCGGTGCTATATCAAATCGTGATATCGAGCATATCAGGATGGTCGCAGGCCAAGCAAGGCGCAGGCGGCGAAAAAAACTGCGTTAGGCGCCCAGGTGAGAGGCCTGGAACCGGTTGCGCAGACGCCAGATGCCGTTGACATACGTCCGGCTGCTGGGGTAGATCCCGTGTCGCAGGACGCCGCTCAGTCCCTGATAGTAGGCGGCGAGCGCCAGCTTCGGATTGTGGAGGCGATCGAGGTACGACCGCAACAGGGCAGCGCCGAGCTCGGCGTTGTCGACGGGATTGTTGAGATTCACGCGCCGATGGAGCAGCGCGGGACCGGCCCACGCCGCGGTATAGGGCTCGACCTGCATCAGCCCGACGGCGCCGGTGTAGGAGCGCGCGGCCTGGTTCCAGCCGCTCTCCCAGTACGAGACGGCCAGCACGAAGTTGGGGTTGAGGCCATGGTGGCGAGCAGCCCGGATCAGAATCGCGCGAGCCTGGGCGGCGGTCAGGCGGGGAGCCGGCGCCGGACGCGCCGCCGGTCGCGTCACACGATGCGCGTTGTTGTGGGCAGCGTACGCGGGCTCGGCGGCGAGGGCGACGGTGAGGCTGAGGCTGGCCGCGATCGCGACCGCCAGGCGCGCAATGCTGTGCATGCGATCGAAACGTCATGGCGCCCGGCCGACTTGCTCCTCTGCTGCAAATTGTTGTTAAGGCCCACAGGTCCCTTGACTTTGGCTGGGGCCGAGCATCAAATATGAGCAGCCCGGAGAGGGAGTTCGAATTTTGCTCGGGCAAAAGGAAGGCATAGGCATGCCGGCAGCGACCAAGGAGGAGCAGATCCGTGCCGATACGGCGCGGCTGCATCAGCTGGGCTATGCGCAGCAGCTGTTCCGCGACATGGGGGGCTTCAGCAACTTCGCGATCTCGTTCACCATCATTTCCGTTCTTACCGGCGGGCTCACGCTCTACAGCTACGGCCTCAACCATGGCGGTCCGCAGCAGATGGGTATCGGCTGGCTGCTGGTTGGCGCGATGGTCCTCGTCGTCGCCGCCGCCATGGCGCAGCTGGCTTCGGCGCTCCCGACGGCCGGAGCGCTCTACTACCAGGCCGCCAAGCTCGGCAACAAGCACTGGGGCTGGATCACCGGCTGGTTCAACCTGATCGGTCAGATCACGATCACGACCGGCATCGTCTTCGGCAACGCGATCTTCGCCGCCGCGCTCCTCAATGCGTTGTGGAATTACCCATCCGATCTGACGACGACGTCGGGGAAGGTCGGCGTCATCGCGATCTTCGCCGTCCTGCTCGCGGTCCAGGCGACGATTAACCACGTGGGCGTCCGGCTGGCGGCGCGGGCCGCCGATATCAGCGTCTGGTGGCACATCGGCGTCATCGGCGTCCTGCTGGTGGCGGTCGGGCTCTTGCATCCCCTCCATCCGCTGAGCTATGCGTTCACGCAGTCCTACGACCAATCCGGCTTCGGTTCCCCGCTCTACGCCTTTCTCGTCGGCCTGCTGCTGGCGCAGTGGACGTTTACCGGCTATGACGCCTCGGCGCATGTCACCGAAGAGACCGTCAACCCGGCGAGACGCGCGCCCTGGGGGATCGTCAACTCGGTCTTCTGGTCGCTGATCTTCGGCTACTTGATGCTTCTGGCGCTCACGCTCGCCATCCCTGACCTGGCCGCAACCGCGAAGAGCGGTAACCCGGTGCTCGACATCGTCAAGACCGCCCTCGGCTCGACCGGCGGCCTTCTGCTGTTCGCCGGATTCGTCATTGCGCAAGCGTTCTGCGGCTTGAGTTCGATCACGTCGAACTCGCGCATGTTGTTCGCCTTCAGCCGCGACGGTGCGCTGCCTGGCTCGAAATGGCTGCACGTCGTGAGCAAGAAGTACCGCACGCCGGCGCGCGCCATCTGGGTCGCGGCGATCATCGCCTTCATCCCAGCCCTGGCGCAGTTCCCGGTGCCGGCGGTTTACTCGATCGTGGTCTCGATCTCGGTCATCGGGCTTTACGTCTCGTACGTGATCCCGGTGCTCCTGGCGCTGATCTATCCGAAGCGGTGGACACCTGGACCCTGGAACCTCGGGCGCTACTGGCCGATCGTCGGCTGGGTCGCGGTCGTGTGGGTGGCCTTCATCAGCGTGGTGCTGATGCTCCCCGAGTACAAAGCCGATTACTCGGGCGACATCATCGGCTGGCTCACCGCCACCGGCACGTGGGCCGGACCATCGGTCGCGATCTTCCTGGTCCTGGGTGGGCTCTACTACCTGCTCTGGGGCCGGCACCACTACACCGGCCCGATCATGATGGGCTCGGAAGATGAGATGAAGCGCCTGGAGTCCGAGGTGGAACGAGGCTCGATCTACCGCGAGCCCGGCGTTACCGAGAAGGCGCCTGCGGCGCAACCCGAGCCGCAACACGTCTGACCAAGCGATAGGCTAGTGCGAGGCGCGAGCCGGGCTCGCGCCTCTGAACTCCAGGGGAGGGGAGATTGGGACGACTCGACGGTAAAGTCGCGCTGATCACCGGCGCCGGCAGCGGGATGGGCCGCGCGGCGGCCCAGGCCTTCGTCCGCGAAGGCGCGAAAGTGGTCGCGGCCGATGTCAACGACAAGGCCGTCCACGACACCGTCGCCAACCTCGACGGCCAGGCGGTGGCGGTGGTGGGCGACGTCACGCGCGATGCCGACGTGGCGGTCTTCGTCGAGACCGCCGTCGGCCGCTTCGGCAAGCTCGACGTCCTCTACAACAACGCCGGCATTTTCGATGAGGCCGATGAATCCGTTCTCACCACGACCGACGCGATCTGGGACCGGACGATGGCGATCAACGTCAAGGGCCTCGCCTTCTGCTGCAAGCACGGCATTCCCGAGCTGATCAAGGCCGGTGGCGGCTCCGTGATCAACATCGCCTCCTTCGTCGCCCTCGTCGGGTGCACCGTGCCGCAGGATGCCTACACCGCCAGCAAGGGGGCGGTCATCGCGCTGACCAAGTCGCTGGCGGTGCAATTCGGGCCCAAGGGCATTCGCGCCAATGCGATCTGCCCGGGACCGATCGAGACGGCCCTGATGCGCGACCTGCTGAAAGATGAAAACAAAAAGCGCGTCCGGCTCAACCGGATCCCGATGGGCCGCTTCGGCCACGCCGAGGACATCGTCTCGCTCGCGATCTACCTGGCGTCCGACGAATCGACCTGGACTAACGGGGCCGCCCTTGTGGTCGACGGCGGCATCACCTCCAACTACTTCTAATGGTGACGGTGGACAGCCCCGGCCGGCTGCTGATCGGCGGCAGCTGGCGCAGCGGACAGGACGAGGAGACCTTCGAGATCATCGAGCCTGCCACCTCGCAGGTGATGGCGACCGCCGCGGTCGCCTCGCCCGCTGACGTCGACGCCGCGGTCACGGCGGCGCGAGCGGCGTTCGAGGGTGGAGCGTGGAGTGAGGCGCCCGCCAGCGTCCGGGCGACGGTGCTCTACCGGATGGCGGAGCTGATTCGGTCGGAGGTCGACCAGCTGGCCACGCTGGAGGCGCGCAACGCCGGCAAGCCGATCCGCGACGCCCGCGACGAGGTGCTGGGCGCCGCGCAGTGTTTCGAGTACTACGCCGGCGCGGCCACGCGGATCTTCGGCGAGACCATTCCCGTCACGGCGCCCGGACTCGACTTCACGCTGCGCGAGCCGGTCGGCGTCGTCGCGCTGATCGTGCCGTGGAATTTTCCGCTGACGATCGCCTCCTGGAAGGTGGCGCCCGCCCTGGCGGCGGGCAACGCCGCCATCCTGAAGCCGGCCAGCTACACGCCGCTCACCGCGCTGGAATTGGGGCGCATCGCGCTTGCCGCGGGACTCCCGGAAGGCGTGCTCAACGTGATCACCGGCCCGGGCAGCAGCACGGGCAGCGCGCTGGCCGGCCATCCGGGTGTCGACAAGATCGCCTTTACCGGCGAGACCCTGACCGGCGTCAGCATCCTCCAGCTGGCGGCGCCCAACATCACGCGCGTGTCGCTCGAGCTTGGGGGGAAATCGCCCAACATCATCTTTGCGGACGCGGACCTCGAGAAGGCCGCGCCGGCCGCGGTCAACAGCGTCTTCGGCAATGCCGGCCAGGACTGCTGCGCCCGCAGCCGCGCCTTTGTCCATCGCTCGATCGCGGAGGAGTTCGACCAGCGGGTCGCGGCCGGCGCCCGCGCGCTGAACGTCGGCGATCCGCTCGACACCCGGACAGACGTCGGTCCGCTGATCTCCATGAAGCAACGCGCGCGGGTGCAGGGGTACATCCAGCTCGGCCGGCAGGAGGGCGCCCGCTTGCTGGCGGGTGGGTCGGCGCCTGGTGGTCAGCTGGCGGCCGGTAGCTTCCTCGAGCCGACCGTGTTCGACCACGCCGAGAATCGCATGCGGATCGCACAGGAGGAGATTTTCGGCCCGGTGCTCACCATCATCCCCTTCTCCGATGAGGACGAGGTCGTGCGGTTGGTCAACGACACGCCCTACGGCCTCTCCGGGTCGATCTGGACGCGGGATATCGGCCGCGCGCTGCGCCTGGCCCGGGGCGTCAAGACCGGCGTGATCAGCATCAACAGCAGCCGCAGCGTGCACCAGGAAGCGCCCTTCGGCGGCTACAAGCGCAGCGGCATCGGCCGCGAACTGGGTATGCATGCGCTCCAGCTCTACACCGAAGTCAAGAACGTCTTCGTCAGTCTCGAGTAAGCAGGAGGGATTCGACATGG
>WNGD01007482.1_pt1 | contig 10277 bp, 9 predicted proteins | sample 5400671 | NCBI WGS metagenome assembly WNGD01 (sample SAMN13153369, study PRJNA577476) | soil metagenome | isolation source: 40 cm soil or saprolite under grassland replicate 2 | place: USA:California | collected 2016-06-15
CTCAGGGCCTATGTGACCGGCCCGGCCGGGTACGGGGCCGCCTTCAGCGACGTGTTCTCGGGGTTCGACTCCACCCTGCTGTACATCACGGCGCTGATCGTCATCGTCATCCTGCTGCTGACCTACCGCAGCCCCGTGCTGTGGATCTTGCCGCTCGCCTGCGTGTTCGTCGCGTTGACCGCCGCGCAGGCGGTGATCTACCTGCTGGCCCGCCACGCCGGCCTGACGGTCAACGGCCAGAGCGCGTTCATCCTGACGGTGCTGGTCTTCGGCGCCGGCACCGACTACGCGTTGCTGCTGATCGCCCGCTACCGCGAGGAGCTGCGCCGCCACGCCGACCGGCACCAGGCGATGGCCGAGGCGCTGCGCCGCGCCGGCCCGGCGATCATCGCCAGCGGGTCCACGGTGATCCTGAGCCTGCTGTGCCTGCTGGTCGCCGAGCTCGCTTCGACCAAGAGCCTTGGCCCGGTGATGGCGATCGGCATCGCGGTCGGGCTGTGCGCCATGCTCACCCTGCTGCCGGCGCTGCTGGTCATCTTCGGCCGCTGGATGTTCTGGCCGCTGCGCCCTACGTTGGGATCTTCGGAGCCGACCGAGCGGGGCCTATGGGCGCGGATCGGGCGGCGCATGGCGCGCCGGCCCCGGATGGTCTGGGTGGTGACCGCCGTCGCGCTGGGTGCGATGGCGGTGGGTGTGACCGGGCTCAAGGCCAACGGCCTGGAGAGCAAGGACTCCTTCCGCGGCAAGCCGAAGGCGGTGACCGGGGAGGAGGTGCTCGCCCGCCACTTCCCGGCCGGCGCCGGCAGCCCGGTCCAGGTCGTCGGCAGGGCCCAGGCCGCGCAACAGTTGCAGTCCACCATGGCCGGGACTCCGGGGGTCGCCGCCGTCACCCGTCCGGTGGTCAAGGACGGCTACGCCTACGTCGAGGGGACCCTGACCACCGCCTCGGACAGCCCGGCCTCTTACGACACCGTGGACCGGCTGCGCGCTGAGGCCCACGCGATCCCGGACGCGGACGCCAAGGTGGGTGGCGGCAGCGCGGTCAACCTCGACATCCAGCGGGCGTCCCGGCACGACCGCAACCTGGTCGTGCCGCTGGTGCTGGTCGTGGTGCTGGTGATCCTCGCCGTGGTACTGCGCGCGGTGGTGGCGCCGCTGCTTTTGGCCGCCACCGTGGTGCTGTCGTATGGGGCGGCGCTGGGTGTGAGCTCTTTGGTGTTCAACCACGTCTTTGGCTTCGCCGGGGCCGACCCGTCGTTCCCGCTGTGGACGTTCGTGTTCCTGGCTGCCCTGGGCGTGGACTACAACATCTTCCTGATGACCCGGGTGCACGAGGAGTCCAGGCGGCACGGTACCCGGCGGGGCGCGCTGATCGGCCTGGCCGCCACCGGCGGCGTGATCACCTCCGCTGGGCTCGTCCTGGCGGGCACGTTCACCGCCCTTGGCACGCTGCCGCTGGTGTTCATCACCGAGATCGGCTTTGCGGTGGCGTTCGGCGTCCTGCTGGACACCTTCGTGGTCCGCTCGGTGCTGGTGACCGCGCTGAACCTGGACGTCGGCCGCTGGATCTGGTGGCCCAGCCGCCTGTCCCGCAAGCCCGATGTCGACCTCGTCGACCTCGGCGAGCTCGAGGACGAGGCGGCCGCGCTGACCCGCTGAGCACAACGGCTGCGGGGGCCCTTGTGCCCCCGCAGCCGCCACGTGCAGGCAATAGGAGCCGGGGAGGAGGCGTCGCCGCCTTCCAGGACTGTAAGGAACATCGGAACGAAGAATCACGCCTGTATGCGCGACGTGGGCGCTGGAGAACCGCTCGGTCGCGATCCGAGTTACAGTAAGGGGCTTGCCGGCAAGCGGCTCCACGTCGAGAACCGGGTGCCCTGCGGTGCTTCCAACCCTTACCTGGTCGGCGCCGCCGCCATCGCTGCCGGGCTGGACGGCATCCGCAACCGGATCGAGCCGCCGCCCAAGACCGACGGACTCGCCTACGGCCTAGAAGGCCCCACCCCGATTCCCACCCGGCTGGAGGCCGCCCTCGACGAACTGGAGAAGGACACGACCCTGCGCGGCCTCATGGGCGAGGAGCTGATTCACCTGTTCTTGGCGGTGAAACGCCACGAGATCAGCAAAGCCACCGACCACGCCCGCGACTTCAACTCCCCCGGCTGGACCGACCGCGTGGATGACTTCGAGGTCGCCGAGCTGTTCGAGTTCCTATGAATCCGACCAGTGAATCCGACCAGGAAGACGACCATGCTCAGAGGAGCAGAGCAGGCCGAAGCGCATGCAGGTGGCGGTCAGGCCGTACCTCCCTGAGACCTATAGTCGCCCATCACTACTTGGCCGTGAGGACCCTTGGCCTGCGGGAGCGGACGCTGTGGCGCATGCTGTACGAGACCGCCGCGCGGACCGGCGAGGTCCTGGCCCTCGACGTCACCGACTTGGATCTGCGCAACCGCAAAGCCAGGTCCGCCGCAAGGGCCGCGCGGTCGACACGATCGTCTGGCAGACCGCCACCGCCCGCCTGCTGTCCTGGCTGCTCAAGGGCCCACGGCCGGCCCGGTATTCCTCACCGTCCGCCGCGCCCACCTCCGGCATCCAGTCCGGGACCTCGACCCGGCGACTGGGAAGGCGCGGCTGTCGTACCGCCGCGCCGCTGATCCTCGCAGCCACCTGGCGGTTTGGGTCACGCTCGCAAGTACCGTTACTCGGCCCGGTCCTTCGGCGCCCTCGACACCGAGGTCGCCGGGCTGGTCGAAGGTGAGCAGGAGGAGTCGTTCCACCGGTTCCTCCGTGGCGGCGTGCTCCCTAAGCCTGGCCCGGGGACCACCGCATGGCTGGCCAAGGTTGCGCGCTGGACCACCGCTGGCAAGCAGATCCGGCGGGTCCACATCGTCACTCGGCCGCTATCCGATTATCTGCGCTGGGAGCTGGTGGTGTACCGGCAGCAGACCAGCCAAGCCGGAGAGGACATCCGGATCGCCGACGCCACCAACGTGCCTTGGCTCGCAGAGGTCGGCCCCGACTTTTGGCTGTTTGATGACGCCGTGCCCGTTGAGTGCCGTTACGACACAGAGGGCCGCTGGCTCGGTGGGGAACAGGCTACCCACGACATCGGCTACTACCGCCAGCAGCGCGACCTCGCGCTCGCGCACGCGGTCCCACTGGCTGACTTTCAATGAGCAACAGCTCTCGCAGTGTGGTGGCACCCCAACAGGGGTTTGCAGCGGTTGCAGTGGTGGTGTAATCCGCTGCGGCGGTTCTCGAGAGAGAGCGCGACATCCGGGGCCTTAGCCGCCCTCCGTCACCCTCCTGGTGGGTGACGATACCGCTGGCCCAGTCATGCGAGCAGAACTCCCGCTTGGACGAGCAGCGCGCGGGCCTGCTGGCCGACCTGATCCGCTGCCTCAATGGGCGCCTGCAGGACACCCAGCTCGTCGAATACGTTGCGCGCATCCCGCATGGCGGGAGCATCCTGGTCCCGGGCAGGAGGGACGAACACAACCGCCACGCCAACATCCCTGGCGACCTCCAGGCTGCCGCCCTCCGGGAGGTCCACCGACCCGCCACCCTGCTTCACGTCACGGACCGTCCATCCCCATGCCTTGACCTGCTCCGCGAGCGCCTCCTGATCCGGCACCTGAAACGACCAGGTCTGGGTGAGCTGCAGGACCTTACCGTTGGTGACCGCAAAGTCGAAGCGCTCATGATGATGTGCCGTTTGCAGCATCACCGGCTGTCGAAGGTGAGTCGCGGGTTGAAGGCCGTACTGACGATAGGCGGCACGCACAGCGGCAAGCGCCGCATGCTTCTTTAGGAAGCGGTACTTCCGCTGTGCTGGATCGACCACCAAGTGCTCGAACACGCGGTCGAGCGCCTCCTCGGCGGTCGAGGCCACCATCGGTGCCGGTGGGCTGAGCTGCACGATGTTGCGGTGCTCGACATACAGCCGCTCGAGCCACGCCTCTGAGAGTGCAGTGGTGGCTGGCAGCAGCGTCTCCATTGTCCGTTCGTGCTGGTCGATCTCCCGGCCCACACGGTCAAGGAAGGCCCACACAGCCTCAAGGGCCTTCCGATCGTCGATTGCCCGCGCCCGAACAGGGTTTGCGACCTGGCGAAACTCCCACTGGGATGAGTCCTCGCTGCCAACGATGGCGCCGACGTTGACGAACTCGCCTCGGGCAGGGTCGGGGACAAAGCGGACCACCGAGTATACGAACCTCATGGTGCGCCCTCCATCAGCTGTAGCGTGTGGTACAGCGCTCGAAGTCTGGCCGCTACCGTTGGCGCCCGCCGCTCGAGAAAGTAGCCGAGCGCTTCGAGGTCCTGATCCGACACCGGCCACGAGGCGGGAACAGCAGAAAGCAGCGCAACAATATCGTCCCGAGTGATCTCTTCAAGCCGTTTGGCGTAGTCGGTTAACGCCGCCCCGTCAAGGCCGCTGGTTGGATAGCCCGGTAGATGGGGCTCAGCGACGTTAGCGATGAGGCTCGCTGCACTCCATGCGGGACCATTTGGTAGGTACATGCCGTGGTCATGGCTGTAGAGCCTGCGGTCATCACTCTCGCAGTGCAGCCACTGGTCGTCCTGCCCCCAGCACCAGTCGTAGAGGGCAACCACCCCAGCGTGGCGTCGACGATTGTCGTCACGGTCTCGGTATTCGAGCTGCCGCACCTCCAGCGCGTCATCCACAGCCAATGAGGCGTGCGCAAGCCCGGCCTCAAGCTTCGCATCGTGCCGGAACTCCCAGCCGACCAACTCGCTGGGGATCAGCACCAGGGCCACATCGCAAACAGGAGCACCAATGAGAGCGCCTGCACGACCGACAAGCTGCTCTGTCACGGTTACCATTGGACCTTGGAGGTTGTTCAGTGGTTTGACCCACCAGCGCTGCCTGTCGGAGGCGACCGCCAGGAACGTGCCTGATCCCCCAGTTGGGCTCGGCGCAAGGGGCATGTCGACAACTAGGCCGTCGTGCGCGTCAATGCGGCCACGGACCAAGCCTCGCCAGTCCTCGAGTTCCGTGGCCATCATTCCCCCGCGTCACCGCACCGACTCGCCCTCTGTTGCACTCCACATGCTTGTCGCCCCTTAGCGTGGAGACATCCGGCGACTCTTGCTGAACGGACAATAGCCTAGACCCACGACCAACGTCGCTGAGGTCGCGGACCTGAACAAGCCGTTCGTCCTCGATGACCTCATAGCGGAGTAGGGACAGCTCCCCGCCAGCGCCGGGGGTCCTCGTCACCACGATGCATGCCAACGGGAGCTACCATGCCTCGCGCGCATGAGAAGTACGCTCACCCGGTGGCTTCATTTCTGCCGAAGGGAAGCGGCCCCGACACGGCGTGAGGCCGAGGCCCCTTGCTAACGGCGAACGCGGGGTCGCCCCGTGCTAGCGATGTGGCGCCACGTCCTCGAAGAACCGGGGCGCATGCTCGTCGGAGATGGCGATCTGGCCGCTGAGGCGGGTGATCACGCGGATCTCGTAGAGCACCAGGATGACGAGCGCGAGGATCGTGGCCAGGCCGATCAGGGCAAGCATGGCGAGGCCGAGGGTGGCGGTGAGGGCGTGCATGGCCTGCTCCTCCGTGGGGGAAGGATGGGTGGGGAAGGCGTCGGCGGACGGCTAGGTCCAGATGTGGGCGTCGAGCAGCGCGCGCAGGCTCGCGGTGAGGGCGCCGTAAGGGACCTCGATCTCGTCGAGCGCGGCCCACAGCAGGTGGTCGCGCTGGTTCCGGTCGCTCCCGTTGGTCTGCGCCTGGACGGCCTGCTGGTGGCGGTGAACCGCGAGAGCGAGCTGGTGGAGGGCGTCGCGGGTGCGCTGCTCGTCGCGCGGCTCGCGCTGCTGGGTCAGTGTGATCCTGGCCTGACGGCGGCGCTCCTTGGCGGTCAGCAGCCTGGCCTCCGCTTGCCGTTTCCAGCCGATCGCCTTCGCTCGCCAGCTGTCGTGGTCGGCCTTGGCCGCAAACCATGCGCGGCGGCCGTCACGCTGCCGAAAGCAGTCCTGGCGGGTGAGCTCCAGCTCGGCGCGGCGGCTGGCGAGCTGGGCGTTGACGCGGTTGAGGAGCTGGACCAGCGCCACGCAGGTCCGCTCGACCAGCGCCTCGTCGTGCAGCGCGACCCACACCTGCCCATTCGGGTCGGAGCGGGGCAGGACGTGGTCGTTGACGACCTTGACGAACGAGGCGTCGTCCAGTGCCTGCAGGGTGCCGACGTCCCACAGCACGGTTGCCATCGGTTGTTCCTCCTTCTGCCCTGCTCCGACCGTTGGAGCTGGGGCCGGTTGTCGCGCGGCGCGGCGTGCGGTGCGCCGTGCGGTGTCGTTGGTGGGGTTGCACGTTGGCCTCCGCTTGGCCTCCGCTTGGGTGGCTGTCAGCCGGACGGCCAGCGCGGCTGCTCGGTCCAGCCGAGCGGCGTTCCCTTTTCCCGGGTGCTGGCGACAGCGCCGACGGGAAAGCGGGTGAGGCCGCGGCCGGCGACGGGGGTGGCGAGGGACAGGACGACGGCGAGCTGGGCCTGCTGCTGCTCCAGTCCGAGGCACCACAGCCGCAGCGCCTGGAGCTCGTCCCGGAGCTGGCGGACCTCCCGCCGCAGCGCCCGAACTGCGACCAGGTCCAGGTCTTCCGCGCCCTCGCCGCTTGGGTTCAGCGGCACCAGCGGCACCACCCTCCGCAGCCCAGGCCGTGGCAGTGCTGGCAGTAGCAGAGGTGCGGGCGCATCGAGGTCGCGGTGCACAACAGGCCGGTAAGGAGCCGGTGAAAAGGTCGCATGCTGTCCACCTCCAGTGGTGTGGAGCGCGGCAACCGTGTCGCCGACCATCGCTCCATCCTGTGTTGCGCGACCTAGGAGACGACCTTTGCGGGCGCGTGGGACCAACACTTCGCACTGAACGGTGGGGAATGGTGCGATACGATGCGATCGAAGCTGCCGCAGCCGAAAGGTCAGTCGATGCCGACACCAAGCGCCGGCGAGCTGATCCGCCAGGAGCGCCGCCGCCGTGGCTGGTCCAAGGTCCGGCTGTGCAACGAGATCCAGGCATGGGAGTACAAGCACGGCGACGGCGAGCACCTTGGCATCAACCCGAACTACCTCCGCGAGTGGGAGAGCGGTGAGCGCACGGTCAGCGAGCAATACGCGCCAAAGTTGTCCGTCGTGTTGGGCATTCCGCTGGAGGCCTTCGTTGATCGGCGCACCGCAGCCGGCAGCGGCGGCGAGGGAAGGCGGGAAGCAGCGCGGCCGGCGCGGAAGGCGATGGCGCCTGCTCCGACGACGTGGGTGATCCCGGCAGAACTCCCACCCGACATCGCTGACTTCACGGGCCGTTCAGCTGAGGTTGCCGAGCTGTGCCGGCTGCTTGCGGCCAAACCAGACGTCGCCGAGGCGACCATCATCGTCGCCGTCAACGGGCCTGCGGGGGTCGGCAAGTCGGCGCTGGCGATGCATGCCGCCCACGAGCTGTGCGAGGAGTTCCCCGACGGGCAGCTCTTCGTCGACTTGCGCGGCGATGAAGGCGACGGCCTCGACCCCGGAGTGGTCTTGAGCCAGTTCCTCCACGCGCTCGGCGTCGCAAGCCAGGAGATCCCCGCCGAGCTGGACGCGGCGGCCCGCGCCTTCCGCAGCCGCCTTTCAGGCAAGCGTGTGTTGGTGGTGCTCGACAACGCGATCAGCGAGGCCCAGGTCCGCCCGCTGCTGCCAGGAGATCCGGCCTGTGCTGTGCTGGTCACCAGCCGGCCCCCGCTGTCCGGGCTGGCCGGCGCGAGCGCGCTGCCCCTGGAGCTGCTCAGCGAACGCGACGCGGTACGCCTGCTCGCCCGCGTCACCGGGGACCACGAGGTGGCCAACAGCGTCGCCGCCGCCACCGTCGCAGCGCAGTGCGGCCACCTCCCACTCGCGCTGCGCATCGCTGGTGCGCGCCTGCGCTCGCGTCCCTCCTGGACAATCGCCACCCTTGCCGCGCAACTGGACGACGAGCGGCAGCGCCTCAAGCGCCTGACCCGTTGGCGACCTCGCGGTCCAACCCAGCCTCAACCTGAGCTATCAGCACCTCGGCCCTGCCGAGTCGCGGGCGTTTCGCCTGCTCGGCCTGCTCAACATGCCAGAGGTCAGCGTCGATGTGGCCGCCGCCGTGATGGGGTTGGCGTGGGAGGAGGCCGAGGACGCCCTGGAACATCTGGTCGACGTCGCGCTCCTGCAGACACCCGCGCCCGACCGGTACCGGTTCCATGACCTCGTCCGGCTCTTCGCGCTGGAGCGCGGCGAAGCCGAGGAGCAACCCGAGGCGCGGCGCTCAACGATCGCCGCAGCGGTCGACTGGTACCGGGACCGGGCAGTGGAGGGTGCCCTGTGGCTTGGACCCTCCCGCGAAGCCGGTCCCACCCGGTTCTTCCCTGATCTTGGTGGGGCGCTCGGATGGTTTGAGGCCGAGCGGGAGAACCTCGTCCGGGCGGTGGCACGTGCCGATGAGTACGACTTGACCACCCCGTGCTGGCAGCTCGCTGATGCGCTGTTCCGGTTCTTCGAGCTGCGCCGCTACCTGCAGGACTGGCAGTACGTCAATGAACGGGCGCTCGCGGCCGCGCGGCGCGCCGGGAACCGGGGTACCGAGGGACGGATGCTCAACGGGCTTGGCTACGTGCTCTTTGAGCAAGGCCGGCTCAACGAGGCGGTTGAGCACCTGGAGAAGGCCCTAGCGCTCCGACGCCAGGATGGCCATCGCGCCGGCGAGGGCCGGACCCTGAAGAACCTCGGCGATGTCCACATCCAGCTCCACCAGCCCGCCCAGGCGCTCGCCTACTACCAGCAGGCCGCTGCGATCGGTCGCGAAGTGGGCGACCGCGCTCGCGCGGGGCAGGCCCTCTACGGCGTCGGCGTTGCCTTGTTCGAGCTGGGCCGCTATCCCGAGGCCGACCACCAGCTGCAGGCAGCGCTCGCTGTGCTCAGGGAGGTCGGCGACCGCCCCAAGGAAGGCCGGACGCTGCTGCGGCTGGCTGCTGCCCAACGGGCGCAGGGGCGTCTGGATGAGGCCATCAGCACCTATCGCGACAGCATCGCCATCATCGGCAGCAGCGGCGACCGCTACCACCAAGGGCTGGCCTGCTGGCATCTCGGCCTCGCCCTGCAGGCCCGAGCCTTGGCCGCCGAGCACGCCTCCCACCAGGGGTCTCGTGGCGAGCAGCCGGACGCCTACTGGCGGCAGGCGCTTGCCATCTTCGACGAGCTGGCAGTTCCCGAGGCCGCTGAGCTGCGTCAGCTCCTCGCGACCACGACCACGACCCAGCAGAACACAGCCCAGGGCGACACCAAGCAGGCCGCCCGTGCTTCGTGACCGCCTCGGGCTTCCCGACACCCGCAACGCTCGTCCGTTCGTGGCGGCAATGCTGATCGACGCGCTCGGGTCCGGCCTCTTTCTGCCGTTCTCCCTGCTGTACTTCCACCACGCCAGTGGACTCCCGCTGACCGAGGCGGGCTTCGGCCTGTCCGCCGCGATGCTGGTCGCCCTGCCCGTTCCGCTGCTTGGCGGGCTGCTCCTCGACCGTGCCGGACCCAAGCAGCTCATCGTCGCCACCAACGCCGCCCGGGTGGTGGGGTTCCTGGCCTACCTGCTGGTCCACAGCCTCGTCACGCTCATCCCCGTCGCGCTGCTGGTGGCCATCAGCGATCGGCTGTTTTGGGCCGCCCAACCGACACTGGTCGCTGAGCTCGCCCCGTCTGGTGCCCGCGACCGCTGGTTCGGGCTCATCACCGCGGTGCGCTGCGCCGGGCTCGGCGCGGGCGGCATGCTTGCGGGCATCGCGGTCACCGGCGGGACCGTCGGCGCCTATCAGGCCCTCGCCATCGCCAACGCGGCAAGCTTCGCCCTGTGCACGGCGCTCGTGGCACGGCTTCGCCTTCCCAACCCTGACCCCGACCCTGGCCGGTCCGGTTCGCCCACCGATGACGCCGCCATCCCCCGCCGCTTCTGGACTGTCTTGGCCGACCGACCCTTCGCCGGGGTCGTGCTCACCAACCTCGCCTTCGGGATCGCCCGAACCGCCATCCTTGTCGGCCTTCCCATCTACACCGTCCAGGCACTGGGCGCGCCGACATGGCTGGCAGGCGCGCTCTACACCCTGTACACCGCGATGATCGCGGTCGGGCAGACCAACCTCGTCCGCAGTCTCGAAACCCATCGGCGCACCCGCGCGTTGATGCTGGCGGCGTGGATCTGGGCAGCCTCGTTCCTGCTACTGGCACTGGCGCTCCTGCTGCCCCGGGCGGTGCTGGTGCCCTACCTGTTT
>WNGD01007489.1_pt1 | contig 10273 bp, 11 predicted proteins | sample 5400671 | NCBI WGS metagenome assembly WNGD01 (sample SAMN13153369, study PRJNA577476) | soil metagenome | isolation source: 40 cm soil or saprolite under grassland replicate 2 | place: USA:California | collected 2016-06-15
AGTAATTGAGCAACTACCCATGGTAAGGTGGCGGGCACTGGCTGACAGGGCGGGATCACAAGGAGTAACAGCCAACACAGTTGTACGCCGCGGCCGGCCCGAGCTAGACCGCCCATGCCACCGAGATGGTGGTCGGCCCAGCAAACCCACAGGAAGGAACTACCATGCGCAACCGCTTTACAAGGGGGCTCTGCCTGGTCGCGGCATCGGCTGCTATCAGCACGTCCCTCGGCCTCGCGGCGGCCGGCGCCGCGAGCGCATCCTCACATCCGCACGTCACGAAGAACGCGACGACGGTCTGTGGCAGCCTCTGCGTCGACATCTCCAATGCGGCGCTCGACAACACGGGGTCCGGCGCGTTCATCATGAACGCCGTGGGAGGCGCCACCGGCACCTCCATCAACCTGCGCAGGGCCAGCAACGCCAAGGTGAATGAGGACTTCACGGCCGGATTCGTCGGCTTCCTCGGCAGCTACTGCCCGAACGACGGAGGCACCGGACTGAGCGCAAGCTCGTACGTCTGCACGAACTACCCGCCGTTCTGGGACGTGTTCGAGGCGGACTTCGCGCCGAACAGCAATGAGACTGGGCTCTGCGTGGGACTAGCCACGCCGGGTGTCGCCCAGCGGCTTAGCCTCCAGCCTTGTGGGGCCGCCACGCTCACGCTGTTCGTCGGTGACCGGGCACACGGCCTCGGCGGCGACTGCCGGATTCCCGGCAACTACTGCCCGTGGGTCGCTGCCAGCGACACGTTCCTGACGCACCCGCTGGCCGCGAAGGTCAACGTGAGCAGCAAGCACCCGCTGAATGTGCTGCGCGTCGACCGCGAGAACCTCTCTGGCGGCGTCGTGTCGGACAACCAGCAGTTCACCACGGCAACCGGCCCCGCTTTCTGAGGCCCGCCGCGATTTGACGGCAGCGGCATCCCCGTGCGCAAACAGGGATGCCGCTGCCGTTTCCGGCTGTCGGCCCAGGCGGCTGTCGGCCCAGGCGGCTGTCGCCCAGGCGGCGGCCAGCCATGGACGCGCTCTGGCCGGGCAGGCAGCCCGGACCGCGGCCCTGCCGACAAGATAGCTAGCGCCGGTCCCGGTGCCGGCCCAGACCAGCGAGCAGGCATACCGGCGCGAGCACGAGCCCGGCCAGCGCCCAGCCCAGTCCGAATCGCTCGGCCAGGAAACCGGCGGCCAGCGGTCCGATGCCGCCGGCCAGGCTCGCCGCGCTGGTCAGGGTCACCGCGACGCCGCTCTGGCCGGGCAGGCTGCCATACAGATTGGCCTGCAGCACCGGGTACCACGGCGCGGTGGTGATGCTCAGCCCGGCCAGCACGACGAGTTTCGGCCAGTAACCGGGCACCAGCAGGAAGCCCGGGTACAGCACGGTCGCCGCGGCAGCACTGACCGCGAGTACCCTGCGCCCGGCAGTCCGTTCCAGCACGCGGACAAGAGCGGCGTCCCCGGCCAGCCCGGCGACCAGCCGGACGGCCACCCCGAGCGCTGCCTCGGCCGGCGTGGCGTGCACCACGTCGACGAGATAGACCGCCAGGAAGCCGGTCAGGACATCAAGCAGGAGGTCAGCTACCTCGAGCAGGACAAGCCAGCGGAGCACCCCGTTAATCATGAGGGCATTGCGTATCCGCGACATGGCGCCGGTCCGGTCCGGTCCGTCATAGCCGGCGGCGGCCGGTGCGGCCGCCGGGCGCGGGCCGCTGCGGGCCACGCCGAGCCAGGCCAGTACGGCGCAGCCTGCCAGTACAAGGTAAGTGGTCCGCCAGCCGCCCCCGCCGGCCAGGACGACGACGAGCAGGACGGGACCCGTCACCGCGCCCGCCGATCCAGCCAGGTTCCAGCGGGCCATGTGCTGTTCCTGCCGGGCGGGGTCGGCGTCCATAAGGCCGGACTGGGTCAGGCTGACGAACGCCCCGGAAGCCGGGTAGAAGGCCACGAAGGCGATCAGCAGCGCGGCGAACGAATGCGCCGTGGCGGCGGCAACCAGCGAGCCGATGAAGGCGACGCCGCCTGCCAGCACGGCTATCCGCTGTCGCCGGCCGTGCCCGGCAAGGACTCCGAGGGGGAGTTCCAGCAGGCTGCCGAGCAGCAGCGGAACGGAGGCGAGCAAGCCGATCTGCGCGTAGCTCAGCGCCAGATCATGCCGGATGAGCGGAAACGCCGCGCCCCTAGTGCCATCGACGAGTTCGTCGACCAACTCGACGGCGAGTGCCGCCGCGAGTACCGAGGCTCCGGCCAGCGCCGACCGGGAGCCGGTGTTCATGCGTGTCACGTGTCGTCCTTCCATGTCTAACCGGCCAGGTCAGACGGGAAGGGCGGCCCGCGTGCCGCAGGGCTAGGTCACAGTCAAAGGAATCCCATGGCGCTGATGTTACGGTGCAGAGCCGGTCGCCTGCCACCGAGTATCAGGCCTTGATGATCACCGACAGCCAGGCGAGCGCGACACCGTAGATGACTTCGAAAGTCGGCGGCCTCGATCGACTCGGCGGCGCCAGCCGGCAGGCGTTTCATGGTCACGGAGGGTTTCGGGTGCTCGAACCCCGGCGCCCCGGAAAGTCTCCGCGATCATGAAACGCTGCCACCGTTCGGGTTGCGGTGGTGGCTGCGGAAGTCCGACAGCGGGCCCAGGTGGTGCAATTTGGCCGGGTTGATGATCGAGCGGACCGTCTGCACGACACCGTCGGCGATGTCCAGGCAGAGCACGCTGACCAGCAGCCCGCTGGAGTCGTAGAACATCGCGCCCGGCTGTCCGTTGATCTCGGCCCGGCGCAACGTGACGCCAAGCTCGCGGACCTGCCCGCTGAGGCTCGCGACCAGCCGCCGGACGTTGTCGCGGCCGATGATCGGGCGCGGCCACGACGGGCGCGTCCCGCCGCTGTCGCCATAGACGACGACGTCGGCGGCCAGCAGATCGACGAGGCCCGACATGTCGCCCTCACCCATGGCGGCGAAGAACCGGGCGGCAAGCTCGTCACGCTCCCGGCGCGACGCATCGAACCGGGGCTTGTGCGTCGCGACATGCTGCCGTGCCCGGCGGGCAAGCTGCCGGCAGTTGTCCTCGCTCTTGCCGACGATTCCGGCGATCTCGCCGTAGCCGTAGTCGAACACGTCATGCAGCAGGAACACGGCCCGCTCGGTCGGGCTGAGCCGCTCTAGCAGCAGCAGGAACGCCATGGACAGCGAGTCGGCGTCCTCCGCGTGGGCGGCCGGATCCGGTGCCGCCGGCCCGGGCGCCGTCTGGTCCGTCAGCACCGGCTCAGGCAGCCACGGGCCGACATATGCTTCCCGGCGGCTGCGCGCCGAACGCAGCTGGTCGATGCTCAGCCGGGTAGTGACCGACGAAAGGAATGCCTTCGGTGACTCGACGACACTGCCGCCGGTCAGCACCCGGTGGTAGCGCAGGAACGCCTCCTGGACGATGTCCTCGGCGTCCGCGACGCTGCCCAGCATCCGGTAGGCGATCGAGAACATCAGCGGGCGCAGGTCCTCGAATGCCTCGGTGACGCTCACCGGGCCGAGCGTACCGATCCCTCGCCAGCCTGCCCAGGCTCGGCCAGCCCGGCGGCGGCCTGCCGGAAGCCCTGTCGCCAGCTCGCCCAGGCCGGCGTCCAGTCAAGCGCCGCCTTCGCCTTGGCATTGGACGAGCCGCGGATCGTGGTCAGCATCGACACGACAACCTGGCCGGCTGCCAGCCGGGCCAGCCACACGGGCACATGCATCGGCGGCTTGGCGCGGAGCACGTCCGCCAGGTACGGCAGCCAGTCGGCCACCTTGGCCGGCTCGTCATCGACGATGTTGTAGACGCCGCGGCTGCCATGATCGAGCGCGGCGACGGTAGCGGCGGCGGCGTCGTCGACGTGGATAAAAGACCAGACCCCCGCGCCGTCTCCGACCACCGGCATCTTGCGCTTGCGGACCAGCCCGAAGAACTCATCCGATGCCCCCGGCCCGTAGAACGAGCCGTACCGCAGCACGATGCCCTCCATCGGTGACACGCCGAGCACCGCTGTCTCCAGGTACCTGATTGCCGCCATTGACTGCCGCTGCGCCGTCGGCGGATCCGGGTCCAGCGGGTCCGCTTCCGTCTTGACCGGCCCGCCGGAGCGGACATTCGGCCAGCCGGTGAAGCTCTGCGCGATGAACCGTCGCACCCCGGCCGCGCTAGCCGCTGCCAGCAGGTGATCGGCGCCCTGGGTGCGCAGCCGGTTGGTGACCTCGAACTGCCGGTCGAAGTTGCGCAGGCTCGTCACCGGGCCGATCTGGGTCATCTGGTGGATCACCACCTCCGGCTCGGCGCGCCCGACCGCCTCGCCGACGGCCATCGCGTCAAGCCCGTCCACGACCGCGGGCTCCGCGCCGAGCAACCGCAGCCGGTCGGCCTTGGCCGGGCTGCGGGTCGTGGCGACGACCTGATGACCCGCCGCGACCAGCCGGGGCACTAGCTGCTGTCCGATCGCGCCGGTCGCGCCGGCCACAAACACTCGCATGACGACTCCCTCTGCCGCGATTGCCTCGATGTGGTCGCCCTCTCAGACGTAACACCCCAGCGGCCTGTGACACCTGGCGCGCGCTGGGCTTACGCCCACGACAGCGCGGATGGCTGGTCGGCGGCGGTCAGGCTGGCGGATCGGTGCGGAGCAGGCTGTAGGTCACCCCGTCGCGCCAGGCGCCATCCCGCCAGCCGATGCCGCGTGTCGTTCCTTCCCGGGTGAACCCGGCCTTCTCCAGTGCCCGCTGCTCGGCGATGTTGCCCACCTCGGTGCTGGCCTCCAGCCGGTGCACCGTCGTGTTGGCGAACAGGTAGCGCGCAAGCAGCCGGTGCGCCTGTGTGCCGTAGCCATGGCCGCGAGCCTCCGGCAGCAGGGCGATACCCAACATCCAGCAGTACGCAGCCGGGGTGGTCGGCCGCCGGCGCCAGTTCATGAAGCCAAGGCGCTGGTCGCCAAGCACGACCATCAGTACTCCGCCGTCCTCGCCCAGCAGCTCATTCTCGGCCCACTCGCGCCGCCACAGCCGGGGGTTGAACCAACCGAACCGCGCGTACTCGCCGGCTATCTCCGGATCCCACGTCAGCTTCTCCAGGACCGGCAGTTCATCCTCGCTGACCGGTCGCAATTCCACCCGCTCGCCCATACCCGAATCATCCGCCTCCCGGGCCGGAGCGTGTCGCCCTTGCCTTTCCTTGATCACGGAGACTTTTGGGTGCGCGGACCCCGGAAACCCTCCGTGATCATGGACGACGACCCGGATGTGACCGGCACCTGACCTTCCGGCTGCTCTTCGGAAACGCGGCAGACCAGGCACCGGCGTCGGCGCCCGACCCGGCTCAGCTGGCCGGCCTGGGCTGGCTGTACGCGCTGCCCGCCCGGTCGAGCATCGCACGTGCCCGGGCCTGGCAGGCGGAATACATGATTAGCGGGGTCCGGGATCATGTGCTCGCGCTGGCCTGCCTGCGGTACGGGTTGCCCGCGGCGCAGGGGCGGGGGATGGACCGGCTGCCGCCCGATGTCACCGCGACCATCGCCGGGGCACTTGTCCGCTCACTGGAGATCAGTGAGCTGGCACGTGCGTTCCGGGTCGTCACCGAAGCGCTGCTGGCAGAGATCGGCCAGGTTGATGCCGGCCTGGCCGGCCGCCTGGCGAGCACCCTGCGAGAGCTAGCCGGCTAGCCGCCGCCGCTATCTTCCCTGCGGGACCGTCCCATTCGCTCGTCCGGCGCGCGTACCTGGCCCACCCACGAGCAATTGCCCGCTTGGCTGAAACTGGTCTCCCCAAGGCAGTGCCCACCGCCAAGCAAGTCTCCTGGGGATGCCAGGCAGGGCCGCCCTTGGAGGCGCGCGGCGTGCAGCGTCCGGTCAGCTCGCCTGTGCCGCTGGCCTGGCGCCATGGTCAACACCGTGCCACAGTGCTCGCCCGAGTATTTAACGCCTTCGGCCGCTCAGTCAGTAGCTGAAGGTTGTGGCACCGTCGTCGCCGATCCATTCCCACAGCTGGACGGTGCCTGCGAGTTCGGCGTTGGACAGCAGGTTGCCCTTGTCGAGCTGCTTGGCGTTGAAGCAGATGGGGCAGACCATGAACCGTCCGCCCGCCTTCTCATATCGCGCCAGCAGATCAGGCAGGGCAGGGCATCCGTCGCAGGCGACGCCGGTGGCCACCCCGTCGAGGGCTAGCCGGACGGCTTCCTTGGCCTGGAATATGACCGTCGGCCGCCCGGTTTCGGCGGCGCCGACGGCCACGAGGAACGCCACGGTCACCCTTTCCGGGTCCTCCAGGCCCGTGGTGAGACTGATCACTGCTTTTCCGGCCATTTGCTACCTCTCTTTCTTCCTGCTGGGCTACCAGCCGCCAGTGCCGATGGCCTTGGCGCATGCCCGGAGTGCCCGGTTGTGGGCGCTCACCCAGCAGCGTTTTCGGTGGCGGCTGCCTGATGAAATCCCGAACAGAGCAGGTCGGCGGCCAGGATCCGGTCGGCGCCGAGCGTGAAATAGGCAACCTGCTCGACGTCGTAGACGTCATCGCCTTCGGTAACCCGCAGGCGGTAGCGCAGCCGCGTCCGCGGCCCGATCACGATGGCATCCGAATCACGCAGCTCAACGGCGGATGCGTCCGCGAACCAGCCGAGCACCAGCGCCGCCGCCTGGTCTGCTCCGGATGCCTGCCGTAAGCCCGGTGGGATGAGTGCCCGTAGCTCCGCTCCCGGCGCGAGCACCTGGGCCATCATTGCGGGGTCACGGTCAACCAGGGCCCTGAGGTAGCCGCTGACAGGCGCCTGCCCCCCGGCATCGGCAGCCCGGCCGAGCGGCCGCATTACGCCATCGTCCCCAGCGTCCCTGCCCGCGACCATGGCCAAGTACCCCCGCAAAGAGCTAGCACGATCGTCCGCCAACTGAGAAGGTACGATCGGTCGTGCTATGTTGTCAAGACAATGAGCGGCACCGCCAATCAGCGCGTCCGCGAGCAGCGGCGCCCGCGCGCCGACGGGAAACGCACCCGCGGCGCGATCCTACGCGCTGCCGCCTCGCTGGCCACCGTCGACGGCCTGGAGGGCCTGTCGATCGGGAACCTAGCCGCGACGATTGGCATGAGCAAGAGCGGCCTGTACGCGCACTTCGGCTCCAAGCAGGAACTCCAGCTGGCCACCGTGGCGGAAGCGGGCCGGATTTTCCAGGAAGAAGTTGTGCAGCCCGCCCTCGCGGCTCCCCCCGGCCTGGCTCAGCTGGCCGCGGTGTGCGAGGCGTTCTTCGATCACCTGAAGCGCCGTACTTTCCCGGGAGGCTGCTTTATGGCCAGCGCCGCGCTGGAGATGGGCACCCGCCCTGGCCCGGTCAAGGAACTGGTCGCCGCGTTCCAGTCTCAGTTCGTGGCGCTGATCCGGGGCTTCGTCGTGACCGCGCTTGAGCAGAACGAGCTTCCCGCGAACGAGGACCCTGACCAGCTCGCCTTCGAGCTGAACGGAATCATCCTGGTCACCGACACCAACTTCGTGCTGCACGACGATCCCGGAGTCCTGGACCTGGCCCGGCAGATCGTCCACCGGCGGCTAGGACTCGACGGCCGCCAAAGCGCGGGACAGGCGTAGGGCCAGCAGGTCCGCGTGGCCGCCCGCCAGCTGGCTAGCATTCCGGCGGCAGGCTAGCATTCTGGCGGCAGGCTCACGACGGTACCTACCTTCGACAACGGAAGCGGCCAGCACCTGCACTCGCCGCTGTCATTTACATGGCCCGTCCGGGCGTTCATCACGACCGAGTAGTCGGTATAAGGCCGCGCTGGTGGCTGGTAACCGGACGGAACGCTATGGTTCCAGTGGATCGCCTTGGCATGGACCTCCACGACCCAGACCAGCGTCCGGGGCGGCATTCCGGTACTGATGTCACCCTGCGACTCGGCCGGCTCGCCCTTCGCGTACGTGGTGAGAACGAGGTGCACCCCTTCGACGCGGGTAAAGAGCCCCCGGCGCGCTCTGTCTATGACCTGCCTGCATGCCCGCGCCGCCGACATGACGCCGGGCGGTAGCGAACCTCCTGGCGCAGGTGACATGGCAGGCGGAGCGGATGGCCCAGCTGAGCTGATGATCGCGGCCGCACCCGGTCCGCTCGCTGCGCTGCCACACCCAGCAGTAGCCAGGGCGATAGAAGTGACCAGACCACCAATCCGACGTGCCTGGTTTCCGGCCATGGCGACCACCGCTACGCGCTGAGGAGAAGCACCTGGCCCGGTGCCGCTTTGTCGTTACGACGTAACTCGGGTCTGGCCGGTTCCACGGCCGCCTTGCTGCTTCCGATCCCCTTCCCTGAACGGGAAGCCATCAGAGCCGTGGCCGGCGGCAACTCGTAGCGCTGCCACGAGCTCGCGTGGCCCGGTGCCGCGCCATGCGACGTATCCGTCAGGGCGGACGAGCACGACGCCGCCCCGTTCGACTCCGTAGAGGTCATGCCAACCAGCGGCCTCGATGACGTGGACGACGAGAGGAATGCCCGTGGCGCGCGCAATACCGGCAGGGGTATCGAGCGCTCGTTTGCCTGGGGGGTCAGTGAGCGCCACGAAGACGTTGCCGAACAAGTCCAGGGTCGAGCGCCCCTGTCCGAGCCAGAGATGCGGGGCACGATGACCCGGCCTTCCCACGGGCAGGTACTGACCGATCGGGTCTCGGGTGATCGGCGCGGCCGTGTGATCCTTTGTGATCACTGCAGATTCGTAGACGTGCCCCAGCACGAGCCCGTCGATGGGATTCGGCGGCCGCGCAGGGCCGAGGCTCGCGTCCGCGCAGGCGACCGCGTGCGGGCGGCGCTCTGGTTCGTAACTCTCGAGCAGCTCGGGGCTGGCCCACCCAGCGAGGACGCCAGCGAGTTTCCACACCAAGTTGTGGGCGTCGGCGACGCCGCAATTCATGCCGAGCCCGCCCTCCGGTGTGGTGATATGCGCAGCGTCCCCTGCGAGAAGGACGCGGCCCATCAGGTAGCGGTCTGCGACGAGTGCGGTTGGTTCCCAGACCCGGTGAGCGATGTACTGAAGGCCGACACTGTCGTCACCGAGAGCACAGCGGACGAACTCGATGCAACGGTCCTCGGTCAGCGATTCTCTGGGGTCGGTGTCCGGATCGTAGGGGACCACGCAGAGCCAGCGACGCTTGTTGTCGACGGCGGCGAACAGTGATCCCGGCAGCGGTTGCCGTAGCCAGTAGACGGCGCTCTGGCGTTCCTTCATCCTCATTTCGATGTCGGCCTCGACGAGGACGCTGACGCGGTGGCCGAAACCGCCCGGACCGGACCGACCGACGCCGAGAGCCTCGCGGGTGCGGCCACGAACGCCGTCAGCTGCGACCATGTACTGGGCGCGCACCGGGCCCAGCTCGCCGTCGGCGACGATTTCGGCCGTCACCCCCTCGTCGTCTTGGGTGAAACCGACGACGTCAGTTGAGAACCGCACGTCGGCGGCGGCCTGGGCTCGGTCCCGCAGCACCGGCTCCAACCGCTCCTGCGAACAGATCAGCTCGCGGGTCGGGCTCGACTGGTTGACGTCATCGACCGGCAGTCCCCGGCGCTGGAAGTCAGCGCCGAGCAGCGTCTCCCCCTCGAAGACGAACAGGCTGTCGGCCTGGGGCAGCGACACGTCCGAGACCGCTGCCTCCAGGCCCCACTGTCGGAAGATCTCCACCGTCCGGGTCGTCACGCGACGCCCCTTGGGGAAATCCAAGGTCGACGCATGCTTCTCGACCACCATGCAATCCACTCCGAAGTGGCGCAGGCCCACAGCCATCAGCAGCCCGACTGGCCCTCCACCCACAATCAGCACCGGCACGTCGACTGGTTCGGGCATGGCCTCAACCTACTAACCCGGTAACCGTCAGAGTGAGCCCGGATGCACCGTGACGTGAACATCGGACTAGCCGTGGCGCGTTCGCGGCCGAGGGTTCGAGCCGGTGCGGGCCTTCGAGGCGTCGAAGGCTGGGCGGTTCGTCCAATCCAAGGCAAGGCGTGGGGGCTGCCGTTGCGGGGTGGCCGAAGTGATCGACGCCGACCCCGCAGGCGCGGGACAAGACGGCGCGGGTGAAGATCGCGGCAGCGGACCAGCCTGTGCGGCGGGCATGGGCAAGCTGCTCAGGGACGCGACGAAAACACACGCGCCCCAATCGGATCGGACGCAATGGACACGCGGTCGGAAGCGGGGCTCCTGAAGATCGGCCGGGACCTGATGATCATGCCCTGACCTGGTCCGGAGCGGTGGAGCGGGCGGTGGAGCGGGCGAAGGAGCGGGCGAAGGGAATCGAA
>WNGD01007490.1_pt1 | contig 10272 bp, 13 predicted proteins | sample 5400671 | NCBI WGS metagenome assembly WNGD01 (sample SAMN13153369, study PRJNA577476) | soil metagenome | isolation source: 40 cm soil or saprolite under grassland replicate 2 | place: USA:California | collected 2016-06-15
CGACTTCGCCCGCCGGGCCCAGCGCTCCAGCACCTGCCGCTCATCAGCGGTCAGCCTCACCCCGGCCTTCGGCCGTCCCGTCCGCGCCATGACAGCAAACTACACTTAGCCGACGAACTTCAGACGCAGGACACTAGCTAGCAGACCGGGACCGGCTGGGGTCGGCGCAGCATCCGGATCAACGGCAGTGGCGGATCTGCTTCCGGCGAGCAGGGACGCGCGCCAACGGGTAGCGCGCGGTCCTCCTCCGGGCCCGCCAGCTGTGCGGCGGCCTGGACGGTCCAGCCGACGGCGAACACCGCCGCGGACTGGCGGAACCAGTTGATGCAGGTATGGGTCCAGAAGCTAGCCAGGACGGCTTTCCCGCGCAGCCCGCCGGCGTGAGCGGCAGTGAGTTGAGCCACCCGGTCGCGCAGCCGGAGCGAAGCCGTGTGGAGCCCAGCGGGCATGGGCCACTGCGCGTTCACGACAACGGTCTTCCTGTGGCTGGATGCCCCAGCCAGGGGCCCTCGCCGGTTGCCATCGTGGGGACAGGGTGGTGCCGCTGGTGCGCGCCGCTTCGGTGCCTGGTTAGCGCAGCGGTTTGAATGCTGCGCGGATTTCGGTGGCGAAGAGTTCGGGTTCTTCCCAGGCGGCGAAGTGGCCGCCCTTACCGGCCTCGTTGAAATAGGTGAGGGTGGGATAGGACTTCTCGACCCAGCTGCGCGGGGCCCGGAAGATCTCGCCGGGGAAGGTGGTGAAGCCGACCGGGAGCTTGACCTGCGGGGGAGCCTGTCCGGCTGCGAGAGCCTGGGCTCGTCCGCTCTCCCAGTACGACCGAGCCGCCGAGGCGCCGGTGCCGGTCAGCCAGTACGTCGTGATGTTGTCGAGGATGTGGTCCCGGGTGAGACCCCCGGACGGCTGCCCGTCGACGAAGGCGCGGGAGATCTTCTCGTAGGCGTCGGTGTCGTGGTCGAGCATCCAGGCTGCCAGGGCGAGGGGGGAATCCAGCAGGGCGTAGCCGATCGTCTGCGGCCGCGTGGCCTGCTCCAGGAAGTAGCCGAAGCCGGTCGCCCTGAACGTCTTGGTCTGCTCGAGCGCCGCGCGTTCCTGCTCGGTTTCCGCCGGCATGGCGCCGCCGCCCAGCGCCGTCACGAGCAAGTTCATGTGGATGCCGATTAGCCCCTCGGGTGCCTGGCGGCCCATCGCGTCGGTGACCGAGGCGCCCACGTCGCCGCCCTGGGCGACGTAGCGGGTGTAGCCGAGGCGGCGCATCAGCTCCGCCCACGCGCGCGCGACGCGGCCGGGGTCCCAGCCGACCTCGGCCGGCTCGGCGGAAAAGCCGTAGCCGGGCAGCGACGGCAGCACCAGGTCGAACGCGTCCCCGGCCGAGCCGCCGTGCGCGGGCGGGTCGGTGAGCGGGCCGACGGCCCCGAGCAGCTCGATGACCGACCCGGGCCAGCCGTGCGTCATGATCAGCGGCAGCGCGTTCTCGTGCGGCGACCGCACGTGGATGAAGTGGATGTCCACCCCGTCGATGGCGGTCGTGAACTGCGGCAGCGCATTCAGCCTCGCCTCACACGCGCGCCAGTCATAATCGCCGGCCCAATAGCGCGCCAGCTCCCGGATCGTCGCCAGCTGTACCCCCTGCGACCGGTCATCAACCAGCTCCTGAGACGGCAACCGCGCCGCCCCAATCCGCCGCCGAAGGTCAGCAACCGCCTCCTCGGACATGTCCACCCGGAAGGGACGGATCTCGGTAGCGTTCTCGACGTTGCTGCTCATGACGGCCTCCCTTTAACGCAGTGACCGGAACGCAGCCCGCATTTCGGCGGCGAACAGGTCCGGCTGTTCCCAGGCGGCGAAGTGGCCGCCTCGGTCGAGCTTGTTGTAGTGGATGAGGTTGTGGGGATACGCGCGCTCCGCCCAGCTCCGAGGGGCTTGATAGAGCTCGTCGGGAAAGACGCTGATGGCGAACGGAATCGAGATGGGCTTGGCGTCGAAGAAGTCCGCCTTGTTCTCCCAGTAGAGACGAGCCGTGGAAACCCCGGTGTTCGTCAGCCAGTAGAGCGTGATGTTGTCGAGGATGTCGTCTCGGGTCAGGGCGCTCTGCAGGTGTCCCTCAAGGGCCTTTTCTACGAGCCCGGGCTGGCCAGTGCCGTCGCCGTGGTCAAGCATGAACGCCGCCAGATCAGCGGGTGAGTCCGCCAGCCCGTACAGCGTCTGTGGGCGCGTCCCCATGATCTGTGCGTAGGCCACGTGCTTGGCAAAGAAGTTGCTCAACTGCTCGTACGCGCGCCTCTCCTCGGCCGACAGATCCGGTGGCGGCGGGTCGCCGCGCTGGACCGCCTTGTTGATCTCGGCTGGAGCGGTACCAGGCATGTTGGAGTGAATGCCCAGCAACTCCGGCGCTGCCTGTACACCCATCGCCTGCGTGACGGCCGCGCCCCAATCGCCGCCCTGCGCCACAAACCGGGTGTACCCCAGGCGCTTCATCAGCACCACCCAGGCACGTGCGATGCGGGGCGGATCCCACCCCGTGGTGGCCGGCTTGGCGGAGAACCCGTGACCCGGCAGCGACGGAACCACCAGATGGAACGCGTCCTGCGCGCTCGCGCCGTGCGCCGTGGGGCTGGTGAGCGGCTCGATGATCTTCAGCTGCTCGATGACCGAGCCAGGCCATCCGTGTGTGACGATCAGCGGCAGCGCGTCCGCGTGCTGGGAGCGGACGTGGATGAAGTGAATGTCCAGCCCGTCGATCTCGGTGATGAAGTTCGGCAGCGCGTTCAGTTTCGTCTCGCACTTGCGCCAGTCATGGTCGGTCGCCCAGTAGCGCGCGAGCTCCTGCATCATCGCCAGCCGCACGCCCTGCGAGTCGTCGGTGACCGTCTCGCGCTCGGGCCACCTGGTCGCGTTGATGCGCCTCCGCAACTCGGCGACCTCCTCGTCCGGAAAACCGACCCGGAACGGACGAACAGTGTCATCACTGCCGGCCTGTTCTGCACCTTCAGTCATAGCTTCAGATCTCCTACTAAACCGAGTTGACCTGGCGGGCCCACAGCCCCGGTCGCCGCTGCGGCACCTTATGACCCTGGCTCGTCCCGGTAGGGGGCCAGAAACGTGGTCAGCGCGGCCAGGAGCTGGTCGGGGGCCTGTTCGGCGACCCAGTGGCCGCAGCCGGGGATGACCAGCGTCTGCACGTCGTCCGCGGCGAGCTTCATCGTGTTCCCGACCCCTTCGCCGGAGCTTTCCGCGCCGCCGATCGCCAGCACGGGCAGGGTCAGCCGCTGGGTCTTGCGCTTCTGGTTCTGCGCGCTGGTGGTGGGGATCGCGCGGTAGAACTCGAAGCTGCCGCGCAGCTGGTCGGGGCCGGCGGCGAGGGCGTCGATGTAGTACTTGACGGCGTCGGCGGGCAGCTTGTTCGTCCCGGCCGAGGCGTCGAACTCCGCACCGAAGAAGATGTCTTCCCGCCCGGTGACGAGCTGTTCGTTGATCGTGTGGAGCTGGTTGAAGGCCAGATGCCACAGCCGCTCGTTGAGCGGCGGGGGCAGGAACAGTGGCGGTGAAGGGGATATCCCCGGGAGGGGAGCCTCGGAGACGACCAGCCGGGCGACCCGGTCGCGGTGGTCGGCGGCCAGGGCGTAGGCGATCGGCATGCCGACGTCGGTCCCGTACAGGGCGAACCGCTGGTGGCCCAGCGCGTCCATCAGCGCCACCAGGTCGCTGGCCAAGGTGGCGGTGTCGTACCCAGCCTGCGGTTTGCCGGACAGCCCGATACCGCGCTGGTCGACCGCGACCACCGCAAAGTCCCTCGCCAGCGCCGGCATCAGCATCCGCCACGCGTACCAGGTCTGCGGCCAGCCGTGCACCAGCAGCAGCGGCGGCCCCACACCGCCGGTGACCGCAAACAGCCGAACCTCACCAGTGTCGACGTAGCGGCTGGTAAACGTGTCAGTAAGCCCGGCTGGCAGGTGCGGCGCCCCCCGGACCGAGCCAGGACCTTCCGGGGTGGGCGCGGTGGATGATGAGCTCATGAGGATCCCCTTCCCAGCACTTGACGGGCTTGCGTGCAGGAAGCTGGAGCGGCCGCCATCCGTTCTGACGATCTCACACGGCTGAGAGGCGTACATCCCTCCCGCGGGTGATCCCAGGCGAGCGCAGTGCAGGCAGGCGAGGCGCTGAAACCTGGGCACGCTGGCCGGGAAGAGCGGTGCGTGGATCGCTGATCCTACCCGCACGACGACGGGCCCGGGCATAAGCAAAGGCTGCTCGCGCCCCGCAGATTACCGAATCTATCAGCCTGTCGTCGGCAGCGAGCGGCGCCATTTTCGGCAAGATAACGCTGAGCACCTAGTCGCCATTGAACGGCAGCATAATGCGCGGAGCAGGCCGGGGGAGAGCCAGACCAACGCGCCATTTCATGCGACGGCGGGTGGGCCCGATCAGGTGAACCCGATGTTCAGGACGAAGTGCCCGAGCCTCAGGTTGAGTACTCCGCCGCCGGCCCAGTGCACGATGAACGCCAGCAGGATGATGGCCAGGATGATCACGACCACCCAGAAGAAGAACACGATGATGCCGGGGATGGCATACCCCGCTACAGTTCTCGCTCTAGCCACGGCCACCAGCTACCCACGGCCACCCGACTTATTCGGCGGGTGTTCACCGGGGACGACGACGCTAGATCTTGGTCATTCCGGGGCCGGCATCATGTGCGGGCGGCTGGTCATCGAGGCAGTGGGTCATGCACCGGGTGGCGCGCCGGTTGTCTGGTTCTGGGCGCTGCCGGCGGCAGGTTGATCACCGGTGCGCCGCGGCATGCGCGCCCGCGAGGAACTGCGCGCCGTAGCTGGCTGGCGCGGATTTGACCTGGAGCGCGCTAGAGATGTGATGCTCCTGGCATGACCGGCAGGTTGCTCCCCGCGAAGTGGCCGCGCGATCTGGCTTCAGCCTTGGCACGCCGCGCTGTTGCGGCCATCGGGCTGCTGGACGCACGGGACGGTCCCCGGGGGCGGGCATGGCCGGTTCGGCGAGCAGGACCTCGAATGGTTGCGGGTCCCTGCGCTGCCTGCCGCACACGGGCATGCCGATCGCGCAGATGCGCCGGTATGCCGGTCTCGCCCGCGCCGCACAGGCACCGTCGGCGCGGTTCAGGCACTCGCGCCTGCCATGACAACCGAAGGAAAGAGCCATGCCACCCGCTCCGCCCGCCGTTGAAGCCGTCACCGGAACCCGTGACCAGGCAAGACCGACAGGCACTTCCGCCCCAGCGGCTGCGCCGGGCTGGCGCGGCCGCGCCAAGGCCCAGATGCTGCCGCTCCGGCGCTCTGCCCGTATCGCGCAGACCGCCCTGCCCGCCGTTACCTGCCAGGAGGACGTCGGCAGAGCCCGGCCAGAAGAACGCGGCTACCGCCGGCGGCGCATGGCTGGCCTGCCGTGGCGGGTGCCCAAGACCGCCCGCAGCTACCACGACCCGCTGTTCGACCGTCTCGACCTGGTCGAAAGCGACTACTACCGCCTCCGGAACTATCCCCAAGGCTGACCGCGGCCAGACGCAAGCCCGGGACACCACAGCCCGCCGATCACCGTGACCCGGGCCACGCCGGGGCAGCGGCGCCACCCGGGCCCGGCCAGCCACAGACCAGTCTCCCCGGGGCGGCCTGGTCGCGGCTATTTGGACATCCCGTCAAGGCAGGACCGAGGGCTGATCGATAACCCAGCGCCAAGTGCCGTCCGGCTGGCGGCGGGCTATCTCAACGGTTGCGCCGCCGCTGGGCAAGAGCGTGGAGGTCAGCGCAATGTCACCGTTCACGATCGCCGGGCGCTGTCCGGCCGAGCCCAGAGCTGGCCGGCTGGCCAGGAACTCCGCATAGACGGCGCGGATCTGCTCATGGCCGACCGCGAGCCGCCCCCGTGGGAACGCCAGTACCGCATCGGGCTCATAGAGCGCGACTACTGCTTCCACATCACCTGCGTTGGCCCGCTGGAGGAACAAGTCGCTCAGATCCTCCGGCCGCCGCGGCGGCTCGGGCACTCGCCGTCCCGTCATGCGCCCACTGTGGCACCGCAGTGCGACATTCCCCGGCCGGGCCGGCCAGCGGGCGCCCCGTCCTCCGGGTCTTGGCGGCGGGCGCGCAAGGCTCGCTGCTTGCGGGCGTTGTACTGCATGACATGCTCCCCGGCTGCGTTGGCCTCGGACGCGGCCCGGCGCTTCGCGGCGGCGTAACGGTCGCGGTCGCCGGGGTTGCCCCGTAGCCAGTCGCGGAAAATCCGGTGCTTCACCAGCTCGGGGCTGTCGAACCCGAAGACGTGCAGGTTGCAGGGGGGCCCGTCCGCCGCAGCATCCGGTGTCCGTACCACCCAGGGCTCCCGGGGGTGGCGGAGAGTCGTCGAACGACACGATCTCGGTGCGGCTGGGCATCAGCGCAGTCCAGGGCCCGCTCATCCGCATATCCCGGCACCGGCAACCGCGCTCCGCGCGAGATCATCGCATCCGGTACCAGTGAACGTGCAGCTCGCACCGGCACCGGCGGACCGAGACCCTCCGGCCGGATCCTCCGTCCGCGGACCGAAGAGTTTCCGGTCCGGCGCGTCTGTATAGACGACAACCCGCCGCTGCGGTAATCGTCTGGAACCCGCGACGGCGACCTCACCTCGATCACCTTGTCACGACGATCGCACGGAACGGAGCAGACCGATGGGCAGGCTCGTGCTGTACATGTCCATGTCCCTGGACGGCTTCATCGCTGGCCCCGGGGGTACCAAGGACAATCCGTTTGGTACCAAAGGACATCGGCTGCACGAATGGCTGGGCGACGGCGGAGAAGACCCCAGCGGCTACCGGCCAGACGATCAACCAGGCCAGACGGTGTTCGACGAGATGCTGTCGACCGGTGCCGTGACCACCGGCAGGCGCATGAACCTGCCGATCCGCCTCTACCGCGTCCGGGGCGCGCGGTGATGGCTGGCGACGACCCGGCCAAGGCCGCGGTGACAAACGATGCCCAGCTTGCCGTCATGGCGGCGCAGATCATCGACGCCAACCGGTATCTCGTGCTGGCCACGGCGGACCAGCACGGTGTTCCATGGGTCTCGCCATTGTGGTACGCGCACGCGGGCTACCACGAATTCTTCTGGGTGTCCGATCCCCAGGCGAGACACTCGCAGAACATCGAAATCCGCCCCCGGGTGAGCATTGTGATCTTCGATTCCAGCGCCCGGCCCGGCGCTGCGTCAGCGGTGTACATCAGCGGCACCGCCGGGATGGTGGCCGGGCCTGACCTGGAGAGAAGCATCGAGGTCTACTCCCGCCGATCTCTGGTGCAGGGGCTGCCACCATGGACACCCAGCAGTGTGCGGGCGCCAGCGCGTCATCGCCTCTACCGGGCCGTCGCCGCCGAGTTGTCCGTGCTGCAGCCGGGCGGCGTCGATGTCCGGATCCCTGTCGCGGTGGAATCAGTTGCGGGCCACCGGTCCCCGGATCATTGATGTGCGTCGAGGAGGGTGATCGACAGGTCCGGGCTCTCTGCGTGGGCATTGTGACCGAGACCGGGGAGCGTGACGGTTGGGGCGCCCAGCCGGGCTAGTTGCTCATCTGTGTTCATCGGGTCGTGCTGGCCGCGAGCCAGGGTCACCGGGGCCTGCGATCCTGCCAGCAGTTGCCCCATATCGGGCGCCCCGACCGCGAAGGCACCCGGGTCCATGGCCAGCCGCCATTGCCCGTTCTGCTCACGCAATCCGGCGTCCACTGCCGGGTCACCGTCGGGCACCAGGCCGGCCAGGCCGGACACCCGCAGGTAGCGGGCGGCGGCCTCGTCACGAGAGACGAACCAGGCCGGCGGCCGGCGGGCCAGGGCCTGGGCGCGGTCCAGATCCTCATCGCTCCAAACGACCTTGATCCCCAGGCCGATGACCGCCTGCACCGGCACGGGGAACCTGCCGCTGGCCAAGGCCAGGCCGACGACGCCGCCCAGCGAATGTCCCAGCACCACGACGCGGGCACCGGGCGGGACGATACCGGCGACCGCGGCGGCGAAGCCGTCGAAGGTATAGGCAGCTAGCGGCGGCGAGCCGCCATGACCGGGAAGGTCCGGCGCTAGCCAGCGCCCCGGCCACCGCCGGGCGAGCAACGGCCACCACCCGCCCCAGACGTCGCCGGTCGCGCCGAGGCCGTGCAACAGCACCAAGAGCGGCTCCCCGCTGCCACCTTCGTGTATCCGCAGACCAGGCTCCATGGCCGCAGTCTGCCACCGCGTCCGCCAGGGCCGGGCCCCCCACGTGGGCATCCAGGAGCTGAAAGGCTGCCTGCCCAGCCCCGCAGCGATCGGCGCGCCCTATCTGTGGACCGGGCCAGTTACGGCATGAGACTGCCCTCCGCACGGCTGGGGGTATGGGTGCCAGATACATGGCCATCGGCAGCCGCGGGAACCATCCGTTAGGTACGGGACGGGCATGCGCGAGGAGAAGTCGTCCCGCCCGGGCGGGTCGCCAGCGCATCGGGTGATTAAAGTCGGCAACACGCGGCAACTGTGGCAAGGCGGGATAGGCGTGACGCTCGCGGCGTCCATCGAGGAGCTCCTGGGGCGGCGGCAATGACACTGGCCCGGTCTGCTCGGCCCGAAACTGAGATCGTCTTTGATCCTTCCACCTACGTCGACGGGGTGCCTTTCGAGGCGCTGACCCGGCTGCGAAGGGAGACCCCCGTCGCCTGGGTGGCCGAAACTCCCGTCCTGGGCTGGCCGGCGGGCCCAGGGTTCTGGCTGGTGCTGCGGCACACCGATGTCGAATCGGTGCTGGCCAGGCCGCAGCTGTTCTCTTCCTCGCTCGGGGCCACGCAGATCCGTGACCCGGCGACGCCGCAGGCGCTCGGCTATGTCCGGCAGATGATGCTCAACATGGACCCGCCAGATCACTCCCGGCTGCGGCGGCTGCTGAGCCGGTCGTTCACGCGGCGGGCGGTCTCGCAGCTTGAGGACCGTAGCCGCGGTCATGTGCGGGACATCTGCGACCGGGTGTTCACCGGCCCGCGGGGTGAATGCGACTTCGCCAAGGACGTGGCCGCGGATCTGCCACTGCTGACACTGGCCGATGTGCTGGGCGTGCCGCAGCAGGACCGCTGGCTGCTCTTCGACTGGTCCAACCGGGTAATCGGCTATCAGGACCCCGACTATGCCTCGTCGGCCGAGTTCGACCCGGCCGCGGGCACGCCCATGGCAAGGCAGGCGCATGCGCTGCGGCCGGTGCCTGGCAGTGACGGCCGGATGCCCGATCCGCGGACCCGCCCCGGCATGCCGGACCTTTACGCCTATGCCCACCTGCTGGCCGAGGAGAAGCGGCGCCGCCCTGGGCCTGACGTGATGTCGATCCTGCTGGCACAGGTGGACGACGACGGCGGCCACGTGTCGGTGGCTGAGTTCGAGAACATGTTCTGGCTGTTCGCGGTGGCCGGGAACGAGACACTGCGCAACGGCCTGCCGGGCGCATGCATCGCGCTGCTCGAGCACCGCAGCGCACAGGACGACCTGCGCGCCGATCCAGCGTTGATGCCCGCCGCGGCCGAGGAGATGCTGCGCTGGTGGACACCGGTCATGACCTTCCGCCGGACCGCAACCTCCGACTGCGAACTCAGCGGGCAGCGCATCGGCGAAGGAGACAAGATAGTCGTGTCGTTCACCTCGGCCAACCGCGACGAAGCCGTCTTCACCAGCCCCGACCGCTTTGACATCCGCCGCCACCCCAACCCCCACCTGGTGTTCGGCCACGGCCCCCACTTCTGCCTGGGCGCCCACCTCGCCCGCACCCAGATGCGCGCGCTATTCAACGAGGTCCTGGCCCGCACGTCCTCCCTCAGATACGCGGGCCAGCCCTCTTACCTGCGATCGAACTTCCAGCGCGGCGTCAAGCGGCTGCCAATCGCCTGGACCGCATAGGCCCGCCAGCGCGCCCGCGCCCTGTTACTTGCCCGAGCGGACCTCGTGCGTGCGACAGCACGGCTATCACCTTCGCCTCCGCATCGGTGAGGGTGCCAGCGCGATCTGCTTGGGAGGGCCTTTGTCCCGGATAGAGGGGACGTGTGCCCCCGGCCACCGCTCCTGTTTCGGAGTTTCATGAGCCTCATAGCACCTCTTGTCCGAGGTTCATGATCTAGCGTCCTCGCGCTGGACCTGGCGCTCGACGCCGAACACGACCACTGAGAGACGGAAAGGGAGGAGCCATGCAGAGCATCAACGATGCCGCAGCCGCGTTCCTGGCCAGCAAGCGAGTAGCGGTCACGGGGGTGTCCCGCACGCCCAA
>WNGD01008149.1_pt1 | contig 10272 bp, 10 predicted proteins | sample 5400671 | NCBI WGS metagenome assembly WNGD01 (sample SAMN13153369, study PRJNA577476) | soil metagenome | isolation source: 40 cm soil or saprolite under grassland replicate 2 | place: USA:California | collected 2016-06-15
CCGCACTCACCGGGGGCTCCGCCGCTGCGTCCCTGAGCGCCCCTGGGATCGTCGTCGCGGCCGACCTGACTCCCGCTGACACCGCCTCGCTCGATCGCAAGCTCGCGCTCGGTGTCGCCACCGCCGGCGGCAGCCCGACGTCGCACAGCGCGATCCTGGCCCGATCACTCGGGATCCCCGCGGCGGTCGGGCTCGGCCCGGCGCTGCTGAACGTGCCCGAGGGCACCGAGCTCCTCCTGGACGGTGATGCCGGCGTGGTGAACGTCGAGCCCTCCGAAGAGCTTGCCGCGGAGTACCAAAGCCGGGCGGCCGCCCGGGAGGAGACGGCTCGCAGCGCTAGAGCCGCTGCCGCCGAGCCGGCGGTGACCCGCGACGGGCGCAGGATCGAGGTGGTCGCCAACATCGGCTCCCCCGACGACGTGCCGGCGGCGATCGAGAATGGCGCCGAGGGCGTCGGCCTGCTGCGCACGGAGTTTCTGTTCCTCGAGCGCGATTCGATGCCGAGCGAGGACGAGCAGTACGCCGTCTACAGGAGCGTCGCGAAAGCGCTAGACGTCGGCGCCGACAAGCCGCTGCCGTACCTTCCACTCAGGCCCGAGGCCAATCCCTTCCTCGGCGTCCGGGGGATCAGGCTGGCGCTCGAGCAGCCGGAGCTCCTCGAGACGCAGCTGCGGGCCGTGCTACGGACCGCCGCGGAGTATCCGCTGAAGGTGATGTTCCCCATGGTGGCCACGCTCGACGAGTACCGGCAGGCGAAGGCCGCTATTGCCGACGCCCGCGTGGCCCTCGAGCAGGCCGGCCTGCCGACCCCGGAGGAGCTCGAGGTGGGCGTGATGGTCGAGGTTCCCGCGGCGGCGCTCTCGGCGGAGCAGTTCGCGCCCGAGGTCGACTTCTTCTCGCTCGGGACGAACGACCTCGTGCAGTACACGATGGCGGCGGAGCGCGGGAACGCGTCGGTCGCCGCTCTCGCCGACGGCCTGAACCCGTCCGTGCTGCGGCTGATCCGGATCGTCGCCGAGGCGGCCGGCGGGCACGGAAAGTGGGTGGGCGTCTGCGGTGAGCTGGCCTCGGACCCGGAGGCCGTGCCCGTGCTGGTGGGCCTCGGCGTCGCCGAGCTGAGCGCGAATGCGCCGGCGATCCCCGCCGTCAAGCAGGCGGTGCGCGGCGTCGATGCCGAAGAGGCTCGCGAGCTGGCCGAGGAGGCCCTGGAGCTCTCCTCTGCGGCGGAGGTCCGTGCGCTGTTCGCGCAGGTGGCGGTCGAACCGACGGCGGTCTCGTCGCGGAGCCCGGCCTCGTGATCGCGCGGGCCGCCGCACCGCGAACCCTCCTCCCGGCACTCACGTTCGGGCGCATTCTGGCCGTGCCGGCGGTGATGGCCCTGATCCTGGCCGGCCCGAACAACAAGTCCGCCTACACGGCCGCTGCGATTGTCTTCGCCGTCGCCGCCTCGACCGACTTCGTAGACGGTTACCTGGCGCGTCGGTGGGCGGTGACGACCAAGCTCGGATCCTTTCTGGACACGACGGCCGACAAGCTGCTCGTCTCGGGAGCGCTGATCGCGCTGGTCGACGTCAACCGCGCGTCCCCCTGGATCGCGGCGATCATCGTCGGACGTGAGTTGCTGATTCTCGGCCTGCGCGGGGTGGTCGCCGCCGAGGGAACCGTCTTCCCGCCCTCGATCTGGGGCAAGCTCAAGACGAACGTCCAGTTCATCGCCATCTTCCTGGCGATCGTCCGGTGGGGCAATGAGCTCGGCCCTCTGCGTCTCGACGAATGGGCGATGCTGGCAGCGGCCGTGATCACGGTGCTCTCGGCCGTCGAGTATCTCGCCCGTTTCTCCTCGGCTCTCTCCTCCGAGGATCTGCGCTAGCACGATGAGCGAGCCCGTTCTGGTCACCGGAGGCACCGGGTTCCTCGGCCGGGCGATCCTCGAGCGGCTACTGGAGAACGGCGAGCGCCCGAAGGCGCTGGCCCGCTCCGAAGCCTCGGCCGGCGCGCTCGCCGAACTGGGCGCCGAGCCGGTGCGGGGGGACGTGCTCGACTCCGACACGCTCGACGCGGCGATGCGCGGCTGCGGCCTCGTCTACCACGCCGCCGGCGCCAACGCCTTCTGCGTGCGGGACCCCTCGCCGATGTTCGAGGTCAACGTCCGGGGCTCGGAGAACGTCGTCCGAGCCGCCGTGCGAGCCGAGGTCAAAAGGGTCGTGTACACCTCTTCTGCTGCGACGCTCGGAGAGAAGAAAGGGACGGTCGGGACCGAGCAATCTCCTCACCGCGGCTCGTTCCTCTCCGACTACGAGCACTCGAAGTTCGAGGCCGAGCGAGCCGTGCTCGCGGCAGCCGACGAGAACGGGATCGAGGTGGTGTGCGTGAACCCCGCTTCCGTGCAGGGCCCGGGGCGGGCAAGCGGATCGACTCGGCTGCTGCTCGACTACCTGAACGGGCGGCTCAAGGCTGTGGTCGACTCGACGCTGAGCCTGATCGACATCGCGGACTGCACTACTGGCCATCTCCTTGCCGCCTCCAGAGGCAAGCCGGGAGAGCGCTACGTCCTCAGCGGAGCGACGCTGACGGTTCGCGAGGGGCTCGCGCTCCTGGGCCGGTTGGCGGGCGTCGAGCAGCCGGTCCGTACGCTGCGCCCGTCACTCGCGATGACGCTGGCGACTGTGGTCGAGTCGGTCGCTTGGGTTCGGCGAGGCTCGCCGCGCATCTGCCGGGAGCTCGCGCGCACGATCACGCATGGTCACGCCTACGACGGGTCGAAGGCTGAGCGTGAGCTCGGTTTGCGCTACACGCCGATCGAGGAGACGCTTCGCCGGACAATCGACTGGTGGATCGACCAGGGACTCGTCCCGGCCCCCGCGGCACGGGACCCCCAGAGCACTTCATAGAATCGCGGAGGCTGGCCTCTCAATGACGGACGTTCTCCTGATCTTGACCGGTTATCTCCTCGGCAGCATGCCCTGGGGCTACTGGCTGCCGCGGATGCTCAAAGGCGTCAACATCCGCAAGGAAGGGAGCGGAAGCACCGGAGCGGCGAACGTCTGGCGCACAGCCGGTTTCAAGATCGCCCTCGGCGTCGCGTTGCTCGACGTTGCCAAAGGCTTCGCGGCGGCGCTGCTTGGAGTCTGGCTCGGCGGTGAGCTCGTCGGTCTGCTTGCCGGAATCGCCGCGCTGGTCGGCCACTGGCGGCCGGTCTTCATGGGCTTCCGCCGAGGGGGCAAGATCGTCGCCACGACCGGCGGTGTCGCGCTGGCGGTCGCGCCGCTGGCGACGCTCGCGGCAGCAGCCGTCTGGGTATGCGCGTTCCTCCTGACCCGTTATACGTCGGTCGCGTCGTTGGTCGCGGCCGCGACTCTCCCTCTCTTCGCCCTTCTGTTCGGCGCCTCCTGGCCCGTCGTCGCCTTCGCCGCCGGAGCCGCGGTTGCGATCTTCGTCCTCCACCGGGCCAACATCGCCAGGCTGTTGAGCCGCAGCGAGAACCGATTCGAGCTCCGCCGCGCTACGAAGGCCCGGGGCGGGGTCTAGCTCAGTTCCAGGGAAGCGCCGAGCGCTCCTCCCAGTAGCGGCCAGGGTCCTCGGTGAGCTGCGCCAGCTCCGACGGGAGCTCGGGGTCGAGCTGGAGCTCGAGAGCGTCGAGGTTGCTCGTCAGCATGTCGACGGTCGCGGCTCCGCTGAGAACGACGTCCGCCCACGGCTGGGACAGGGCTGCGGCGAGCGCGAGCGCATCGGGGGTAGTGGCGACGCGTTCCGCGAGCTCGAGCACCGGCGCAGCATCCCCACGCGCCGTGAGCCGTCCGTTGGCAAGCGCCTCCTTGACGATCACGCCGAGGCCGGCGGCGTGCGCAGCGGCGAGAGCCGGCGAGGCCGACCGCTCCAGCAGGTTCCAGGTCGCCTGCACCGTGTCGAAGATCCCCATCTCAAGGGCGCGCTCGATCGTCTCGCGCTGGTCCGGCCCCGTGACTGTCAAGCCGACCGCCAGGCCTGTTTCTCGCAGGCGGGTGAGCTCCTCGAGCACCGCCCGGTCAGCGAGGACCCCGCTCTCCAGCGTGGCCGAATGGATTTGGTAGAGGCGCAGGTGCTGGCCGAGCAGCGCGCGGCTCTCGGCGAGCTGCCGCCGCAAGGTGTCGAGAGAGAGATCCTTGACCTCGTGAACCTCAGCGTCGACGCGCCAGCCGGCGGTATAGGTGTAGCCCCACTTCGAGCCGACGGTCACCCTCCCCGGCGGGAGCCCACGACGTTCGAGCCAGGAGGCGAGGAACTCCTCCGCCTTGCCGTACGAGCGGGCCGCGTCGAAATAGCGGATGCCGCCGTCGTAGGCGGCGTCGAGAACTGCGTGCGCCTCGCGCTCGAGGGTGGCGACGTCCTTCTGTGGGCCGAGGTCGTCGCCGTGACCGAGGTTGATGTACCCGGGCCGGCCGAGCGCGGCGAGGCCGAGACCGAGCCGGCTGACGGGGAGGCCTGTCCTGCCGAGGATGTGGACGGTCAACTCCGGCGGACGAAGTCGATCGCGACCGGGACGCCGGCCAGATCGAACTTTTCGCGAAGCTGATTCTCGACCCAGTAGCCGTAGTCACGCGTGACGAGGCTCGGATCGTTGACGAAGAAGCGGAAGCGCGGCGGCCGAGCGCGCACCTGCGTTCCGTAGAGCAGATTGAGCCGGCGCCCGCCGCGAGCCGGCGCCTCCCGTGCCTCGCGGAGCTCGGCCAGGAAGCGGTTCAGCTCGGCCGTGGGAATCCGCGCGGAATGCTTCTCGAACTGCGTCTCGATCCGGTCGAGCAATCGCGCGATCCCGCGCCCGGTCTTCGCCGACACGGTCAGCACCGGCGGCCTCTGGCGCAGGCGCTCGCCGAGCCTCGCCTTGACGTCCTCGATCTCAACCTCTGAGAGATCCCACTTGGAGAGGACGGCGATCGTCGAGCACTGGGCCTTGCGAGCGACATCCGCGACCGACAGATCCTGGTCGACCACGCCCTCGCTCGAGTCGACGAGCACCAGTGCGACGTCCGCGCGCTCGGCGGCAGCGAGTGCGCGAAGCTCCGAGTAGTACTCGATCCCCTGCCTCTGCCGGCGTTTCCGACGCAAGCCCGCGGTGTCGATGAACACGAACTCCCGCTCGCCGCGGCGGAAAACCGTGTCTATCGCATCCCGCGTCGTGCCGGGTTGGTCGGACACGATCACGCGCTCCTCCCCGAGCATCGCGTTTAGCAGGCTCGACTTCCCGACGTTCGGCCGGCCGAGGATGGCAACGCGGATCGCCGCGTCCGTCACCGCGGGCCGGCCGCGACCCGGCAGCCGTGCGACGATCGTGTCGAGCAGGTCGCCGGTGCCGTGGCCATGCGCGGCGGAGAGCGGAACCGGATCGCCGAGTCCGAGCCGGTGGAACTCGAACGCGAGCGCATCCTGATCGGGATCGTCGATCTTGTTGGCGACGAGCAGCACCGGCTTGTGCGCAGCGCGCAGGATCTGCGCCAGCTCCTCGTCGCCGGGCGTGATCCCGGCGCGCGCGTCGGTCAGGAAGACGACGAGGTCGGCCTCCCCGACCGCCGCCTTCGCCTGCTCGGCGATCGAGCGGGTGATCGGATCCGTGCCGGCGATGTCGACACCACCGGTGTCGATGAGCAGGAACCGCTTGCCGTTCCATTCGCAGACGAGCTCCTTGCGGTCGCGCGTGACGCCCGGCGTCTCGTGCACGACCGCCGCGCGCGACTCGGTCAGGCGGTTGACGAGCGTCGACTTGCCGACGTTCGGGAAGCCGACGATCGCGACGGTGCCCAAGAGCCCGTCGTCCGCCACGTCGCCGGCTTGTGTCTCAACGATGTCCTCGATCTCGGCCACGCGTGCATTCTCGCGGTAGAGGGGCTAACGGTCGCGAAAACGCCACTTGCCTCTTTGGCCTTCAGTCAGAGCATCCAGTCCCAGAAGTGGGCATCGATCGCTTCGAGGTTCTCGCGACTCGGCTCCCACGGTGGCTCATCCTCGTGACCCTGGCCGACGAAGATCAAGTCAATTTCGCCGGGCCCGGCACGATCAGCATCCAGCAGTATTCGGGACTGAGGCGATCCCATTGCTGGGCGACGGGGTCGAGCGGCGCAAGCTGCTGCGGAAGAGCTGGGTCTTGAGCGGCTTGAGGCAGATCAGGCTGCAGGCGATATGAAGGAAAGCCTCGTGGATGTCGGCGCGGCGTTCGTAGCGGACACGCAGGCGACGATACTGGTGCAGCCAGGCAATGGTTCGCTCGAAGGCGGCAGACGCTAGCCGCGGACGGCAAGATCGCAGCGTGCGCCTCGTCATCCTCGGTTCCTGCGGCGGTTTTCCGGCCCCCGATCGCTCGTGCTCCGGATACCTAGGTGAGGCGACGGTCGAGGCCGTGGCAGTGGAACACGGCCTCGAGACGTACGCATTGCGCATCTGCACGGCAAGCGCGACGCTCGCGTACTCGGCCGACAGCGCACCCTGCCAAGCGCTTCTCCGAGTGGCACGCGAAGCTAAGCCGGCTGTCGTTCACGGACGAGCTGCTCGATGCGCGAGACGACGTCCTCGACGTCGAGCTCGGTCGTGTCGATCTGGATCGCATCCTCCGCCGGCATCATCCGCTCGGCGTCGCTCTGGTCGCGTATGCGAAGGTCGGTCGCGAGGGCGTCAGCGCCGATCTCCGGCCGCTCGGCGAGCCGGCGTCCGGCGCGGATCTCGCGGTCGGCGTTCAGGTAGACCTTCACGTCGGCGCCGGGACAGACGACTGTGCCGATGTCACGGCCCTCGATCACCGCATCACCGCCTTCCGCGAGCTCGCGCTGACGCGTGCGCATGATCGCCCGAACCTCGGGATGTCGCGCGACGACGGGCACGACGCGGTCGATCCGGGACTTGCGGATCGCGGCCGTGACGTCGGTGTCGTCGATCCAGACGCGGCTCTCGTCGAGAGTAATCGGATACTCCTCGGCCAGCGCCCCGAGCTTCTCGCCCGCGCTGAGGTCGATGTCACGCATCATCGCCAGCCAGGTCAGCGCCCGGTACATCGCGCCGGTGTCGAGGTAGCGGTAGCCGAGGCGCTCAGCGAGCCGCTGGGCGACCGTGCTCTTCCCCGCCCCCGCGGGCCCGTCAATGGCAACGATCATCGCTGTGTGACCGATTCGAGCAGCTCGAAAAACCCGGGGAAGCTTACAGCGACCGCCTCTGCATCTTCGATCTCCACTCCCTCCTTCGAAACGGCGCCGGCGACCGCCCCCAGCATCGCGACCCTGTGGTCGCCGCTCGAGGCCATGGCTCCCCCTCTGGGGCGGGCGGGAACACCACGAATCCGGAAGCCATCTTCGCCGGCTGACATGCGGACGCCCAAGGCGCGGAGCGAATTCGTCACGGTTTCGATGCGGTCCGTTTCCTTGACGCGCAACTCCTGTGCGCCCTTGACCACGCTCTCGCCCCGCGCGTGAGAAGCCAGGAGCGCGAACAGGGGCAACTCGTCGACGAGCCGCGGCACTTCCTCGGCCTCGATCGAAGTCGCCAGCAGCGGCGCCGAACGCACCTCCAGGTCGGCGACCGGCTCCCCGTTCGCGCTGCGGCGGTTGAAGACGGCGATCCGGGCGCCCATCCGTCCAAGCACGTCGAGCAGTCCGGTCCGCGTCGGGTTCACGTCGACGTCGTGAATGCGGAGGTTCGAGCCCGAGAGCAAGGTTGCGGCAACGATGAACGGCGCCGCCGAGGAGAAATCGCCGGGAATCTCGAGCGAGAGACGCGGGATTCGCTCGGCCGGCCAGACGCGGATCTCGGTGGCCGCCCGAGTCAGCCTGAGGCCGAGCGAGCGCAGCAGCCGCTCGGTGTGGTCGCGCGTCGGAACCCGCTCGACGACCGTCGTCGGGCCGTCCTCGGCCAGCAATCCCGCGAGCAGGACCGCCGACTTCAGCTGCGCGCTCGCGACTGGCAGCTCGTAACGGATCGGCCGCAACCGTCCTCCCTCGATCGTCACCGGCGGCCGGCCCTCATTCGTTTCCACTGGCGCGCCCATCAGCCGCAACGGCTCGTCGACGCGCACGGGTCGGGACGAGAGCGACTCGTCGCCGACGAGCTCGAAGCGGCCGTCCTGGCCGGCGAGGATTCCGCTCAGCAGGCGAAGCACGGTGCCGGCGTTGCCGCAGTCGATCGGGGCAGCAGGTGGAACGAGGCCGCGCAGGCCGCTCCCTGTGATTCGAACGGTTCCGGGCTCCGGCTCGGTCACCTCCGCTCCGAGCGCCCGAACGGCCTCGAGCGCGACGTCGGTGTCTGCGGCATGCCCGAAGTTCCGCAACTCGCTCTCGCCGTCGGCGATCGCGGCCAAGAGGGCGCCCCGCTGGCAGATTCCCTTCACTGCCGGGACGGCAATGTCGCCGACGAGAGCCGCTGCGGGCTCGACCCGGGTCACTGCTCGCCGAGGACGGGCGTGACCAGGACTCCGTAACCCTGAGCCTCCAGCAGCTCGGCCGCGCGGCGCGCCTCGTCCTCGCCCGTGATCAGGACCGTCAGCGTCCCGCCGCGGTCCGGCGACATGTGCAGGAGCTCGAAGTCCTCGATGTTGATCCGCTCGGCGCCGAGGGCCTGCGTGATCCCGGCGAGAACGCCGGGCCGGTCCGGAACGTGGACGCGCAGCTGCTGAAGCGCGCCCGGATCCGGATACGCCTCCGCCAGCATCCGCTGCCGGTTGCCCGCCGCCTCGCCGATCCATTTCGCGAGAAAGCCGGCATCCCCGCTCTCGAGGGCGTGCTCGAGGCGGTCGAGCTGCTCCCGGTGCTCGCCCAGCGCCGCGCCCACAGCCTCGGCGTTCTCGAGGAAGATGTCGATCCAGATTCGGGGGTTCGCACCGGCGACGCGCGTCATGTCGCGCAGCGACCCGCCGACCGCCGCGAGCGGATCGTGACCGTCGATCCGGCTCGCCCCGGCCTGGTTGACGAGCAGGTTGGCGAGTGCATGCGGCAGGTGGCTGGTCAGCGCGACGAGCCGGTCGTGCGCGACCGGGTCGACGGCAACCGGCGTGGAGCCGAGCGAGGAGACGAAGCCGTGAACGAGCCGGTACCGGTCCGGTTCGGTTGCAGCGAGCGGGGTCAGGAACCAGGTCGCGCCGTCGAAGAGCTCTGCGCTCGCGTGCCCGGCTCCGCGCGCCTCGGAGCCGCAGACGGGATGGCCGCCGACAAATCGGGTCGAGCCCAGCGCGGCGGAGCAGACTCCGACCTTGGTCGAGCCGACATCGGTGACCGTGCACCCCTCGGGAGCGGCCTCGAGGACTGCGCGCACCTGCGGCCCAAGCTCGGCCACCGGAGCCGCGACGATCGCCAGTTCCGCCTCGGCGACTGCCTCGTCGACCGAGCCCGCCCGCCTGTCGAGGGCGCCCCGCTCGACCGCCGACGCGAGCGCCTGGGGCTCGGGGTCGTAGCCGACGACTTCGGTGCGAGCGACGCGTTTGGCGGCAAGCGCGACCGACGCCCCGATCAGGCCCGTGCCGATCACCGCCAGCCGATTCACCTCCATCTCGATCAGGCTATCCCGGGGCGCTTGAAGGAACGAGAGGTCCGGCCGCATCACCCTGTACCCATTTGGTGGGCAGCGTAAGATGTCTGGCGATGCCGAGGTACCTGATTCTCAGGGTGTTCGAGGTCGACGAAGAGGCGATGCCGGACGTCGGCGCGCGCTCGAAGGAGATCGCCGAGGAGGAGTTTCCTGAGATCACGTGGGAGCACAGCCACGTGATCGTCGACGAGAGCGGCACCGTCCTAACGTACTGCGTCTACGTGGCGCCGGACGAGGACACGGTCAGGCGACATGGCGAGCGCCTCGGGAAGCACAGAATTGACGCAGTCTGGGAAATCGCGGGCGATGTGACGCCTGCCGACTTCCCGGTGGCGAGCTAGCCCTCTTCGCGCTGAAGCAAGCGCGCGTCCACGGCGTGGTAGACCGAGGCGTGGGCGACCGCTAGGCGTTGCTTGACGACCGTCCGCCGCTCGGCGTCGTCGTCCGGCAGTAGCTCGAGCGCCTCGCGGTAGAAAGCAACGGCGCGGTCTTTGGCCCAGCCTCGTTCGGCTTCCTCCGCCGCGGTCACGAGGTGCTCGACTGCGCGCCCGTTCTCGCCGGCGTCGCGCCAGTGACGTGCGAGCGCCGCCGCCGCCTCGCCGGTCTCGGACGTTGCCTCCTCGAGGAACTCCGCAACCTGCGCGTGCCGCTCGCGCCGTCGGGCCCGCGGAAGCAGGTCGTACGCGACATCCCGGATGAGGACGTGCTTGAAGATGAACTGCTGGTCGCCTTCGA
>WNGD01013487.1_pt1 | contig 10271 bp, 7 predicted proteins | sample 5400671 | NCBI WGS metagenome assembly WNGD01 (sample SAMN13153369, study PRJNA577476) | soil metagenome | isolation source: 40 cm soil or saprolite under grassland replicate 2 | place: USA:California | collected 2016-06-15
CGGCCGGAGCGGTGCCGGCCGGAGCGGTGCCGGCCGGAGCGGTGCCGGCCGGCTCCGGGCTGGCCCCGGACGGCGTGCCAGCCCCGTCGGCGGGCCGGTTCCTGATCCGATCCGCGACGAGCAGAACCTGGCCGATGCCGGCGAACACGGCCCGCAGCGCCTGGGCCGGGGCCTCCTTCATGCGTTCGGTGACCTGCGGGACGCGCATATCGATCCTTCTTCCTACAGACGTGCCCGCGCTGCGGCCGGACACCAGGGGCTGTCCGCGGCGCGCAGGTCATCTCCTCGGGGGTGATTCTGGTCATCGCCGATGCTGCCCGGCAAGGGGGCGGCAGCAAGGGGAGTCATTGTCGCAGCGCCGCGGCTTTAGCGGAAGCCCTCGGCGGTACCCGCCGCCGGCCGCCTGGCTGCGGCGCCGCCAGCCGCTTGGCAGCGCCGCCGCCGGCCGCCCGGCAGCGCCGCCCTGCGGTGCCTTCCCGTGGGTCACTTACCATGGGACACATGCCCGATCCGAACCTGCGCGTCCTGCTCGCCAAGCCCCGCGGCTACTGCGCGGGAGTTGACCGGGCCGTGCAGACCGTTGAGCTCGCGCTTGAGCGCTTCGGCGCGCCCGTCTACGTACGCAAGCAGATCGTGCACAACACGCACGTAGTGCGCTCGCTGGAGGAACGCGGGGCAGTCTTCGTCGAGGAGACGGCGGAGGTACCCGAGGGCGCGGTCGTCGTTTTCTCCGCGCACGGGGTGGCGCCGCAGGTGCGCCAGGACGCCAGCGACCGCAACCTGCACACCATTGACGCCACCTGCCCGCTGGTGACCAAGGTGCACAACGAGGCCAGGCGCTTCGCCGCCCAGGATTTCGACATCCTGCTGATCGGCCACAAGGGCCACGAGGAGGTCGTCGGGACCACCGGCGAGGCGCCCGCCCGCATTCACCTGGTGGACGGGCCGGACGGCTCCGACAGCGTCCAGGTCCGGGATCCGGCCAGGGTCGCGTGGCTGTCCCAGACGACGCTGTCCGTCGACGAGACCAACCAGACCGTGGATGCCTTGCGGCAGCGGTTCCCGCAACTGCTCGACCCGCCGAGCGATGACATCTGCTACGCAACCCAGAACCGCCAGGCCGCGGTCAAGCAGATCGCGGCCGAGTCGGACGTCGTCCTCGTCGTCGGCTCGCGGAACTCGTCCAACTCGGTGCGCCTGGTCGAGGTCGCCCTGGACGCGGGCGCCAAGGCCGCTTACCTGATCGACGACGCCGCGGACCTCAGCAAGCAATGGCTGGCCGGCGTGACCACGGTGGGCGTCACCAGCGGCGCCTCGGTGCCGGAAGACCTGGTTGCCGGGGTGCTTGACTGGCTCGCCGAGTCTGGTTTCGGCAACGTGGAAGAGGTCGAGGCGGTCCGTGAGGGCACCGTATTCGCCCTGCCGCACGAGCTGCGCCGCGGTCGCGGCCGGTCTTAGGATCGCTCCCAGCCGTCGCCGGGATCGCCGGACTCGAGATTGCCGCGTAGCCCGGCGCGCAGATCGCTGATGTTCCGCGGCAGCCCGCGGAACAGCGCGATGACGAGGGTGGCCGCGGTGCCGCCGAACAGCCACGGCGCGACGGCCGACAGCGTGAGGATGCTGCCCTCGGCGGTGGAGACCACCGCATTCCCCGTTGAGCTGATCGCCTTGACGCAGATCAGCGCCACCATGAAGATCATCGGCGGCATGGTGACCACGGTCAGCAGATGCGCCCGCTTGGTGTACAGGCCAGCGAGGACGCAGCCAGCCACGAAGCTCAGCCCGGTGAGCGCCGCCAGATGCAGCCACCCGGCAGTCAGCGCGCCGGGGAAGAACACCGAGAACATCGCCAGGCCGGCGCCGCGGGCGGTGAGCCGCGGCGGCGTTCCCTGCGGCCCGCCACTGGGCTGGCCAGGCCCCGGCTGCCGGGCCGGCGCCGGACCATCCGTAAATTCTGGTCCTTGATGCTGCGTCAGGCGCGCTGGCTGTGCTCGCGCATGCCGTGTGCGCTGGGGCACCGATGCTCCTTCCGGTTCCAGCATGTCAGATTCTCGATCGCCGCATGGCGGGCGTCAATGAGCGGCGCTGACGGCGCGGGGACCGGGCAGCAGCTGCCCGGCGGGCTGGCCGCCCTGCTCCGGTCCGGTTTCGGTCCCGGTGACCAGCTCCGGGCTTGACGCCGCGGTGAGTTCCGGCGCGGACAGCGCCCGGGTAGTCTCCTCGACCAGCCGTGGCGGCTCAAGCGCGGCCTCGACCACGCCAAGCTGATTCAGCTTACGGGCACTGACCAGGACCCTGCTCTCCAGAGTGCCGACCGACTGGTTGTAGGCGGACACCGCATTGGCCAGCGCCTTGCCGAGGCTGTCGACGTGCCTGCCAAGCCCGGTGATCCGGTCGTAGAGTTCCCTGCCCAGGTCGAAGACGGCACGCGCATTGTCGGACAGCGCGGCCTGCTGCCAGGCGTACTGCGCGGTCCGCAGCATCGTCACCAGCGTGGTCGGCGTCGCGATGTGGACCTTGCGGGCCATCGCGTGCTCCAGCAGCCCCGGGTCGCGCTCCAGCGCGGGGGCGAGGAACGCCTCGCCCGGAATGAACAGCACGACGAACTCGGGCGACGGGCTGAGCGCGGCCCAGTACGCCTTGGCGGCCAGCCGGTCCACGTGATCGCGGAGATGCCGGGCATGCGCGTCCAGGCGCGCGTCGCGCACCGTCTCGTCGGCCGCCTCGGCGGCCTCCAGGTAGGCAGCCAGCGTGACCTTGGAATCCACCACGATGTTCTTGCCGCCGGCCAGCCGGACGACCATGTCCGGGCGCTGCGCGCCTTCGGCGGTGGCCTGGCCGACCTGCTCGTCGAAGTCGCACCTGGCGCTCATCCCGGCAATCTCGACCACCCTGCGCAGCTGCATCTCGCCCCAGCGGCCGCGGGCCTCAGGCCGGCGCAGGGCGGTGACCAGGGACTGGGTCTGGGCGCGCAGCTGGTCCGAGCTCTGCCGGGCGATCGTGACCTGCTCGGTGAGCGCGGCGTGCGAGCGGTGCCTGGCTGCGTCCGACTCGCGCAGCTGCGCCTCCACCCGGGCGAGGGTCTCCTTCAGCGGCTCGACCAAGTGCTCGACGGCGGCCTGGCGCTTGTCCAGCTCGCCGGCCGCGGCGTTGCTGGCCGCGCTCAGACGGCCCTCGGCGACCTCAAGGAACCGTCGCGTGCTCAGGTCGAGCGCCTCGGCAGACAGCGCCTGGAACCGCTGCGCTAGGTGGCCGTCGATCAGGGCAGCCCGCTCCTGCGCGGCGCGCTCGGCCTGCACCGTCCGCTCTTGTGCGGCCCTGGCCCGTTCGTCCGCGGCACGAGCCTGGCCGGTGAGGTCGGCGGTCGCGCCCGCCAGCCGCCGGCTGGCGAGCAGGTAGCCGATAGCGGCCCCGAGGGCAATGCCCAGCAGGAGCCCGGCAAGCAGCGAGATCGCGTTCATTCTCGTCATGCTCGCAGCCGGACCCGACAGTTTGCCGCCCGACACGCTGGCAGCCGGGCTGAACTGCGGTTGCGCGCCGCCTTGCCCAGGCCCCTCTCGCCGCGGCGGATTGCGGTCGCCGTCGTCCAGGCCAAGTTCCATGAAGCCCGGGCGCCGCGCGGGCCGGGCTTACCCGGCCGGCATCTAGACTCGCCCGGGTGAGCCTGTCCATCGGCATCGTCGGCCTGCCCAACGTCGGCAAGTCCACCTTGTTCAACGCGCTGACCAGGGCCAGCGCGCTGGCCTCGAACTACCCGTTCGCCACCATCGAGCCCAACGTCGGCATCGTCGGGATCCCGGATTCGCGGCTGCCCGCGCTGGCCCGGCTCCATGACTCGGCCAAGATCGTGCCGGCCACCGTCCGGTTCGTGGACATCGCCGGGCTGGTCCGGGGCGCCTCCCAGGGGCAGGGCCTGGGCAACCAGTTCCTTTCGCACATCAGGGAAACCGAGGCGATCTGCCAGGTGGTACGGGTCTTCGCCGATCCGGACGTGAGTCACGTGGACGGCGACGTCTCGCCGGAACGCGACATTGAGACGATATCGACCGAGCTGATCCTGGCCGACCTGCAGACGCTGGAGAAGGCGGTCCCGCGGCTGGCCAAGGAAGCAAAATTCGCCAAGAATCCGGAACGGAGCCGGGTAGCCGATGCCGCCGCCAAGGCGGAGGAGGTGCTCGATGGCGGGACAACCTTGTCGGCCGGCGCGGCGGCTGCCGGCATCGACCTGGCTGACCTGCGCGACCTGCAGCTGCTGACGGCCAAGCCGTTCCTCTACGTTTTCAACGTTGACGACGCCGAGCTGGGCGATGCCGAGCTGCGGGACCGGCTGGCCGCGCTGGTCGCGCCCGCCGAGTCCATCTTCCTTGACGCGAAGACCGAGTCCGAGCTAGTCGAGCTGTCCGAGCAGGAGGCCGCCGAGCTGCTGGCCGAGCTCGGGCTCGGCGAGCCTGGGCTGGCGCAGCTGGCCAGGGCGGGTTTCGCCGCGCTTGGACTGTCCACGTTCCTGACCGCGGGGCCGAAGGAGTCGCGGGCGTGGACGATCCCGGCGGGCGCGACGGCGCCGGAGGCGGCGGGGGTGATCCACACCGACTTCCAGCGCGGGTTCATCAAGGCGGAGATTGTGTCATTCGGCGACCTGATTGCCGCCGGGTCGATCATCGCCGCCCGGGCAGCGGGGAAGGCGCGTATCGAAGGCAAGGACTACGTGATGCGCGACGGCGACGTCGTCGAGTTCCGCTTCAACGTGTAGCCAGCGGAATCAGCGCAGGTCATTTCCTTGATCACGGAGGGTTTTGGGTGCTGCAACACCGAAAACCCGCCGTGATCATGAAGATCACCGAGCTGATCATGCAGGAAGGCGGGCATCCGGCGCGCCTCCATAGACTCCAGGACCATGAGCACCGAGCAAGTGAGCACCGAGCACATGAGCACCGGGCAAGTGAGCACCGGGCAAGTGAGCACTGCAGCAGGCAGCCGGGCAGCCCCGGTCGCGCGGCGGATTCCTAGTGAGCGCATTCACCACGGCGACACGTTCACCGATGACTACGCCTGGCTTGCCGATAAGGACAACCCGGAGACGATCGCCTACCTGCAGGCGGAGAACGCCTATGCCGAGGCCGCGACGGCCGGCCAGGCTGCACTCCGGGAGGCGATCTTCGGCGAGATCAAGGCCCGTACCCAGGAGACGGACCTGTCGGTGCCGACCCGCAAGGGCGGCTGGTGGTACTACTCCAGGACGATGGCGGGAAAGCAGTACGCGGTGCACTGCCGCCGGGCGGTGCGGCCCGATGACACCGGGCCGCCGATGGCGGCCGACGGTGCGCCGCTGGACGGCGAGGAAGTGCTGCTCGATGGCAACGAACTGGCCGGCGACGAGAAGTTCTTCTCGCTCGGCGCACTCGCGGCCAGCCCGGACGGGCGGCTGCTCGCGTACTCCACCGACTTCGCCGGCAATGAGCGATTTACCATGCGGATCAAGGATCTGGCCACCGGGACGGTGCTGCCCGACGAGGTGCCGAATACCTTCTACGGCTGTGCCTGGTCGCTGGACGGCTCGGCGCTGTTCTATGTCACCGTGGACGAGGCCTGGCGTCCTTACCGAGTGTCCCGGCACATCGTCGGCACGCCCGCAGCCGACGACGTGATCGTTTTCGAGGAACCGGACGAGCGGTTCTGGGTGGGCGTCGGGCTGACCCGCAGCGAGCGCTACCTGCAGATCTCGGTGGCGAGCAAGCTGACCAGCGAGGCCTGGCTGCTGGATGCCACTCAGCCGGCCGGCGCGTTCGGCGTGGTGCTGCCGCGCCGCCATGGCGTGGAATACAGCATCGAGCACCAGATCGGCACCGGCGGCGCCGACCGGCTGCTCATCCTGCACAACGAGAATGCGGAGAACTTCGAGCTTGCGGTCGCGCCGCTGGCCGACCCCGCCGCCAGCACGCCGCTGATCGCGCACCGGGCCGACACCAGGCTGCTCGGCGTGGACGCCTTCGCGGACTACCTGGCCATCTACTACCGGCGGGATGGGCTCACCGGGCTGCGGATCATCCGCGGCGACGGCACCTCCCACGAGATCGCCTTCGCCGAGCCGGTCTACCAGGTACACCCGGGATCGAACCCCGAGTACCAGTCGGATCAATTCCGGCTTGGCTACGTGTCGCTGGTGACACCGGATTCCGTCTACGACTGCGACATGGCAACCGGTGACCTCACTCTGCTCCGGCGACGGCCGGTGCTGCCGCGGCCCGATGGCACCGAGTACGATCCGGCCGGCTACGAGCAGTTCAGGGAGTGGGCCACCGCCGCGGACGGCACCCGGATTCCGATCTCCGGTGTCTGCCGGAAGGGGGCGCCGCGAGACGGCAGCGCGCCGTGCCTGCTCTACGGCTACGGCAGTTACGAGATCTCGGCGGATCCCGGTTTCTCCATCCCGCGGCTTTCGCTGCTCGACCGCGGATTCAGCTATGCCATCGCGCACACCCGCGGCGGCGGCGAGATGGGCCGCCGCTGGTACGACGAGGGCAAGCTGCTGCGCAAGACGAACACGTTCACGGACTTCGTAGCATGCGCCGAGCACCTGGTGAGTGAGGGCTGGACTTCGCCGTCACGGCTAGTGGCCCGGGGCGGATCGGCCGGCGGCCTGCTGATGGGCGCGGTGGCGAACCTCGCTCCGCAGGCGTTCGGCGGCATCGTCGCGCAAGTTCCGTTCGTTGATGCGCTCACGACCATTCTTGATCCGTCGCTGCCGCTGACAGTGACGGAATGGGAAGAGTGGGGCGATCCGCTGCACGATCCGCAGGCCTATAAGTACATCAAGTCCTACTCGCCGTACGAGAACATCGGCGATCAGGTCTATCCGCCGGTCCTAGCTATCACGAGTCTCAACGACACCCGGGTGCTCTACCGCGAGCCGGCGAAATGGATCGCGAAACTCCAGGCAGCAGGCCGCGGCGGCCCGTTCCTGCTGAAGACGGAAATGGCAGCCGGTCACGGCGGCCGGAGCGGCCGGTATGACGCCTGGCGCGAGGAGGCGTTCGTGCTCGCCTGGGTCACGAGCACCGTGGGCGCGGCACATTCTTGAGCTACCTGAAACCCTGGGCCGCCGGGAGCGTGAGCCCGCCGGAAGGGCCGGGCCGCCGGGAGCGTGAGCCCGCCGGAAGGGCCCGGGCGCCGGGAGCGTGAGCCCGCCGGAAGGGCCGCGCCGCCGGGAGCGTGAGCCCGCCGGAAGGGCCGGGCCGCCGGGAGCGTGAGCCCGCCGGAAGTGACCGGTTTAGTGTCACAACCATGTCACACCTGACCTGCTCAGCTAGCCGTGTTTTGGCCTGCTCAGCGGCTCTTCACCGGGAAATCGCCCGGAGGACACGAGGCGATGCTTGGCAAGATGCGGCAAACCACCGCTGGAAGCACGATCTCGGCAGCTTCTGCTCCCGGACGGCTCCCGGACGCCATTCTTGCAGGTCAGGCACTACCCGAAGGCAAATCCTCCGGGCCAGGAAGGCATGAATGGCCGCGCCGCCTGGCGCCCCCGTGACATGCGGCGTCGGCCAAAGGGTGTCATCGCCAGGGCGTTTTACCGCAGAATGGTGCACGAGACTGGCAAGGGTACGCTGCAACTCCTTGCTGCTCAGACGCGGGATCGGGCGGAGGTGTGATGGGTCGCAGGGCAATCCTCGATCGCGGTGCGCAGTCGGATGCGTACGTTGCGGGAGGCGAGGCGCCGCCCGGGACGCCCGGCTCCGCCGGCCAGCGGGCCGGCCGCACCGCGTCGCCCTGGCGCGGTTCCGGCGGCCGCTGGCTGGTCTGGGCCTTCCGCGCGGTGGCGTGGGCAGTCCTGCTGGTCATCGGCTACCGCGGCGTGACCGCGATCGTGCTGCCGCCCAAGCAGGCGAGCCCGGCGGCCGGCCAGGCCGGAATCGGCTCCGCGCACGGGTTCCCGGTCCGGATGGCCGAGGCATACGCGCAGCAGTTCGCCGAGGTGTACCTCAACTTCAGCCCGGCGACGGCAGCGGTGCGGGCGCAGCAGCTCGCCGCCTTCCTGCCGCCCGGCGCTGACTCGCAGCTCGGCTGGAACGGACAGGGTTCCCTGCAGCTGCAGTCCGAACAGGTGGCCGGCATTACCGTGCAGGACTCCCAGCACGCGATCGTGACGCTGCTGGTCCGGGCCAGCGGCAACCTGATGGAACTCGGCGTGCCGGTCTTCGCGGCCGATGGCGGACTGGCGATCTCGGCGGAGCCGTCGCTGCTGCCGCCGCCGCCGCGGGTGGCGCCGCCGGGCACCTCGAGCACGGCCTCCGACCCGGGCACGGCAGCCACCCTCGGCAGGCAGCTGCCCGCCTTCTTCCGTGCCTATGCCAGCGGTGATCCGGTCACCCTTGGCAGGTTCCTGGCCCGCGGCGCTACCGTCACCGGCCTGGGCGGCACGGTGACGTATGGCGCCATTTCCGGTATCGAGGTACCGCCCGGCGGGTCGACACGGCACATCATGGTCAGCGTGATCTGGCGGGTAGCAGGCCAGGCCGCCGCCCGGTCGCAGTCGCCGGCCAGGTCGCCCGTGACAACCGGGCCGGCCGGGCTGGAGATGACGTACCGGATGACCGTCGTCCAGCAGGGCGGTAGCTGGTATGTCGCCGCAATCGGCGCCGCCGCTCAGCCGCTGGCGCCGCCATGATCAGAACCTTCCCGGCAGCCCGCGTCCCCCCGCTCGTCGCACCCCTCATAACCCCGGAGTAGATAGATGTCGTCGCACCTGCTCATCACGGCATCCCCGGCGGCGCTGAGCACCTCCGGCCTTGTGAGCTATCTGCAGGGCCTGTTCGGACCGCTGTTTCTTGGGATTGTCAGTATCGTAGCTATTTTCTTCCTGTTCACTCGTGAGATAATCCGGTTCGTGCAGTTCGTCGTCCTCGCGGTAGCGATCGCCGTCATCTTCTACACCCCAAGCATCGTGCAAACGCTTGCCACTGGCATCGCGAACGCGCTCGGCGTCCACTGATCTCCGCGCAGGCGGAAGGGGTGTAGCTGGTGGATCTGCCCACCTATACCAATATCTGGCGGATCGAGAAACGGCTCTACAAGCTGTACGACTTCCGGCTGCCGATGCCACTGCCGGTTGGCCAGATCGCGGTATTCACGGCTATCGCCATCCCCTATGTGATTATCCTCACAGTTCTCGGGCTTCCGTTTAATCACACGTCTTTCTGGCTTTACGTGCTGCCCCCGGGAGTGCTGGCCTGGCTCGCCACCCGGCCGGTGCTTGAGAGCAAGCGGCTGCCCGAGCTCATCGTGTCCCAGGTGCGGTATCTCGGCGAGCCGCGTACCTGGTGTCGGCTGGCGCCGCTGGCCGAGAAGGACGAGGTCGTGGTCGTCGCGAGAGTCTGGCACCGGGCCGAGGTTGAGCCGGCCGGGCTGACGGCGCATCGCGTGATCACGCCGGCCCGCCGCCGCATCCTTGCCGCGCCGAAACGGGTGGTTGCCGCAACGGCCAGGCTCGCCGCCGCGGAGCCGGAATCGCAGACCGCGCCCAGCGTCCCGGCGGCTCCGGCCTGGCCCGAGTCGCCCGCACTGGGCCCGGCCACAAGCGCTGGCCGACCCGGAATAGGCGCGGGCCGGCCAGCGGCGGCCGCGTTCCGGCCCGCCGTCGTTCCGGTCCGGCGGCCTGTCGGCGCGCATGCCCGACCCGGTCCGCTGGCGCACGAGCGCGCGCCAGCCGCTGCCCGGGCCGCGGCACAGGCCCGGGCCGCCGCCCAGGTACCGGCCTCGGCGACGGCCCCGGCCGGCCCGGGCGTCCCCACGCCAGCCCTGCGCAGGGTCTCAGTGCCCCCGCCGGCCGAGGCCCGGCCGTCGCTGAGACAGCCGGCTGAGGCCAGGCCCTTGCTGACCCGGTCGCCCGAGATCAGACCCGAGATCAGACCGCGATCCGAGGACGTTCCCGCGGCCAGGCCGCCGAGCCCAGGTGCCCCCGACGGTGTCGCCCCGCCGGGCCAGGGCGTTCCGGCGCCCGTTCCGCCCGGCCAGGGCAGTCAGCCGCCCGCGGCCAGCATGCCGCCCGCGGCCAGTCTGCCGCCGGCCGCCGTTCCGCCGGGCCAGGGCATTCCGCCCGGCCAGGGCGATGTGCCTGCTCCGGCCAGCCCGCCGGCCGTGACCGTGACCGGCGACCGGCCGGACGGCCGCCCGCTGCGGGTCGTCGAGCGTGCTCTCCGCGGGCACGCGGAGGGCCGCGGCGAGGGCTGGCACGACCGCGTCGTGGTGGTGCCCGGCGGGCACCGGCCGGGACG
>WNGD01007492.1_pt1 | contig 10270 bp, 8 predicted proteins | sample 5400671 | NCBI WGS metagenome assembly WNGD01 (sample SAMN13153369, study PRJNA577476) | soil metagenome | isolation source: 40 cm soil or saprolite under grassland replicate 2 | place: USA:California | collected 2016-06-15
CCCTAGCAACCCACTTGCTGGCCTGAACAAACACGTCGATTCGTTGGTTCTCGTCGGGAGCATGTGTGTTGCTCCGGGGATGGTTGCAACCGATCGCGATTGTCGGCAACCTCAACGTGCTCGTGAAGAAGTGCATTGGGCCCGACGCCGCCGAGGTCACGAGCGTCACCGGCTCTCTCCGGAACACTTCCTTCCCGGCTTTAGCCGCAATCTTTGCGATAGGTGAATTGATAGGAGTCCGAGCTGCGGGATTCTCTGCTTGAAGCTTCATTTCGACGTCCCCGAAGCCATGCTTTGCCAAATGATGCTTCAGTTTGTTAGCCAATTTAACGGGGTCCTGGTCTGGAACTAGGCGAAAGTCCATCTTTGCCTGGGCAAGTGATGGAAGAACTGTCTTGTGTCCCGGCCCGGTATAGCCTGACCAGATTCCGGCGATATTTGCGGTCGGGTTTCCGTAGAATGCTTTCTTGAACTCGAACCCTGTTAGTCCGTAGAGGAAGTGTTTGATTCCGAGCTCGTCTCGGATACTGTGCTCTTCCAATGGCATTGATCTGATCACCTCAAGTTCTTCGGGTGTGAATGGTTTCACGTCATCGTACCATCCCTCTACCAATATTCTGCCATCCTCATCCTGAATCGTGTCCAGCATCCTTACTAGGCGCCACGCGGGATTCTCGACGACCGCGGCCCGCGCCGAGTGCGAGTCCTTCATTGCTGTTTGCACTTTGAATTCGACATAGAGCATTCCCTTGAGGCCGAGCGTTACGATGGGCCGATCGTCATAGTCGAGGCCTCCGAACTCCCATATGGCTGAGTCGGCAGTCAATCGACTCCTGTATTGAGCTATGAATTCCGCGAAGTGAGGACTTCCAATCTCCTCCTCCCCCTCGATTACCCATTTTATGCTGCACGGAACATCGCCAGTGACTTTCAGAAGGGCATCAATTGCCATTAGTCGCGAGACGATGTTTCCCTTGTTGTCGCTAGCTCCCCGAGCGTAGATTCTGCCTCCTTCGATCGCGGCCGAAAACGGGGGACGGGTCCAGAGGTCAACTGGCTCGACCGGCTGGACATCATAATGGTTGTACACTAGCAAGGTCTTTCCTCCGCGCTTTGATAAGAGTTCAGCGAAAACAACGGGAGGTCCTTGGCTGGGTGAGAAGGATTCGACAGTGAATCCAGTCTCCTTCAAGAATCGCTTAACGAGCTCAGCTGCGTCTGTCAGTCCCAGATTCTGGGCTGAGACGCTGGGCTGCTGGCAGAGAGTTCTCAGTTTCTCGACATACTCGTCCTTGTTCTGGTCGATATACGCCGAAACCTCACTCTGTTTCGGCTCGACATGACTGACTGCTTTAGCCAATGGAATCCTACTTTGAAGGATTGGGAGTCCAGTTATCAACAAATCGGTCCGACGCTATTGAATGCAAGGAAGGTTTCCCTCGGTTTCTGAACGCCTTTTATAATATGAGAGTGGCGTCCGTTTTCTCAAACTATCCAAGAAGGGCTACAGCTGCCGAGGTTCCCATTCAGAAAGACGATGCGGGCTACTCCATCGGCGGCCAAGTCTGCCTCAAGAATTGCTAGGATAGTTCTGGTCGCAGTCGGTCTAGGTGCGCTGACCTTCCTTGTCGCGCTTGCAATTCTGACCGGGGGAGCGACATCCATCGTCAACAATAATCAGACCTCGATGCTCCCCTACTTCGCTGCTAGAACTCTCTCAAGAATGACGATTGCTTACGGGCTCAGTCTAGCTTTCGCCCTCGGCTACGGCATCACAACGGCAATGTATCATCGCGCGTCGCATGTTATGCTTCCTCTACTGGACATTTTCCAGTCGGTCCCGGTTCTAGGATTCTTGCCCGTAGTGTTCTATTTCATACTCAACAGAGTCCCTGGCACATTTGCTGGAATCCAGATTGGTGCAGAACTCTCATCAATCATTATGATCTTCACCGCGATGGCCTGGGCGCCAACGTTCGGCGTCATTGCCGGTGTCAACGCGATCCCTGAGGATATCAGGGAAGCTGCCCGAGCATACGGTGTGGGGGGTTTCCGATATTTGCGCCATATTGTTCTGCCGGCAGTTTATCCTGAACTGGTGTGGAGCAGTATACTCGCGTGGGGAGGAGGATGGTATCTGATACCAATAGAGGAATATATCCCTGGAACCAATCCCCCTGTGGTCCTGAAAGGTATAGGCTCTTACATTTCAATCGCGGCCGCTCATCAGGATCTCGCGTCTGCTCTCTTCGGGCTCTTGATCTTAGTGGGCATAATCTTCGCTATCGATCGGCTGGTCTGGCGGCCGCTCGGCGCGAGGGCCGAGAAATACAAGTACGAGGCAACCGCATCTCCAAAGACGGAGCCGCAGCGGAGTGTGGTGGCAGAAGGAGTCCGGAGATACGAGGGCCGACTAGCGGCGCCAGTTACGTCTTTTTTCAGATCAGAAAAATCCTACTTCAACAGAGTTGTCGAGATCACTCGTCTAAGGCGTTTGCTCCATGCGACCGAGCGGCTTCGGTTTCCGGAGAGAATCAGTAGGATCCCATTTTGGGGAAAACTTGTCAGCTATGCGATCTTCCTAGGCTTGTTTGCCCTTTCACTCGCCATTATCATTCCACCCAAGTCCCAGTCGATAGAGAACGCGATCTCCTCAGGCTTCTCACTCCTAGCGTTGAACGTCACAGCGCTAGATCTCTTTGTGGACACTCTCCTATCGGTGTCGCGGCTGGCAATTGCCTATTGTATCGCTTTGGCGTGGACACTCGCAGCGGGTATCGTGATCGCTAGGAGCCCGAGACTCTCTAGATGGTTGGTTCCAATCTTCGACATCGGACAGTCCATTCCAGCGACAGCCCTATTCCCTATCGTCGTAATATTATTGGTAGACCCGTTCAAGAACACGCCCTTCATGGGCCTGACGTTGAATTTCGCCTCTGTGATTCTAATCCTAACGGGAATGCAGTGGTACCTGCTTTTCAACATAGTCGGCGCAGTAAATAGTGTTCCAAACGATCTGCTGGAAGCAACAACCTCCTATGGAGTTAGAGGCGGCAGATTCGTCAAGGAGATACTGATTCCCGCATCGTTTCCAGCGATACTCATCGGCAGCATACAAGCGTGGGGTGGAGGATGGAACGCCCTAATCGTATCTGAGTACATCAGCTCCGATGCCAACGTTCAAGGGCTTGGGTCATTCCTCGATAAGGCAACCGCGCTTGAAGGCAATTCGACAACCGTCGCACTCGCCTCAGTGGAAATATTCGCGGCACTGCTCGTTATGACGGCCACGGTATTGATCATCAACAGGCTTGTCTGGAGAAGACTGTTGCGCAAGACCGAGAAATACAAATTCGAGGGGTAAACGGTCCTGAGTCAGTCCGACGAACCTCTCCTCGAGATCAAAGACATCACCAAGTCCTACCCGGGTGAGGGAAAGAACACGACTGTCTTAGACCATGTCAGTTTCAAGGTTCAGAAGGAGTTCCTTTGCATAGTGGGTCCTTCCGGCTGCGGCAAAAGCACCCTCCTGCGAATAATCGACGGACTCGACAAGCCCACCTCAGGCCAGATTCTTTTTCATGGTCAACCCATAAAGGCGCCAAGCCCGAAGATTGGCGTAATCTTTCAGACGTTCGCTCTGATACCTTGGAAGACGGTTCTCGGCAACGTTGAGTTGGCCATTGCAGGTTCCACGATTCCCAAAGTGGAGCAGTTGAAGATTGCGCAGAAGTACATCCAGGATGTGGGATTGGAAGGATTCGAGACAGCCTATCCTAAGGAACTGTCGGGAGGGATGAAGCAGAGGGTTGGAATCGCCCGAGCCCTTGCTCTGCAGCCGGAGATCTTGCTAATGGATGAGCCGTTCTCGAGTCTGGACGCCCTTACTGCGGAGAATCTCCGGCGGGAAGTGCTTGAAATCTGGCGCGACCCGGTGTATGCGACAAATTGCGTGGTGATGGTGACCCACAACGTTCAGGAAGCGGTTTACATGGCAGACCGGGTCATAGTCCTTAGTGGCAGGCCAGCCAAGATCCTTGATGATGTTAAGATAGATCTGGAGAGACCGCGAAGTCAGAGGGATCCCGCGATGTTCGATTATGCGGATCGGATAGTGTCTAAGATCAGCTAGTACTCTCTCTGGGCTGCAGGCTCTCCGACTGTCCATCATACCTGAACAAGCCCGTAAAAACGCCCCAGCTGATGACGACGTTGACTACAGTGGGAAGTTCCGTTGTGTAGCCATATTTGGAACTGAGAAAGCGAGCCAATTCAAACCTGCTCAGCTGCTTCTTCTCGTGAATCATGCGAGTCATATCGGCGAATGGCTCCAAGCCAATCAGCTTTTCTCGGACAAGCCTCTTCCTCTCTGGCATCTTGCCCGCGAGCGCTTTCTTGCCCAAGTCTGTAAGAGAGATGTCTCCCTGCTGAACCGCTACGAGCCCCATATATTCTGCTGTGTCAATAATTGGGAGCAGTTCGTCTAAAGCGATCCTCAGGTCGATCGTCAGATTAGCTACATCCGTCTTCCCATTGTATGCCCTCAGCAAATCTAGGAGACCAAATACTCTGTTGACTCCTGCTGTTGGAAGCAACTCGCGAAACGACTGGAGCTTCCTCGCCGAGGTTAAAGAACTTCCGAACAGATGTCGAGCATCCCTCTTGCACCCAAGGACAGGTTGAAAGACCTCCGTAGAGCGCGACCCTGAAGAACCGACATATGGGTACTCAAGTACTTCCAACCGTAACAGAAATCAGAGATGCAGCACGTCGAATAAGCGGAGTCGCGTCACGAACACCTTTAGTCGAATCACCATCTCTTTCAAAGAAGTTTGGCCTAGAAGTCTATTTGAAACTCGAGTGTTTCCAGCCCATCCGCGTCTTCAAAATCCGCGGAGCGTACAACAAGATCTCCCAACTAACCTCGAAGAAAGTGGTTGCGGCGTCCTCGGGCAACCACGGTCTGGCGGTCTCGTACAGCTCGCACTTGCTCGGAAAAGAATGCACCGTTGTGATTCCTGAAACAGCGGTCAAAGAGAAAGCAGAAGCGATCGCTGAGTATGGGGCCGAAGTCGTGAAGTTTGGAAAATATCACTCGGACCGAGAGGCTAAAGCGTTGGAAATCTCGAAGGAGACAGGCGCAGCTTTCGTGCATCCTTTCAATGATCCTGACGTCATCGCCGGTCAGGGAACCTGTGGGCTTGAGATCGTTGAACAGTTGAGACAGTTCGATTCGGTCATCGTTCCTGTCGGAGGCGGTGGACTCATCTCAGGAATATCCATTGCGATAAAATCGCTGAAACCTTCAGCCAAAGTGTATGGTGTTGAGCCAGATGGTGCGAAGAAGATGCAGATGTCTCTGAAAGCGAGAAAACTAGTGAAGCTTGAGGCACCGAAGTCAATTGCCGATGGCCTGATTCCTTCAACTGTCGGGGAACTTACGCTCGAAGCTTGTCGGAGAAACGTGGATGGAGTCGTAAGTGTTTCTGACGAAGAGATTCTGTCAGCGATGAAACTTTTGGTTCAAGATTCTCACATCTTTCCTGAGCCCTCTGGATCGGCTCCTTTAGCAGGTCTGATCAGTCAGAACAACACGATTGATTTTGGAAAACGAGTTGTTCTGGTAATTTCAGGTGGAAACGTGTCGGCCGACCTGTTAAGCCGAGTACTTTCGCAACAAGTGGTTGTGACCCCGAACTAATAGGGATAGCTTGTCACGTATTCTCTCGGGTTCACTATGTTCTTTGGCTTGAGTCCCTTTAGGAACGTTATCGTGTTCTCGACTGCCAACTGGGCCGGTCGCCCTGTGGCCAGACCAGATGGGCCTGAGACATGAGGAGTCCCTATGAAGTTGGGCATAGAGAGAAAGGGATGGTCTGTTTTCAGGGATTCGCGCATTTCCCGGTACCACCAGACATCGGTAGCGTATCTGAAATTCGGATTCCCTACAAGGTGGTCGTACAGGGCCTTCTCGTCTACAAGCTCCCCACGTGCAATGTTGACTAGTATACCCGCACTCTTCATCTCTGACAATCTCGCACGGTCGATGATTCCTGTGGTCTGACTAGTCAGGGGCAGAGCTAAGACTACGGCGTCAGATTTCTTGAGGAGATCAGACAGTCCTCTGTCACCCGTGAAGAACCTGATTCCTTTCGCTCGCCTCGGTCTTCGGGAATAAGCATAGACGGACATGCCGAAGCCGTTGGCCATCTTGGCGACTGCGTCTCCAATTCCCCCGAATCCGACAATCCCTAACACCCTACCTCTTAGAATCGTGACCTCTGTTCCTGCGTCGAGGGTCCGTCTGAGACTCCACTTTTCTTCTCTCAACGATACGTGGAGTTCCACCACTCTTTTCGCTGCAGAGAGAAGGAGCGCCCAGGCATACTCGGCAACCTCGTTCGAATAGGCGCCCGCATTACTGGCGACGATGACTCCCTTGCCGAGGTTTGCGAAGGGAATGTGGTTGACGCCTGCAAGAATGCTTTGAACGAACTTAAGCTCAGTCATCTCTTGCAGATTCTCAGGGCCTAATTCTTTTGGCCAGAAGAAGATGAGTAGAACCTCTATCTTAGGCAGAATCTCCAAGAGACGTTTTTCCGAGAGGTCTGCGAGTGTGTAGACCGTCGAGTATTTGCGTAGTCTGTCGAGATTCTTCGCGTTGACGACATCTGTGCCGACCAGCAGGTTCGGCTTTGTACGTTTCATCCTATCGCGGTTCTCTGATGCGTCATCCTAATAACTGATAGAACTGGTAGCAGCGTCGAATTGGACCTTAGTGAGATTATTCCGGAGAGGCTCTGGGTCGGGGGAGCTCCCTCAAAGGAGGATCTGGTCCAACTTAAGCGTCAACACGGCGCTGACCTGGTGATTATGGATCTGCTGAGCAGCCCCGAGGAGAGATCGTGGTGTCGAGAATTGGGAATCGTTTACGATGAGAGGACCCCAATGTTGGAGGAAACCAGACAACCTATTCCTTTGAGCCGTCTTAAAGTCGTGTCGGGCGTTATTGGAGATAACGTGGATTCGGGGAAAAAGGTAGTTCTTCACTGTCTAAGGGGAAACGGTCGCAGTCCAACTTGTGCAGCCGCTTATCTCATCCAATCAGGAATGTCGGTGGCCGATGCGAGAAGTACCATTGCGAGCAAGCGTCAGGTCTGGGTTGGCGCCCACGCTAGCTATGCGGGTCTGCTCGAAGAGTTTGGAAAGATAATAGAAATGACAAGGTCGGCATTCTGACACTTGCCACACGCTTGAAGAACGCGGCTGCCCTGACCATGCGACTCGCCCCTGTAATTGCCCTCGCTTCTTGGTTTGCCGGTGGAACTCTGCTAGGTTTGATAGAAATCCTCACTCTACCGTCTGACCCTGTCTACTCGACATTCCTACAGTTGCTCCCATTGCTCCTGCTGGTTGTCGGACTTTGGTTCGTAATTTCCGAGTATCAGAAGCTTCGGTCAGAGCATGGCTCCGCATCCGGCCATCTTAAGAGAGCAATGGATGCGGGATGGTTTGCCGTCTTCGCTGTTGACGCGGGGGTCGCCAGCTTGAACAACATGGCAACCGAAATCTTCCACGGGCAGCTGCCATACTATTACCAGGGAGTCAGCCTTGCGCAGAAAGTGATCACCCTCGCGGGCATATTCCTCCTCGGAACGGCATCAACCGTATCCTTTCGGAAGCATGAAGAGTCGTCGAACAAACCGCAATCGCAAGAGTCTTCGGATTTCTGGGAGAAGCCTTTGACAAATATTGGATTCATAGCCCTACTGATGGAAGTCGTAGCAGGCCTCGCTCAATACTGGTTACCTGTTGTCTTCGCAGGCTTCACCCTCCTGCTCGCCGGGATTATGCTCTATCCGATAGGAAGACTAACCGAGAAGAATTCAGGATTATCCGATGACGAAGGGGCGGGAGGATTTCGCGAGTCAATCGTTCATTCTTCAACAGTCCTTTGTGGCTCGAGCTAACGTTGTCAGCTCCTGCCGCTACGATGAGACTCTGAGACCGTTAGGCTTTGGATTTTGTCGCCCAGAGAAACTTTCGTTGAAGGGTCTTCGGGTAGATGCTGGTCCAGTCAAACTCTGCCTTGTTGGCCCAGCTCTTGTAGACCCGAGGATCGATATAGTTCCGCAGGGATGTATTGAGGTTGTAGTCGCGCGTGCGCCGCTGTAGCTTGACATCAAGCTCCAGCTTCTCTCTTCTCTCCTCCAGACGCAGCTTCTGCTTATCAGTCTTCGATTGTCGAGTCTTCAGCTCTGCTAGGCGCTGCTGTTTCTTGTCAAGACTGTTCTGCCAGGTCTTCGGCGGCGTGCGCTTGTGGTTGCACCGGATAGCAGCTTCAAGATTAGCTACCCGAGCGTGGTACAGCTTGACGAAGGGAGGATCGTCAGGCTTGAATCCGTTGTGCCTAGCGAGATACGTCTGGACCGTGTCTGTCGCGTGATGTGTTCGAAACACCTTGGCTGTCAGTCCTCGCATTGCTTTTCCAAGGAATCGATTGACGCCCTCGGATGTGATTCCGTCGAAGACAAGATCTTCGGGTTTCTTTCCTGAGATGAACTCTTGGAGGTTCCGCCTGATCGGACTATCCGCTCCATCAAGTTCGAGGGTCTTCTCCCATCTCACGCTATCTTTTCCGAGAAAGTCGAACCCCACACCGTTAGGCAGGAACTTCACGTGTTCAACTCTTAGGGTTGAAGCGCCAACCGTGTCTGCCTCGTCCTCCTCCTTCTCATCACCAACCCTCATGGCCAAGTTGTCTATGAGATAGCATACGGTGGCGAGTTTCCGAGCTTTGATATCCGAAGAACTGAGATTCTTCTCTATGAACAGACGAACGTCTGCTAGTTTCCGTCGCAGCTTCTTCGCGTTTTCGTACTTCATCTTGTCTCGTTCTTGACGGAGATCAGAGACGTCGGAGGGCCAAACATACTTTCGGACTTGGCTGAGCTTGTCGACCCAGTAAGCCAACCAGATCGACTCGTGATCATGCGCGACATTCTTCCAGTTCCCCGGAATAGGAGGGGCTGGGACGGACGCGTCTTCTGAGAGATTGAGGACAACATCTTCAGGGAAGGTTCTAGGCTTCCATCGGCCACGCATCGGGTGGCTGCCGCGGCCCATGAAAATGCTTGGCGGCTCTACCATGTAATTGGCAAACTCAGTCTTCGTCCCGTCAATGGTTGCGTAACCGTACTTCTCCTTGAGTTGAAGACGCAACTCTTTCCGTTGAGCGGCAAGCCTCTTCTTCAGATCTTTGTCTGCTCGGAGAAGCTCCTCCTTCTGCTGATGCTCGTAGACGGGGCCGAAATCGATGTCCGAGTACTTCACGTTCGCAAACTTTGACGGGAGCAGTTTCGAAAGGTCAGAGAGGAAGTTTGTCTGGAACACTGGGTCTTGAACATAGGGGGTTGTCCGTTTCTTTCCCCAGGCATAGGCCAGTTCCTCAGCATCCGGGGATAACGGAACCTTTTCTCCGTTGATGATGATATGGAGTCGTTTCGGCTCATAGAGCGGAGGAAACGCGACGCCGTTGTGTACTAGATGCTTCCACTTCGTCAAAGAACCACCCATCGTCACGGACATTTTCACTGAAAGCTTAGGACTAGGATGCCTCTCGTCCCCTTACAACTTAGTTTTTGCTTAGCTAGTAGATGAAATTTTCTTCCCTACAGTCAGCCATTTGAAATCGTAAGCGGATAGCTTAAAGAGATTGATGCTGGAAGGATGCTTTGGAATGCAACGGGTGGGGACTTTCCTTGGCCCAGTGGGACTCTTCTTCATCTCGCTAGGCTATACTGTAGCCGTTGCAATAGCGAGGCTCTTCGTAGCCCTCGAATCCGTCTGCACATCACACTGTCCGGTCCTCAGGCTCGAGGGGTTCAGATTCCACCATATGTACTACGGATTCCTGCTACTAGCCGTTTCGGCAGGCGTCATGCTGTACGCGGCTGACGCACGAACCCGATGGGACAGTGCACTTGCCATGGGGATTGGTCTCGGGCTGGTTGCTGATGAGATCGGCTTGCTCATTCTGAAGCTCTCGTACTGGAATCTCATCTCAGTCGGCATCATCGCTGGAGGAGGTTTGACATTATACCTGGCAACCCTGTTCACATCATTAAAGGAGGGTCTTCACGATTTTCATTTCGTCGACCGGTACCAGTTCCTAGCGCTTCTCGGAATCCTGTTCGGCTTTACAGGATTCCTATTCTTCGACCGACCAGTCCGGATGATAGTGGAAGTCGCCGCCGTGGGCTCTTGGCTT
>WNGD01010145.1_pt1 | contig 10270 bp, 11 predicted proteins | sample 5400671 | NCBI WGS metagenome assembly WNGD01 (sample SAMN13153369, study PRJNA577476) | soil metagenome | isolation source: 40 cm soil or saprolite under grassland replicate 2 | place: USA:California | collected 2016-06-15
GCAGCTGTTAAGTTCAGCAGCTTCATCGTGTGTGAGCGGCGGCACAAGGCGTGTTTTCACCTGTCCGGCTCGCGGCGCTTTGGTCATCACCGCGAGCGCGCACATGCGGCCAGGGATCTCTGCCTGTCTGTCTGGATTAAGAACGCGATGAATCGTCTTCATCCCGCCTGCTCACTGCAAGTTTAACCCTTTTCACACAGCGCGTATTGGTAATGCCCTTCCTGCCAGATCCTAATATTTTTCCATGGCTGTGCTGGGAAGAGATTTTCGAATGCAGGCGCCGAAAATACCTTCGCTCTGTACGGCTCGCGATAACCATTCTTTAATCGTGTCATCCCTGCGAGCAGCCACATAGCGAGAAGTGGGATAGATGCTCGAAAGGCATAACGTGGCTCAGCAATGAGGCAGCGACCTCCCGGCTTCAGAACGCGGTACATTTCCGCGATAACACGATTTTGTTCGGGCACGATCGTAAAGAGCCTCGAAGCAATAACGATATCGAATTTTCCATCAGCGCACGAAAGCTCGAGCGCATCAATCCGTTTAAAGCAGCAATTACTCAGACCAAGGGCATCGGCACGCTCTCGGGCCCGTCGCAATTGACTCTCGGAACGATCAACGCCCGTGACCGAAATATTGCGAAAACGTTCCGCGAGTTTGCACGCGTAAAAACCCGGTCCGCAACCAAGCTCAATCAACTGCACCCCAGGATCTGGTCCCGCGTTCGGCCAAAGCGCAGCAATTATTCGTTTGGTGTCATCGCGGAAAAGATGCTCGCGGCAAAATGCATATACCCATGCGACATGTTCAAAAAGGCTATCGTAATCGCGCTCGCGGACCCGCAAGGTTATGATGTTGTCGGCTGTGGATTTCTGAATCTTATCGGAGGTGGGAACGTTGTCGTCCGGCGGCATTTCTTTTAGCTCCGATTCGCTGAGCGATTAATCTCGCGGCTGGAATAGTTTTCCACATTACGAAATGATAAGCTGAAAATTAAATTTCAATCTTGTCTTCTTCTCCTTCGTGCGAATAACATCCTCCGGCCGCTTCGACCACCAGTGCAATCGCCATAAACAGCGAGTTGTTAGTAACGTCTTTACCCGGCACCGGTAAATCGTGGTTCCTTAAGGATGACGAAAGTTATTCAAACTTATTCAAACTTGTTGGCTTCTTCTTACTACGCCATGATCTAACAAGTCGGAATGGCCATCTCTAATCGCATTACAGCAGCGATAAGCGCGTTCGCCTTGGCAACGAGCATTCCTACAGCAAGTGCGGCAGACGACTCATTACTTTGGAAAATTCAGAAAACGCTAGCGTCGAAGAAATATATTAATTTTACGCATGTGTTTGCACCCGGTATCCCGCACTGGCCCCGGTTTTCCAGACGAGGTGCGTAAGACGCTTTACTGATATGACAAACGGTCGGACACAATGGGCACGGGTTTTTTTGCCGAGCTGTTCACGCATGTCGGCCAGTGGGGTACCCATGTCGATCCGCCCGCGCATTTCATCAAAGGTTTGCGCACCGTAGATGAAGAGGCTGCGAAGAATCCCGACTACATGCTCTCGATCGAGCGTTTGCAAAAATGGGAAAAAGATCATGGCCAGATTCCACAGAGTGCATCCGTCGCGATGCGGACGGATTGGTCAAAGCGCTGGCCCGGTTTGCCGGTCTGATTTGACCGAAAGTCGCGGCACGAACAAAGGTGAGCTTTGAATCATGCATATCACGGACATCATGCGGGGGGATTCTCCCACGTTTTCATTCGAGTTCTTTCCTCCGAAAACGCAGGCGGCTGCCGAGATTCTCTACCAAACGATTCGCGATCTTGAATCGTACATGCCGCACTTTGTCAGCGTCACCTACGGTGCGGGTGGTTCAACGCGAGACTTGACCCACGACCTTGTCGAGCGCATTCAACATACAACAAAACTGGACCCGATGCCTCACCTGACGTGCATCTGCCACAGCGAAGATGAGATCGAAGCGATCTTACTTCGATACACCAGGTCGGCGATTGGAAATATTCTCGCGCTCGGGGGCGATCAGCCGCGCGACATTCCATACGATAAATGGCGCGACTCGTTTCAACATGCGATCGATCTGGTCAAGTTCATTCGCCGATTTAACGAATCCGGCGCGCATCCAGATCGCCGCGGTTTCGGGATCGGCGTTGCCGGTTTCCCGGAAGGACATCCCGCGACGCCGAATCGATTGGTTGAGATGGACCATCTCAAAGCGAAAGTGGACGCCGGCGCCGACTACATGGTGACGCAACTATTTTTCGATAATCGCGACTTCTTCGATTTCCGCGAACGTTGTGTGCTCGCCAACATTCATATCCCCATTATCGCGGGCATCATGCCTGTTACCTCCATAAAGGGGTTCAAACGCATCGCGGAGCTGGCTGGGGGCACGCGTTTCCCAGCCAAGCTACTGGGTGCTCTTCAGCGATGCGAAAACGATCCTGAAATGGTCAGACGCGTCGGAGTTCACTTCGCCTTGGAACAATGTCACGATCTTTTGGATAACAACGTGGCCGGCATTCATTTTTACACGCTCAATCGCTCCGACGCCACGCGAGTAATTTTTGATAACCTCGGAATTCCGCGTCGACGGAAAGTACAGGCCCCTACGGTTCCGTCGAGCGACGAGGTTCGTAAGCGGCTTGCAAATTGAGCGATCGCAGGCGCGCAAGTGCGGGATGCGCATCGCGGAGAAGATCATTGTTGCCGCGCTCGAGCATTTCTATGGGGTCTTACTTGATCACGCCATTTTTGGTTACCAAACGACGAGCGAGCTGGCAAAATTTGCGCGGAGCCTATGAAACGCGCACAATCCCCAGATGTTCAATATCCGCCGTGCGATTTATTGGCAGCTTGCGGGATTGGCGATTGCACTTGCGCTGGTTTCCGTGCTTTCGCGCTTTCTTCCGGTTGTTGATTTTGTTGAGGTACTGCAAGAGCGGGTAATGCGGTGGGGGGCATGGGGAGCGATCTACTATCCACTGCTTTTTGCCGTTTGTAACATTCTCCTGCTTCCTGGCGGAGTGTTGGCGGTTGGCGGCGGCTTCTTTTTCGGACTGTGGTGGGGCTTTCTCGTGGTCTTCGCCGGCAACATCGTTAGCACGGCGACCTCGTTTGCCATGAGCCGCTGGGTAGCCGGGCAGTGGTTTCGGCGGAAGCTTTCGCAAGACCCAGCTCTTCGCGCCCTGGAACCGGCCGTGCGGCGCGAGAGTTGGAAAATCGTTCTCTTGAGTCAGTTGCATCCGCTTTTCCCCACCAGCTTGTTGAACTATTTTTATGGATTAACGCGAATTCGATTTCGCACATATATGCTTTGGGCCTCGATCGGGCGAATGCCAGGGCTTTTTTTGTATGCGTACGTCGGGACCTTAGGCCAACTTGGGCTTAGAATGATGCGAGGCAAGAGTCAACCGCACATCATCGAGTACTGGATGTGGGGAGGTGCATTTCTTACGACAGCGTTGCTCTTACTGGTGCTGGGCCGCATTGCATCTCGAGTCGTGCACGCGGGATATGAGAATGAGAGGCCACCGCCGTCGGAAAAACAAAAGAGCCAAAGAAAACAGAGCGTCGAGCATCGGTATATATCATAAATATCGATATATAAATTACTTATGTTATTCGAGCGATTGATAGCGAACCTCGAAAGCGAATGACGGTGCTTGCGTTGGAGCTGCCACTAAGAATCTTGGAGCAAATAGGAAATGTTTGAACTGCCGACCAAATACGACGTGGTAGTGGTTGGGAGCGGCCATGCTGGAATTGAAGCGGCGTTGGCCGCGGCGCGCGTCGGGTGCCGTACGCTGATGTTGACGCAAAATCTGGATACAATTGGCCAGATGTCGTGCAATCCGGCTGTCGGAGGCTTGGCCAAAGGGCATATTGTTCGCGAGATCGATGCGATGGGCGGGGCAATGGGACTAAACACCGACGCAACGGGAATCCAGTTCCGTATGCTTAACCGAACCAAGGGTCCCTCGGTTCGAGCGCCACGAGTTCAATGCGACAAAAAAGCTTATCAATTTCGCATGAAGGCCGTTTTGGAGTCGACAGAGAATCTAGACCTTAAGCAGGCGACAGTGGCGAATGTACTCACAAATGATAGAAGGGTGGTTGGAGTGGAAACCGATCTCGGATTACGAATTGCTGCGCACAGCATTGTAATTACATCCGGCACTTTTTTGCGCGGCCTGCTACATGTTGGTGAAAATAGCAAGCCTGGTGGCCGCATGGCGGACACTAATTCTGGGTTAAGCGAAGCTCTCCGACAACTGGGTTTTGCGGTAGGTAGGTTCAAGACAGGAACCCCCTGTCGAATTAATCGCCGCTCGATCAACTTTTCGCGGTGCCAAGTTCAACTGGGGGATGAGCCGCCTCCTCGATTCGCATTTCATGCCGAGGCCGGAAAGTTCAAAGACCCTATATTTACTCTAAACTTCAATGAACAGGGCGAGTTCCACGTGGAACAAATTCCCTGCTGGATTACCCAAACTACGCGGAAGACGCATGAGATAATTAAAGCCAATTTGCATCGTTCCCCGCTTTATTCGGGCCGGATAAGGGGTACCGGACCGCGGTACTGCCCGTCCATCGAGGACAAAGTCGTAAGATTTCACGACAAGGCTTCCCACCAAATCTTTTTAGAGCCCGAAGGTCGGCATACCGAGGAATATTATGTAAACGGAATTTCGACGAGCATGCCGTATGATGTACAGCTGGAATTTGTGCATTCGATCCCTGGTTTGGAGTATGCTGAGATCATGCGGCCAGGGTATGCGGTCGAATATGATTTTTTCCCTCCGACCCAACTTTTTCCGACTTTAGAAACCAAGCTGATCAGTGGATTATATTTTGCTGGCCAGGTAAATGGAACATCGGGGTACGAAGAAGCGGCTGCCCAAGGCCTGATCGCGGGCTCAAACGCTGGTCTAAAAGTGATGGGTCGGTTGCCAATTGTGCTGGACAGGGGCCAAGCATACATTGGAGTCCTTATCGACGATCTTGTGACCAAAGGCACAGAGGAACCTTATCGAATGTTCACAAGCCGTGCGGAGAACCGCTTGTTCCTGCGGCAGGACAACGCCGATCAACGGTTGACGAAACTGGCATTCGAGGCGGGGTTGATACCCAACGGACGCTGGCTGCAGTTTCAGCGCAAACAGCACCTTCTGAACGAGGTGCGTCAAGTGGCAATTGGGACGAAGCTTCGAGGTATCCCCGTCTGCCAACTGCTAAAGAGACCGGATTTTGGTTTCCAGCATTTGCCTGAGGAGTTCGGGAGCCTGGCCCCAGCCGCGATTTGGGAACTAGTTGAGACCGAATTGAAGTGCCAAGGGTACGCGACACGCCAGACCGCACAAAATCGGGAGCTGGCCCGCCGAAACTCTCAGCGCCTGCCGGACGGCCTAGACTACGGAAAAATTGCCGGCTTGCGCTCCGAGACGCGCCAGAAGTTAGCGGCGGTGCGCCCGTCGTCGTTAGGCCAAGTCGCCCGGATCAGTGGGATAACTCCTGCTGATATCGCAATAATATCTATTTGGCTGAATAAGAATATCTTACAACTTAGAGATGCACAGAACGACCGAGTTTCTCTGGCCCAGGTGGCCGAAGCTTCAAGTTGACCGCGATGATAAAATTCCTCGCTGTGGCTCTCGTTAGTTATCTGCTCGGATCGATTCCTGCAGGCTACTTGGCCGGCCGGATCGCTGGAATCGACATCCGCAAGGTTGGAAGCGGCAATATCGGGGCAACAAACGTGACCCGAACGTTGGGACGACGTTACGGCTATCCTGTTTTCCTAGTGGACTTTGCAAAGGGTGCACTGGCAGTTTGCGTCTCGGTCTTGTTAGGCTGGCATGTCGAGCCCAAACCAAGATCTAGCGAAATATATGGGATAGTCGGAGCGGTGTTTTGTGTATTGGGACACGTGTTTCCCGTTTGGTTGAGGTTAAAGGGAGGAAAGGGCGTTGCTACCTCAGCAGGCGCACTCTTTGGGTTGATGCCCTTGGCAGCGCTAATCGGTGTTGCGATCTGGGTGCTCACATTTGAGGTGACCCGCTACGTTTCAGTCGCGTCAGTGACGGCCGCAGTGGTATTGCCATTGGCCGTGCTTGGCCTGGCGTACGCAGGACATACCAACGGACTGGAGCTATTCTATGTCTCCCTTTGCCTGGCTGTGGTCGTGGTCTTTCGCCATCGCTCCAATCTCTCTCGTCTGGTGCAAGGCACCGAACCACGATTCAAGCGAAGGTGAAAATCGACAAAACCGCTATCATTGGAGCGGGTAGCTGGGGAACAGCTTTGGCGTGGTTGTGGGGAAAAGACGGACGACAAATTTCTCTCTGGGGCAACAGCGCCGCAAAGGTCGAACGCATACAAAGGACGCGCGTAAACAGCGACTATCTCCCAAGACTAAAATTACCCGATTCGGTAGCCGTGACACACGAATTGCGCGACTGCACTGATGCGGATCTGCTTGTTTTTGTGACGCCCTCGACTGCGTTACGCACAATCGCAGTGCGTTTGCGAGGAGCGCTCAGCAAGGATCGAACCGTGTTGCTCAGTTGTACCAAAGGAATCGAGCACGGTACTGGGATGCGCATGAGCGAGATCCTCTCGGAAATTTTTCCGGAGCGTCAGATCGCGGTCCTGTCGGGGCCGAATCTTGCCGTGGAGGTCGTGTGCGATGTGCCAACTGCAACGGTGGTAGCCTGTCGGGACCCTGGATGCGCCACAGATCTGCAAGGTTTTCTCGGGAGTTCGCGTTTTCGAATATATACCGGTGAGGATGTCACTAGCGTGGAGCTGGGCGGCGCGTTAAAAAATGTTTTCGCGATCGCGGCTGGCGCGAGCGACGGGCTTGGCCTGGGCGATAACACCAAGGCGGCGTTAGTCACTCGTTCGCTTGCCGAGATGGTTCGGCTCGGAAGCGCGATGGGTGGAAATTTCAGGACATTCTACGGCTTGAGCGGTGTGGGCGATTTAATTGCTACCTGTTTTAGCAGGCATAGCCGTAATCGGCGCATTGGCGAGCATCTCGGTCGCGGGCAAACGCTGCAGCAAATCACCTCTACAATGCAAATGGTAGCGGAAGGAATTCCGACGGCGAAAAGCGCTTACGAGTGCGCACAAAAAATCAACATCGACACGCCGATTACGGATCAGGTTTACGCTTTGCTATATGAGGAAAAAACGCCAGCCCAAGCGATGCAGGATCTTCTCGAGCGCGACCAAAAAGCGGAGCAATTTTAAGCGGTGGAAAAATCCCGGCATATCCGGCCGATCACGGCCGGATACAATTCGTGCTCCGCGATCTGAATGCGGGCATGCAGGCTTTCAGGAGTGTCGTTAGGCAAGATCGGGACTTCGCGTCGCGCGATGACGTCGCCGTGATCGATTTTTTCGTCCACATAGTGGACGGTGCAACCGGTCACTTTTTCCGCAGCGACGAGCGCTTGTTTCCACGCCTCGATCCCGGGAAATTTCGGCAGCAGAGATGGATGGATATTTACAATGCGGCGCGGAAATGCGTCAAGCATCGGCGATTTCAGAACGCGCATGAACCCAGCGAGAACTACAAGTTCAACATCGGCGTCGCGAAGCATTCGCACAAGCGCGGCTTCTGCTTGCGGTTCTAGTCGCGTGCGGAATCTGCCCGGCGGCAAGTAGGCGTTTGGAATCGAAAATTCCCGCGCGATATCGAGGATCGGTGCATCGAACACGTCTGAGATCACGACGCGGACCTCTGCGGTCAACGCTCCGCTTGTAATATTTTTGAGAATTGCACGGCAGTTCGTTCCTTTTCCTGATCCAAGTATGCCCAGCCGAACTAGTCTCATCTTCCGGCCTTTCGAAGTTTTTCGAGCAAGAGCGATGTGGAATAACCTTTTTCAAATGGAATAATCCGAATCTCCGCGCCGATTTTTTCCAGAATTGCGCGCTCCTCCGCATTTAACGTTTCAGAACTGTAGTCTCCCCCTTTGACATAAACGGCTGGCATGCTTGCGGCGATGAACTGAGTCGCGCGCGGCTCCGGAAAAATCGTGATGAGATCGACGCACTCCAGCGCAGCAAGCACCTCAGCGCGGTCTCTCTCGGTATTAATCGGACGTCCGATGCCTTTCAGTTCGCTGATTGAACGATCTCCGTTCAAGCCGACTGCTAATGCATCACCGAGCGCTCGCGCAGCTTGCAAGTAACGTACATGTCCCACATGTAGGAAATCGAAACAGCCGTTCGTGACGACTAGTCTTTTCCCTGCGGCACGCAACTTCTTTGCGCGCTCAGCGAGTTCATCCATATCGATAATTTTTGTGTTCACCGCTTGCTGACGACAAAGTCTAACGCGCGAGGAAGAATTTTGAAAACGGTTGGCTCATTGCCGACCAGTTCGCCGTCGGCATTGAACCACATTCCCGGGTGCGACCGAACTGAGATCTTCTTTGCGCGTCGAAAGGTAACGGCATCGGTGGAGAGATGCTTGCCCAAGAGCATTTCCGCGGCCAGCAGCGCCATTTCCGCTGCTGACCTTTTAGGTATGAGCACGGCGTCGAGCAGTCCATCGCCAGGATCTGCCAGAGGGTCACCGTCGTCCGGTAGGCGTGCAACTCCGGCAGTGCCGCCGCAGCGCTTCGCAGATAGGCAAGCGGGCCCCAGGCTGATTTAATTTCAGGGGTCAACTTTTCATCAACAACACCGCTGAAGCCCCCGGCTGAGGCATTCACGAAGTACCGTGTGCGTTCACCAGTCATGCGGACGAGATCGATCCGCGCGCTTGTTTTCACCTGCAAGATGTCGATGGTTGCGTCGATGTCTCCCATCAGCCCTATCGACCTCGCAAAATCATTTGCAGTGCCGAGCGGCACAACTCCCACGCAGATGCCGCCGCGTGGCGGATTTGGCGTTGCAATTCCGTTGATGACTTCATTCAACGTGCCATCGCCGCCAGCTGCAATAACGTAATCGCATCCGGCGCGGACCGCCCTCCGCGCTAAAGTTTCTGCTTCGCCTGCGCGGTGAGTCACGCGCACTTCCTTGGCATTTAGAGGGCGAAGCTGCTTTATCCGAAGATCTAGATCGACAATCGACCCCGCGATTGGATTTACGATGATGTATGGTTTCACTAGGCTCGTGACCAGCTATGCAATGTCTTTAGTTCTCGCCGATTCGATGAATGGTCCAGGCATCGATGATTCGTGTCGGTGGTTGAACTTCGTTTCAGCAGCCAAGATTCACTTTTGTCTTTCGCCGATTTGCGCCAAGTTGCTAAGTTGCTAATTAGATCGCCATGCGGGAAAAAAATTCCATACGGCGGCGGGGCAAATCCAAATTCGGAGCTGGTTTTCGCATTTCGAATGGACCAGTCGTTCCCCAAGATGGCGAGCAGAGGAGAGACGTGGGCGAGTTCGATAATGTCGTGGGGCTTCCGCGGGTTCATGGGGTGCCAATCTTATTCGCGATCGCGCGTGATCCACGGACAATCTTCACCTGCTGGAGCGTCGATTGGCAGACGGTCTTTGCAAAAACGGTGCCGGTCGATAAACAAGTCCATCTCCGCGTGTATCGCTCAGACAAGCTCGAGGAAAAGAACGTGGCCGTCGAACCGATGGCCGGTTATTGTTACATCGCAATTCCGCGACCGAGCGGCTCCTACCGCGTCGGGATTGGCTATTATCAACCGGCAGATGTTTGGCACTCAGTAGCGGTATCCGATGAAGTGAGAATGCCGCCCGACAGATTGGCGGCTCCCGCAGATTTTGATCTTGCCACGATTCCATTTCATCTCAGTTTTCAACAGCTTGTCGATTTGTTTGGAGCCGCGAACGATGACGCGTTGGCCATGGTGATTTCGCGGTTTCAAACGCGCGCGTTGACTAGCAAAGGGGATAAGGAGTTGAGCCCCAAGGAGCGAGAAATTCTCCGGCGGGGAGACGTTGCGCTTTCCGAAATCGCGGACGCACGGCGCGCTTTCAACGAGACTGATAGCGAAAAACTCAGCAGGCGCACCGACGCGCTTCTCGGCTTCGGCTCAAGTAGCCCGTCGCGCGGATTCAAAGGCAACTGGATCTCAGCCGGATCCTAAGCCTGTTGTCCCTTTAAATCGGCAGGGCGTTTTTGCTTTAGCTAAAGCGTTGGCCAGGTTGCTGCGGCGGACGCCAAATAAAAAGTAAACGATCCGGATCGGCGTCGTAACTGCGGCCTAGCGAGAATTGTGCCTTTGGGACTCATCTTGCACCCCAGG
>WNGD01030817.1_pt1 | contig 10270 bp, 10 predicted proteins | sample 5400671 | NCBI WGS metagenome assembly WNGD01 (sample SAMN13153369, study PRJNA577476) | soil metagenome | isolation source: 40 cm soil or saprolite under grassland replicate 2 | place: USA:California | collected 2016-06-15
GCTCGGTCGACTTCGGCCTGCCTTGCTACTACCTGATCGCGCCGTCGGAAGCGTCCTCGAACCTGGCCCGCTACGACGGCGTCCGCTACGGCCACCGCGCCGAGGGCAACGGCGACGTTCGTCAGCTCTACGCGCGTACCCGCGACGAAGGATTCGGCGACGAGCCGAAGCGCCGGATCATGCTCGGCACTTACGCGCTCTCGGCCGGCTACTACGAAGCCTTCTACGGCCAGGCCCAGAAGGTGCGAACGCTGATCAAGCAGGAGCACGACGCCCTCTTCGAGCGGTTCGACCTGCTCGCCTCGCCGACCTCGCCGACGGTCGCTTTCCGGCTTGGTGAGCGAACCGAGAATCCGCTCGCGATGTACCTCTCCGACGTGCTCACGATCCCGTCCAACATGGCCGGCATGCCGGGGCTCTCGATTCCCTGCGGCCTCTCGGAAGGACTGCCCGTCGGGCTGCAGCTGATCGGGCCGCAGTTCTCGGAGAACACCCTTTTTCGCGCCGGCCACGCGCTCGAGCGGGCGCTCGGCTTCGACTTCGTCCCGGAGCGCCTGAGCTGAGGCGTCGCTTGCGATGCCGAGTTCAGGACCCGCGGGCTTTGCCCGCGTGTCCGTCTGCGTTGGTTACCTGGAGCGCCGAACGAAGGAGCCGACGTTGAGCCAGTGGGAAGCCGTGATCGGCCTCGAGATCCACGTTCAGCTGAAGACGCGGACGAAGATGTTCTGCCGCTGCGCCGTCGGGGCGCTCGACGACCCGAACACGCGCACCTGCCCGATCTGCCTCGCGCATCCGGGGACGCTGCCCGTGCCGAACAAGGTGGCGATCGAATGGACGATCCGACTCGGGCTGGCGCTCGGCTGTGAGATCGCCGCACGCGCGGTCTTCCACCGCAAGAACTACTTCTACCCGGACAATCCCAAGGGCTACCAGATCTCCCAGTACGACGAGCCGCTCTGCGTCAACGGCCGCGTCCGGTTGCCCGGACCGGACGGCGTCGCGGAGATCGGGATCACCCGCGCGCACCTCGAAGAGGACGCCGCCAAAACGCTGCACGTCGGCGGCGCGGAGGGGCGGATCCACGGTGCGACCGCCTCGCTCGTCGACTTCAACCGCGGCGGCACTCCGTTGGTCGAGATCGTCACCGATCCCGATATCCGCACGGCCGAGCAGGCGCGGCGTTTCCTGCAGCTGCTTCGGCAGACGGTCGTCGAGCTCGGGATCTCGGACGCCGAGATGGAGAAGGGGTCGCTGCGCTTCGACGTCAACGTCAGCGTCCGGCCGGAGGGCTCGGACGAGCTGCGCACCCGCACGGAGCTCAAGAACATGAATTCGTTCGCATTCGCGGCACGCGGGATCGAGCGCGAGATCGAGCGCCAGGTCGGGATCTACGAGTCCGGCGGCCAGGTCGACCAGGAGACGCTGCACTTTGACCCCAACCGTGAGGACGCGCCGCCGCTGCGCTCGAAGGAAGAGGCGCAGGACTACCGCTACTTCCCGGAGCCGGACCTCGTCCCGATCGAGCCGCGGCGCGAGTGGTCGCTCGACGAGCTCCGCGCCGAGCTCGCCGAATCGCCGTCCGCGCGGCTCGAGCGCGTTCTCGTCTCGGGGCTCGAGCTGCGCGACGCCGAAGCGCTGAACGCGGAGCCGGCGCGGGTGAGCCTGTTCGAGACGATTCGCGACGCCGGCATCGAGGCGAGGCCGGCGGCCGCGTTCGTGCTCAACGACGTCGCCCGCCACGAGGTCGATCCGGCCCGGGTCGACGGCGCCGAGCTCGCGAAGGTGCTGCGCGAGCGCGACGAGATCCCGCGGGAGGCCTTCGACGCCGCCGTCGCGGCCAGCGCGAGCGAGGACTTCTCCGCGGAGGCGTACCTGCATGAGCGCACCGTTGCCGACACCTCGGAGCTCGACCCGGTAATCGACCGGATCCTTGGCGAGAACGAGGGCCAGGTCGAGGCCTACCGCGCCGGCAAGGAGGGGCTGCTCGGCTTCTTCGTCGGCCAGGTGATGCGGGAGACGCAGGGCAAGGCGAATCCAAAGGTCGTCAACGAGCGCCTGCGGGAGAAGCTCGGCGCCTAATGTCGAAAAATCCGCGCGCGGTTCGTCTCAGTAGGAACGAGGAAATCGCGGGGTCGCAAGGAGGGAAAAGATGGCGAATCGAGTCGGCTGGTTCGAGGTCGTCGGGCAGGACGGCGAGCAGCTGCGCAGCTTCTACAGCGACGTCTTCGGCTGGCAGTTCAACGTTCCGTCGCCCGAGATGAACTACGGGATGACCGAAGCGTCCGACACCGGCATCGGCGGCGGCATCGGCCAGGCGCAGGGCGGGCCCGGCCACGCGACCTTCTACGTCGGCGTGCCGGATCCGCAAGCCGCCCTCGACAAGATCGAGGGCGCGGGCGGCAAGACCGTCGTGCCGGTGACCGAGCTGGAGATGGTCACGTTCGCGATGTTCGCCGACCCGGAAGGCCACCTGGTCGGGCTCTACAAGTCCGACGAATAGTGACTAGGAGGGTTTGGCGCAAACCAGTCTGTGCCGCCGGCGCACGCTGCTCGCCCGCTGAGCTGTGTCCTCAATCGCGCCAATAGCTTTGGCTATTGACGCTCCCTGCGTCCTTGTCAGCGAACGAGCATCGCACGCCGTCGACGAGCGGCTTTCCGCCAAACCCTCCTAGCGTCTGATGCGCGAGACGGTGCCGGAGCCCTGGTTCGAAACCCAGAGCGCTCCGGCGCCGAGCTCGACCTCGCGGGGCCTGCCGCAACCGTTTCAGCCGCGTAGGGCCGGCAGTACCCGCTCGCCGTAAATCCGGATCGCTTCGAGGGCGTTCGGCCCCGACTGGTTCGAGAGCTTCACCACGACGTCGCCGTACGCGACCTGCTCGAGCTGCTTGATCCGCTCGACGTGCTCATCGGGGTCGGCGGAGACGATGAACCGATCTTTGAAGTCATCGTCGGAAACCTCTTCCTCGCCGCGCGCGTACATCGCCTGGGGATCGAACCAGTCGTCGGTGTAGAACTCTTCCGGGACGGCGCCCTTCCAGACACGTGCCGCCTCGAGCGCCTCGTCGTCGTTCGGCGCCCAGGAGAAGCCGGCCTCGAGCACGATCGTGCCAGGGCCGCGGCCGGCCTGTTCGGCCGCCTCGCGGTAGACCTCGATCAACTTTGGCGCACTTTCGGGATCGGCCATCGTCCAGAGCCCGTCGCCGTAGCGGCCGGCGACCTTCGCTGCGCCCGGGTGGAAGGCCGAGATGTAGAGCGGTGGCGGCTTTTCGGGCCGGGTATGCAGGTAGACCCGCCTTGTCTTGAAGAACCTGCCGTCGTGGTCGACGCGCTCGCCGTCCCAGAGCCGACGAATGAGGCCGCAGGCCTCCTCGAGCGCGGCCAACTGAAAATCCCGCGGAGGCCAGTCGAGCCCGAACGGCGATTCGTTCAGCGACTCGCCGGGCACACGCGCCGTCGCCTGGGCGGCGGCGCCGAGCCAGATCCAGGCTTGGCCGGAATGGCCAGGCTCCCACCAGGGCTGGAGGTGGTCCGAGCAGGCGATCCCGTCGAAGCCCGCCTGCTCGCCCGCGACCGCCTGCTCGAGCAGCTCCCGCGGGTGGTACTGCTCGTGCATGCAGCCGAGGAAGTAGCGGGCCACTTCCGGGCGGCTACCCGGCGTACAGAGCGGCAAAACGGGCATATCCTGCGGGCATGACACTGCGCGCGTTCATCGCCCGGCTCAGGCGCGACCCGCTGCTCGAGGCCGACTACGTCGAGGCGTTCCAACCGGGGCCGAAGAACGGCCGCCGCTTCTCGCCCGGCCGTTACGTCCGGATTGCGGGCGTCGAGCGGGACGCCGTGCCCTGGCCTCCGAAGGGCGGCGCCACGCGCGGCGCCTCGACCTCGGTCACCGGCACCCGCTGGCGCGGCTGACAGATAGGCGGCGAGCCGCTAAAGATTTCGCCATGCCGGCCGATCCCTCGGGCGAGGGATGACACGCTTCCGTTACACCTTGCTCCCGTTCGCGGTTGCCGTCGCGCTCGTTGCGGCGTCGCGCGCGCCTGCCGCCGGCCGCCCGGCGGTCGCCGGGCTGCAGGTGACGCTCCGCCACCACCACGTCTACCGCGGCCCGGTCGACGGAATCGCCGGAGCGACGACGACCGCGGCGGTGATCCGCTTTCAGCGCCGTCACGGGCTGACGCCGGACGGCGTAGTCGGTCCGAAGACGCGGCGCGCCTTCGGCCGCTTCGCCAGGCACGAATTCGGCTCCCGGCCGCTCGCGCCCGGAATGTCCGGCTGGGACGTGGCCGAGCTGCAATTCACGCTCGCCTGGCACGGCTTTCCGAATGCGACGATCGACGGCGGCTTCGGGGGACACACGGAGCGCGCCCTGATCAAGTTCCAGCGCTGGGCGCACCTGACGGCCGACGGTATCGCCGGCGAGGGGACCTTCCGCGCCCTGAGAGCGCCGCTACCCCGCTGCCCGATCGGGCTCGCCTGGCCGCTGCAGGCCCCGATCGGCAGCCCGTTCGGCCCTCGTGGCGCCGGCTTCCACCCGGGAATCGACCTGCCGGCGCCAACCGGAACGACCGTCGGGGCCGCGGCCCCCGGGCGCGTGATCTTCGCCGCACACGACCCAAGCGGCTACGGGAAACTCGTCGAGGTCGCTCACGGCGGCGGGGTCGTCTCGATGTACGCGCATCTGTCGACGATCTCCGTCCGCGTCGGCCAGTCGGTTGCGACCAGGACACTCGTCGGGCGAGTGGGCTCGACCGGCGAGGCGACGGGGCCGCATCTCCACTTCGAGGTCCGAGTCCGCGGCGCCGCCGTCGACCCCGTGCCCGCTTTGTCCTGAGCACGTCGAGCGGAACAGGAGCCGAAAGCGCCCGATCGCTGAGCTAGGCTCAGCGCAGATGAGCGGAAAGCGCTATCTGCTGACCCCGGGCCCGACGCCGGTGCCGCCGGAGGTCCTGGCCGCGATCTCGCAGCCGGTCGTGCATCACCGCAGCGCCGACTTCCGGCCGGTCTACGAGCGAACTCTCGCACGCCTGGGCGAGATCTTCCGCACCCGAAGCGACGTGCTGCTGTTCGGCTCGGCGGGGAGCGGCGCGATGGAGGCCGCGGTGGCGAACCTGTGCTCGCCGGGCGAGCGCGTCCTCGTCGTCTCCGCCGGCCAGTTCGGCGAGCGCTGGCGGGCGATCGCCTCCGCGTATCGCGCCGAGGTGGAGCCGCTCGAGTACGCGTGGGGCGAGATTCCTGCCGCCGACGACGTCGCCGGCCGCCTGCAGGAGCTCGGCGGCGCGAAGGCGGTTCTTCTCACCCACTCGGAGACCTCGACCGGCGTCGTCTGCGACCTGCAGGCGATCGCGGCAGCGGCCGGCGAGCAGGGTGCCCTCAGCGTCGTCGACGCGGTCTCCAGCCTCGGCGCCGTCCCGCTCGAGACGGACGCCTGGGGTCTCGACGTGGTCGTCTCCGGCTCGCAGAAGGCGCTGATGACGCCGCCCGGCCTGGCGATGCTCTCCGCCTCCGAGCGCGCGTGGGCTGCGCGCGGGGAATCGCCGCGCTTCTATTTCGACTGGGAGCGAACCCGGAAGGCGCAGGCCACCCTCGACGCGCCGTTCACGCCGCCGGTCTCGATCGTCGCCGGCCTCGACGTCGCCCTTGGCATCCTGCTCGATGCCGGCCTCGAGGCCGTGTTCGACCGGCACATCCGTCTCGGCCGGGCGTGCCGCGAGGGCGCAAAGGCGATGGGCCTCGAGCTCTTCTCGCCCGACGACGACCGGTCGGCGGTCGTCACCGCGATCCGGGCGCCGGACGGGATCGACGCGACCGAGCTCGTCGCCCGCCTCCGTGACCGGTTCGGGATCACGATCGCGAACGGTCACGCCGCCCTGAAGGGAAAGATCTTCCGCATCGGCCACATCGGCTACTTCGACGTCGCGCGGCGTCGCCGTCACCAGGGCGCTCGAGGCGTACGAGGAGCGCGCCCGCGTGTGACGCAACGCGTCCTGATCCGCGAGCCGATCGCCGACGCGGGCGTCGAGCTGCTGCGGGAGCGCTTCGACGTCGACGTCGAGCCGAACGGCGACCTCGCCGAGAAGATCGGCGCGTACGACGCGATCGTGATCCGCTCTGGGACGAAACTGACCGCCGAGGTGCTCGAACGCGCCGACCGCCTGAAGGTGATCGGCCGGGCCGGAGTCGGGGTCGACAACGTCGACGTCGAGACAGCCACTCGGCGCGGGATCGTAGTCGCGAACGCACCGGAGTCGACCGTCGTCTCCGCCGCCGAGCACACGATCGGCCTGCTGGTCGCGCTCTCGCGCAACATCCCGCAGGCGCACGCGGCGCTGAAGGAGGGACGCTGGGAGCGCGGGCGCTACGGCGGGATCGAGCTGGAGGGCAAGACGCTCGGCGTGCTCGGCTTCGGGCGGATCGGCCAGCAAGTGGCCAGGCGGGCGCTCGGGCTCGGGATGCGCGTCGTCGCGTACGACCCGTTCGTCGCGAAGGAACGCTTCCGCGAGCTCGGCGCCGAGCGGGTCGAGGCGCCTGAGGACGTCTACGGCGCGGCCGACTTCCTGACCCTGCACCTGCCGCTGACCGACGAGACTCGAGGCTCGCTCGGCAGGGACGCGTTCGAGCGGATGCGCGACGGCGTCCGCGTCATCAACGCCGCCCGCGGCGAGCTGGTCGACGAGACCGCGCTGCTGGAGGCGCTCCGCTCCGGCAAGGTCGCCGCGGCCGCGCTCGACGTATTCTCGGCCGAGCCGTACAAGGGCCCGCTGCTCGAGCTCGACAACGTCGTCGTCACCCCGCACCTCGCCGCTTCGACGGAGGAGGCGCAGGACCGTGCGGGCGTGATCGTGGCCGAGCAGGTCGCCGCGGCGCTGGAGGGCGCGCTCGTCACGAACGCCGTCAACATCCCGGCGATCCGCGCCGAGGACATGGAAGCCCTTGGCCCGTTCGTTCCGCTATCCGCGAAGCTCGGCCGGCTCGCGATGGATCTCGCGGGCGGCCGCGCCGAGCGCCTGACGTTCGGTTACTACGGCGGCCTCTCCGGCTACGACACTCGGCTGCTGACGGTCGCCGCGCTGAACGGAGCCTTCCAGGGCCGCGCCGACACGCCCGTCAACTACGTGAACGCGCCGCTGATCGCCGCCGAGCGGGGCATCGACGTGCTCGAGGAGCGTCGCCGCGCCTGCCGTGACTTCACCAACCTCGTGCGCGTGATCGTCCGCTCGAACGGCGACGAGGTGCGGGTCGCCGGGACGACGATCGGCAACGACCATCGCCACTGGCTGGTCAGCGCGCTCGGCTTCGAGCTCGAGATGGAGCTCGCGCCGCTGCTTGTCTTCTTCCGCTACGACGACGTCCCGGGCGTGATCGGGCGGATCGGATCGCTCTTCGGCGAGGCCGGCGTCAACATCGCCAACATGGCCGTCTCGCGCACGCGCCGCGGGGGCAAGGCGCTGATGGCGCTCTCGCTCGACTCGCCCCCGCCGGAAGGCCTCGTCGAGGACGTGCGCGCGGAGGGCTTCGTCGACGACGCCCGCTTCATCTCGCTTGCTTGATCTACCTCGGTTGGGCCGGCGGGGCGAGGGCTGGTTCGCGCTCCAGCTCGGGTTGATGGTGCTCGTCGGCGTCTCGGCGCTGACGGGAATCTATTGGCCGGATCCGGTCGCCGGCGTCCTCGTCGTCGTCGGTCTCGTGCTCGTCCTGGCGGCGCTCGTGCTGCTCGTGCTGGCGGGGATCGCGCTGCTGATCGCTCGCTCGACCACGGTCTTCCCGCGTCCGCGGGAGAACGCCGTTCTCGCCGACAGCGGCGTCTACCGGCGCGTCCGCCATCCCGTCTACGGCGCGATCCTGGTGCTCGCTGTCGGCTGGTCGCTCGCCGAATCGCCGCTCGGGCTGATCCCGACGGCACTACTCGCCGTCATCTTCGACCTGAAGGCGCGGGTCGAGGAGGCGTGGCTGGAGGAGCGGCTTCCCGGCTACGCGGGTTACCGGGAACGGACACCGCGGCGCTTCGTCCCCGGCGTGTACTAGACGGTGTCCGCCCGCGGATCGAGCTGCCGCACGATTCGGGCGGCGGCGGCGTCGACCTTCTTGACGATCGCGTAGCCGCGACCTTGACGGACGATCTTCTCGATCTCCGGGTTGACGTGATCCGGATCGAGGACGAAGGTGGTCGCGTCCTCCCGCAGCTGCTCATACTCGTCGAGCGGCAGCTCCAGTCGCTCCGTGCAGGCCGGGTCGTCGCACTCGCACATGAACTCGGCCTCACCGTTGGCACCCGCGTCGAACCGTTCAGACGCCTCAGCGATCCGCTCGTTGACGTTCCTGAACAGCGATTCGGTCTTCGCGATCCGTTCCGATCGTGTCGGCATCCCGGTTCCTTTCGTCTCCCGGGTGCAGAACGGCTGAGCGGCTTCAACAGTTGCGGGCACCTCGGTCGGAGCCCCGCTGTGTCGCGGTCCCGGCGCGGCCTCTTCGGGCGGCATCGCAAGCGATGCCTCATTAGTTGCGCGGGCTAACCTTCGGCGGTGGTCACACGCTCCTGGCCCGAGGAGGTCGAGCAGGTCGCGGCGTTCCTGCGGGAGTCGGGAGCCGAGTCGCGGATCGAGGAGTTCTCGGGGGGCACGCCGACAGCCGAGGACGCGGCGAAGGCGGTCGGCTGCGAGCTCGGCCAGATCGTCAAGGCGCTCGTCTTCGACTGCGAGGGGCGCTCGGTTCTCGTCCTCGTTCCCGGTGACCGCCGTGCCGACAAGAGCAAGATCGCCGAGGCGGCCGGCTGCGCCAAGGCGCGAATCGCCGGCGCAGAGCAGGTGCGGAAGGCAACCGGCTACGAGCCCGGCGCCGTCGCGCCGTTTCCGCTCAAGGGAGTCGAGGCGGTCTTTCTCGATCGCACTTTGTTCCGGCACCCGCGCGTCTGGATCGGCGCCGGCTCCACGAGACACATGGCGGCGCTGACGCCGACAGAGCTGATGCGGCTTTCCCGCGCCGAACCGATGGACGCCGTCGAGGGCCCTCCGCGTGATCCCTAGGCTCCGATTCCGCTTGTATCCTCAAAACAAAGGAGGCGCGCATGCGTGAGACCGAGAAGATCTGGATGAACGGCGAGCTGGTCGCGTGGGACGACGCGCGGATCCACGTCGGTACCCACGGGCTCCACTACGGCTCGGGCGTGTTCGAGGGAATCCGGGCCTACGAGACGCCGAACGGCACCGCCGTCTTCCGGCTGACCGACCACCTGAAGCGACTCGAGAACTCGGCGAAGCTGCTCGGGATGTCGCTGCCCTTCTCTGTCGACGACCTGCGCGCGGCTTCGCATGAGCTGATTGCCGTCAACCGCCTGCCGGAGTGCTATCTCCGCCCGATCGCCTTCTTCGGCTACGGCGAGCTCGGTGTCTCGGCGATCGGAAATCCTGTCGACGTTGTGATCATGAGCTGGCCCTGGGGCGCCTACCTCGGCGAAGAGGGCCTGACGAAGGGCATCCGCGCCAAGATTTCGAGCTGGCAGCGGATCGGTCCGAACGTGATCCCGCACGTGGCCAAGGCGACCGGCGTCTATCTGAACTCGATGCTGGCAGTGACCGAGGCCAACCGGGCCGGCTACGAAGAGGCAATCCTGCTGACGGCCGAGGGCTACGTGGCCGACGGCTCGGGCGAGAACGTCTTCGTGGTCAAGGACGGCGTCATCTACACGCCCGACCTCTCGACGTCGATCCTGCCGGGCATCACGCGCGACACGGTGATCCAGATCGCGCAGGATCTCGGCTATCGCGTGATCGAGAAGAGCCTGATCCGCTCCGATCTCTACCTCGCCGACGAGGCCTTCATGTGCGGCACCGCCGCCGAGGTGACGCCGCTGCGCGAGGTCGACGACGTCGTTCTCGGCGTCGGTTCGGTGACGCTCGAGCTGCAGGCGGCCTACCTCGACACCGTGCGCGGGCGCAGCGAACGCTGGGCGCAGTGGCTCGAGTACGCCGAGCGCACGCCCGCAGAAGCTTGAGTACCGGCATCCGCGAGATCCCGCTCGCGCGACCCTGGATGGGCGAGCGGGAGGAGGAGCTCGTCCTCGAGGTGCTGCGCTCGGGACGGCTGTCGCTCGGGCCGACGATCGACCGCTTCGAGGAGCTCGTCGCCGAGCGCGTCGGCGCGCCATATGCCGCCGCCGTCTCGAGCGGCACCGCGGGCCTGCACCTGCTCTGCCACATCGCGGGGCTCGGCGCCGGAGACGAGGCGATCACGTCGCCGGTCTCCTTCGTCGCCTCGGCCAACTGCTTCATCT
>WNGD01007495.1_pt1 | contig 10269 bp, 7 predicted proteins | sample 5400671 | NCBI WGS metagenome assembly WNGD01 (sample SAMN13153369, study PRJNA577476) | soil metagenome | isolation source: 40 cm soil or saprolite under grassland replicate 2 | place: USA:California | collected 2016-06-15
TGCGCACCGATCGCCAGTCCGTACACCAGAACTCCTCAGGTACGCGCGCACGCGCTCAATCCGGTCGAGCATTTCTCTGCCCGTTACGCTCACAATCTGATCGCGGCGAATTTCACGGAGAACGACGCGACCCTCTGCGCGCCTCAGTTGAGCGAAAATGTTCTCAAGAAAATTGAGCATGAAGAATCAGCGAGCCGCTGCGAGTGCGACCGGAGAAGAGTCGTAGCGCTTGGCCAGTTGCAACAGTTGATTGTTCAAAGGCGGCAGATAGTCTTCCCAGGAGAGAACGCCGGAGCGCAATGGAAATTCGGGATAAGCACGCCGGACGGCGTCTTCGAGGAAGGTGCCCATGCGCGCCATGACTTTCAGGTTGCGCACCACAGTGCGCCCGATTCCTTCGCGAACGGCATCGGCTTCCGCGACCAGCGCCTCCATGATCTGAAGCAGCTTCGGCTCCAGCTCGGGATCATCAACCGTCAGTAAAAGATGCTGATGGCCGCGCTCGCGCATCAGATTGTGGATGCGCTCGTCCATCGTCACGCCAGCAGATGCCACAAGACTCGGCATGCAGGCCACGATGCCGTGATAGCGCGAAGAAACCATGTAAGAACACGCGCGCAGGATGGAAACAATCTGGAACATGTCGTAATCGTCGGAGGTGAAAACGGGCATGCCCGGCATGTGGGCAGCGATATCACGGCACGCCACCGCGTCTAGCCGCTCCATCGCCACCAGAATCGGAAACACGCGATGACGCTGGACGAACGCCTGCGTCGCTTTGGTTAGACCGGAAATGTAGTGACGATACTTCCGATCCACCTCCGCCCCGGACTCAAAAAAGTAAACAGTGCGGTATTGGCTGTTTTTGTATGCGCCGGTGGCTGCGCGCGCGATGTATTTCGCGATGGAAGCCTTCACGGGCCAGACAAATGGGTGAATCGGACACAGAACCAGGACCGGCGTCTTTTCGTCCCAGCCCGCGTCGCGCAGCGCTTTTCGGCCATATTCGGGGGGATGCGGCTCGAACGTCCAGGCCGTATCCGTCCCAAGCTCCGTAGGAATGCCCAGAGAGCTGAGCAGCGTCTGCGATTCCACATTGCGCGTAATGACCAATGAATCGTGCACGTAGCGCCGGCACATCCACTGAATCAGGCCATCCATGCGGCCTGCCTCCCCGCCGTAGCCAAGCGAAAGCTTGTTCTCCGCCGATGCGAGCCCCAAGGAGCCAATCATCATCGTCGTGAGTGCGTTGGCGAACTTGCTTTTGAACATCGAGCCTTCGCAGGCGATGACCCCGTGGTTCTGCCGCACCTCGCGATAGAGAAACGGCGGGTAAACGTCTGGGAGATAAACCTGCCGCGTGCCTTCGAAATAGCCCTTCGTGCGGTCGAAGTTTTGCGTCATCACGCTGAAATCGACATGATCCGCGCCGAGAACGTGCCGGACCTGCCTCAGCATCTCCTGCACGCGCACGTCGCTGCCGGTGTTGCGCGTTCCGTTGTAACCCGCAAACAGCAGCTTCAGTTTTTCTCCCGGAGTCCAGCGCTTGCCAAGGCCCAGCATCCAGCCGAAGCGGGTGATCTCGATCAGCGCGCTGACCCACGCGACCAGTAGAAAGTCCGTCATGCGCCAGCTCTCCCTTTCGCAGCAGTTTTCTCTAGAGTCGTATTGGGTGGCCAGGGCTTGGCCGGATATCGGAATTTATGATCGCGGCTGAATTTCAGGAGTGGATACGCATAGGTTGAAAATTTAGCCGGCGCTTCACCCAATTCGGCAGCGACCCGCGAATTATCGAAAACCGTATTCCAGTCGAGATACGGCCAGAAGACTTTGAGCAGCGAAGCGCCGGAACCCGCCGCGCCGCCGCGCTTCGCAACCCAATTGACTGTACTGGAGAACGGTCCACCGAGCCACGGCGAGAACACGGGCCGCCGCATACCTCCGGCCTGTGCAATAGCATCGGTCAGCTCAAGATAGGTTTGGGAACCCATCCCGGAAGATAAATGGTAGATGCCGTGCCCGGGCGCGTCCTTTTGATGAATGGTCACGATCGCTTTGCCGACAAAGTTCGCCGGCACGATGTCGATTTTATCGTGAGGACGCAGCGGAAGAACAGGCATTTGCGCCAGCACGTGGAACGCCCGAACCATGTCGAATTGCGAAGTCTCGACGCGCCGGCTGTCCCCGAGGACGATGGCGGGGCGGAAGATCGTTTTAGATATGTCGGGCAACAGTCGATTCGCCATGTGTTCGCAGAATTTTTTCGTGCGTGCGTAAGGGTCGTAATCGGAGCGGGACCAATCGATCGAGGCATCTTCGGTTACGATTTCGTTTTTCCTCTTGCCCGCGACGGCGACCGTGGAGACGTGCGAATAACGGCGCAGGCCATGGCGATTCTGCGCATGGCGCGCGAGTTGAATAACTTCCAGGGTGCCCCGGAGGTTCACGTTGAGGCATTGCTTTTCCGATTTGCGGTTCAGTGAAGCGGCACAGTGAATCAAGGAATCGGTCGTGTCGACCAGCGCATGGTACTCGTCATCGCACAGACCAAAACGCTCATTCGTCAGATCACCGCGAAAGATACGCACACGCGTATCGATATGCTCAATAAATTCCGGAAATTCAAAATGGAGCTGCAAGGAGGCCCAAAGCCGCTCTCGCGCCTCCTGTTCAGTTTTTGCGCGGACCAGTAAATTCAGAGATTCGCGGTGCTCTGTGAACAGTCCCGCGACAATATAACTGCCCAGGTAGCCGGTCGAACCGGTTACGAAGATCGCCATAAGGGATCGGACGGCCTTGCCGCCTCGGAGAGAGCTGCCTCATGCGCGTGTTCAGCGGACCAATCCAGGGCCCGTGGTTCGCGCGATTCGAGCGGGCGGCCCTCCATCAACGGATAGCACCACCGGCGCAACGCCGGAATGTGCACGTTGATCCAATAGTCCCACCAGTCGATCGATTCGGGCGCGAAGTCGAAGAATGGTCGTTCTTCCGGTGGCAGCGCGGCGGAGAGCAGGCGGACGTTCTCGCATTCGAAGACGTGCTCGTTGTCGAGAATGAAGGGCTCGTAGAGCTCGATCAGTTTTTCCGCACGGATGAGGTCGCGTTCCGCTCTGGCAAGCGGCGCTTTCTTCATGTGCAGGGAGATGGCCGCGCGATTAATGCCGGACACAACGGCCTTCTGCATCGGAATCGAGAGCCGCTCATAGCGCTGCTTCGAGACGGGTATGGATTCAAACTTCACCTTCAGCCAGCTTTCGATGCTTTGCGTCGTCCGGTAATGCTTGCGGTGTGCAAGCCCCGTCAATTCGATGCTGCGGCCCATGTTTACCGGATTGATTGCTGAAGTTGCGAGCTGGTACATGCGGGCATGACACCGGGCGATAACAGCGGAGGCAATGAGCGTCAATCCGCGGCACACCATGTCGACGGGTATCACGTCGAGGCACTTCCGCTCATTGGAAGGAAGCTGGCGAAAATTCGTGCCCAGAAGGTACGAAAGCGGCCCCGAGGTGTTGATGCCCTCGTTCCAGCCCGTGAACGGCGAGCGTTCCGAGCTTTCCACAATCGAAGGGCGCACGACGGCGATGGGAAGATCGCGGCCCCGGCGCGCAAGAATCGACTCGCCCAGACTCTTTGTAAACGTGTAGGTGTTCGGCCAGCCCAGGTATTGCGCACGGCGCATGCCCACGCGTGCGAGCCTGTTCCTGGCCCAACGCGCACGATTGCGCCTTAGGATGCCGTCCAATTCCCTCGCCGGCGCGGAAGCTTCATCCCCGCCGCGGCCCAGCGCCTGACGGCGAAGCGCCTTGGTCAGCTCAGGACTTTCAGCGCGCGCTTCGATTCGCCGAATCGTCTCGCGCAGCGAATCGACCTCGCGCTCGGCATCGAATTGCGGGGAGTCTGCGGGATTGTAATTGTCGCGCAACTCCTCGGTAACGCGGCCGTCGCGCATGCCTACAGCGTAGCAGGTCGAGAGATGCATGAGCCCGGCGTGATCGCACTTTCGCAGAAATTCCAGCAGATGGATCGTCGAATCGATATTGGACGAGACGGCATCACGCAAATCTGGATTGAAATCCGTCAGGCCGGCGCTGTTCACGATGAGGTCAAGTGATTTTGCAAGACGCTCCTGCGTAGCAGCATCGAGACCCATGCGCGGCAAGCTCACGTCCCCTTCGACAACTTCGACCTTTTCGTTCAGGAATGTGCCGAGCTTCCGGCCGTGGCGCTGGTGGAGCGTATCGAAGGCCGGAGATTCCTCCACGATCTTCTCGAAGCGCCTCTGCGCCGGTGTTGTGCGGTTGCGGCGAATCAGCAGGGTGATCTTGCCGATGTTGGGAATATTTTCGAGCAGATCAACGAGCCACACCTTGCCGATGAATCCGGTCACGCCAATCAGCAGAAGGTGCCGGTTCGCGAGATTCTCGCGAACCGAGAGGCGTTCGATTCGCGGCGCTTCGCCAAATAGGGCGACGGGCTTGCCGGCGTGTGAACCTGGACGAGCCGTCGTCTGCCTCGCAGTCTCGAGTTGCTCGGGATTGCCCGTCCAGCCTAGCTGACTCAGCAACTTTTCGCCCGAAACCCGGCCATCCGTGGAGCCGCTGGCAATCCACGCGAACGGCCCGCGCGGACGCACGATGGGGTCCAGAAGCCGGCCAGTCGCTTTCCCATTGCGAAACTCCAGGCGGTTTGAGATGAACGATTCGACTCCAAAATGATGGGCTAACGGCCGAAGAATGCTTTCGAGTAGTTGCCCGACCAAGACGACGCGCTCGCCGTTGCGGACCGCTTCGATCAGCTTTTCGGCGGCTTCGCGGCGTAGCTGCGGCTTCAGAACATAATGAAAATACTCTTCACCAAGCAAGTCAAGGCGATCGCGGCTGACCCCACGCAACAAGACGTGCAAAAACCGCGTGGCGAACGTGCGGCTCGCAGCATAAGCCAAGGGCCGCGAAAGTGCCATGCCTGCCATCCCCGCGCGTCGTGCCCAACGCTCCGAAAAGCTCCGTGAGTTCCAGGTGAAGAAGCCAACCGGGCGCATCGCGCCAAGTTCAAGCAGAGAGCCTTCCACCCGCCAATAGGTAATCCCGCCGGATTCAGCGGCAGGTAAAGGACGGTTCGAATTGGATCGAGGATGCGCCATAGCGGGCGGACGACTAGTGGCGAACGCTCCGATGCCAAGAAAGCTCCATAAAATGGCGATGAGTCATAAGAATGATGTCTCGCACCTTCTGGTAAAACTGCTCTGGAACGGGTTCTCAGCCCGCGTCCTCGTCCACACGACCGTGTGGCCCCGACTCGAGCCGGGCGCAAGCTGCTTGGGAAAGTGTAAAAGTAGCATTCTCGGCTGCTTCTCGCAAGACGGTGCCAGGACTAAGGCATCGCTGGCCACAAGCGCCTGGTTTCCCACAATCCGCCACGGGCAGCGCGGCCCGAAGCCGAATTGATGATAATGAAATGGCGGGAAGCCGAGTGTAGGGACCTGGCTTTACACACCCCATCCGTAGCGCTCGGCATGCTCGAACGTTCGCTGCATTTCTTCCCGGAGAATTTCCGTGAAGACGGAGCCGCCCACGGCGCGCGCGCCCGGCTCACTGATGTCCGGCGTCCGAAAACCGCTGGCGAGGACCCGCTGAAGCGACTGTTCCGCCCAATCCGCCTCCAAAGCAAGACCGAAGGCTTCGCGGAGCATCAGCGTAGCGCTCAGAATCGAGCCAATCGGATTTGCAGAGTCTGTTCCTGCCAGGGAAGGTGCCGACCCATGTATGGGCTCGAATAGCGGCGCATAAGACCCGAAACTTGCCGATGGAATCAGTCCGATCGAGCCCGCGAGAGCCGCCGCCGCATCGCTCAAAATGTCGCCAAACATGTTGCTGCTGAGCAGCACGTCAAATTGCGAGGGCCGCAGCGTCAACTGCATCGCCGCATTGTCTACATACATGTGCTCGAGCTTTACCGAAGGATAGACCGCGCTCATCGCCGTCACGGTGCGCCGCCAGAGCTGCGAGCTTGTCAAGACGTTCGCTTTGTCCACGGAGCACAGCCGCCGCGACCGGCTCTCCGCACGCGTGTACGCAAATGCCGCGATGCGCTCGATCTCCGGCGTCGTATACGATTCGGTGTCCCAGGCGCGCTCCACGCCTTTCTCGGTAATGTTTCCTCGCTCGCCGAAATACATCCCGCCCGCGAGTTCGCGCACAATCTCAAGGTCCAGATCGCCGAGCCGCTCCGGCTTCAGCGGTGATATTCCCCGCAGCGGCTCCAGCAACTTCACCGGACGGAGGTTAACGAAGAGCCCCAGCCCTTTGCGCAGATCGAGCAGCCCGCTCTCCGGCCGTTTTCCCACCGGCAGTGAATCCCATTTCGGCCCGCCCACGGCACCCAGAAACACGGCATCGGCCTTTCGGCAAGCGTCCAGCGTCTCGTTGGGGAGTGGCTTGCCCGTGCTATCGATGGCCGCGCCGCCGATAGGAAGCTCTTGAAACTCAAACTGGTGATTAAACTCGTGCGCCGATTCGCGCAAGATGGTCGCCGCGGCACGCGTCACTTCCGGACCGATACCGTCTCCCGGCAGCAGAACAATAGTCTTCTTCATGAGGGTCCCCGAAAGAATCTGAAATCCTGACGCGTCGCGCGCTGAAAGAAACTATGAAGCCGCGCGCTTCCGGCGCTGCACTCTCTTTGGCGACGGTGAAATCAAGCTGCGGACGAGGATTCCGCCGCCATCGCTGCGGGACGCCGGCGGATCACTTCGTGCGCGATGGCGACAATATCCCGCGTGCGCACCTGCTTGGTTTGATCGGCCAGCGCGGTCACCCGCCCGTAAACCTCGACAAGCTCCGCGTCGCTCGCCTCGTAACCCAGATCTCGCAACGTCAAGCGCAATGCGTTGCGCCCGGAGTGCTTGCCCAGTACCAGCGAGCGATTTGGCACGCCAACCGTCTGCGGCGTAATAATCTCGTACGTTAGCGGGTTCTTGATGATTCCGTCCTGGTGAATTCCCGCTTCGTGCGCGAACGCATTCGCGCCCACAACGGCCTTGTTCGGCGCCACCTGTGCTCCGGTGATTTCCGTGAGCAGGCGGCTCGTGGGAAAGAGCTCACCGAGGCGAACGCCCGTCGTTACACCAAAGCTTTCCTTGCGTACTGCCAAAGCCACGACCACTTCCTCGAGCGATGCATTTCCCGCGCGTTCCCCGATTCCATTGATCGTACATTCAATCTGGCGAACTCCCGCCCGCACCGCCGCCAGCGAGTTCGCCACGGCCATGCCCAGGTCATCGTGGCAATGCGCGCTGAGCGTAATTCCCTCCAGATCATCCAGATATTCACGCACTTTGGTGAACATTGCTCCATATTCTTCCGGCACCGCGTAGCCCACGGTATCCGGCAGATTCAGCACCGTCGCACCCGCATCCACGGCGGCGCCGCACACCTGGCAGAGAAAATCGATGTCCGTACGTCCCGCGTCCTCGGCGGAGAACTCCACTTCGCCCACGTGCTGGCGGCCGTAGCGAATCATTGCGCCGATGGCTTCGAGCGCCTGTTCGCGCGTCATGTTCAGCTTCACGCGAAGGTGCAGATCGGAGGTCGCCAGGAAAACGTGCAGGCGCGGCGCGACTGCCGGTTCCAGCGCCTCGATCGCCGCGTTTACATCTTCTTTCTTCGCCCGCGCAAGTGCCGCAATCGGCACGCTGCGGACCTCTTGCGCCACCTTCTTTACCGCTTCCAGGTCGCCCCGCGACGCAATCGGGAAGCCGGCCTCGATCACGTCGACGTTCAGCGCGGCTAGTTGCCGCGCCAGTCGAATCTTCTCTTCGGTGTTCATTGAGAAGCCCGGCGACTGTTCTCCGTCGCGGAGCGTGGTGTCGAATATGCGTACGACGTCCATAGAGTCTCCCAGCCTCTAGTAACGCACGGCTGGTGCCCTTCAGTCCAATTTATCTTTATTCTACTTTTGATAATCATGCCTTATACTACTGCCGACAGGAGGGGTCCGTGGATCTCGGTGAACTGCAGGTATTTCTGACCGTGGCGAAGGAAGGCAGCTTCTCCCGGGCCGGAGAGCGCCTTTACCGTACCCAGCCCGCCATCAGCCTGGCCATCCGCAGGCTGGAAGACTCACTCGGTCAACCCCTCTTCATCCGCGGCGCACGGCCCGTCCGCCTCACGGACGCTGGAACGCTCCTGAAGGATTACGCTGAACGGCTGATCAACCTCCGCGATGAAGTCAAAAAAGGGCTCACCGAACTGGAGGGCCTGAAGCGTGGCGAACTCTCCCTCGGCGTAAATGAGAGTTCCATCCACGCTCTCCTCCCGGCCCTCGCCAAATTTCGTGAAATACATCCTGGCGTCCAGGTGCGCGTCCACCGCATGTTTTCGCGGGACATCCCTCATGAAGTGCTGAACTACCGTCTGGATCTCGGTGCGATCTCTTTCGTTCCACGCGATGCCCAGCTTCAGGCGACGGAAATCTTGAAGGATGAGCTGACGCTCGTGGTGAACCCCAAGCATGTTTTGGCGAAGAAGCGCGAAGTTGATGTCTCCGAGCTGGCAAACGAGGACTTCATCGCCCACATCGTCGAATCGCCCTTCCGCCGCCGCGTCATCGAGCTCTTTGCGCGAAATCGCACGGCCCTCAACATGCCCATCGAAATGCCCACCATCGAAAGCATCAAACGTTTTGTGCAGATGGGCATGGGTGTGGCGATTGTGCCGCGCATGTGCGTGCAATGGGAAATCGATCACGGCTGGATGAAAGAAGTGAAGGTGCGCCAGCTCAACATCCCGCGCCACGTCTATCTCGTCTCCCGTCGCGGCGCTCGCCTCCCGCACGCCGCCGCCGAACTAGTGCGCATCCTTCGCGGTGAGTGAAGCCTCCCTGCGCGCAGTTTCCCCAGCAAGTTTTTTTCATCTCAGGTATGCTTTGCTTTCTTGGTGTTTGAGTTTGCAAATCCGGGTGGGCGATTGACGAGCGGACTTGCCATTCTGGCCATAGGATTTCTCCTGGGGATGCGGCACGCCACCGACCCGGATCACGTGATCGCCCTGTCCACGATTGTCAGCCGCGAGCGTTCCATCACCAAAGCCGCGCTCATTGGGATTCTCTGGGGTTGCGGCCACACCTTGACCATTTTCGTCGTCGGCGCGGCCATCATTTTATTTGGCTTGACCATTCCAGCACGCATCGGCCTGACGATGGAATTCTCGGTGGGCCTCATGCTGATCTTGCTCGGTGTACTCAACCTCACCGGCGCGGTGAAGGGGCTCAGCGAAAAGTTCACTCCCACCCATCCGCCAGTGACTGGCGAACATGCTCACCTACACGAGCATGGCGCCCACCTGCACTTTCACTGGCATTCCCACGCCCCTGCCCGCGACCATCATGCCGATGCCCTCACCACTCCCGGTTGGCTGCGCGGACCCTTCGAGCGATTGGGGCTCTTTCACGCCTTGCGCCCGCTGCTCGTCGGCATAGTTCACGGCTTGGCAGGCTCCGCTGCGGTCGCGTTGCTGGTCTTGAGCACCATTCGCGAACCTCAATGGGCCGTTCTCTACCTGCTGATTTTCGGCGTCGGCACCGTCGCGGGAATGACATTGATAACTGCGGCCCTCGCCTTGCCCTTTTCCTTCTCCGGCTACAGATTCGCATGGCTCCATCGGGGCCTTGTGACTGGATCGGGTCTGCTCAGCCTAGCTTTCGGACTCTTTGTCTGTTACCGGATCGGTTTCGTCAGCGGCCTCTTCGCCAGTCATTCCAATTGGACGCCCGGTTGATCCTCGTCCAACGGGATGGGATTCTCCCGCCCAAACACCAAATTCTGGCCCGTGCGTTTTCCCCTGTCTCGGCCCAATCCCCTAACGGTATGAGCTACTCCAGCGATATACCTGAGTGAATAATTTAAATTGACGTTCTCCTACTGGAGCGTTACCGTACTGCGCAGTTATTTCCCTCTCAGATCCGAAAAGAGCCGCTTGAACAACGGCCGACGGAGACCTATGGCCACGCAAACGGTATTTGGTCCCCTTTCGTGCGAAGCGTCCCGGGCGCACATTCCAATTTATTCAAACGCGTCGCGCCCCCTTCTTCTCTTTTGCGCTCTTTTGGTCTGCGCCCATTCAGCATGTGCCCAGTTTCAGCAGCCTTTTGTCTTTTCCACGGGCGGAGCTGTCATGACACGCAACGATCAGACCGGCGTACTGACTCCCGTTCAGGGTTCCCCTTACGCCGCCGCCACATTTCAAACGCTCGACGCTCAGGGCCGGTTTC
>WNGD01019675.1_pt1 | contig 10269 bp, 14 predicted proteins | sample 5400671 | NCBI WGS metagenome assembly WNGD01 (sample SAMN13153369, study PRJNA577476) | soil metagenome | isolation source: 40 cm soil or saprolite under grassland replicate 2 | place: USA:California | collected 2016-06-15
TTGTTCGCCGAATCCGCTTTGATGCGGCGGCAGACCTCGATTCCATCGACGCCTGGAATCATGACGTCCAGGATGAGGAGATCGGGTTTAACACGGCCGACTTCGATCATGGCGCTAATTCCGTTGGATGCCGAGATTACCTCATAGCTGCCTTGCCGTTGGAGGTGGGTCTTGAGGAGATTGACAACCTCTTCTTGATCGTCGACGATCAGAATTCTGAATTTCCCGTCAACTAGTGACGAGGGTGTCGGAATCTGATGTTTCCGCAGAAATGCGAGGAGATCGTCGCGCCGAACTCGCCGGTGTCCGCCGGGAGTGCGGTACGATGGCAGCCGCTTCTGCTCAATCCAATTGATAACGGAGCGGGGGTTTACCTGGAGAAGCCGGCTAATGTCATGAGTCGTGTAGACAGTTTTAGTTTTAGGGTCTGTCACGGTATCGTTATTGAAATTTAACTTTGTTATCGGGAGTCGTCCTTGACTTCCGTTACGTTACTTAATTTAAACCAGAGGTGGAACGTCTTTATCTCAAGTTGTCTTAAATTTCGCAATGAAAATCAGCATACGCGAGTGGGACCGGAACGATCTGCAGGACATTCTATCAGGATGGCTAGACTACTGCCGTACGGCAGTACGTTCGGATATGCGGCTCAAGCCAGACTGCGAAAGCGCGATGGCGCAATGGCTGAGGCGCCGATACGAAGATCGGTCCAGCATTGGATACGTCGCCGGTCAGGACAACAGGTTCGTTGGTTTTCTCATCGGGCGCGTAGACGAGTGGGAAAGCGTTCCGCCGGTTCTCGAATCGCGACGAATCGGCATTATCGATGCTGTGTACGTTCTCGAACAGTTTCGGCGGCAGGGGATTGCCGCGCAATTGATCGAGCGGGCCGTTCAAAACATGCAAGCCGCCAATGCTGCCGCCGTGGAAACGATCTACGAAGCCGGCAACCAGGCTTCGGCTGCGATGTGGCATGGTGCCGGTTTCGCGCCGTGGATGGTGCATGCTTACAGGATGCTATAGAATCGGAGAGACGTGAAAATCATCAGTTGCATGAAACCTGTGCCCGATCCCGCAGCGAGGCTCATCATCAATGAGGCGAAAACCTGGATTAAGGATCAGGATCTGACATTCGTCGCCAGCGAAGCCGATAATTACGCTTTAGAGGAAGCTCTCCGTTTGAAAGAAAAACACGGAGGTGAAGTCGTTGTCATCTCGATGGCCGGCGAAGAAGCCGCCCGGGTGTTGCGATCCGGGCTGGCAATGGGCGCTGATCGGGCTATTCACCTGCTCGATCCAAAGTTCAAGGGCGCCGACGAATTCGCCGCAGCGGCGACATTGTCCAAAGCCATCGATAAAGATGGTGGCGCCGATCTTGTGCTAGCGGGCGTCCAGTCCGACGACCTTGGAACGGGAATGACCGGAACGATGATGGCCGAGTTCTTGGGCTGGGCACACGCTACCGTCGTTGTTGGGGTTGAAGCCGGGGCGGATGGCAAAACCCTGAAAGTCCGGCGCGAGTTGGAAGGGGGCATCAACGAAACGGTTGAACTGCCGGCGCCTGCTGTTCTGACGATCCAGTTCGGCATCAACCAGCCTCGCTACGCTTCGCTGAAAGGCATCATGGCCGCTAAAAAGAAAGAGTTCAAGGTTTGGTCCGCAGCCGATCTCGGTTTGGCCGAGGATGCCGTCGGCCAGGCCGGCGCGATGTACGAAGTGAAGGAAATCCTCGTCCCGGAAAAGAAAAGCAAGGTCGAAATTCTAGGCGGAACACCTGAAGAAGCGGCTGCGGCTCTTGTGGAGAAACTCCGAAGAGAAGCCAAGGTGATCTGATGATCTTCGTCATAGCCGAGCACAAGGATAAGAAACTCAAACCCATCACCTCCGAACTCCTCGCTTTTGCGCAACGGCTCAGCCGCGACTTTAGCCGGCCCGTAACGGCCGTAGTCCTCGGAGCCGGCGTCGAAGCGCTGGCCGGCGAGCTGAAGGCGAAGAAGATTGATCGCGTCATCATCGCCGATCATCCGGAACTGGCCCAGTACACGCCGGATTCCTACGTTGGAATACTGAAATCGATTATCGAGCAAGAGAAACCATTCGTTGTATTGGTCGGACACACAACGCAGGGAATGGATTTCGCGCCTCGTCTTGCGGTCTCGATGCGGCACCCGTTAATTGCTGGTTGCGTGGAATACGAAAAAAGGGGAGATCGGCTGATCCTCACTCGCCAAGTTTTCAACGCGAAGATGAATATGAAGACCGCTGTGCGAGGAGAACCGCCTTACTTCGCGACCGCTTCGCCCGGAGCGTTTCCGGCAGATGAGGTGGAATCCGGCGGCAATGCCGAAGTGGTCAAGATTCCGGTCCAGCCGGTGGCTCCGCGAAGGAAGCTTATCGGGTTGACCGGAGTGCAGAAAGGAAAAGCGGATCTGAGTTCCGCACCGATCATCGTTTCCGGCGGCCGGGGACTCAAGCAAAAAGAGAATTTCAGCTTGATTTTCGAACTCGCCGAAGCGATCGGTGGATCCGTGGGGGCATCGCGTCCCGTGGTGGATGCGGAATGGCTCCCGCGGGAATACCAGGTCGGTAGTTCCGGGCAGACGGTATCTCCAAAGCTGTATATCGCTGTGGGTATCTCTGGGGCGATTCAACATCTGGTGGGAATGCAAACCGCGCGGTGCATCGTCGCCATTAATAAAGACGCCGAGGCGCCAATTTTCAAGGTCGCACACTACGGTATCGTTGACGATCTTTTTAAGGTTGTTCCTGCATTGACGAAAATCTTGAAGGACCTGAAGACGGTGTAAACCACGACGACAGTCAAAGTCGAAGGGACGAGAGGAATAGCCACAAAAAGGCACAGAATTCACAAAATGTTTCCGGATTCATTAGGATCTTTTGTGGTTTTTGTGCCTTTTTGTGGCCATTTTTCTTTACCGGATTTGGATGTGGGCACTGGCATAAACGTTGACTGGTTCTATCGTTTGCCGATAGTATCGGTTATAGCGTTTTTGCCAGGTATTCAGTCCTTGAAGGAGGATGAAATGCGCAAAATTTCTGTACTGATCGGGATTTGCATGCTCGCCGCGCTGGCCATCACTATCTTGGCTCAGCAGGCACCGCCCACAGATCTTTCCCCGGTCATGAAGGATGTTGCCGCTACGACGAACAAACTGCGGAAAGCGAATGTTCAACGTGCCGGCGATATCATGAAAGCTGCAAAGGAGAACAATCTCGACGCGGCCAAGGCTCCTGCGGGAGATCTCCAGAAAAGCTGCAAAAACTGCCATGATGTCCATCGCGAGCAGCTTCCGGACAAGACTTTTAAGTTCAAACCGTGAGATCACCTGGTAGCGGCGGAAGGGAAAATTTTCGCCGCTACAATTTCTTGCATTTTTTTTTCGAAAAGGTGTAACTTTTCTCTGTACCAAGTGTCTATAGTAGTGTATGTAGATTTCCTCCACCATCCCACCTTCCCCCGCGGGGCAACCCGCGGGGATTTTTTTTTGGACGTGCATGACGGGTTAGGACCTAGTCTGCCGGACGGTCACGGACGATCATCCTAATGCAATATGGTGTACGTGCGGTGCGCGATCGAACGGATGCGGAGTTAATTCAGGAATGTCTGGACGGCCATAGCGAAGCCTGGGACGTCCTTGTTCATCGTTACAGCCGGTTGATTTACTCCATTCCTTTCAAATGGGGATTACAGCGCGAGGATGCGAAGGAGATTTTTCAGTCGGTTTGGTTGGATTGTTTCCAGGAATTGCATTCGCTGCGCGACATTGACCGGCTTCAAGCATGGTTAGTTCGGATTGCCGTACGCAAATGCTATAGATTCAGCACGAACAAACGCAGCCGGCCTGAGGATGTCGAAATCGTCGAGACCGACCATGCATCGGAGGATCCGAGCAAGGGATTGATCGAGCGTCTGGATCGCGAGCAACTGATCCGGATGAGCATCGCGAAATTGACGGAGCGATGCCAACAGGTCATCAAAGCTTTATTCTTTGAAGATCCATTTCCAGGCTATGCCACGATTGCCGCGCGTCTCGGCCTGTCCTCGAATTCCATCGGCTTTACACGTGACCGCTGTTTGGAGCGTCTGGGTAAGTTGCTGGAAGAGTTGGGATATGAGCATTAAGCGATTTCACATACTTTTACCCGGGGCGCTTGCCACTTAATCGAAATGGAGGGTCGTTCGATGGAGTCAAGGATTGACCACATTGCTCTGGTTAGCTTGTTTGAGCGTGCTCGCTTGAACGCCGAACTGGACGGATCAGCACAGGCCCATCTCAACAGCTGCCATCTCTGCCGTGGCAGGCTCGATTGGATGCAGGTGTCGGCTGGCCTCGGCGTTCGCGAGTTATCGTATGACCCTCCGCAGCCGGTCATGGAAGCCGTCCTCCGGCTGGGACGCGACAGTTCCCGTCTGAAGCAGCTTCGAAACGCTGTTGTGGCGCTGGTGACATTCGACAGCTTCAAGCAGCTGGCTCCTGCTGGAATCCGCAGCACTGAGGCATCTTCGCGACAGATGACATTTGAAACCCATGGCGTTGAGATCGGCGTATTGATGCGGCTTTCGGAGGATCGAAAATTGTCGCTCGCAGGGCAGGTCTTGGACAAATTATCAGGGCCGATCCAGGATCCAGCGGCTCGCGTGGATCTGGTTATCGAAGGCGATCACTTCCATCCTTGCCGTCCATCGACGAGCAACGAAGCCCGGGCTAGACCGAAGTTCCTGGGCTAGATCACTCCCAGCCGCTTGCCTACTTTCTCGAAGGCGGTTAATGCTCTGTCCAATGTGGCCTGGTCGAAAGCTGCGGATATTTGAGCGCGCAGACGCGCTTCGCCTTTGGGCACGACGGGATACCAGAGACCTTTGATATAAACGCCTTCTTCCAGAAGCGCATCGCTCATATCCATGGCAACGGAAGCCTCGCCAAGCATGACGGGCACGATGGGATGTTCGCCGGCAAGGATTTTATAGCCGAGTTCCTGGATATGTTTTCGGAAATACGCCGTATTCTGACGGAGGCGTTCAATGAGGCTTGGATCTTGCTCCAGAATCGTGAACGCTTCAATCGCGGCAACCGCGATTGATGGCGGAAGAGAATTCGAGAACGTGTAGGGCCGGGATTTTTGGCGAAGGTAAGAGATCAAATCCCTGTTTCCGGCAATATAGCCGCCCGACGCTCCACCCAGAGCCTTGCCCAATGTGCCGCTGAGCACATCGACTCTTCCATGAACACCCAGTTGCTCGGGACTGCCGCGGCCCGTCGCGCCGATGACGCCGACGGCATGAGAATCATCGACGAACAGAATCCGGCCATATTTCTTAGAAATCTCGATCAGGGCGGGGAGAGGTGCCAGATCGCCTTCCATACTGAATACACCGTCGGTTGCAATGAAGCCAAAGCGGTAAGAAGCCTCCCGATCCGCTTCGAGCTTCTTTTGCAAATCGTTGACGTCCGCGTGTTCGTAAATTTTTCTGTCGACGACCTCCGCACGGCATAGACGCGTGCCGTCGATGATGCTCGCGTGATTCAGACGGTCGCTGTAGATGACGTCACGGTACGATTCCGCATCCATCTTTTCGTTGATGATTGACGCAAAAAAGCCTTCATTCGCCGCAAAACACGAGGAGAAGAGAACGGCGTCTTCAGTTCCCAGAAAGCCGGCGATTTTTTCCTCAAGCTGCCGATGGACAGTCAGCGTGCCACAAAGAAACCGCACCGAAGAGACACCGTAGCCGTAGTCGCGCACACCTCGGATGGCGGCCTGTTTGATTCGAGGATCGGAAGCCAGCCCGAGATAGTTGTTCGATGCCAGCATCACCGCATCTTTGCCGGCTACACGCACGACGGCGCCTTGCTCCGACTCGATGACTGTTTCCTTTTTGAATGTCTTTGTCCGCTCGAGGCGACCGATTTCCCTCCGAACCGCTTCGTTCAGATTCATGATTTCAGCGTTACCTTAACGATTTTCATAAACCGCTAAACATTACCTCGAGAATGCCGATAAGAAAGTGTAAATGAGAAGGCTGATAATCAAATTAATTCTCTTTCTTGCTGCCATGGAAGGATTGGCACATGTTAATTTGATGGTGCTGCTTTCCGCCATGGGTGTGGCGATCGCGGTCGTGATCTGTACGGACCTTTTCCTGGTTTCTGCCTCGTCGCGATAAAAAATTCTACAGTTAGGACGGAAGGGCTTTCTTAGGTCGAACAATCACGCCAAACATGACGAAATCGCGGGGCGTTTTCGAATTCCCGTCTTCCTCGAGTTCATACACACGAAACGTCGGATTTACGCCATCCTGACCGATTGCGAGTGGATACACGCCACGCAGCCCTTTAACGCGAAATGCGGTTTCATACCGATGTTTCTTCATGTTCCATGTGAAAACGCGGATACCTTGGAAGTCCACATAGGGATCATGGCCGGGCCTGCGTTCAGCGACGATGTACCAATTGATCTCGCCTGCTATCGGATCCTGAACGCGATTGATAACCTTCACCGCAGCATACGTATATTCTTCGCTGTATTGCGCAATGTCGCTTGGGATATCAAACTCGATTCCACCCGATAGAACCCATCCGATCTCAGCAGGTGACGGACGAACTTTGAGCCAGACATCGTACGATGAGGATGATCCGGGACGAGGCAGTGTGGCGCGTTCCAGAATTTCGACCTTCGTCCCGGGCTCCAGCCTGCGAATAATCGCTGTTGACCGTCCAGGCTCGAGCCGGAAGTTCGCCGTCTGCTTCACCACGGCAGTGTTCTGGGGCTCTTGGTTTTGCGAAGACGCGACCAAGTCTTGAATCCGGCCCTTCGTGTCGTTGGTGAGCACGGTGCTTTCTTCCATCCAACCTTGAATGTCGATCCCATAGCGCACGCGGTACCAATTCCCCTGCCGCTCGAGCACCTCGACTTTATCGCCCGTATCTAGAACTCTCAGTGTCCGCGAAGTGGAACTGTTCTTTAAACGCAGCGACGCATTCTTTGCAACAACCGTTGCATGATCCAGAACCGGTTCGGGCTTCGGTGCGCAACTTGTGGGGAGGATAACGAATAGGAGAGTAAAAAAAACCTTCATCTTAATAACTGTAGCGGCGGTCTATTAGTCAAGGCTGCGCGCTATCGCGCTTGCGCTTCGCGGAGCGCCGCTACAGATGATCTTTTCATTATAGTACCAGGTCAACTACAATCCTCGGGATGTCTGACACTCCGGACTTTGAGACGGCCCTGAAAAGACTCGAAGAGATCGTCACAAGGCTGGAAAACGGAGAACTGACGCTGGATTCGGCGCTGCAGCTTTTCGAGGAGGGGATCAAACTATCTCGATTTTGCCACACGAAGCTCGAAGAGGCAGAGCGGCGCGTCGAAATTTTGCTGAAGAGTAGTTCAGGCCAGCCACAGGCGGTACCATTCGAGTCCGAAAATGAACAGTGAACTTCGTGCATTCTTCGAACGAGTGCGTCCGGCGATCGACGAGACTCTGAATGAATTGCTTCCTTCCGGGACGGCTTCTCCCGATCGCATTCATCAAGCGATGCGGTACAGCACACTCAATGGCGGGAAGCGCATCCGGCCCTGCCTGTGTGTTGCCGCTTTTGCCGGATATCGAGAAGAATGGAAGCCGATTCTTTCCGTCGCAGCCTCTGTCGAGATGATCCACTCGTATTCGCTAATCCACGACGATTTGCCGGCAATGGACGACGACGACTTCCGGCGCGGAAAACCTTCCTGTCACAAACAATTCGGCGAGGCCGTCGCGATCCTGGCCGGTGACGCGCTTCTGACACTTGCATTCGAGGTACTGGGTCGCTCGAAAGATTTTCCCGCCGATCGCCTCATGCAGGTGATCTCGATCCTCGGCCGCGCTGCCGGCACTCGCGGTGGAATGATCGCGGGTCAGGTGCTCGACCTTGAAGCGGAGGTCACACCAGCAAGCGCATCCCAACTCGAAACCATTCATCGGTCCAAAACCGGCGCTCTGATCGGCGCCAGTGTCTGGATCGGCGCTCACCTGGGTGGAGCTTCGGAATCGGACCTGGAAAATATTCGAATCTATTGCGACCGCATCGGTCTCGCGTTTCAGGTTATCGACGATATCCTGGACGCCACCGACGGCAGCAATCGCGATGAAGGCAAAGCCACGTATCCTGCCCTACACGGCCTCGAAAAATCTCGCGAGATCGCTCATGATCTAATGAAAGGCGCTCGAAGCGCGTTGTCGCCCCTGGGAGAGCGTGCACGGATCTTATTGGCGTTTTGTGACTATCTGGAGAGCCGGACACACTGAACCCTTTCCTTCTGGGAGAGGGTGATTGTCATGAAAAAGAGAATTGACCGACTGCTTGTCGAGCGCGGGCTGGTGGAGACCCGTGAAAAAGCGCAAGCATTGATCATGGCCGGAAATGTCTTGATCGATGAGGAGCCCGCCGCCAAGGCTGGCATGACCGTTCGAGAAGACGCGAATATTCGCCTCAAGCAGGCGCCGTATCCCTACGTCGGCCGCGGTGGTATCAAACTCGAAGGAGCTGTAAGGGCCTTCAGAGTGGGGGTCGAAGGCAAGATTTGCCTGGATATCGGATCGTCAACGGGAGGATTTACGCATTTTCTCCTTTTAAATCGGGCAGCACGAGTCTACGCAGTCGACGTTGATGTGAAGCAACTCGACTCGAAAGTGCGCAATGATCCAAAGGTCAGGACGATCGAATTAAATGCGCGATTCTTGGAGGCCGGAGATGTCGGTGAGCCGGTGGATCTTGTCACAATCGACGTCTCGTTCATCTCACTCACAATCATTTTACCGAGGGTTCCGGCCATGCTGAAGCCCGGCGGCGATTGTCTGGCGCTGGTAAAGCCGCAGTTCGAAGTCGGACGGGAACATGTCGGCAAAGGTGGCGTTGTGCGGGACGTCTGGTTGCAGCAGGCTGCCATCGAGAAGGTTCAAGGAGCCGGCGAGAGCGCGGGTCTTCACTTTGTGGGGGTGAGCGAGTCGCCGATCACGGGCCGTGAAGGCAATCGCGAGTTCTTTGTGCTCTTCAAAAAATCATGAATGTTCGCCGTGTCGTTATCGTTACCAAGCCCAAGCAGCCGCAGGTTGCGCGGGTTGCCGGTGAATTGGTTGGATGGTTCGAGAGCAAAAATATTGAAGCCTCTTTGGCGCCCGAAACGGCAGCGAAGGCGGACTTGACGATTGTTGTCGGTGGTGACGGTACGCTGCTGGCCGCCGCTCGGCTGCTGGACGACCGTCAGATTCCGATCCTGGCGATCAACCATGGCGGGCTCGGTTTTCTGACCGAAGTCACTCTGGAAGAGATGTACCCAGCCATCGAGCGCGTCCTTGCCGGCCAGTTTATTACTGAACATCGGATGATGATGGACGTCGAAGTCTCACGCGCCAACAAACGGGTGGCCCGCGACCGCGCTCTAAACGACATTGTTATCAATAAGGGAACCCTCTCCCGGATGATCGAGCTCGAAAGCCGTGTCGATGGCCAGTACGTCTCCAAGTTCCGGGCCGATGGTCTGATTGTCGCAACGCCGACCGGTTCTACCGCGTACAACCTTTCCGCCGGCGGTCCCATCATTTTTCCAACGATGAGCGCGATGATCATGACACCTATTTGCTCGCATACGTTAACGAACCGGCCGATCGTGCTTCCACCAGGGGTAAAAGTCGAAATTGTGCTCCGATCCTCTCAGGATGATGTGCAGCTGACGGTCGATGGACAAGTAGGACTCAAACTGGAGATGAATGATCAAATCATAATGGAAAAATCCAACGTTGCCGTCAAGCTTGTGGCTCCCGCCGACAAAAATTACTTTGACATTTTGAGAGGCAAGCTGAAATGGGGCTAAACATTACTCATTGGTCATTAATCAGTTCTCAATTCTCATTTTGAGACGGTTGGTTTGGAATTTACGACTCCTTCCCACCTTTACAGAGCGCCCCACAGTTATAATCGTTTCCGGAGGAGAATCAACGAAGTGAAGAGCAAAGCACCGCGTCAGACCGTGTGCAACATACCCACCAAGGACCCTAAAGAGCCCTATTGCGGCGGAAAATTGAAAAAAATTACAGAACTGGAACCGGAGGCCAAAAAGGCGGCGGGACAGGGAAAAGACGTATTTCGGTGCCAAAAATGCAAGACGCTTTACGTTGACGAGAGTCCATACGCTTTAGCGAAGAAATGACTCCGGAGGCGTTCCGTGGCAGATCGACAGAAGCTAGTCTACGATTGGAACCTCATCGGG
>WNGD01012018.1_pt1 | contig 10267 bp, 9 predicted proteins | sample 5400671 | NCBI WGS metagenome assembly WNGD01 (sample SAMN13153369, study PRJNA577476) | soil metagenome | isolation source: 40 cm soil or saprolite under grassland replicate 2 | place: USA:California | collected 2016-06-15
GTGCTCGAGACCGACGACGGGGCGACGATCTGGATCGAGGCAAAGGGCTACGGTCTGCGCCGCGAGGGCGTCGCGCCGAACTGGCGGCTAACCGCCAAGCTCCGCGCCTTCTCCCTGAGACACGTGCCCAATCGCTCTTTTGCCTCATCTTTGATGAGCTAACCCGCTAAGTAAGCGGTGCGGACACGTGTTCGCGTTGTCTCACGAGCGTGTACCAACTCGGTCGAACCCTGTCATCTCACAGTTGACAGAGCAGCGCAGCTGGCGTCATGCTCGCGCGCGTCAACCCTCGGATGACAGGAGGGCGTTGCCGCTACCGCCGCTGATCCGGGATGCGTTCGAACTGCTCGCGCGCGAGGAGGAGGACGCGCTGGTGCAGCTGGCAGCGATCCGCACGCTCGGGGGCTGGCTCGGCGAGCGCGAGCGGGCAGGCCTGACGGTAGCCCGGGCCCAGGATTACACCTGGGAAGAGATCGGGCGAGCGCAAGGACGCCCGCGCCAGGCACCCGTTCGGTGAGGCACGAGGCCCGAGCCGCGAGCCGCGATTGCGGCCCCGCCCGCACCCTCACATATGGCTTCGACAAAGCCCTTGAGGCGACTCCGTACCGTCTCGCGCCCCGCGGAAACCACCGTGTTGAGACTCGCGAGCCCCCAACTCATGAGGCGATGCTCACACTGCTCACCCGTGGGGCGACAACGAGCCCAGCAGACGGACTTGGACGGAAGCGGGGCACCGGGGCGGTGGGGCGGCGCCCCACTGAGAGCGGAAGCGGAGGAAGAGCCGCCGGCGAGCTAGATCAGGCCGAAGACGACGCCGATCACGAGCCACAGCAGGAGAAGCAGCGCGAGAACCCAAAGCAGGAAGGCGGACTCGCTGACGGGGAGCCACTTGATGTCCACCTCGTCCAGGAAGAACCACGCGCGCCGTCGGGGCCGACCTGTCCCGTCATACTCGACGAACTCGCCTCGAACTGCCTTGGCCGGATCGTCCGTCCGGTTGCCTTCGGCGTCGAGATAGAACCCGACGCTTGTCTTCGGACCAGGCGCTTTGGCGTTTTCTCCCTTGCCCACGGCCGTTCGCGGATTCTATCCTTCGCGCCCGCTAACACCAGGCAGGTCCCGGATACACGAGACGTCTTAGCGCCCCGGGCGGAAGAGAAGCGTCGACGCCGTCTTCGCGCAGATTGCGAGGTCGACGACGACGTTGCGGTTCCGCAGGTACCAGAGGTCATACGAGAGCTTGTCAGCGGTGCTGCGAGGGTCATAGGCGTAACCGCAGCGGAGCTGGGCCCAGCCGGTTATCCCCGGCTTCACGAGGAGCCGCCGCGGCCAGAACGGAACCCTCTCTTCCAGCAGCTCGACGAACTCGGGTCGCTCCGGACGCGGCCCCACAATCGACATCTCCCCCTTGAGCACGTTCCACAGTTGGGGCACCTCGTCCAGGTGCGTCCATCGGAGGAGACGTCCGAGTCGAGTCACCCGGGGGTCATGCTCCTGGGCAAAGACGGGCCGCCCCGACTCCTCGGCGCGATCCCGCATCGTTCGGAACTTGTACATCGTGAAGTGCCTGCCGCCTTCGCCTAGACGGGTCTGGCGGTAGACGATCGGTCCGGGCGTCGCGCGCACGAGGACGACGAGAAGAGGAAGCAGCGGCGCGATCAACAGCAGGCCGACCGCGGCGACGACGAGGTCGAACGCCCTCTTTGCGACACGTGTGTACGGCTTTTGCCGCAGGTGCAGCATGCTCATGAACCACGCCGGCGTCAGATGCTCCAATGGAACCCGCCCGAAGGCGTGCTCAAAGAAGTGCGAGACGGTGACGACCTTGAACCCCAGCGGCGCAAGGCGCAGCAGCTGGTCGAACACCCAGGCGCTGGTCCTGTCGTCCGCGAGGATGACGATGTCGGGTCGCTGAGCCTCAACGATCGGCGAAAGGTCGGCAAGCGAGCCGAGCCGCGGCAGGTCGAGAAGGCCCTCTGCTCGGCCTTCGTCGTCGACGACTCCGACTACCCTGAACGGGGTCCGCTCGTCGTCCTCGAGCTCGTCGATCACGGCAGAAGCGGAGCCGCCGGTTCCCACGACGAGAACGCGGCGCTTCGCAATGCTCCGGACAAAGTGTTCCCAGACGGCCGAGAGGGCGAAGATGACGGCCGCGGTCTGCGCAAGTGTGCGCGCGTCCAGACTGATGCCCGGCACCCACAGATTCAGTGCCGACACCGCGACCAGACCCGTCAACGTGCCTACTGCCGAAGCGACGGCCGGACCCAGCGTGAAGTACGTACTGAGCGCGGCACGAAGTGCGAGGAGCCACACACCGGCTATGAGCGATGTCGTCGCAGCGGCGGCGAACGGGGAAAGCCCATCCGCGAGGAGGCCGTAGACCGGGAACCAGATCAGGGCGGCGCGACCCGCGGCAGCGACCCAGCGGACATTGCCTCCCGGCGAGGCGAAGGAACGCGCGTGGCTGAAGACAGGACCGAGTCCTGGGAAGTGCCGATCTTCGACTCGGCTCGCATGAAGGCCGGTGCTCACGCTCTCTCCTGGGACGACCTCCGCAGATTGGAATCGTTCGACTCGGCGTCTAAGAACGCATTCCCGTTCGGGACCACCGGCCGCTGACCAGGCGCACTCAACGCAGCGTGTACGATCGCCGTCTTCTTCGGATCGGTCGGCTCACGCGAGAACCTGCTCTTGATCGCCCGGAGTCCGAGGGAAAGTGCGCGCGCGAGGAGCGGGCCCGGATCGGTCAGGCGGAACCAGGCGTGTTCGACGCGGCGATGGGGCAGAACGACAGACGCTGCTGCTCGGAACCTGCGCCGCTGAAGCTGCCACGCCAGGTGACAGAGCTCGCCCTCCTCCCACCGGTAGCGGATGCCCGGTCGAGCGGTTACCGGCGTCGGCCGGCGTTCGAGTAGCCAATCGCACCAGACCGCGGCCAGGTTCGCGCCGGCGCGTGCGTCCAATGAGACCGATGCAAATAGCCGCGGGTTTAGATCGATCGCTGAGAAGCGTCCGCCCGGCATCTCGAGCATTTGAATCTGGAAGATTCCCCGCCATCCGAGTGCGGCGAGAAGCGCGCGAACGCGGTCGGCCAGGCCGTCGGGTACCGGTACCGTCTCAGCGAACGCGTGCATGCCTGCCGTCGGCGGCCAGAGGCGTCGGGCCCGGGAAGTCGTCAGCGCGAGAAGGCGGCCGTCTGCCACGACGCCGGAGCATGAGAAGAGGAAGCTGTCCGACTCGAATCGCTGGACGATGAACGGCGTGCCAAAGAGAGGCACCTCGCGGACGAGCGCGGCTTCATCCTCGACCACACAAACGCCCTGCTGCCTCAGCCCTTCACCCGAACGCAAGAACGACGTCGCCGGCTTCAAGACGACGGGAAAACCAAGCTCCTGAGCGACTAGTGCCGCCGCGTCGGCATCCGCACACGATGCGCTCGCCGGTGGGGGCAGCCCCACTTCCGTCGCCAGCCGGAGGAGCCACAGCTTGTCGACGCTTCGTCGCACCGCCTCGTGCGGCGGGAGTCCTAGACGGGTGAGGCACTCGAGGCGGGAGCGGTGTTTCGAGATCGCAAGGAGCGCGGCTTCGCTGCCCGGTATGACCGCCGCGTACTCCTTGCGGCGAAGAACCTCCTCGAGGCGGCCGACGAATGCCGGAACGCTGTCCCGCGGATCCGGCAAAAGGAACCGCTCGGCACAAGAGCGTGACCAATGAGTCGCAGCCGGACGGGACCTCGCGACGGCCGAGGTCTGATACCCGGCTCTCTTCAGGGCCCTGCACGCACCGAGAACGGAGCGCTCCTCGGCGTCAGTGAGGAGGACGCAGTCTCTCGTCATCGAGCACCCGCGTTGTGTTCGTGCGAAACGGATACCGCAGTCGACGCGATGCCAGTGAAGTCGTTCGCGTAATACCGGTTGTCGATGCCCTTGTAGTCGCCGATCGCGGCCCACTTCTGGGCCACGAACTTGCAGCGGCGGACCGATGTGCGTGTGGTGCCCTCATCGAGGTAGACGCCGACGAAGCTCGTGTTGAAGTAGCCGTCCTGGATCACGTTGTCGACGCTCGCCGGCCTCCCGCCCACGGCGGGGTTCGCCCACTCCGCGTTCACGCCCCGGCTCACACTCGGACCGATGCGCAACTTCTGGAAGGTCGAGCCGGTCGTGTAGTGCTCGATGTAGATCCCGATGCGGGTCCGGTCGATGGCCGCGTCCTCGACGCGGGATCGCCGGTTGGCCGTCCCCGTCCAGATGCCGACCAGGCCGCATCGGCGCACGTTGACCCGGCGAACGGTCCCCGTGCTTCCGAGCCACAGGCAGGCCTCGGCGGTTCCCCTCGACGAGCCAGGCACCGGTCGGACGACATCGGACACATCGAGATCTTCGAGCACGTACGGCAGTCGAGCCCGATAGTGGTCGTCGTTCGGATCGACCAGTACGCCGTAGCTGCGGAACCCTGTCGCCACGAGCCGCCGGGCGACGAATCCCTCGGGTTGGGTGACGATGACTCCTGCGTCCACGACGCCGTTGCCGTCCAACGACGTGTCGAGGACCTGCGCGTTCCTGGCCGAGCCCCAGACGTGAATAATCGCCCCGTAGAGGGTCTTCGCCCGATCGGCGACGTCGAATCTGATTCCGCGAACGACGGCGCCCGGCGGCCCTTCGTTTGCACCGAGGACGATTCCGGCCTTCAGCACCGCCTTGCCGAGCCTGGCCGCGTAGAGCCGATGGCCGTACCGATTCGAGAACGGCCCGGCGTTGTCGTAGACGCCCGGCGCGAGGACGATGTCTGCGGGGTGCTGGCGTGCGAGCTCTGCGACCAGCTCCCGAGACGACGAGACTCTCAGCGCCCGCTTCGGAGTTCGGTATGGCGATGGTGAGATCGGCCGCTTCACCCTGATGGGCGCGATCGTCGCGTCTGCCTGCTCGCTCTTCGACGGATCGGCGTGCGACGATGAGCCCGAGCCGCCCGCCTGTGACGCAATCAGGAAGACGGCGACGAGCGTCAGTCCGGAGACCCCTAGAGATCTCGCCCTCTTCGACCTGACGACCATTTACCTCCCATATGGGTAATTACCCATTCATGAGCCCTCTGGTCCTCAACCGCGCCACGACACCTCCGCGAGCTGACGACGAGGTCACGTTCGCGACGATCTCCACGGAGGACTCGTTCGTGGGCCTCGGCGAGACATGGGACGCCCTAGTCCGGTCCATGCCGCGGCCGAGCCCGTTCCTGCTCCACGGCTGGCTCACCGAGTGGTGGCGCCACTACGGAGACGGCTGCAGTTTGGCGGTTCAGGCTGCGTTTCGCGGGCGGAAGCTCATCGGTGCCCTACCGCTCATCGTCTTTCCGCGCCACGGCCTCAAGGTTTCGACCTTCCTCGGCGCGAGGCAGTCGGTGCCGGCAGACATCCTCCTCGCCGAGGGTGAGAACCCTGCGGTCGCCGCGACCCTTGTCGCGCGTGCCGCCACGTCCGGGCAGGACTATGCCGAGCTCTTCGGGCTGCCCGGCGACTGCCGGCTGGCGGAGTTCCTGGGACCCTCGCGTTTGCACCTGTTCCAGCGCATCGAAGCCCCTGTGCTCGATCTAAGCGAAGGCTGGGAGGCGACCTATCGCGCGAGGACGACTGCGAAGAAGCGGGGTCATCATCGACGGCGGCGTCGGCAGCTCGAGGCGCTTGGCGATGTCGTGATCTCCGTCGCGAAGACTCCGGCCGATCTGAAGCATGCGCTCGAGGACGCTTTCCGCCTCCATTCGCTCCGCTGGGACGGGCGGCCAGACGGCTCCGGCTTCACGACGCCGACAGGCATGCGCTTCAACCGAGCGGTGCTGAACGCCCTCGCAGAGATCGACGTGCCGCGCATCGTTACCCTTCAGCTCGACGGACGTGCGATCGCCTTCGTCTACTACTTCGCCCTTGCGAAGCGGTTATTCCTCCACCGGACTGCCTTCGATCCGGCTTTCGCGCGCTTCTCGCCGGGGCTCGTGACCACACTCGCCGCGCTCGAAACCGCGGCCGGCGAGAGTTTGACGCGCGTCGAGTTCTTGGGAGGAGCGGACCGGTACAAGATCGAACTCACGGATCGGTTCGAGCCCCTCCACCTCGGCCTCGGACTGGCAGGCAGCGCGGTCGGCCAGGTCGCTCTAGCGGCGCGAACGCGATGGCTTCGGCTTCGGGAGGTCGTCAAGCGATCGGAAGGTGCGCAGCGCGTCTACTACTCGATAGTTCCCAGAGCTCGCCTTCACATGGCGCGGCCCAGGGATGTCCTGAGACCTACCGGCGTGAGAAAGGTGGAGCGATGACGGTGCGCAACGCCTCGAAGGCGCCAGCTCGGACGGACTCCACTGGTGTGGGCCCGACGTTGCCCGCCCCGCTCAAAGCAGCTGCGACTCGGGCGCAGTCGGCTCGCTGGCTTCTGCGGACCCACGGGGCCTTGGACGAGAGCGGTCTACGGATTCTCTTCTACCACCGCGTCTCCGACGACGACGACGCGCTGGCTGTGCCGCCGCAGCGCTTCCGCGAACAGATGGACTTCCTCGCCTCGGAAGGCTACGACGTCATCGACGTGACCGAGGCGGCCGATCGCCTGATCGCCGGAGCGCCGCCGGCGAGAACGATCGGCCTCAACTTCGACGACGGGTATCTGGACAACGCCGAGCACGCGTTACCGGTACTCGAAGAACATGAGTTTCGAGCCACCGTCTTCGTCCCGACTGGCGCCATCGACGGCACGACCTCTTTCGCCTGGTACCGCCGCCAGCCGCCACTGCTCGCGTGGGATGACATCGTCGAGCTCGATCGCGCGGGGACACTCCGCTTCGAGGCGCATTCGGTTACTCACCCGAGCCTTATTGCCCTCGAGGATGACGCGGCATGGGAGGAGATCGCCGGTTCGAAGCTCGCCCTCGAGGCCAGACTCGGCCGTCCAGTCGACGCGTTCTGTTATCCGGCCGGGCTCTTCGGCGACCGTGATCGGGAGCTCGTCGCCCAGGCCGGCTTCCGTGTCGCCGTCTCTTGCGAGCCCGGCGTCAACGTCCCCGGCACCGACCTGCTCGCGCTGCATCGCCGTCAGATCGATCCTGCCGACAGCATCCTGGACTTCCGGGCGAAGGTAGGCGGCGGTCACGACTCACCCTTGCCGCTCCGCGGTCTCTACCGACGCATTCGGTACGGCGAGCGGAAGAGGACGCCTAGGCTTGCAGGTGCGCTTCGATAGTGCGTCCCGTGTGGGTGAAGCGCAGCTCCGGCCGAGCTGAGTGGTGTCCGGCTCCTCGGATTCGCTGAGCTATCCCGAGAGCGCCTATCGCGTAGACAGGGTCCGGCCCCTGGTCATCGCGACCGGCGCGCTCTTCGGGACGGGCGCGCTGGCAGCGTTGGCCCTCGTACTGTCCCTCGCGCTCTACCGCTATCCCCCACGCGTCCTGGTAGTGCTCGGGTTCGGTGTCGGGCTCCTCGGGGCACTCGCGCTGGCACTTCGGCGGTACGAGGCGGCCGTGGCACTGGGCTTTCTCCTGCTCGCTGTAGTGCGGTTCGAGCCGGCACCACCCGACTTCATCTTCGCGGTCGTGATTGCGGTCGCGATGGTAACCGGCCGCTTCAGTATTCGCCGTGCACCCTCGGCCGCACTCTTCCTGATCGGCGCGTTCTTGGCTCTCAACCTACTGTCCGCCGTCGAAGTGGTCGATCCAGCTCGCGCGGCGAACTTCTTCTCGATCACTCTCTACATGACCGTCTTCAGCCTGTGGCTGACCGGCTACGTGAGGTCCACACGCGCGGCCCGCCTCATAGCGCAAGGGCTGTTCAAGGACCCGAACGTGTTCGGCCCATTCCTCGTTCCGGCGGCGCTTGTGCTCATGGAGGAGATCCTCGCGCCGCGGCTGCTCCGGCTTGGCCGACTGACGAAGCTGCTCGCCTTCCTCGTCCTCACGCTCGGTGTCCTCTTCTCATACTCGCGGGCGGCCTGGCTCAACGTCGGCATCGGTGTGGTCGTCGTGTTGATCGTGCTCGTCCTCCGCCGTGGAGCCGGCCGCCAAGCAACCGCCGCCTTTGCGATCGTTCTCACCGCCGCGGCCGCCCTGACCGCAGCCGTTGCGCTCACGGGCTCGGTCAGCTTTCTCCAGGAACGCGCCCATGTCCAGACGTACGACGCGAGCCGGTTCGGTGCTCAGGTGGCGAGCGTCCACTGGGCGGAGCGCTACCCATTCGGCGTAGGACCAGGCCAGTTCGAGAAGCACGCGGGGATCTCGGTGCACAGCACCTATGCGCGCGCGCTTGCAGAGGAGGGCTTGCCTGGATTCATCGTCCTCCTCGCTTTGATGCTCGCTACGCTGGGCTGGGCCGGCCGCAACGCGATCCTGGGGCGGGACACGTACGGCATCGGCTCAGCCGCCCTCCTCGGGGCATGGTGCGGAATCCTCGCCAACAGCACCTTCGTCGACACGCTCCACTGGCGGCATCTCTGGGTCGTAGCGGCGCTGATTTGGACTGGAACTCTTCGACCGCCACACCCCTCGCGAACGTAGGCCACACCGACGGCTAAACCGTCGGGGTGAGCGTTTACAACGAGCTCGTCCCGTTGCCGACGACGACGTGGCCGAGGGCGTTGGCGTCGAGTCGCTCGAGGAGCTCGCGCATCTCGACCACGTCACTGGGCACGAGGCGATCGGGTCGGGAGACGACGAGCACACCGTCGACGCGCTGGGCCCAGTGTTGGCAGTCGACGAACCCCAACAGCGGACCGTTGATCAGCACGTAGGTGTAGCCCGACCCGTGGAGCTCGCCGAAGAAGACGTCCAGCGCCTCGGCGGAACTGAGCAGAGCCGGGTTGGACGGCCCGTGCCCACTCCCGAGGATGGCGATACTGCCGGCTCCGCGACCCGCCGCGGGGGTCGGCGGTTCGGCGAGTATGTCGGCGGCAGCGCCCTCTCCATCACGCTGAGCGGCAGCGAGTATCTCTGCAAGACCCGGAGTTTGCTCCATCCCGAAGAGGTCCTCGAGAGCGTGGCGACGCATGTCCGCGTCGATGATCAACGTCGCCTCCCCCGCTCGGGCGAGCGCCCGGCCGAGTCCGCCCGTGACCTCTGCCTTCGCTTCGTCCTCGAAAGCGCTCGTAACGAGGAGCGTGCGCTGCCGGCCCGGCGGCAGTCGAGAACCGACCACAGCCGAAAGCGCCTCGAAGGACTCGCGGTCGACCGGGTCGAGGGCGCCGCCCCTGCGAAACCGAGAGCTCCTGTGCGGAAGTGCGGTGAGAATCGGTAGGCCGCTCAAACGGCTGAGCTCCCGCGGGCCGCTGATGCGGGGAAGGATCCGCTCGCGAGCGAGGGCGACGAGCGCGGCTATGAAGAGTGCCGCGAAGAACGCGAACATCGCACTCCGGAACGGACGGGGCGAGGCCGGACCGGTGGATGGCCTCGCCGGGTCCGCGAGCTGAAGCTCTGAACCGGCGCTTGCCTCGCTGACGCTGAGCTCGCTCAATCGCTCGCGAATCAAAGCGATCTCACTTCGCGCGCCCGGCGAGCCGCCCAGACGAGAGATCGCCTGCAAGAGCTTCGCGCGGGCACCCTGGAGACGACGCAGCTCGAAATTGCGCTGCTTCGCCAGAAAAGAGGTCGTCACTGCATTTGCGATGTCGGCGGCGCCCTTTGGGCTCGTGTCCGTTGCGCTGACACTGATGATGTTTGCGTTCGGATCGACCGAGGCGTGAACCTTCCCTGCGAGCGTGTCGGTCGACTCACCCTCGAGTCGCCTCGCGGCTCTCGCAAGGACGTCCCGAGTCCCGAGCAGCGTCTGGATCGTCGCGAGCCGACGTGCGACGTCGGCAGAGGCCACGAGGTCCGGGCTCTCGTCGAGAAGGATGGTCGCTCTGGCGCTGTAGGTCTTGGGCAGGACGAGCGACACGGCGAGCACGATTCCCGTGAGCGTTGCGACGATGAGGCCGATCAGGAAGCGAGAGCGTCGAAGCGCGTTGACGTAGCGTCGGACGTCGATGGGTTGATCGGGGGAAGATTCGAGAGCGTGCAGACGTGTCACGGCATCACCGGCCTCCCGGTACTCGACGCTCGGCTTCACGTCCATGCGACCGACTCGAAGGTCACGAGGCGCCTCGACGGACGACGGAAGCGCGCAGAGCCGGCTTCGGAGCAAGCGCCCGAAGCACCTCGAAGTCGCCGGGTCGGGGAATGGCGAGCTCGTGCAGCCGGAAGGCGACTCGGGAACGGTAGATGCCGAGCGCGGTCACGCCCCCAGCGAGATACGCGGCGCTTGCGGCCG
>WNGD01017250.1_pt1 | contig 10265 bp, 10 predicted proteins | sample 5400671 | NCBI WGS metagenome assembly WNGD01 (sample SAMN13153369, study PRJNA577476) | soil metagenome | isolation source: 40 cm soil or saprolite under grassland replicate 2 | place: USA:California | collected 2016-06-15
ACCGACAGAGCCTGGCACTCAGTGACGCCAAGTGACTCTGACTAGTAGTACAGTCGCGGTTTCGCGGTGAGCAGCGTTCTGGGCACGCTGGGTAGCGATCTGACCAGGATGTATTGTCGCACTGGGTGACGAGTGCCGGTTGCGTAACCGGATCGCGCTGCTGTAATTCTGAGCGGCCGCGCCGCGTTGCCTGAAGTGTGGCAACAGACAGTGACGACACGGCCGCACAGGCCAGCATAGGCGATCTCAGGAACCGCTCGTCAGCTGTGGACGCGCAGGTCAGCGCGGTGCTCGGGCGGGTGATGGCGCAGCGCCGCACCGTCGCGACGGCGGCGGATTACGCGCGGGGGCTGTCGGCGGGGGTGAAGGCGAACTGCTGGCAGCTTGCCGGGGCTGCCGGGCACGAGAACCCTTACCGGATGCAGGCCCTGCTGCGCACCTGCCGGTGGCGCTGGAAGGACCTGCGGTCCGAGCTGCCCGCGCTCGCGCTGGCCTGGCTGCCGCACGATGCGGACGACCTGATCGGGCCGGGAATCGCGTTCGACGAGACCGCCCAGCTCAAGGACGGTGACGCGACCGCGTGCGTCGCGCCGCAGCACGCCGGGTGCACAGGGCACGTGGAGAACTGCGTCACCACCGTGTACGCCGTCTGGGTGACCACGGCGGGGCAGGCCTGGGCCGATTTCGACGTGTTCATGCCGGAGCGCTGGGAGAAGGACCAGCGGCGGCGCCGCGCGGCAGGCATCCCCGGCAGCCTGCGGCACAAGACCAAGCCGCAGCTGGCCCGCGAGCAGCTGGAGCGGCTGCTGGACGTGCGGATGCCCGCCCGGTGGATCGCCTTCGATGAGGTCTGTACCCGCAGCAGCAGGCTCCGCGAGGCATGCGAGGAACGCGGCCCGCCGTACGTCGGGATCGCCCCCCGCGACTTCCGGATCACCCTGCCCTCGCAGAAGGTGATCAAAGCAGAGGAGGCCCTGCGGGATGCGGTCTTCGAGCGCCGTTCGTGCGGAAACGGCTCCAAGGGGCCCCGGTACTCCGACTGGGCGCTGATAGCCACCGCCAGCCCCCGGCACTTCCTGCTGATCCGCCGCTCGGTCTCCCGCCCGGACCACGTCACCTTCTACATCTGCTGGGCCCCGCAGGAGGTGCCGGCGACGATGACGCTGTTCGTCTTGATAGCCGGGCGGCGCTGGCCGTGCGAAGTCGGCCACCGCTGCTACCTGTCAAGCGGGATTTGTCTTTCACGGCTGCCCTCCTTGTCCTTCTTCCTGCGTTTCGCCGGTTTCTGCCTGGGGTGGTGCCCAGCGGGCGCGGGTGTAGTAGCCGGGCGGGCGGTCCCTGCGCTCGCGGAGCTCGCGCATCTGCTGCTCGTCGGCGGTGATGATCCAGTTCCTGCCCCCGGGTGCGCGGCGGGCGGTGATCCAGCCGCGGTAGATCCAGTTGTAGATGCTGGCGGTGGGCATGCCGAGCTCGGCGGACAGTCCCGGGACGGACCACTCGCCTGGGTCCAGGTCCGTGAGGACGGCGGGCCGGCCCTTGGCATTCTCGCGGATGGCGTGCTTGCTGATGATGTTGCGGACCTGCTGGCCGGTGAAGACCGCGGTGCGCTTGGGCGGCCGGTATCCCGCGGCGTTGAGCGTGCCGGCGATCTGCCTGCTGTTGCGTCCCTCGCCGGCGAGCCGGGTGACGGTCTCCAGGAGGGCCGGGTAGTAGGAGAGCTGGTCCAGGCGGCCGACAGGGCGGACGGCTCTCCCGCTGGTCCGGTGCCCGCCGGCCCAGGTGATGTCCACGTTCACGATCTCGCTGTCGCCCTCGACGGCCACGGTGACGTCGTCGGTAAGAATGCGGAGCAGCTCCTTGCGGTCGGCCCGCGTGGTCGTCGGGGCGTCCCAGACCCGCGGGAGGTCGGAGGCCAGGGACCTGATCGCGTCCCGCTCGGCGGGGGCCAGCACTGCGGGCGTCTGCTCGGCGAACCGCTGGTACTCGGCCTCTAGCCGCCCGGCCTCGGCGAGCGCGGATTCCCAGTCGGCCTCGAGCTGCCGGGTGACGAGCCTGTTCTCGGGGTCGGCGAGCTGGTACTGGCGGCGGGCGCGGTCGGCGGCGTAGCGGCCGCGCTCGACGCGCTGCCGCCAGAGCTTGTCCAGGGCGGCCCGCTCGTTCTCGGCGTGCGCAGCGGCGGCCATCGAGACCTCCAGGGCCGCCGGGGCCACCGCGTCGAGGACCTGCCGGGCGACGTAGTCATCGAGCGCGGGGCCGGCAATGTGCTGGCAGCGGTCGCCGGTCCCGTAGTTCACCGGGTAGAACCCGCAGGTGTAGCCGTAGGCGGCGCGGGCGGACGGGTCGTGGTAGCTGACCGCCATGCGGTGCCCGCCGCACAGGCCGCAGCGCAGCAGCCCGGACAGCAGCGCCTCCCCGTTCCGGGGAGCGCCCGGGGACTCCGCGGTCTGCTGGTTGGCGGCCAGCCTGGCGAGGTTCGCGCGGTACTCGTCCTCGGAGATGTAGGCGGGAAGCCTGCCCGGCAGCATGACCAGCCACTCGCCGGCGGGCTTCACCACTTTCCCGGTGTCCGGGCGGCCGGGGATCTTCCTGCGGGGATCGACCTGACGGCGGCCGTAGGCGTAATAGCCCGCGTAAGCAGGGTTGCGCAGCATGTTCTGCAGCGTCTCCCGGGTCGGGCGCCGCCATTCCAGGTCGCCCTTCGCCGGCCCCGAGCGGGCGCGGACCGGAAGCTGAATCTCGTGCCCGACGAGATAGCGCAGCACGGCGTTGAGGGTCCCCAGCCGCTGGAAGGTCCTGAAGATAAGGCGGACGACGTCCTGCGCCTGCTCGTCGGGGTCGAAGGCGGCCTCGCCGGACGGGCGGCGCACGTATCCGGCCGGGAGCGGGAGGATCAGCTCGCCGCGCTCGGCCTTGGCCCGCTTCGCGCCCAGCATCCGCTGCCGGATCAGGAAAATCTCTGCCTCGCTCATCGTCCCCTTCAGCCCCAGCAGCAGGCGGTCGTTGTAATACCCCGGATCGTAGACCGCGTCCGGGTCAGCGAGAAGCGTCCCCGACAGCGAGCACAGCTGTAAGGTCGGCCCGGGGCGCGGTACCGGTGTTGCCACCGGCCCGTTTCCCCGGACCGCCTCCCGAACCCGCCGTGCGAGTCGTCCCCGCAACGGGCTCTCCGCAAGTCCCGGTCAGGGTCCGTGCCTGGTCCTCATGCTGTGTCCAGCGGCCAGGGTGAGGGGATCACCGATCCCCGGTAGCGATACCGGGTAGTGGTTACCAGCCCGGCGTTGAACAACGCTAGTTCCTGGCCCCTGGGCCACCATCCGCCGTCGCAGTAGCGGCGGCGGAACTCCTTCCGCGAGATCCCGGGGTGCTTGCGGCGGATCCATCCGGCCACCCGGCGCCAGACATAGGCGCTGAGGTACTGGAAGGTCGTGCTCGACACCCCGGGTCGGAAGAACGCCGTCCACCCATTCAGCAGCGGATTGATCCGTGCCAGCAGGACGTCCAGCGGCTGGTTCGTATCGACCTGACGGCACCACATCTTGACCTTCGCCATGGCGGCGCGCAGTGCCTTCCTGGACGGGTAGGTGTAGACGTAGTGCTGGTTCGTGCCCCGCTTGCGGTGGCGCTGGATATGCCACCCCAAGAAGTCCAGGCCCTCGTCGATGTGCGTGATCAGGGTCTTCTCCTCCGACAGGCGCAGCCCCATCCGGGCCAGCACCTGCGCGGCCTCCTCGCGGAGGGCCAGCGCGTCGTTCCTGGTGCCCGCGACCATGATCGTCCAGTCGTCGGCGTACCGCACGAGGCGGTAGTTCGGCAGACCCAGACGGCGGCGCTTGGCTCGTCCCCAGGGAGTGGACGCCGGGCCTCCCGGCGCCTGGGCGAAGTGCTCGTCCAGGACCGACAGGGCGACGTTGCTGAGCAACGGCGACAAGATCGAACCCTGCGGAGTACCGGTGTCGGTGTCCTTCAGCGCGCCGTCCTCGGTGAGGATGCCCGCCTTCAGGAATGCCTTCACCAGCGCCAGGACGCGCTTGTCCCCGACGCGAGCCCGCACCCGGTCCATGAGGCCGACATGCGAGATTTCGTCGAAGCAGGCCTTGATGTCACCCTCGACAACCCACTCATAGGAGTGGGACGCCAGGTGCCGCACCTCGGCCACCGCGTCGTGGACCCGGTGCCCGGGGCGGAACCCGTAGGAACACGGGAGGAAATCCGCCTCGAAGACCGGCTCCAGCACCAGCTTCAAGGACGCCTGGACCACCCGGTCGCGGATAGTGCTGATCCCCAGGCGGCGGCGCTTGGCCGTGCCCGGCTTCGGGATCAGCCGCTCCCGCGACGGCAGCGGGGAGAAACTGCGGTCCTTCAGCGAGTCCCGCAGCACGCCGAGGAACTCCCCGACGCCCCCCGCCTGGATGGATGCGGCCGTACGGCCATCCACCCCGGCGGTCTTCGCGCCCTTATTGCCCCGCACCCGGCCCCATGCCACAAGCAGGAACGCGGGATCGGCGACAAGGTTGAACAGGTCGCCGAACCGGCGATGAGGGTCATCAACGGCCCAGCGGTGCAGTTTGGCCTGGATCTCCAGTACCCGGCGCTCAGCCATGTAAAGGGCCTGCTCCAGCTCGTCGGTATTCACCGGCGTCCTCCTGGCATTCCAGCATCCTTACTGCATGACTTGCTGGCCTCCTTCGCCATGCACGCGTCTCTCACGCGCCCGGACTACTACGAGGCCTCCGCCCCGCCCGCGGCCATCAGCCGGCATCGGGCCTGCCCGCCGCCATGCTGGAGGCATGGCGGGAAGGGCAGCCGCGGACGGTTCCCACGTTCACTGTGCATCGTTCGGCCAGGTCGGCGTCCAGCTATACCCCGGCAGCCTCGCCGCGCCTACGCCGCAGGCTTTCAGCGCGGCCTCCTCACCGTCTGCTGGAACCGGCTCCGGAGTTGACCCGCCTCCTAGAATCGGGTCACGTACTGCATCCCGGCCCATATCCGCCAGATTGGAGCCGGAGGCACCGTTACGGGGCTTCAACCACTGATTCACTCGCGTTACGCCTTCTGACCTTGCTAGCCGGACCCGGGCCGTCTGGCAGTACCGGCCCGTCCCGACGTTGTCGAGGCTGCTCTCGCCCTCCCCGGCGATCCCCGGATCAGGCTGCCTCCAGCTTCACCAGGCCGCTGCGACGACCCGGCGGCGGAGCCCTTCCATCTCCGCACGAATACACAGCGCCTCGTGGCGCACCCAGCAGGTGGTGCCAGTCCTTCCCGGTCCGCGCCAGCCGCGACATCTCGATCCCCAGGACGACCCCCGCCCTTCCCATGGTGACCTCAGTGACAAGCCGGGCGAAGCCCTCCCGGGAATCCGGGACCGCCGCGGACACCCCGAGGTCGTCGTCGATCACGATGACCTGGGACCGGGCCCAGCCCAGCGCGACCGCCCGCCCGGCGAGCGCGTACTGCAGCCGCGTCGATTCCGTGTGCTCAAGGACCTGGCCCCTGGTCGACTGCCGGACATACACGATCGCGGCCAGGGCCAGGTGCTCCGGCCGGATCTTCAGCTGCGGCAGTCCCTCCGGATGCATGACCGCGTTCACCGTGACCGCCTCCCGCCGAGGCCGCGGCCCGTGCCGCGAGCATCGCCAGCAGCGCCACCGCCGTCATCCGCCGCCCTGGCGGCACCGCCGCCCAGATCAGCGGGCCGGGAGCCGCCGTCGTTCCAGTGCCCAGTCGCATCAGGATCACCTGCCGCAGCCAGCAGACGGCCAACCGTCGCTGCCGCCTGCAACAGTGCTCCCACGCTCAGTATCGCCCCGGATGCACCCGGAACGCTAGAGACGATTTCTTCTTCACGGGTATCAGCGGTGGCTGACTAAGGAATGCTTCCAGACCGCCAAGACCGAGACCGGCCTGGACCAGTGCCAGGCCCGCGGCTTCGAGGCGATCTGCCGCCACAGCGCCCTCACCGCCCTCGCGCAGCTCCGCCACGCCGCGATCCGCAACGCCCTGTGCGGCGACATCACCATGACGGCCAGCAGCCAGCAGCAGCAGCAGGAGGAGGAGGAGGAGGAGGAGCAGGAGCAGGAGGGCGCCGCTGACCTGGGCATCCCCCTCGGCGACGCGCCCGTCCCCTCCCGGCCCGGCCAGCCCTGCCCGCCCGGCATCGCCGCGATCAAGCTCACCATCGCCGAGACCGCCCGCCTGGCACGCCTGGCCCGGCAGCACGCCGCCGGCCTCATCAGCGACGCCCGCCTCGCCTTCCACCTGCGGTGGTCCCGCTGGCGCAGGCGCGCCGCAGCCGCCACAGTGACGAACGCCAACCGGAAGGAGGTGACCCTCTGTAACCGGAGAGCCGGAACGATCACGTCACAAAACGCAGCATGAAGATCTCTCACCGTGAAACCGCGACTGTACTACTAGCCGACTGGTTTCAGAGCGAATCGGCCGGTGATGGCAACGCTTCAGTACTACGAGATGTTGGCTGGTCGGGTGCGCCGGAGGCGGTGGAGGCCCAGCTATGCCGAATACGTGCCCAAGCCTGCGGCAAAGACCCTCAGCCAGTTAAATCGCTGCAGGTCAGCGGCCTACCGACAGCAGCTAGCCTTGTCGCTTACAAGACGGCTGCTCAGCCTGAGCCTCCACATGCGCGCTGCCGAGCTGCGCCACAGTGATCGCAGCGGCATCCCAGGCTGCGCCCTGGCGCGTCCCCTCCGCTCAGGCGTGAGCCAACGTCAACGAGCGCCGCGGAGACCGAGTTCACAAGCTGGGCTTCAGCCGCCCGAAAGCCGGGTCGCTGAACGTGCTTGGCTCCGACGGTTGCCTTGGTCCAACGGATGGCCCGCCCTGACAGCACTCAACGTGCGGTGCGGCTATGGCTGCCGCAGGTCCCACCTCAGGACTTAGATCGGTCAAACGACACTCAATGTGCCATGGACTGTCGTAAGTATCACGAGAGGATAACGATTCGAACATCGGGTCTCGGAACCGGTGCGCGGCCAGCTCGCCGAGCTCGGGCCGCCCGGGGCACACGGTACTCGCCGACGCTTCTGCCTGCAAGAACTCTCGTCATCGAGCCCTCCCGCGCGGACATAGTGGATGATTCAACCCAAATAAGTCTAAATCGGACACACCGACAGACCCGCATAATCGCAAGGCAGAAATTCTAAGTTCGAACCAAGAATTGGTGTCTCTGTTCGAATACCGATCGTACGTTATCGGGTGTTCGATTCGGCTGGTCTCGCGGTCATGTCTCGCGGGGGTCCGCTGCCCCTGTACTCTCGGCGCCGTGGATGACATCGTGCGTGACAACAGGGAGAAGCTCGCCAGGCTGCTGCAGGGCCGGGAGGGCTGGCGGCCGGAGGAGCAGGACGGCGAGCGGTTCTGGTGCTTCGGCGTGGATGGGGCGGCTCGGCTGGTGGTCACGCCGGAGATGGACGGGTTCCTGCTTTACAGGGCCGATCGGGATGAAAGCTGGGTGATCCCGCGTATCGAGCTGGTGGAGTGGCTGGATGCGAATGAGGCGGAGCATGCGGGGCTAACGGCGGTGCAGGTGGAGTTCCGGGAGGCTCTTGAGCGGGTCCGCGCATCGCGGAAGAGTTCCCAGGCGCATACCTAGCGCTGGCGGGGTCGGAGTGCCTCGAGGGCTGTGACGGGGCTCGGGTCGGGGCGTACTGTCGCGGCCATGAGCGACGATGACGACACCCCCGCCGCTGCGGCAGCTGCCGCCCCGGACGTCGGTAAGGGGTGGAGCGAACAGGACCGTCGGACGCTGATCATCACCATCGTCGGCACGCTGGCGGCGAATATCGCTACGGTGATCCTGGTTGGCGGGGCTATCGCGTTGGCGCACATGAATAAGGCTGGCCAAACGGAATCTGCGGCGCTTCTTGCGGGGCTGGGAGGTGTGGGTATAGGACTTTTCCTTATTGTCATCGGTATTGTCATCGGTCTCGTGTTCCGGCGATCGGGAAGGCTGGCTCGGGAGAGGGGCTTGCCGGTGCCGAACTCTCTGCGCTGGTTTGGCTGGTCCATGATCGTGCTGGGCTGCGTGGGGGCACTGTGGTCGGCGATGATCTTGCTTGGGTTGGCTGCCGGGGTGAAGTAGGGCCTGCCTGTGTCAGGCTGCGCCGCGGCGGACGGCACCGCCTGTCTCAGTGGATCAGGGCGTAGAGCAGCGCGCCGATGTCGAGCAGGGCTGCCAGTCCCAACGTGACGGCGACGGCGGCGACGCGCCCCCGCCTTCGTGTTCTTTCGGACTGAACTGTGGCCGCGTGGATCGGTTTGATTCTCAGCCTGCCGGCCATCCGGTTTTGCAGTTCGGTGAGCCCGGGTGTGGACCTGGCGGCGGAGTTTCCTTCGACGAGCACGGCCGCGGCCGTTAGTGCTGTCATTCCTAGTCCGGCGATGGCGAGGGCGGCGGCGATGCCGTAATGCTTCCCGTTGATGGCGCTGGTGTATGCGGTCAGCAGGATCGCTATGGCCACGACGTAGAAGTTGAGTAGCTGGAGGGCGCGGCCATACCGGCTGTCGTACCAGGCCCAGTAGTGATTGAGGGCGGCGGTGAGGAGTGCCGTGTCGTCTCCGGGCGGCTGTTCGCCGGGTGGTTCGCTGATATTCATGCCCGGATGCTCCCGTGAGCGGGACAGCGGGTCAATGGGGCGGGTCAGGCTGCGCCGCGGCGGATGAGGCGTGCGGCGCGCTCACCAGACGTCGGTGCCGCACGCCCGGCATGTCCCGCCGTCGACCGCGCCGGCCGGGTGCCTGCATGCCGTCGACGCGAGCCGTTCGGCCTCGTCCAGCGCGGCGGCGAGGTCGGTGCGGAGGACGGCGGCCTCGGTGCGGAGCTCCGCGGCCTCGGTCTCCAGGGCGGCGATGCGCCCGGCGCGGCGCTGCCGCCAGGCCTGCTGGCGCTCGGCGTTCGTCTTCGGCATTCCCGCGCGGGTCAACCCATCGTTACGTAACGAATGTGCTCTGACGAGCCTACCGTTACGTAACGGCCGCCCGGGCGGCGCTCCGGGTTCTCGGCCTTATGTGGCCCCAGATATGCGGAAGACCGGCCAGCCGGCAGGTTACGTCACCTGTGGCCGGCTATAAGGGCGTGAGGCCCCCGGGGTCCTGTTCGTCGAGGTCACCCGCAGCGGGGACTGCCCTCCTGGGCCGGGTTCCTGTTCCCGTGGTTGTTCCTCAGGTCGCCACGCGGACCGGAGGTCTTCCGCCGAGGGTGGCGGCGTCGCCGGGCCGGGCGTCGCGGTGGGCGCGGGTCGCGCGGCGGGCGGGCCGGGACGGGCCCGGCTGCGCGCAATATCCGACAACATTTCACCCCGCCTGGTCCCGATGCGAGATGGGTGGGGCTTCGTGCGAGACGGGCCGCTGCCCTCGGGTGTGCGCGAGGGCGCTACCACGGTGCTCTCGGTGCCGCCGGCGTCATCCTGTCCTGGTTTCCTCTCGGCTGGGGCGCTCAGCGCGAGACTGGCCTGCACCTGGGCTTCGGCGCGCGAGACTGGCGTGCACCTGGGCTTCGGCGCGCGAGACTGGCGTGCACCTGGGCTTCGGCCAGGATCTGGCCACGGCGGATGCTGTCCTGCTCTGCGTGCGCCTGGTCGAGCAGCTGCTCAGCTTTGGCGTGGTGGTCGCGGGCGCTGCTCATCATGGCCTCCGGTTACCGGGGATGTCCGCTGATGTAACGACACATACCCAGGCCACGGCGCCTGCAAGACCCCTCCAGTATGCGGAAGCCCCGGCCAGCGCGTGACCGGGCGGCCTTTACCTCTACCTACCTCTACCGGGCCGGTGCCCTGCCTTCGGGCGCTGACGGCCAGTCGCCCTGAGTCGTTGAGCCATGCCGCACCGTGCGGACTCATTACCTGCCAGTAGAAAAGAGCCGACGTCCAGTTTATCTTCAGGCAACGCTGAGGAAGGCAAGCGACTATTGCCTGTTCCCCCCGAGAAGCGCGCCCAGAAGCAGGCATGATGACGTACGACCGCACCCGCCCCGCGCGCCTAGCCAATGTGACCATGACCCTGGTGGCAAGTAATGCCATCGTGCCCGCCGCGCTCGCGGCGCCTGGCGCGGCGAGCGCGGACTGGGCGGTCACGGAGCTGTACTCGCTGCATCACCGGGGGCTCGTGCGCCTGGCGGTGCTGCTGGTGCGGGACGTTCCCACAGCCGAAGATGTCGTGCAGGACTCGTTCGTGGCGATGCATGATGGCTGGCACCGGCTGCGGGACGCGCAGAGCGCGCTGGCTTACCTGCGGCAGGCGGTGCTGAACCGGTC
>WNGD01007504.1_pt1 | contig 10264 bp, 8 predicted proteins | sample 5400671 | NCBI WGS metagenome assembly WNGD01 (sample SAMN13153369, study PRJNA577476) | soil metagenome | isolation source: 40 cm soil or saprolite under grassland replicate 2 | place: USA:California | collected 2016-06-15
GACGGTGGCCGGGCAGCTGAGCATCCGGTCCATCCACGGGTCGCGCTCCTCGCCGATCGCGGGCAGCATCTGCACGAACAACCCGAACGTGGTAGCGCCGAAGACCATCCGCTGCTCGCCGTCGTACGCCGCGAGCCGGTGGCCGAGGAACTCGGGACCCTGCTTGCCCCAGTAGCCGCCCCAGTCGCCGGGCGGTTCGTAGGAAGCGTTGCCATCGAGGCTGGTGAAGATGTCGAAGGTGTAGGTCGCAGTCATGGGAATACTGACTCGGCCCCTGCACGGAACTCATCGGTTCTGCTGGGCAGGACCATGGGCAGTACCGTGGCTGGACCAGGAGGTGCTCGCTCGTCGGATGCGCATGCACAAACCAGTGTCCGAACATGGCGACCGCCACTCCCCTCGGCTCGCCGGGGCCCCAGACGGCGCAGAAGCAGCACGCCGGGTCGCTCAAGCTGGACGCGCAGCCATCTGCCGCCAGAATCCATCTTCCCGAGGGCGCGGCGCGGAAGGTCTCTGCCTCGGTGCGGCGAGCTTGCATTCCGGACACCTCCGCGGCATCGGGCCCCCGAACCGGGGACCTGGAAGGACCCCGATCCCCGGCGACGGAGCAGCCGGGGATCAGAGGGCTCAGAATAGGCCTGCCTGCCCGGCAATGGCGGCTACGCAACGCCTGCGGCCTGTCCCGTCACAACGACTTCCTGGCGCTATGATCTCAGGCGCACCTGCCGTCTTGTAACCGGCAGGTCACATCGACCCCGATCCACATGGCCGAACCACGCCCGGCTAGCGCCCCACGCGGTCACGCACCGCCATAAACGGGCACATTGTCTTTGGCTCGAACAATTTCAGATCGCCGACTACGTATTCATTCATCGGGCCGTCAGCTGGCCGTGGCTGAGGCGCAGATCAGCCTGATCTGCCGGACCGCACCGCTCGGCCGGCACCGACCCGACGGCCCTGTCCTCCAGAAAGCATGCAGCAGTTCCCGGCTACAAGCACTCCGTAGACGAGGATGCCGGGGTGTCTTTCGGCGTCACCGTGGAGGGGCGGGCGGCGGTCAGTGTGCACGGCCGACCCGCCGGTACCCTTGGCCCCGGTGACTACTTCGGCGAGATGGCGGTGATCGACCACTCCACCGGTCGGCGAAGATCAGGGCCGAGACGGATTTGCGCTGCCTCCTGTTCGTCGCGTGGGTCTTCCGTCCCTTCGCCATGCGCCACCCTGAGACGGCCTGGGCCCTGCTGGAAATGATGGTGCAACGCGTCCGTGACGCCGAGGCCCGCTAAGGAACTCGCAGGCGGGCGATGATGATGCCGTGACAGCCATGCCCCCAGGGCAGGCCAAGGCGTCGAGGTGCCTACGGCGTCTACGCCAGCATGATCCGAGTCGCGCACCGCGTCCCGGTGCCGCAATAAGCGGCAAGGCGGCGAATAAGCTGCCTCCCATTGCAACTCCACGTGGGAGACGGAGCCGGGCGCGATCACCACGTCAAACGGGCTTTCACCCAGCACCTGGTAGGCGATCATGACATCCCCCGCTGCACGCATAGCGGGTCTCAGGTATGCCCACACCCATGAGTCTGGATCCCCTGACGAGCGTTGACAGCTCCTGGCAGAGATCCGCGCCGAGGTCTGGTGGCGAGAGGCTCAAGGAGCAGGCCGGATTGGCTCGATGCCCTGCTGTGGTGACATGGCCGCCTGAACTTGGGCTAGCTCATGTAGTGCGCTGATGTCCGCGAAGATCTCGCCGGCACGGGTTAGATGTGCCAGTCGGGATGGATGGGCTGCGGGCAGATGCCGCCCGATCTGGTGGTGCGCCCGTCCTTGCTCGTAGGGCATTGCCAGTCGCTCAGCCGCGGCCAGGCTCTTGTCCCAGGCTGCCCGAGCGCGCCGATGGTGGCCGGCCAGCTGCGCGGCCAGGCCCTCGCAGAGCCACGCGCGTGGTCGGGCAATCGGAATCGCCCTCGCGTATTGCCGCAGAGCGGCGCAGGCCTGCCGCGCCGGCCGGGCGGCAGCGGGGTCTCCTGCCTCCCATAGGCTGAGGTACACCTCGGCGACGCCGGCGTACCCGTCGAGGATATGCAATGCAACCGGCCGGGACTGGGCGATCAGGGTGGCTGCCCGTTGGGCCGCGAGGCGAGCTTGCTCGTTGTCGTGGCGGCGCAGGTGCGCCAGCGCCAGGGTGCCAGAAGCGAAGATCTCATCTGCCCGCGAGCCACGCCCCGCCAACAGCTCCATTACCGTTTGAAGCTGCGTCACAGTGGCGTCCAGCCGCCCCTGAGGCAACGAGACCCACACCTCCGCGAGGAGAGCATGGGCCTTCCGCTGATCGTCCGCGGCGTGGCTCGCCATCGCGTCCATCTCGGCCGACCACTCGGCCAAGCGACCAAACTCGCCCTGGTGATACAGCACCTGCGCCAGCAAGGCCGCCAGCTCCCCCCATCGGCGCTGGTCCCCGAGGCGCTGGGTGATCCCCAATCCCTCGGCGAGAGCTTCGCGCGCCGCTATCCAGTTCCCAACGCTGACGTCGTAGGCGCTCGTTGCCAGCAGCACAAAGGCAAGCGCAGGAAAATCATCTGCCTCGCGGGCGATCTCACGCGCCCACCGGCCATAGCTCCTGGCCAGGCCGTGGAACTGCACGATACCCGCGGTCGCACTCATCATCGCGTAGGCCCGTGCCAGTTCCGGCGATGGCCCGGCCCTCTCGGCCAGGTTGACCGAATGGAGCACGGCACCTACGCCCAGACCTCTTGCGTTCGCATAGTAGTTGAGGAATCCGAGCCGCTCGTACGCTCGGGCTGCCTCCAGCACGCCGCTGCGAGCGGTTGGAGCGGACCCAAGAAACCGCGCCGGCCATACGCTATGGAAGGCCTGTTGCAGCGTCTGTCCGGTCAGATCGCCCAATAGCCGTAGCGGCGTTCCAGGCACCGGCCAACCCAACAGGGCCACCGCACGGTCGGCGTGGCGGCGGCTCTCGGGCAGTCGGCCCAGCCCCATAAATGCATCGCCGAGCTGGCGGTGCCAGCGCGCCCGTCGCAAAACCTCAGGGGCGGGTTGCAGACCTTCGGACAGGCACAAAGCTTCTGTGAGGAAGTCCACTGCCTCCTGATAGGCACCGGCGCGCAGGGCCTGCTCGCCCGCGAGCTCTAGATACGCGAGCGTCTTGATCGGCTCCTCGGCCCTGCCCCAGTGATAGGCCAGCAGCGGATACAGCGCTGACGGCCCATCGCCCTGACTCCGCTCGTACCACTCCGCCACCGCCTGATGCAACTGGCGACGCTGGGCATACAGCAGCAGGCTGTAGGCCACTTCCTGGGTCACGACGTGCTTGAACAGGTAGGCCAGGTCCGGCTCCGGCGCATCGAGCACGGTGAAGTCCTGACGCTGTAGGTCATCTAGGTACCCGCGCAGCGCACTTCTGTCCGCCACCAGAGGGTGCATGTGGCGCAGGATGCGGAAGGTGAACAGCCGCCCGACGACGCTTGCCACCTTCAGCGTCAGCTCGTGACCAGGTAGAAGGCGGTCGATCCGTGCGGCCACCACCCCCTGCACCGTATCCGGGAAGCTCACCGCACTGAGGGCACCCGCGCCGGGTGCGATCGTGCAGACACCGTCGGCGATTCGGATCAGCCCGGCGTCGCGTAGGGCGTACGCGAGCTCCTCGCTGAAGAACGGGTTGCCCTGAGCGCGTTCCTCGATCAGGGCGGCGACCGGCTCGGGCAGCCGCTGGGCGCCGAGGCGGTCGCAGACTAGGGCCAGCGTCTCCTGTGGGCCCAGCGGCTCCAATCGCAGGCAGTCGGCGGCCGGATCCTCGCGAAGCTGGCGGTACTCGTTTGGCAGCGGCTCCACCAGCGGCCGACTGGCAAGGACCAGGAGAAGTGACCTGACCCGCGTTGCGACCAGGCGGGCAAGCGCCCAAGAGGCCGAGTCGAACCAGTGCGCGTCGTCCAGCACCACAAGAAGCGGCGCACGGCCGCCGGATGCAGCCGCATGTGCTTGCAGGAGCTGCACGAGCAGCTCACGCGTGTTGTCAGCGCGGACTTCGCCGGTCAGCTGTGCTGTCAGCTCGTTGTCGGGCAGGTCCAGCGGCAGGACGCTGCTGAGGAGCGGAGCCAAACGCGCCTGCGCAGGCCCAACCTGCACGCGGGCCAGGACGCGTGAGCGGCGCTCCTCGACGTCCTCGATACCGAACAGGTCGAAGAGCTGGGCAAAGACGGGCCGCCAGGCGTGGTACGGCGTGGCCTTCTCGATCGCATCGCCCGCACCGGCCAGGCTCCTCATTTCCCGAGCGTGGGCCCGCTCGAGCAGGTCGGCCAGCAGCCGCGACTTGCCGATCCCCGCCTCACCGTCGATCACCACCAGCCCGCTCCCGCCATCCTCAAGCGCCCGGAGGTGCTCGGCCAGGATCGCTTGCTCGTCAACGCGCCCGAGCATCATCCGCGGATTGCTGGCCTTGCGGGTCGGCTCGACCGGCCGATAGACCGGGACTGGGCCCGCCTTGCCCTTGACCGAAATGGCAGGCAGGGCCTGGAACGCCAGGTGCGATCGGGCTGCCTGATAGGTCGTCCCATCGCAGAGGATCCTTCCTGGCGCGGCCTGCATCAGCCGGGCCGCCAGGTTCATTACCTCGCCGATGGTGCCGTATTCGCGGTGCAGGTCGCTGCCGACCGCGCCGCAGAACGCTTGACCGGTTGCGAGCCCGATCGCGCAGCGCAGGCCCAGTTCACCAAGGGCCTTCTGCGTCACAAGCGCTGCCCGGGCCGCGCGGGCCGGGTCGTCCTCGTGGGCCAGCGGTGGCAGCCCAAAGACCGCGACCAGCGTGAGGCCCTTATCGTCGACGATCACCTCTTTGAGGCTTCCTTCGTACTGCTGGAGGATCGGCTGGACCACCGCCATCGCCAGCTGCAGTGGCTCCAGCAGGTCGGTGGCGCCAGGGTCGACGTCCAGCAGGTTCAAAAAGAAGGGTGTGACTCGCCGCAGCTCGGCCAGCCACTCGCCCTGTCCAGCCGCCAACCGCGTGCGGACCACTTCCGGCACGTAGGCTAGTGCCGCTTCGCCGGGTTCCTCGGGGGGGCGCGACGGTGCCGGGGGAATCCCGCAAGCATCAGCGGTAGTCAACCGCAAGTAGCCTCCGGGCAGGACCTGACCCTGACAGTTGTCGTGGGCCAGCTCCCAGGCTTCAGGAGAGAGCACCACCTCGCCCGGCGAGGCTCGCTGTTCGGCGCGGCTCGCCTGGATGAGAGGTGCGCCGGCCAGCAGAAGCTGCCAGCGCCCGCCGACCCCGCCGATGTGAAGCGCCATGACCTCGCCCGCCGCAACACCAATTCGCAGCGAGAGCCTAAGGCCGCCGCCGACCTCATAGTTGTGCAGCGCCGCCTGCACAGCCAAGGCGCACTGTCCGGCCCGCCAGGTCGGTGCAGACAGGTCGTCGCCGGCGGCCGGCCAGGCAGCCAGCAGCCCATCACCAGCGAAGGTGATCACCTCGCCTGTGTGCGCGGCGATCAAGGCCGTCAGCTGCCCAAAATAGGCAGTGAGCAGACCCGACAGGTCTTCGGCACCGGCCGGACCGCGCTGCGCCAGCCGTTCCGCCAACGGCGTGAACCCGGAGATGTCGGCGAAGAGGACCGCTGACCGAAAGCGCTCCATCCCCGGAGCATCGAGAGGCGCTGGCCGTGCCAGAAACCGGGACGCGAGGAACTTGGGGACGTAGCACCGCAGCATCTCAGGCGTCAGAACCATCGCCACACTCCGCTGAGGTCGCCAGATAGAGAGGCAGCCTTGACCTTCGCAAGTCTGTCACGAAACCTGTCAATGGCCCAGTTGCGGTCCACGTAAGACGGCGCCGGGTGCGATGACCACGGCGAGCGGGCCCCCGCCCAAACACCTGACAGGCGATCATGACATCTCCGAAATTAGTGAGTGACCGGGCCCATGGCAGCCCCGCCGGGGCGTGAGCGGAGCCGGGTTCGGTCGTTCGGTGGGTTAGGCGGCGGGTTCGAGGTGACTTTGTAGCTGAGGGCTTCGAGTGGCTGACCAGACCGGCGAGGGGCTGGTGCCGGGGAACCTCGAGCCTGTTGCTTCGAGCCACCGGCGTCGATGGTGTTCCAGCAGACCGACACGCCCGCGCAAATCAGCGGACACGGCTCGCCAACTAGCGAGCCGGGACCAACCACGGAGCGTGACAATGCGCCGGTATTCGTGTGGTGCTACAAGCGAATGGGCGAGTTCATCCGGCAGCTGCTCGGCGAGGGCCGCCAGCCCCGGGTGATGCTCGACTACTCGGGCACCTTGCTGCACGGGATGCGGCAGATGGGCCTGGATGACGTATTCGATGCGCTCGGGTATCTCACCCGGGATCCCCGGGCCCGCCAGGCCGTGGAGTGGCTCGGCTGCACCTGGGGTCACGTGGTGGCTCCCTCCACGCCCCCGCAGGACTTCCGGCTGCACGTGCGCGCCTGGCAGCACCATTTCGCTGCCATCTTCGGCCTTGAGGCGCTCGGGCGCGTCCGGGGATCCTCCCCCGCCGAGATGGCGCTGCCCAACCACCCTGATGTCGCCTGCGCGTTCGTCCGCACCCTGGCTGACTGCGGCTATCAATGGGTGCTGGTCCAGGAGCACACCGTGGAGCAGCCCGACGGCTGCGGCATCGAGCACCCGCATCTGCCGCACCGGCTGGTGTGCACAGACTCGCGCGGCACCACCGCCAGCATCCTCGCGGTGATCAAGACGCAGGGCAGCGACACCAAGCTGGTGGGCCAGATGCAGCCCTGCTACGAGGCCAGAAGCCTGCGCCCCGCGGAGCTGGCAGGCCGGCCGGTCGCCCCTCTGGTCATGCAGATCGCCGATGGCGAGAACGACGGCGTCATGATGAACGAGTTCCCGCCCAAGTACTTGCAGGTCATCAGGGAGTGCTCCGGGTCGCCCACCTCGGCCGTGAACGTCACCGCCTACTTCGAAATGCTGGCCGGGCTCGGCATTCAGGACGGCGACCTGCCTGTGCTGCAGCCAGTGCTCCAGCACCGGATATGGGAACGATTCCAGCCCGGCGAGGGTCTAGGCCGGCTCGCCGCTGTCATCGCCGAGCTCAGCGCCGAAGACGACCGATTCAGCATGGACGGCGGCAGCTGGACCAACGACGTGTCGTGGGTGCGCGGGTACGGGAACGTGCTGGCGCCGATGCAGCACGCTAGCACGCTGTTCAGCGACCCCCGTTACCGGCGCGCGCTCCTCCACTTGCTGGCCTGCGAAACGAGCTGCTACCGCTACTGGGGCCAGGGCACCTGGACCGGCTACGGGGCCGAGCTAGCCCGCCGCGCCAGCGAGGCCGCCAGCTCAGCAGCCTGACCCGACCTCGCTCGCCATCCCCGCCATCACCAAAGCTGACCTGGTCCGGCTCCAGACCACCGACTCGACCTGACCTCCGGCACGCCGATCCTCAGGCGAGGCCACCGGGCCCGCTGATCGCCTGTCCCTGCAAGCAGGCAGCGGTGTCCCACAGGTCGAGGCTGCGGGCATCGACCACAACGTCGATGCGGGCCAGAACCTCGGCGGCGGGCTGCGCGTCCCCAGGCGGCGCCCGCGGTGGCTTCCTATCCATGGGAGCCGCTGATGGCGGTGGGGCGGGCTCCAGTGCGGCGCGCCTGTGCGAGGTGACGGGTGACCTGCCCGGCCCGATCTGACCCGGGTGACCTCGCCAGGAGGCTAAGAACGTTACGTCGCGTGACGAATAGTGGCTTACCGTCATATCTTGATACGGGTGGCACTCCGTGCTTTGCGCCTGCCAGCCGGCTCGAACTGTCCGGCCTCCCGGCGCCCGCCGGACTGCCGCCGCCAGAACGTCTTCGGCAGTAGCCCGTCAGATCCACTCGGCATTGCTGTTCACCTCCGTGTAGGCGGTCTTGGTGCGCGGCGTGGACATGGCCCTCCTGCGCCAGCATCGCCCTGGCCGACGTCGTGCTCACCTTGCTCGTCCAGGTCAGCCGCCCCGCGCGCAATGTTCTGGTGCGGGCCGGCCCCGGTTCCGGTCAGCGGGCTGGCGGGAGGGCGGGGTGCTCGCCGAAGAAGCGGATGAATTCGGCGCTGGCGTCCGGCCCACGGGGGTCGGTGTAGGAGCCGTGCGGGGCACCACCGGACCAGGCATGGCCGCCGTGGTGGATGGTCCAGCGCTCGGCCAGGGCCGCGCCCGCGGGGTCCTGGTAGCAGGTGCGGGTGTAGGCATGCCCGCCGGGCACCTGTCCTGTGGTTATCGCGGTAGGCGTGCCCGGGCGGCGGTCCGGGCTGGCCGCGGCCAGGGCGTGGTCGATGAGGCCCGCGGCGTTGGCGGGGGCCACGATCGCATCACGGTCGCCATGGAAGACGATCAGCGGCAGGGTGCGGCCCGGGGGCCGGTCCGGCCCTGGCGGGCCCTGCTTCATCGCCGCGAATGCGGAGGCCACGTCGCCGGCGGCGGCGTAGGGCAGCCCGGAGTGCACGCCGGCGGCGGCGTAGAGATCGGGGTAGACCGCGGCCATCACCGCGGCCATCGCGCCCCCGGCGGAGAATCCGGCCACGTACACCCGGGTGGCGTCTGCCCCGTAGCGATCGGTGACCTGGCGGGTGATCCGGCGATCGGCGACGGCTCGCCGGCGCCGCGGCGCTGGTGACCGGGCGCAAACCAGTTCCAGTACCGGCCCGCGTTCGCCGAGGGGGGCTGTTCGGGGTAGGCGACGAGCAATGCCTGACGCTCGGCCAGGTCGTTCATGCCGGTGGCGGCGGCGAAGGTCGCGGCGTCTTGGGTGCCGCCGTGCAGCATCACGACCAGGGGCATGGGGCCGCCGACGTGGTCGGCGGGGACGTAGAGCCGGTAGGCGCGAGTGCCGGCGGCGTTGCTGTAGGAGAAGGCGTCAAACCGGCCTGCCGACGGCTTCACGGCCGGGACCGCGGGCCGGTGCGTCCAGCGGAGAGACTGCGCGCCCCGGCTGGGTGCAGCGCGGCGGCGGGTCATCCAGCCGGGATGGATCCGTCTCGGTTGTGTCTCCTGGGCGGCGCGCCGCGCTAGCGGTGGAGCCGGATGGCGGCCAGGCGTGGCACTGGTCTCCTCCCCGGCCGATGGCGCATCCGGCGCCTGCCGGGTCACTGCCGGGCTGGCCAGGGTTTGCTGGATCAGCGCAGTTGCCTCGACCAGGCGGCCCTGACGGGTCAGGCGGGTGGCCTCAGCCATCGCCGCCATCTGGCGTGCGTTCATGCCGGTGTCCCTTCTGGTGGTTGTCTTCGCTGGGCTGCTGGCAGGACGGCGCGTACGTTGCGGGCCTCGCGGTCCGGGCAGCCGTTGTGATCAGGGTCACGGAGGCTTAGGCGGTGCGAGTCGCCAGGGCGGCCTTCACCGCGGTGGGGGCCCGGAAGGCGCCGAGCACCTCCACCGAGGCAATCGTGGCCAGGGCCAGCTGGGGGGAGACATCGGCGGCGATGCTCGCCAACCCGAGCACCCGGATATGGATCATCTGCCCGGTGTCGCGGATCTCCTCCAGGTCGCGGCGGGTGTAGTGACAGCTGCCCAGAGTCAGAGTGCGCCGGGCCGCTGTCTGGTCGAGCGTCTCGCCCCGGGTAGCGAGCTGGGTGCGGATGGCCGTGCGGATGAAATCAGTGCGGTTGGCGTAGAAGCCTTCCTGGACCAGCAGATCGATCTGCCCGAGGTCCACCAGTCCCAGGTTGATAGTGATCTTCTCGGTCTTCTCGCTCTCACCCCGGGCCATCCGTACACCATCTCCATGCCATCTCCTTACCATCCATGTGGATGGTAGCTTCAGGAATGGCGGTGATTCAAGCCAGCAGAAGTTCCCCGTGAGCTATGCGTCTCCCCCAGCCTCCGGCAGCGACGGACATAGCCGATCCGGGTGGGTCTGCCGCGGTTGAGCATTACAGCCGACCCGCAGGTTGAAGATCACCACCAGTACTGGACTGAGTGAGTGAGTGAGTGAGCACCCCGGTGAGGATCAGCACAGCGCCGCCGATCCCAACGCGGCGCGCGGGGACCCCGGTCAGCCCACGGCTCTACCGCCGGCGCGGAACTACCCACGGCGAAGCCAGCCAGGAAATGACGGCGAGCCGGACGGCGAATAACGCGATGGTGCTGGCTCCCCAGGCTAAAGGCCGGTGATACGCCGCGAGCTTCCTCCGCCGAGGCCTCCGAGTCGAGTGCCGCCAAGGAGTCCTGACCTCGCGCAGGTCACGTGGGCCGCGGAGCCGGATGTCGCCCGCCACACTCGCAACGGATCGTCAGGTGCCGG
>WNGD01022612.1_pt1 | contig 10264 bp, 13 predicted proteins | sample 5400671 | NCBI WGS metagenome assembly WNGD01 (sample SAMN13153369, study PRJNA577476) | soil metagenome | isolation source: 40 cm soil or saprolite under grassland replicate 2 | place: USA:California | collected 2016-06-15
AGGGAGGATCGCATGAAGAGAAGCGTCTGCCGATTGCTCTTTTCCGCGGTGCTTGCGCTTGCGGGCGCAGCCTTCGTGGGCGCGGCCGCGAACGCAGAGGACAAATATCCGTTCAAACCGGTTCGCATGATCGTCTCCTTCTCCGCCGGTGGGCCGACCGACACCGTCGCGCGCGTGATGGGCGCGAAGATGGGAGAGCTGCTGGGCCAGCAATTCGTGGTGGAGAACCGGGTGGGCGCTGGCGGCAATATCGGCGCCGATCAGGTCGCCAAGGCGCCGCCCGACGGCTACACGTTGCTGATGGCGACGGTCTCCACGCACGCGATCAATCCGGGCCTCTATAGGAACATGCCTTACGATCCCGTGCGGGATTTCGCGCCGATCGCGCAGATCGGCGTAACGCCGACGCTGCTCGGCGTGCATCCTTCTCTGCCCGCCACTGACGTGAAAAGCCTCGTCGCCCTCATCAAGGATAACCCGGGAAAATTCACCTACGGCTCTTCCGGTCTCGGCTCCATCCTTCATCTCTGCGGCGAGCAATTCAAGGCGGCCGCGGGCGGCATCAATGTCGTCCATGTGCCATACCGCGGCTCGGCGCCCATGATGTCGGATCTGGTCGGCGGGCAGATTTCAATGGCGTTCGATGCGACGCCAACCGCACTGCCGCAAGCGCAGTCGGGCGCGATCCGCGCGATCGGCGCCGGCATGGCCACGCGCATGCGCGCGATGCCTAGGCTACCGACCCTGCAGGAGCAAGGCTTGCAGGGCTTCGAGTGCTACACGTGGAACGCGATCCTCGCTCCCGCCGGCACGCCGCAGCCCATCGTCAATCAGCTCAGTGAATCGATCAACACCGCGCTTTCCGATCCTACGGTGATTAAGCGCTTGGAAGAGGTGGGCATCGATCCAACGCCTGGCAGCTCGCCGGAGAAAGCGACCGCGTTCATCAAGACGGAGCTGGCGAAATGGGCGCCGATCATCAAGGCCTCGGGCGCCCATATCGATTGAGAGCCGGGCATGAAGATTACTGCGAGCGGAAAGGCACTGGGCGCGATCATCGAAGGGATCGATCTCGCCCAACAGCTTTCGGAGAGCGAGTTCAAGCAGATCCTTCGCGCGTTAGGCGCTCACGGCGTGCTTTGCTTTCCCAAGCAACGGCTCGCGACCGAGCATTTCGTGCGCTTCGGGCGTATGTTCGGCGAGCTTGAGATCAACGTGGCCAATCAATTCCATGAGCCCGGGTTTCCAGAAGTGATGGTGCTGTCCAACATGACGGCGGATGGCAAGCCGATCGGGCTCGCCGATGCCGGACAGGGCTGGCACACCGATATGTCCTACAGCAAGGAGATCGCGCTCGCGAACGTGCTCTACGCCGTCAGCGTTCCCAGGCGCGAGGGGCGCGCACTCGGGGATACGCAATTCCGCAACATGCACGCGGCTTATGACGATCTGCCCACAGAGATCAAACGGCGGCTCAAGGGGCGCACGGCGACGCATGATTTCGCGAAATTCTGGGACATGATGCGCGCGCGGCCCGGCTCGCCGCGCGCGCCGCTCACCCCGCAGCAGCGGGCCAAGAAGCCGCCGGTGTCGCAGCCGATCTTTCGCACGCATCCGATCACCGGCCGCGCGGTCCTTTACTGCAACCCTGGCTACGCGACGCACATCGATGGCATGGGGGACGCGGAAAGCGCGGAGCTGCTCCAGGCTCTGTTCGCCCACCAGGCGCAGGAGAAGTATTTCTACGCGCACCAATGGACGGAAGGCGACGTGCTGATGTGGGACAATATCGGCACGGTGCACAACGCCGTCGCCGACTATCGCACTGACGAACCGCGCTACATGCGCCGCCTGCAGATCATGGCGACCAAGGATTATGCGCGCCTAGCAGCATGACAGGCTTGGCCCAGTGCAGCACGGCCGAGCCACCGACTGCACCTTGCCCCCGGAGCGGGACATGGAAGCACAACAATTTGATCCATCCCAATTTTGCTAGGAAACGACCCTCATCGGGAGAGACGCGGCGGCATCTTCGCTCATGCCCGGCACAAGTGCTGGCGATTCGCTCTCTTCGGTTTCGGCACAGAAGTCGTTGCAATAATAGCGCTCGCCGTTGCCCTTCCACGCGGAAGCCTCGGCAAGCGAGCGTCCGCACGCGGCACACGTCAGCGTTTGCATCATTTCGTTCTCCGCAATCCGGCCGGATCGCAAACGCGCCTCCCCTAGGCTTGGTTCCTCCCACCCGCGGGGCAAGCACGGTCGTTCATCAGGCTCGAAATGTCGGCTACCGTACCGACGGGCCAGCGAATAGCGCCTAAGGCTTCGAAACCGCCGGCGGCAGCTCCGGTAGGCCGGTGGCTGAGAGACCGGTCGCGCTCCCGCCTGCACCGGGAGCGCCTCATGCCGAGCACGCCCTTCCTTGATGATGCTGGAACCGACCCGGAAGTCAGGCGCGTCGTCGGCGTCGCATTCGAAATGACCCGAATCGCACTCAGTCTTGCCGAGCGCCCCGCCGTCACCAACGAAATCATCGCCAAGCGCATTATCGAACTTGCCAAGGCTGGCGAGCGAAATCCCGATATTCTGTGCGAAGGCGTCCTCAAGGAATTTCGCGAGCGGCGGCTGTAATCCCGCAACGCGGGCGGCACCCCTCTCACACCTTAATCAGAGCATAGGGACGGCTGCTCGGTTTCTCGACTTGCAAGGCCACGTTGTACACCGGCGCGCCGCGCGACGTGCGGCCCTGGTACCGGCCATGGTGGGCATGACCATGAACGACGGCGCTCACCTTGAAGCGGTCGATCGTTTCGCCAAGCCGTGACGACCCCAAGAACGGGAAGATTTCCAACGGCTCGCCTTCGACCGTGTCGACGACGGGCGCATAATGCAGCACCACGACGGCCCGCTCGTTGCGGACCGCGCGCATGGCATTCTCGAGTCGCATCGCTTCGCCCACCGACTCGGCTACGAAGCTCTTGACCACGGTCTCCCCGAACGAAGCAAGCATGCGGCGACCGAACCCGCCGATGAACCCCTTCACCCCGACGAAGGCGACGCCGTTTGCCTCGTACGACTGGCCGTTGAGCAGGTGCATGCCGGCGGCCTTCAGGATTTTCTCGACGTCTTCGGCCTGGCCGGACTCGTAATCATGATTTCCCAGCACGCCGATGACCGGGATCGAGCAGACGCGCAGATCTTCGGCAAGAACCTCCGCCTCGCGCGGCTTGCCGACGTCCGTGAGGTCCCCGCAAAGGACGAGCACTTCCGCCTTGGTCGAGATTTCGGCAAATAAGTCGCGGAACAACGACGTGCGATCTTCCTTGACGTGCAGGTCGCCAATGGCTGCGAAGGTAAACATGTCGGGCTTGGCAGGCATGACCTCACGCGCTCTCCTCGCCTGCATCCACGAAACCCCACTCTTGGACCGCGGCCTCGTAGTCGATCTCCGAGAACATCCGCCCGCGGCATATCTTCACGCGCGGAGGCGGGAGGTCGAGCTGCCGCTCGAGGCGGCCGAGCAACTCGTCCATGAGCCAGCGGGGCACGCGTTCGCGCTCGCTCGGATAGGCCCAGCGGAAATTGATGAGATGGACCAGAAGTACTTCCCAGTGCAGGTCCATGTAGCCGAGCAGACGTCGCCACTCGATCCGGTCATGCTGCTTGAGGATCAGGTGCACGATGTCTGCACCGTCATAGCGATGTCGCAGTTGAACGAAGGCCTTGGACCAAATCAGCTCGGTCGGCGCGATGACGCGCACCGGCATGCCGAATACCTCGACGCGCGGCGCGTGCTCGAACCAGCCATCGCTCACCGGCGTGGTGCCGTGCCAGGAGGCGAAGATCAGGTCGAAGAAATGCTCGCCGCGGAAGACCTTGGCGATCCAACGCTCGTCCTCGATCTCGATGGCATAGCCGAGGCTCTTGAAGCGTTCGAGGATGCGAGGGTAATCGCTCGGCTTACACAGAATGTCGAGGTCCTTGGTTGCGCGCGTGACGCCGGTATACACGCTGAGCGCATAGGTGCCGGCCAAGAGGAAAGGAAGACCGAGTTTCGACAGCTCGCGCAGGGCGTCCGCATAGAACGCCTCCGCCACCACCGAGGGCGCCGTTGGCTCGGCTGCGGCGTCGATGGTGCGAATATCGCTGACTGCTCGCGGCTCGCCTGCCATGAAATCGCTGCACGACGGGGTCGGCGCCTGCCACAAGGGCGCGTTCGGCGCCTATGCGACAATCAAATAAGCGGCACAAGGTTCCGTTCAGAGAACCTCTCTCTGACAAGATGCCTTTGGGGGACACCAATGCCGCGAGTGGACCGAATCCTACGGAAGCTGGCGTGACGTCGCTCGTGCAAGCCCGGCTTGTCAACGATCCGTTCTCGGATCCTGCGCTATTCGTCGATTTTCATTTCGCGCGTCGGGCATTGCTATTCGATCTCGGCGATCTGTCACCCTTGTCCGCGCGCGAACTCCTGCGCGTCAGCCATGTATTCGTTTCGCATACCCATATGGATCATTTTGCGGGCTTCGATCGCCTGTTGCGGCTTAGCCTGCACCGCCTAGCGCCTCTTCACCTCGTCGGTCCGGTCGGTTTCGTGAATCAGGTGGAGCACAAATTGAAGGGCTATAATTGGAATCTTCTAGACGCAGCGTCGTTCGACTTCGTCCTGACGGCCGCCGAATTCGACGGCGATCGCGTCGGCCGGCTCGGCGAATTCCGTGCTCGACAGGCCTTCCGCCGGCGCGAACTCCCGCCACCGCCGCTCGCGTCCGGAAGCGTGCTGGAGGAAGACGAATTTCAAATCGAGAGCGTCGTCCTCGACCACGGCACTCCCTGTCTCGCCTTCGCGTTTCAGGAAAAGCTGCGGATCAACGTGTGGCGAGAAGGCCTCGATTTGCTCCGGCTTCCGGTCGGCGCCTGGTTGAACGAAGCCAAGCGCGCGGTGAGGCGCGGCGAGCCGGACGACAGCCGCATCCGGATCCGCGACGACTTATCCGTCCCGCTCGGCCTACTCAAGCAGCACGCGCTGCGTACAGCGAGCGGGCACAGACTAGCATACGTAGTCGACGCAGCCTTCCACGAATCGAATGTCGCAAAAATCACCGAGGTTGCGCGCGGCGCCGACCAGCTCTTCATCGAGACCGCGTTTCTGCAGGAGGACGCGGAGCTCGCTGCCAAAAGGCACCACCTCACCGCCGCGCAGGCCGGTGCGCTCGCAAGACGAGCGGGTGTTTCGAGTGTCATCCCGTTCCATTTCTCGCCGCGGTACACGCATCGGGAGAATGAACTGCGGCGGGAATTGGAACTCGCGTGGCGCGGATGATGCCACGCCGTTCGATCCCACTTGAATTTCGATGCCGCGCTTGGCGAATGAAAGGACAGGCGCATCAACCGCGCTCGGTAGAGTTGGGCGAGGACCAAGCCTGCATTAGATTGATCGGGAAAGGAAACACGATGGTCGAACTGCGCTCGCCAGCAATATCGAACAATGTTGCGAGATAACGCAGCTGCATTGCCTGCGGCACCGGCGCCAGGATTTGCGCGGCGTCGAGCAGCTTCTGCGCTGCTTGCTGCTCTCCTTCGGCGTTTATGATCTTGGCGCGGCGCGTGCGTTCGGCCTCCGCCTGACGGGCGATCGCTCGTATCATGCTCTCGTCGAGATCGATGCGCTTGATCTCGACGGTAGAGACCTTGATGCCCCATGCCTCGGTCTGTTTGTCGAGCACGTCCTGGATATCCGCATTGAGCTTGTCGCGCTCGGCCAGCATTTGGTCGAGGTCGTGCTTTCCCAAGACCCAGCGCAACGTGGTCTGCGCAAGCTGGCTAGTTGCAGCAAGATAATTATAGACCTGAATGACTGCTCGCTCCGCGTCGACGACGCGGAAGTAGATCACGGCATTCACCTTGACCGACACGTTGTCGCGCGAAATGACGTCCTGGGGCGGGACCTCATCAACGATCACGCGCAGATCGACCCGCACCATTTGCTGGACGAATGGCACGAGGAGGAAGAACCCCGGTCCCTTGGTGCCGGTATAGCGGCCGAGCGTGAACACGACACCGCGCTCGTATTCGCGCAGGATCCGCACCGCCGAGAACAACACGATCACGGCGAGGATCGCCAAAGCGACAATTGTTGCGATGGAAAGCATGAGTATCCTCCTTGTGGTCGTTTGCAAGATCCGTCAGGCCGGCTCGACGACGAGAACGAGGCCGTCGCGATTGACGACTTTGACGCGCGCCCCGGGCTGCAGAGGCCGCTGGGCTCGCGCCCGCCAAATCTCGCCGTGTACCCGCACGCGTCCCTCTTCTCCATCCCAGGTCACGGCTTCGCCCTCAAGGCCGAGCAAGCCCTCTTTGCCGGTCACCACGGGACGCCGCCGCGACCGCAGCAGCATCGTGAGCACCAGCAGGAACAGGGCGGCGGTGAGCACGGTGGTGCCTGCCACGACCGAGAGCGAGAGCGCAAACCCCGGCGCGCCAGAGGGAAACATCATGATCGCGCCGATCACGAACGCGGCGATCCCGCCGACGCCGATGATGCCGAAGGAGCCGATATGCGCTTCGGCCACCATCAGGCCAATCCCGAGCAGCACCAGCGCCGCGCCGGCATAGTTGATGGGCAGCAGGTTGAGGGCGTAGAGGGCGACCAAGAGGCTGATGGCGCCGATGAGCCCCGGCGCCACCGCCCCCGGATTGAGGAATTCGAATATCAGTCCGTAGGTGCCGATCAGCAGCAAAATGAAAGCGACGTTGGGATCGGTGATCACGGCCAAGAGCTCAGTGCGCCAATCCGGGGCTGCGGCCACGATCTCGAGGCCCGCAGTTGCCAAGGCTTGCGGCTTGCCGGCAACCTTGACGCTGCGTCCATCGATTTTGCGGAGAAGATCCGGCACGTCGTCGGCCATCACGTCGATCACATTGAGTTTGAGGGCCTCGGACGCCGGAAGGCTCACCGCCGTGCGGACCGCTTCGGCCGCCCAGTCTGCGTTGCGCCCGTTGAGCTCGGCCAAGCCGCGGATATACGCGACGGCATCATTGATCGCTTTGCGGGTCTCCGTGTCCGCCGGCTCGCTGGCGCTGGTATCGCCGCCACTGCCTTTTTCTTTATCCTTGGGTTGCGGCGCCCCGCCCGGCAGACGCGGCGTGCCGCCCAACTGGATCGGCGTGGCGGCGCCGAGATTGGTACCGGGCGCCATGGCGGCGATTGCGCTGGCATAGGTGATGTAGGTGCCCGCGCTCGCCGCGCGCGCGCCGCTCGGCGCCACGTAAGCAGCAACGGGCAGCGGCGAAGACAGGATCGCGCGAATAATCTCGCGCATGGAGGTATCGAGCCCGCCCGGGGTATTCATGCGCAGGACGACGAGGCGGGCGTCGACTTGGCTGATCCCGCGAAGCTCGCGCACGACATAGTCGGCAACGGCCGGACCGATGGCGCCGTCGATCTGGAGCACCACGGCCTTCGGTGCCGCGACAAGCTCGGCAGGGAGCGCATGCAGGAAGAGAATGCCGAGGACGAGCGCACGCGTCGCGCATCGGCTCAGGACGAAATCCATACGGCCGGCACGGAGCTGCATCAGCGCTGCCCGCATGGACCCCTCCTCGTTGCGCGCCGCACGGAATTGGGGGCTTCTGCCTGGTCTGCTACCCTGTGGGCCCCCGAACCAAAGCTCTCATGAAAATACGACCGGTCTTCAATCTTCACACGAGCGACCAAATTGGGAAAGCCCTTCCTGCAGATGCTCGGGCAACAAGGGCAGCCCGAGCAGATAGGCAGCGATGCGCTCGTTGCGAGCGCGCGCGGCCTCGCTGCGAAGTTCTTGCCACTCGTCGATGGAAGCATCGCCCCGGCCGAGCCACGTTAAGGCAATGAGATCGACCTGCTCGTCCTCATCGAGCGCGCCAATGAATGCCGTCAGCTCTTCGTAGACCGGATCGTCGGGTTGGTCCTCGAGCACATCGACCATCCGGTCGTCGGCTGCATTGGATCCGGGTTCCGGATCAGCGACGACATCCTTGGCCTCGAACTGGCGGGCCTTGACGATGACGTAGCAGACCTTCTCGGGTGAGATCGATAAAGTCGAGGTCTCGTCCATGCTCCCACCTCGGGATTGCCGCCCAAAGCTCGGTGAGCCAGCCAACGCTTGTTGGCCTTCAAACATTGATCTTGCCGGAATAGTTCCAGTGCATCGTCCAGGATCGGCCACTCTGCCCGGCTTATCGGGCGCTATCACGCGACGCTTTTGGCTCAACCGGCCGCATCAGCGGTCACGCCAGCGACGTCGAGCGCCGCGAAGCTCTCGCGCGTAGCGGCCACCGAGCCGTCGACGTCGATGCCGCGGCAGGCATCCTCGATCACTATCACGCCAAAGCCCTCCCGCCGCGCGTCCTCCGCCGAGTAGCGGACGCAGAAATCGAACGCGAGCCCCGCAACGAAGAGGCGTGTTAGACCCCGTTCACGCAGATAGCCGGCCAGGCCGGTGGGGGTCTTGCGGTCGTTCTCGTAGAAGGCGGAGTAGGAATCGATCGCCGGTCGGAAGCCTTTACGCAAGACGAGCGCAGCGTGCGGAATTTGCAAGCCGTTGTGGAATTGGGCGCCAGGCGTGCCTTGCACGCAATGATCCGGCCACAGAATCTGCCGCCCATAGGCGAGCGTGACGGTCTCGAACGGGCGCCGGCCGGGATGAGACGATGCAAACGAGTGGTGGCCGGCAGGGTGCCAATCCTGCGTCAGGACCACGTGGCGGAAGCGCCTGGCGAGGCGATTGATGATCGGCACGACCTCGTCCCCACTGGGGACGGGAAGCTGGCCGCTCGGACAGAAGTCGTTCTGGACGTCCACGACCAACAGGACGTCGCTGTCAGCGATGGGGGTGGCCATAACTGCGCTCGCGGCTGGCAGACTTCCCCGGGCAGAAAAATGCGTCTGACGAGGCCTGCGACATATACCATGTGTGCCGCGCGGGGCATGGCGCAAGGGCCGCAGCCTGTGCCGATCGCCTGCTCGCGCAATCCGCCGCCTGCAAAGAGACGCGATTTTTCGATTCATCGCGGAACCCGCACCCACCCCATGGGTTCCCCCATCAAAGCGCTGGCGGAGATCGTTATTGCACCGCAGCGGCCGACGCGCAGAGCAATCGGGAGAGTCTCGGACCGATGAACGAGCAGTTCCGCGCTTCCAGCACGCCCACTGCGCCCGACAGCTTTGGCCCGCGCAGCGGCAAGCTCGTGCGCGCAGAGGATCCGTTTGTCACCGGGCTGACGCGCGAGCTCGCCGATAAAAGTTTTCTGCTGACGAGCGCCGACAACCTCATCACCTGGGCGCGCACCGGCTCGCTGATGTGGATGACGTTCGGGCTCGCCTGCTGCGCGATCGAGATGATGCAGATGTCCATGCCTCGCTATGATGCAGAACGCTTCGGCTTCGCCCCGCGTGCGTCTCCGCGCCAATCCGACGTAATGATCGTCGCCGGCACGCTCTGCAACAAGATGGCGCCCGCTTTGCGCAAGGTCTATGACCAGATGCCGGAGCCCCGCTACGTGATTTCCATGGGGTCCTGCGCCAACGGGGGCGGCTATTATCATTATTCCTACTCGGTCGTGCGCGGCTGCGACCGGATTATTCCGGTCGATATCTATGTCCCCGGTTGTCCGCCGACCGCCGAGGCGCTGCTCTATGGCGTACTCCTGCTGCAAAAGAAGATTCGCCGCATTGGGACGATCGAGCGCTAGACTTACCGGCCGCTGGTCATGGGTTTGCGCTTCCGCGGCAGCAACAGCCGGAACAGGCAAATGACGCTCGCCCCAGACGAGGCGGAACCAACGGTCGGATGGGAGCTGTTTTCCCACGATGCCGATGTCGGCGTCCGCGGGTTCGGAGCGACGGTTGCGGAAGCCTTCGAGGGAGCCGCTCTCGCATTGATTGCGGCGATCACGGATGCGCCCATTGCACCGAACGGCCGGGTCGAGGTCGCATGCGAGGCATCCGATATCGAGCTGCTTCTCGTCGACTGGCTCAATGCGATCATTTACGAGATGGCCGTCCGGCGCATGATATTCGGCCGCTTCGCGGTAGAGATCGAGGACATGCGGTTGCGCGGCACGCTGTGGGGCGAAGCCGCAGATGCCAAGCGGCAAATGTCGCGGCGCTTCCGGGCATAGTTACCGCGTCCTATGTCATGCCCGACGCGCATTGGGGCTACGGGTTTCCAATCGGTGGAGTTGCCGCTTTCGATGCGGATGCGGATGGCGTGGTCTCCGCGGGCGG